>Ga0136615_10000684_pt1 | contig 15841 bp, 15 predicted proteins | sample AntDrymUQ2882206_2_FD_106647 | JGI IMG/M metagenome (GOLD analysis project Ga0136615, IMG submission 106647) | Polar desert sand microbial communities from Dry Valleys, Antarctica - metaG UQ288 (22.06) | ecosystem: Environmental > Terrestrial > Soil > Desert | place: Antarctica: Dry Valley...
GGCCGGACCGCGGACGGCCGCCTCATGGTCCCAGCCATCTCCCTGCACCACCTCGTTTCGGGTGTCCGGGCGGAGGTGACTGACGCTCGAGCGCGGCTGGTGACCTACCTGACGGACAGCTTCGACGAGATCGTCTTCCTCTAAGCGACGGCCCGCCCGGGTTACGTGAAGCGCAGGGACCGTGCCGCAGCACGACTGGGACTGGACTTCCACGCCCTGGCGGTAGTCCATCCCTTCCCTTCGTTGCTCAACGCGCTGATGGTCGTCGCGCTTGCCCTCGTGGCAGGCGGTGCCGTTTCCGTGGCTCTGCAGCTGGGCCTGGGGATGATTGGCATCCAGGCCGCCATAGGGACCGTGAACGACATCGTCGATGCTCCAGTCGACGCCCTCGTGAAGCCGCACAAGCCGATCCCCGCGGGGCGTGTCTCTGCTGGAGCAGCGCTTCTCCTGGGAGTGGCGGCCGGCACCGTCGGGCTCGTTCTGTCACTCCTCGCTGGAGGTCCAGTCGTGCTTGCGCTCGGTATGACGGTGTTGGGAGCGGGTCTTGTCTACGACATCGCTCTCAAGCCGACGGCGTACGCGGGACTCTGCTACGCCGTGGCGTTCGTCGCCGTGCCGGTCTACGGTTGGTGGGGAGCCGTAGGGACATTGCCACCACGACCCGAACTCCTCCTGTCCGTCGCGGCGCTAGCGGGGCCTACTCTTCAGCTGGCCAACGGACTGGTAGACGTCGAGTCCGACCGACTGGCCGGTCTGCGCGGTCCGGTGGTCCGATTGGGGCGTCATGACGCGTGGGTCATTCTCGGTGGAGCGCAGGTGGTCATCCACTCCATCGCCTGGCTTAGCCTGGCCGGGGACGCGACCCCGCTAATCGCGCCGTTGGCCATTGCTTCCGCCAGCCTTCTGGCCGCGACGGGCTGGGTACTCTCGGGGCACGCCGAGGGGACTCTGCGCGAACTCGGATGGCAGGCCCAAGCTGCGTCCATCGTCCTGCTGGGCGCTGCGTGGCTCGCCGCGGCGGCCGAGGGGCCACTGTGAGTCCCGCCCCCGGTGGCGGCTCAGTCACTAGGTGCGGGACCGCTCCATCAGCCGGACCTGGTTGATAGCGTTCTCCAGACGAAGCTTCGCGATGGTCAGATACTTGGCCAGGTTCTGGCGGTCGGTCAAGTCGATCTCGGCCAAGGTCACTTGCGACTGAAGGATGGCTGAAAGCTCATCCAGCGCTTCGCCCAGGTGAGCCTTTGCGGCGATCAATGAATCGTCGGCAATGGGACCGGTGCTGACCGGCTCTACCAGTTGCTCCTCGCTGGGACTCTCGTCCTTGACAGGCCCGTCGCCAGCGGCCTCTCGGGGCGGTCGACCCTCGATGCGCTCCCGCAACTTCACTAGGCTCAGTTCGCCTCGACCGACCTGCTCGGCCAACTTGCGACGCTTTTTAGGATCCTCGACCTTCAAGAGTTCGTAGGCATGGGAGAGAGTGTCTTTGCGCAAAGACACCAACTGCTTGATCTCCGCGGGGGCGTCGGCCAGGCGTAGCCGGTTCTCGATATAGCCCTTGTCCTTGCCCAACTTCTGAGCGAGACGCCGCAGGCTGTAGCCATGGTCGGTGGTCATGCGCTCGTACATGAGAGCTTCGTCCAGTGGCGACAAGTCTTCGCGTTGGAGGTTCTCGATGATGGAGATCTCCAACGCTGTGTCGTCGTCGATCTCTTCGATCAAGGCAGGGATGTCATCTAGGCCAGCTATGCGCGCTGCACGCCAGCGCCGCTCCCCCGCGACGAGCTGATAGCGCCCCTCATCACCCGGCCGGATCAGGATCGGCTGGAGCACTCCATGCTCCGTGATCGACGCCGCCAATTCGAGGAGGGTGTCCTCGTCGAATGTCATCCGCGGCTGCTGAGGATTGGGGTCGATACGGTCCAGTGGCACGGTCCGCACCGATGTGTGCCCCTTGCCATGCGGGTCGGGCGAGAGCAGGCTGATGATCTGTGGTGGCAGCTCGCGCTCTTCCGAGAGTCGTTGGGCCGCCTGGCTCCTGAAGTCCGGCCTAGCCAAGTTCGATCACCTCACGTGCAAGCCCGCGGTATGCGCGAGCAGCCTCTGAACTCGTTGCATATGCAGTCACGGGACGGCCCACCAGCGGCGCCTCTCCGAGCCGAACCGTCTGCTTGATCATGTTCTCGAAGATGTGATGGTCGCCCATGGACTTGAGTTCGGCCAGCATGTCCCGTCCCAGCAGCGTTCGGCCATCGAAGAAGGTAGGCAGCAGGCCCAGGATCCGAAGGTCGGAGTTGAGCCCGCGATTGCGTATCTGGTTGATGACGCTGACCAAGGCGTTGAACCCCTTGAGAGCGTAGTACTGGGTCTGGACGGGGATGATGACGCTTTCCGACGCGACAAGCGCATTGATGGTCAAGAGCCCGAGGGTCGGTGGACAGTCGATCAGGATGTAGTCGTAGTGCTCGCCGGCCCACTCGGCGATGGCCTCCCTCAACGCGTGCTCTCGGCCGATGGCGCTGAACAGCGTGTTCTCGGTGGCGGAAAGGTCGATGTCGGATGGCGCGACATCGATACCGGCCGTCTGCGTCGGCAGCACGATGTCCTTGAGCGATACGTTGCTATCGATCAGGACGTTGGCGATCGAGCGCTCGATCGTGCGCGGGTTAAGGCCCAGCCCGACCGTCAGGTTCGCCTGCGCATCCATGTCGATACACAAGATCCGGTGACCATGCTCGGCGAGTGAGCCGGCTAGGTTGATGGCGGTAGTGGTCTTGCCCACTCCGCCCTTCTGATTGGCGATGGCGATGACTCGGGCCAAGGGTCCCTCTCGTAGCGCGGCGTCTTCGGCTGACGGGCCAGGCGTTGCCCTGAATCTACCAAACCAGCTAGCACCTCCGGTGGGCTTATCCACATTCCAGGCGGTTCGTCCACCGAATCGGTGGACAACTTGCGGCGCTGGCGGCTCCCCGACCTACCGTTTGCACGCTGTAGGATACGGCGCGCTCACGTCGGCTTGGCGTGACAGGTGGAGGACTTAAGCGTGACGACGGGTGGAGGGCAGGTCGAACGACTGCTACGCATGCGTGCCGAGGCACGTCTGGGCGGCGGCCAAGACCGCATCGACCAACAGCACGAACGCGGGAAGCTGACTGCCCGGGAGCGCCTCGAACTCCTGCTCGACACCGGCTCGTTCGTGGAGTTCGACGCTTTCGTCACTCACCGAGCCACAGACTTCGGGCTCGAGTCGCAACAGTACCTGGGGGACGGCGTCGTGACGGGACACGGCACGATCGACGGTCGCCTCGTGTTCGTGTTCAGCCAGGACTTCACGGTCTTTGGCGGGTCATTGTCTGAAACGCACGCCGCGAAGATCTGCAAGGTCATGGACTTGGCCATGCAGGTCGGGGCGCCGATCCTGGGCCTCAACGACTCCGGCGGGGCGCGCATCCAGGAGGGCGTGGTCTCGCTTGGCGGGTACGCCGATATCTTCCTGCGCAATACCCTGGCCTCGGGTGTGGTTCCGCAGATCTCCCTGGTGATGGGTCCCTGCGCTGGCGGTGCGGTGTACTCGCCCGCGATCACCGACGTTACGATCATGGTCCAGGGAACCAGCTACATGTTCGTCACCGGACCGGATGTGGTCCGGGCCGTGACGCATGAGGAGGTCGACCGCGAGCGCCTCGGCGGGGCGGCGACGCACACCTCGGTGAGCGGGGTGGCCCATCTCGCGGCACCGGACGAGGCACAGGCGATCGCCTTGGCCCGACGGTTGCTGAGTCATCTTCCCCAGAACAACCTGAGCGACCCGCCACGAGTGGAAACGAGCGACGATCCCGCGCGCATGGATGCGGCGCTTGACTCCATCGTCCCCGACACTCCCTCGCAGCCCTACGACATGCACGACGTCATCGTTCGCATCGTCGATGACGCCGACTTCCTGGAGCTGCAGCCTGCCTGGGCCGCCAACGTGATCATCGGGTTCTGCCGCTTTGCGGGGCGTAGTGTCGGTATCGTCGCCCAACAACCAGCAGTGCTCGCGGGAGCGTTGGACATCGACGCCTCCGACAAGGCGGCACGGTTCGTGCGCACTTGCGATGCCTTCAACGTGCCGCTGCTCACCCTGGTCGATGTGCCGGGCTTCCTGCCCGGCGTCGCCCAGGAACATGGCGGGATCATCCGTCACGGAGCCAAGCTGCTCTACGCCTACGCGGAGGCGACCGTGCCCAAGATCACGGTCATCACGCGCAAGGCCTACGGCGGCGCCTACGATGTCATGAGCAGCAAACACATCCGAGGTGACGTCAACCTCGCTTGGCCTACGGCTCGCATCGCAGTCATGGGTGTCGAGGGTGCTGTCAATATCATCTTCCGGGAACGCCTGAGGTCAGCAGAGGATCCAGAGACTGAGCGGGGACGGCTGGCCGATGAGTACGAAGAGCAGTTCGCGCACCCGTACATCGCGGCCGCCCGAGGCTACGTCGACGACGTGATCGTGCCTTCGGAGACGCGCCCCCGGGTCATCGGTGCTCTACGCATGCTTGAGGGCAAGCGCCAGGGCAATCCACGCAAGAAGCACGGGAACATCCCGCTCTAGCCTTGCGCGCTGTCGGCCGTGATCGGCGCCCAGGCTTGTAGGCCAGAGGAGTGTCTTTGCGCAAAGACAGCCGTCGGCAGCGTACCGCGAGGAAGGACCGGATGAACCCCGTTCGTCGGCCCCTTCTGCGACGCGTGCTCGTCGCCAACCGCGGCGAGGTCGCCCTACGGATCATCCGCGCCTGCCGAGAGGCTGGCTTGGAGAGCGTGGCCGTGTACAGCGAGGCCGATCGGTCGGCCCGTCACGTGCGCGCCGCCGACATGGCGATACAGGTCGGGCCGGCCCCAGCCGCGGACTCCTACTTGCGAGCGGACCGGATCATCGAGGCCGCCTTGGAGTGCGGCGCCGACGCCGTACATCCCGGGTACGGATTCCTGTCGGAGCGCGCCGACTTTGCGGCTGCCTGCCAGGCTGCGGGCCTGGTGTTCGTCGGCCCTGCGCCAGCGACACTGGCCGCTCTGGGCGACAAACTCGCGGCGCGCCGTTTGGCGGCCACCGCTGGTATCCCGCTTGTGCCGGGCACCTTCGAGCCGCTTGCCACTCATACGGCGGAAGCGATGGCGGCCGTGAGGGCCGCGGCGACCCGGATCGGCTGGCCGCTCTTGGTCAAGGCAGCGGCCGGTGGCGGTGGGCGGGGCATGCGACGAGTCGATGATGAGGCGGACCTCGCGGCCGCGATCGAGGCGGCCACAAGAGAGGCGGCGGCCGCATTCGGTGACGGTGCCGTGTACCTGGAGCGCTATATCGAGGGCGGCCGGCACGTGGAGGTGCAGCTACTGGGAGACGATCACGGGAGGATCGTCGCCCTCGGGGACCGCGACTGCTCCATCCAGCGGCGTCATCAGAAGCTGGTCGAAGAAGCGCCTGCGCCCGGCCTCTCGGCGGCGCAGCGCCGGGCCGTCCACGCCCTTGGTGTCCGAATGGCGGAGGCCGTCGGACTGAGGAACGCGGCCACCGCGGAGTTCATGCTCACCCCACAGGGAGACTTCTATTTCCTGGAGGTAAACGCTCGGCTCCAGGTAGAGCACGGCGTTACCGAACTCCTGACGGGGGTCGACATCGTACGTGCGCAGCTCGAGATCGCCGCTGGCTCTCCTCTATCGGACGCGGTCCTGGCCGCTGCCGACCGGGCTCCGGATCCGCGAGGCCATGCGATCGAGATGCGCATCAGCGCGGAAAACCCGCTCCACGACTTCAGTCCTGAGCCCGGGACGCTGACTCGTTGGCGCGAATCGGGCGGACCGGGTGTTCGTATCGACTCGGGAGTAGAGGAGGGTACCGTGGTAAGCGTGGAGTACGACCCGCTCCTGGCCAAGCTCCTGGTGCTTGCACCCGACCGCCCAGCTGCGCTGGCGCGATTGCGGCGGGCGCTCGACGAGTTCGAGGTCGGCGGCATCCAGACGACGCTGCCGTTTCACCGGTGGCTGGTAGACCAGGACGACTTCATCTCCGGTCGTCCGAGCACCGACCTGGTCGCCCGAACCTGGGACCCTCTCCCGCGCTGGCGAGCAGCCGCCGCGCAGGCGGTCGATGCCGTGGCAAGAGTCGCAGCTGACGAGCAGCGAGCACCCCTCCTCGCGCATGGTTCGGACGATCCCTGGCGTGAGGCGGCACGGCGGGAAGCCGTGGATCGATTCCCGTGAGCGCCAAGGGACGGCTTCGGCTCACGGTGGAAGGACCAGAGCCCATGACGGTGGACGTGGAACCCGAGGACCTCGGAGCACTGCAGAGAAACGCAGTAGAAGCTCGGTCCCGCGTCGGAGGCATCGCGGACACCGCAGCATCGCGCGCTTCCGGGCAGCGGCGGTATGAGGCCGTGGTCGACGGATGGGTCATCCGGATCACCGTGGAAAGCGCTGAACGGGCGCAGCTTTGGGAACTCGCAGCTCGTGCCGCCACGGAAAGCAGGCCCCACGTGGGCGTGGCGGTCCGTGCTCAGATACCGGGGCGTGTCGTCCGCGTATGGGCGGTGGCCGGGGACTCGGTGGAGGTGGGCCAGCGCTTGCTGGCAATAGAGGCCATGAAGATGGAGAACGAGGTGCGGGCACCCCGCGCGGGAGTGATCGCCGACGTCTCTGTCGGCGTTGGGCAGACGGTCGAACTGGGCGATGAGTTGGTGACCCTGGAGTAGTGATGCTGACCGTATGCTTTCCCCGATGAGCGACCAGCGCGAAGAGCAGGACCAACCCGGCGAGCCAGTCGAACCGGGGCGTGAGCATCGGCAGGCCAAGACGCGAGCCGCCGTGCTCCGGGGTCAGGAAGAGCGCAGAGTGGTCTTCCGAACCTCCAGCGCCATCGATATCGCACCGCTCTACACCCCGGCTGACACGGCGTCTCAGGATGTGGACCGCGACCTTGGCCGGCCAGGCGAATATCCCTTCACACGCGGGGTCCAGCCCTCGATGTACCGTGGCCGGCTGTGGACGATGCGCCAGTACGCCGGCTTCTCGACCGCCGCCGATACCAACGCTCGTTTCCGTTTCCTGCTCGACCGGGGACAGACGGGTCTGTCGGTGGCCTTTGATCTGCCCACCCAGATGGGCTACGACCCGGACTCCGCCAAAGCCGCGGGAGAGGTTGGGCGCGTCGGCGTCCCCGTCAGCTCGCTGGAGGACATGGAGACCCTGCTCGAAGGGCTGCCGTTGGGTGAGATCACCACCTCCATGACCATCAACGCCACGGCGGCCATCCTGCTGGCCTATTACGTGGCAGTCGCCGACGGCCGAGGGGTCCCCCGGGCTCGACTGGGCGGCACGGTCCAGAACGACATCCTCAAGGAGTACATCGCGCGGGGCACATACATCTACCCGGCTGAAGCCTCCATGCGTCTGGTCACGGACATCTTCGAGTTCTGCGCCGTTGAACTTCCGCTCTGGAACACGATATCCATCAGCGGTTACCACATGCGCGAGGCGGGTGCCACCGCCGCCCAAGAGCTGGCCTTCACGATCGCCGACGGCATCGAGTACGTCAAGGCCGCCCAGGCACGGGGCCTGGATGTCGACCTCTTCGCGGGCCGTCTGAGCTTCTTCTTCGCCGCCTGGAGCGAGCTCTTCGAGGAGGTCGCCAAGTTCCGCGCCGCCCGACGGATGTGGGCGCGCCTGATGCGTGAGAGGTTCGGAGCGGTCGAGCCCCGCTCGATGATGTGTCGTTTCCATGTCCAGACCGCCGGCTCGAGCTTGACCGCTCAGTCGATCGACAATAACGTGGTGCGCACCACCGTCCAGGCCCTCTCCGCCGTGCTAGGCGGTGCTCAGAGTCTTCACACCAATGCGCGTGACGAGGCTCTGGCTCTGCCCAGCGAAGCATCAGCTCGGCTTGCGCTTCGCACGCAGCAGATCTTGGCCCACGAAAGTGGCGTCACGGATACGCCCGATCCGCTCGCCGGCAGCTACTACGTCGAGACCCTCACCGATCAGCTGGAGGCAGCCGCCAACGAATACCTGGCTGAGATCGAGTCACTGGGAGGCGCGTTGAAGGCTATCGGGCGGGGCTTTCAGCAGCGAGCCATCCAGGATGCCGCTTTCCGCTACCAGCGCGAGGTGGAGGGACACGAGCGGATCGTGGTGGGTATCAACCGCTACGTGGACGACCCCGCCGCGGGACCAACGCTCCAGCGCGTCGATCAAGGCTCGGAACAGGGGCAGATCCAACGTGTGCGGCGGGTCAGGGCCGGTCGGGACCATGAACGCTGGATGACAGCCATGGAAGGTGTGGCGCGTGCCGCATCGAGCACCGAGAACCTCCTGCCGCCGCTCATCGAGGCCGCCAAGGCCGGTGCCACGCTGGGCGAGCTGAGCGACCAGCTGCGCGCGTGCTGGGGCGAGCATCGCGAGCTCCTTACGGTATGAATGTGGAGTCCGGCGGGTTCGCGCTGACCGCCGAGAGCCTCGACATCGGCCGCCTCCACCACATCGCCTTCGTGGTGCGGCGCATCGATGATGCACTATCCCTCTGGCGGGACCTGCTGGGCCTGCGCCTGGAAGCCGTCGTCGCCGTGGCGTCGGACGGTGTCCGGATCGCGTTCCTCTCAGTGGGGGAGAGCAAGGTAGAGCTGGTCGAACCGGTACGACAGGACACCGGTGTTGCTCGCTTCATCGAGACACGCGGTGAGGGCTTCCACCACGTCTGTTTCGAGGTCGCCGACCTGGCACAGGCTCTCGACGACCTGGCCGGTAGAGGCGCGGAACTCCTTGACGCTTCGCCTAGGAGGGGAGCGGAGGGACCAGTAGCGTTCGTGCATCCCCGCGGCACGCAAGGCGTCTTGGTCGAGCTTATCGAGGCGCCCGGCGGCCCAGCGTGGGCGGTCCTGGGCATCGACAAAGAGGGCGCTACGACCTAGAGCACATTGACGCGTGGCGGTGGTCGCCAGGCGGCCTACGGGCTGAGGGTCGGCTTCATGGCGACGAGCGAGAAGAACAGCGGCAGCTCACCGGGGATCTCAGGCGGTAGGCGCCACTTCCCATCCTCATCACGGACCAGGAAGTCCAGCTGCCAGTCCACCCAGGGGAACTCCCGCAGTGACTCGATGCGTAGGCCGGCGTCGATGAGCGCCGTGAGGATCTCACCCAGGCCGTGGTTCCAGGTGTACTCGGTGGGGGTCTGCAACTGCGCCGAGCGATCGGCATAAGAGCCCACCACGTCGAAGGCTAGCGGCTGCTCGTGCTCCCAGTACGGATACTGCAGACGCAGCTCACCTGCGGCCACGCCCTCATTCTCGAAGGCCTGCACCACCGGATGGATCTCGGTGATGTAGAAGGTGCCGCCCGGCTTCAGGAAGTGGCTCACCACCTGAGCCCAGCGGCTGATGTCGGGCAGCCAGCCGAGCACGCCGCGCGAGGTATAGACGACGTCGAACTCGCCCTCCAGAGCGTCGGGTAGCCCGTAGAGGTCCGAGCGCACGAACCGGGCCCCCAGCCCGAGATCGGCGGCCAGGCGTGTGGCCAGGTCGATAGCCTGGGCGGAGAAGTCGGCGCCAGTGACCCGCGCCCCCAGCCGGGCCCAGGAAAGCGTGTCGATGCCGAAGTGGCACTGGAGATGGAGCAGGTCGCGGCCTGCGACGTCGCCGACCTCTTCGATCTCGTAGGGCTGCACGCGGACACCGCCTTGACGGAAGCCTTCCAGGTCGTAGAACGCGGACCTCTCGTGAATCAGTGTCCACTCGTCCCAGAGTCCCTGGTTGACCCGGAGCGCCTGCTCGGTCATGCCGGTCGGCTCTCGGTCAAGCCCGGCGGACGCCGGCCTCCTGGAGGAGGCGCGGGATCTCAGTGGGGGACTCGGCGACGCGGATCTCGGCGACTTCCAGCGCGTCGATCTTGTCCTGCGCCGATCCGCTGCTACCACTGATGATCGCGCCGGCGTGGCCCATGCGCCGGCCCGGGGGGGCGGTGCGACCGGCGATGAAGGCGACCATGGGGGTTTCCGGCATGTGCTCCCGCTTCCAGGCCGCGGCCTGCTCTTCCGCGTCCCCGCCGATCTCGCCCATCAGCACCAGTGCTTCGGTGTCAGGGTCATCGCGGAACAGACCAAGGATGTCGATGAAGGTGCTGCCCACGATGGGATCGCCGCCGATGCCCACGCAGGTCGACTGGCCCATGCCGGCGTCAGTCAGGGCCTGCACGACCTCGTAGGTCAGTGTCCCCGAGCGGCTGACGAGGCCGATGCGGCCTTCGAGATGGATGGAGCCCGGGATGATGCCGACCTTGGCCTGACCGGGAGACGTGGCGCCCGGGCAGTTCGGACCGATCAGGCGAGCTCCGGCCGCCTGGACCATGGGCATGACCCTGAGCATGTCCAGCGCGGGGATGTGCTCGGTGATGCAGAAGACGGTGGCGATGCCCGCAGCGACCGCTTCCAGGATGGCGTCCGGGGCACCGGCTGCCGGCACGTAGATGACCGACGTGTTGGCACCCGCCTCGGTGACGGCCTGCCGGACGGTATCGAATACGGGCACTGTGCCGTCCAACGCCGACTGACCGCCCTTGCCGGGCGTGACGCCGGCCACGATCCGGGTACCGTACTCCTGCATCTGCGCAGCATGGAAGGTGCCCTCGCGCCCGGTGATGCCCTGCACCACCAGTCGGGTCTCGCGCCCGACGAGGATGCTCACGTACCGGCCACCTGAGCGCGCGAGGCGGCGACCGCCCGCTGCACGGCGTCGTCCAGGCTGGTGGCCGTCTCGATGCCGTCGATGCCGCTCAGGATCTCCGCGGCCAGCTCCGCGTTGGTGCCCACGATGCGCACCACCATGGGCACGCTGCGTTCCTGCTGCTCCCGGGCCTCGACCAGGCCGCGCGCCACCTCGTCGCCACGGGCGATGCCACCGAAGATGTTGACCAGGATGGCGCGCACGCTCCTGTCCGCGAGGATGAGGCGCATCGCCGCGGCCACCTTGTCGGAGCGCGCCCCACCGCCGATATCCAGGAAGTTCGCTGGCTGGCCACCGGCGCGTTTGACCAGGTCCATGGTGGTCATGGCCAGGCCGGCGCCGTTGACCATGCAGCCGATGTCGCCCTCGAGCCGGATGAAGCTGAGGCCCTCGGCGCGAGCTTCGATGTCGACCGGGTCCTCCTCGTCCAGATCGCGCAGCTCCTCCAACCCAGGATGCCGATGGAGGGCCGAGTCATCGAGCGTGATCTTGGCGTCCAGCGCCTGTAGCCGCTCGACCGGCCCGCCGTCCGGGCCGGTCTCCCTGACGACGGCCAGCGGATTGATCTCCACGAGGTCCGCGTCGTTGGCGATCATCGTGGCGTGGAGACCCTGAGCGATCCTCACGAAGTCCTTGAGGTGCGACCCCAGGCCCAGCGCGAAGCACAGCTCCCGGGCCTGGAAGTCCTGGAGGCCCAGGTGAGGATGTGCGTGCAGGTAGGTCATCGCCTCCGGGCGCTCCTCGGCCACCTGCTCGATCTCCACGCCGCCCTCCGCGGAGCCCATGTAGAGCACCCGCCGCGCGGCCCGATCGAGGACCGCCGAGAGGTAATACTCATGACGGATGTCGGCGGCCGGTGCGACGAGCACCTTGCGCACGATGATGCCCTTGATGTCCATGCCCAGGATGGCCGCGGCCACCTCCTCGGCGGCAGCTGGATCCCCGGCCAGCTTCACCCCGCCGGCCTTGCCTCGCCCGCCCACCAGCACCTGCGCCTTGATCACGACCTGGTCGGCACCGGCGGAGAAAAGTCGCTCGGCGGCTGCACGGGCATCGCTGGCCGTCCGGGCAACCGCCCAGGGAGGCACGGGCAGGCCCTGGGCGACGAGGAGCGACTTGGCGTCTGCTTCCTGGATCTTCACGGGGCGCGATGGTACAGGAGCCCCGACCCCGCCGCCGCACCGCCCCGGAGACGGATCGCGAGTGTGGGGTCCTCTGCCCACGACTGTCTCCTGCGGTACGATGCCGGTCGTGACCTACCGCGTGACGCTCATCCCGGGCGACGGCATCGGGCCAGAGCTGGCCGACGCCGCTGTGACCGTCCTGGAAGCCACCGGCATCGCCTTCGTTTGGGAGCGGGTGGAGGCTGGCGAGGCCATGCTGGAGCGCCACGGCACACCGCTGCCCGATGAGGTCCTGGAGTCCATCCGGCGCAATCGCGTGGCACTCAAGGGTCCCATCACCACCCCGGTCGGCGGTGGTTTCCGCTCAGTGAACGTGACGCTCCGTCAGGCACTCGACCTGTACGCCAATCTGCGCCCCGCTCGTTCCATCCCCGGTGTGGACTCGCGCTACCAGGATGTGGATCTGGTCATCGTCCGTGAGAATACGGAGGATCTCTACGGCGGCATCGAACACATGGTCGGCACCGATGCCGCGGAGTCGATCAAGATCATCACACGCCATGCCTCCATGCGCATCGCACGGTACGCCTTCGAGTACGCCGTGAAGAATGGGCGCCGCAAGGTGACCGCGGTGCACAAGGCGAACATCATGAAATTGAGTGACGGCCTGTTCCTGGAGTGCTGTCGCACGGTGGCGCAGGACTATGAGGGGCGCGTGGAGTTCGAGGACCGCATCGTCGACAACATGTGCATGCAGCTGGTACAGAAGCCGGAGCTGTATGATGTGCTGGTCCTGCCCAACCTCTACGGTGATATCGTGAGCGACCTGGCGGCCGGCCTGGTGGGTGGCTTGGGTGTGGCACCGGGCGCCAATATCGGCACGCAGGCTGCGGTCTTCGAGCCGGTGCATGGATCGGCGCCCAAGTATGCCGGACTGGACATCGCCGATCCGACCGCCCTCATCCTGTCCGGCGCCCTGATGCTGCGCCACCTCGGAGAGGTCGACGCCGCGGACCGCGTCGAGGGCGCCACTCGCGGAGTGATCTGCGACGGGACGGCGAGGCCTCGAGACCTGGGTGGTACGGCGGGCACGCGTGAGTTCGCCCGGATCATCGCCGATCGAGTGGCCGGCGCCACCGTGCCTGCGGCCGGCTGAGCTTCCCCACCTGAGTGCGGCGCTACCTCGGGCTGCTCTTCCGCTATCGGGGACGCGAGGGCACCATCGCCTGGGCCTTTCATCGCATCAGCGGCGTGGGCGTCTGGCTGTTCGTCATCCTCCACGTCATAGACATCTATCTTATCGGCGGCAATCCCGCGGCGTATGACGAACTGCTGGCCTTCTACGCCAGCCCTGTCGGACGTGTCATGGAGGTCCTGCTGGGTGCGGCGTTGCTCTATCACGCTCTCAATGGGATGCGCATCATCATCATCGACCTGTGGCCGGCCATGACCGTGCATCATCGCAAGATCTGGTGGGCCAACTGGATCATCTTCTTCGGCTTGGGCATACCGGGCGCGGCCATCATCCTGTTGCCGCTCTATCGCGATCAGCTGGATGGGCTTCTTCGTACGCTGGGGGTGAGCTGATGCGCGTCTCACCGCGTTCCTCGGGGCGGATCAAGCCGTCCGGTCGCGGCACGGAGGTCGCGATCTGGTACCTCATGCGGGTCACCGGCGTGCTGCTCTTCGTGATGGCCTTGGCTCATTTCAGCATCCTGCATTTCATCTGGGACCCGGCCGAGCAGACGGCGGAGTTCGTGACGCGGGAACGGTGGAACAACTTGTTCTGGCGGGCGTACGACTGGACGCTGCTGATGCTGGTCCTCTTCCATTCCTTCGTGGGCATGCGCACGGTGATCCTGGACTACATCCACGGCGCGCGGGCCCGCGTGATCATCATGTCCTCGATGTGGATCCTGGCCGGCATCCTGTTCGTGATCGGCAGCCTGGTGGTCTTCACCCTGCCGGGGCTCGAGACCTGACGGGGTGACCGACCGTCAGCCGCTCAGCCGTCAGATGGTCGCCCACGAATACGAGGCGGTCATCGTCGGCGCCGGCGGCGCTGGCCTGTACGCGGCCCTGGAGCTGGCGCGAACGGGAGTCAAGACGGCGGTGCTCACGAAGCTCTACCCCACGCGCTCACACACCGGCGCGGCACAGGGCGGCATCTGCGCGGCGCTCGGGAATCACGAGGAAGATCACTGGGAATGGCACATGTTCGACACCGTGAAGGGTGGCGACTACCTGGTGGATCAGGACGCCGCGGAGGTCCTGGCACGGGAGGCCATCGAGACGGTCATCGAGCTGGAGCACCTGGGCCTGCCCTTCAACCGGACGCGAGACGGCAAGATCGACCAGCGACGCTTCGGCGGCCACACCCGCAACTACGGGGAGGCGGCCGTCCGGCGCTCGTGCTTCGCGGCCGACCGCACCGGCCACATGATCCTCCAGACGCTGTACCAGCAGTGCATCAAGCATGGGGTGCGCTTCTTCGACGAGTACCACGTGGTCGACCTGCTCATCGACGGCGGCTTGACCCGCGGCGTGGTGGCCTATCGCATCGCCGATGGCGAGCTGCACGTCTTCCGCTCTGGAGCCGTGCTCTTGGCCACCGGCGGTTTCGGGCGCATCTTCCGGATCACCTCGAACGCACACGCCCTCACCGGCGACGGCGTGTCGCTGGCCTACCGGCGCGGCGTGCCCCTTGAGGACATGGAGTTCTATCAATTCCATCCGACCGGCATCGTGGGCATCGGCATCCTTCTCTCGGAGGCCGCGCGAGGGGAGGGTGGCTATCTGCGCAACGGAGACGGTGAGCGATTCATGGAACGTTACGCGCCCACGCTCATGGAGCTCGCGCCGCGCGACATGGTCAGCCGTGCCATCTACATGGAGATCCGCGAGGGACGCGGCGTCGAGGGCCAGGACTACGTGCACCTGGACCTGACCCATCTGGGGAAGGAGGTCATCGACTCCAAGCTGCCCGACATCACGGAATTCGCGCGGGTCTACCAGGGCATCGAGCCCATCACTCAGCCGGTGCCCATCACCCCCACGGCGCACTACGCCATGGGCGGCGTGCCCACGGACATCGAGGCGCGCGTGGTGGTCGACGAGCGCAACACGGTCCTGCCGGGTCTCTACGCCGCGGGCGAGTGTGCCTGCGTCAGCGTTCACGGGGCCAACCGCCTGGGCACCAACTCGCTCATCGACATCCTCGTATTCGGCCGGCGCGCCGGGCTGTCCATGGCGGCGGACGTGGCCGGCACCGGCCTGCCGGACGTGGCCCCCGACGCATCGGAGCCGGTGCGCGAGGAGCTGGAGGCTCTGCGCACGCGTGCTCACGGCGAGAACGTCGCCCACATCCGTGCCGAGCTGGCCGACGCGATGATGGAACGCTGCGGGGTCTTCCGGACGCAGGAAGGGCTGGACCGACTCACGGGCGACATCCGGGCTTTGCGCCAGCGCTACCGCAACGCCGCCATCGACGATCGCGGCCGTGTCTACAACACGGACCTGCTGGAAGCGCGTGAGCTGGGCTACCTGCTCGACTGCGCCGAGGCGACCGTGGCCGCGGCTCGCGCCCGCACCGAAAGTCGCGGCGGCCACTATCGTGAGGATCACCCTGAACGCGACGACGGGGAGTGGCTGAAGCACTCCCTCGTCTACAGGACCGACGGCGATCCGGAGATCCGCTACAAGCCGGTGACCATCACGCGCTTCCAGCCCAAGCCCCGCACCTACTAGCAATCTGGAGTGACATGCAGGTCGATCTGCGCATCCTTCGCTACGACCCGGAACGGGACAAGAAGCCCCACTGGGAGTCGTACAGGGTCGAGTCGGGTCCCATGGACCGGGTGCTCGACCTGCTTCACACGGTCAAGTGGGAGCAGGACGGGACGCTGACCTTCCGGCGCTCGTGCGCGCACGGCGTGTGTGGCTCGGACGCGATGCTCATCAACGGGCGCAACCGCC
>Ga0136615_10000685_pt1 | contig 15810 bp, 19 predicted proteins | sample AntDrymUQ2882206_2_FD_106647 | JGI IMG/M metagenome (GOLD analysis project Ga0136615, IMG submission 106647) | Polar desert sand microbial communities from Dry Valleys, Antarctica - metaG UQ288 (22.06) | ecosystem: Environmental > Terrestrial > Soil > Desert | place: Antarctica: Dry Valley...
GACGCACAGCGCCACGACCTCGGCCTCGTAGCGCTCCTGGATCCACTTGAGCATCACGCTGGTGTCGAGGCCGCCCGAGTAGAGCAGCAGCACGCGGCCGACCTCGGCCGGGTCCGCCTGGTAGGAGGCGATACGGGCGTGCGCGAAGGGCTCGTCGGTCACGGCGGGTGAAGCTAACAGGGCGGTCTGGGCAGGATGCGTGGACGCGGGAGCTGCACTGTCCTGCATAGCCCTCGCATAGCGAGGCCGATCCGGCACAGCGCACGGGAAGGGTCAGGAGATGTGCGCGAGCACGTTGACGATCGTGCCGCCGGGATCCTCCACGAAGAAGCGGCGAATCCCCCACGGCTCGTCGGTGAGCGGGTAGACGACGCGCAGCCCCCGCCGCACCACCTCGTCGTGGGCGGCGTCTACCGCGGCCGGGTCGCCGACGTCGATCCCGAAGCGCGGCTGGGGATCCTCCATCCCCGGAGGAGGAACGATCACCTGAGCGTTGGGGTTCTCGGGCGAGCTGAGGTCGAGCACCGGATCCTCCATGCCGACCTCGAGTCCGAGGACCTCCACGTAGAAGTCCCGCGACGCCGGGATGTCGCCTCCGTCGGCGTAGGGGACGATCCGCGAGACGCCCATGGAGGCATGTTAGCATGCATGCATGCGCACGACAGTCGAGCTATCCGACCCCCTGTACCGGCGCCTCAAGGCGGCGGCCGTCGACCGCGGCGTCCGCGGCTTCTCGCCGATAGTGGAGGAGGCTGTCGCGGAGTACCTCGACGCAGAGGGCGAGCGACGAGACATCGTGCGGGCGATCGAGGACGCGGAGGGAGCCTGGACCGAGGCCGACGTGGCCGAGTGGGAGGACGCTCGCAGAAGGGCCTGGTCCGGGTGGAAGACCGACCGGTCCTAGACTCCGACGTCCTGATCGACTACCTGCGCGGCGCCGGTCCCGGTCGGGACCTCATCAGGGTGCTGCGAAGCTCGCTCGGCTACCGGGTGACCAGCGTCTCCGCGTTCGAGATCGCCCTGGGGCGGTCCTACGCCATCGATCCGCGACCCGCCAACGCGCTGCTCGCCGTGCCGTGCCTCTCTTTGAGCCGATCTGCCGCGCTGCGGGCAGGGGCGCTCCTGCACGAGCTGCGCGCGGGCGGGAGCGCGCTCGAGATTCGCGACGCGATGCAGGCCGGCATCTGCGTCGACGCGGGGACGCCGCTGATCACGCGCAACCGCCGGCACTTCGAGCGGGTGGGCGGACTCGAGTTGGTGGATCCCGCCGAGTGGCTCGGTCGGCTCCACTAGGGGCCGTCCACCCGGTTGCGAGAGGCGACACCCGGCCTCGGTCGCCGAGGCGCGGGATCGCCGAGCGCCGCCGCCTCAGAGCAACGCCGACAGGCGCTCCAGCGCCTCGTCGATCTCTGACTCCGCCACCGTCAGCGGCGGCAGCAACCGGATCGTCTTCGGGCCCGTGGCGTTGATCACCAGTCGCCGCTCGAGCAGCGCGCGGCGCGCGACCGCGGGGGCGTCGGGCAGGTCGAAGCCGACCATCAGTCCCATCCCGCGCAGGCCCCGCACCGAAAGCGCCTCGAGGCCGCGCCACAGCCGCTCACCCTTCTCGATCACGGCGTCGAGGAACGCGCCGTCGTCCACCACGTCGAGCACCGCGTTCGCCGCCGCCGCCACGACCGGCCCGCCCGCGAACGTCGAGCCGTGATCGCCCGGCCGGAACAGGTCCGAGTGCTCCGGCGCCGCCAAGCAGGCGCCGATCGGGAGGCCGCCGCCGAGCCCCTTTGCGACACACATCACATCGGGCGCTTGCCCATAGGCCTCCCAGGCCCACAGCCCGCCGGTCCGCCCCATGCCGCACTGGATCTCGTCGAAGATGAGCAGCGCGCCGTGCTCGTCACAGGCGTCGCGCGCCGCGGCGATCACCTGAGGTTCGATCGGATGGATCCCCGACTCGCCCTGGATCGGCTCGATGATGACGGCGGCCGTGCGGTCATCCACCGCCTCGACCAGCGGCAGTGGCGGCGGCTCGCGCGGAGCGACGCGAAAGCCCGGCACGAGCGGCGCGAACGGCGCCTGCTTGGCCTCCTGCGGCGTCGCCGAGAGAGCGCCCATCGTCCGACCGTGGAAGCCGCCCTCGAGCACCACGACGTCGCCGCCGGGGCGGTGACGGCGGGCGAGCTTGATCGCGCACTCGATCGCCTCGGCGCCGGAGTTCGCGAGGAACACCTTCCCCCCGAGCGACGCCTCCGAGAGGCGCTTGCAGAGCCGCATCGCCGGCTCGGTATAGTAGAGGTTGCCGACGTGGCCGAGACGCGCCGCCTGCTCGGCGACGGCGCCAACGACCGCCGGGTGGCAGTGTCCGAGCTGCGTGACCGAGATGCCCGCGAGGAAGTCGAGGTACTCGTGACCCTCGGCGTCCCACAGGCGCGTGCCCTCCCCGCGCACGAACTCGACGGGGTTGCGCGCGTACGTGGGCATCACGTGGTCGCGCTCGAGTGCCTGAAGCGCCGAGAGCGTCACGGGCCGACCCAGGTCACGGGCGGATCTTGGTCCCCACGCCCTGGTCGGTGAAGAGCTCGAGCAGCAGCGAGTGGGGCTGGCGCCCGTCGATGATCTGGGCGCTGTCCACGCCCCCCTCGACCGCCTCAAGGCACGCCTCGAGCTTTGGCCGCATGCCGCCGGTCACCTCGGCTAGCCGCGACCGCACGTCGTCCGTTCCCGCCTGCGAGATCTTGCTCGCTGGGTCGGCGGGGTCGGCGAGCCACCCCTCGACGTCGGTCAGGAACATCAGCTTGTGGGCCCCGAGCGCCTTCGCCACGGCGGCGGCGGCCGCGTCGGCGTTGACGTTGTAGGAGTTGCCGTCAGTGTCGGCGCCGACCGAGGCGAGCACGGGGATGTAGTCCTGGGCCACGTGCAGCAACACGTCGACGTCCACGCGCTCGATCTCGCCCACGAAGCCGATGTCGCGCTCGCCGGCCAGCTGCTGCTTGCGGACGGTGAACAGCGCGCCGTCGTCGCCGCAAAGCCCGATCGCGGGCTGGCCGAAGCGGTTGAGGTCGAGCACGATGTCCTTGTTCTGCTTGCCGACCAGCACCATCTTCGCCACCTCGACCGTCTCGGCGCTGGACACCCGCAGCCCCTCCACGAACTCGACGCGCATCCCGAGCCGCTCCATGTAGCGGGTGATGTCGGGCCCGCCGCCGTGCACCACGATCGGGTTGATGCCGACGTACTTGAGCAGCACGACGTCGCGCGAGAACTCACGCTTTAGGTCGGGGTCGGTCATCGCCGCCCCGCCGTACTTGATGACGATCGTCTGTCCGTGGAACTCCCTGATGTAGGGGAGCGCCTCGAGAAGGGTGGCGACGTCTCCTGTCGGCGTCACGTCGTGTACTCCGCGTTGAGCGTCACGTAGTCGTGGGAAAGGTCGGAGAAGAAGACCTCCGTCTCGCCGCCGTCGCCGGGAAGCGTGACCAAGTACTCGACCTCCGCGCCGCTCACGGCCTGTTCGAGCGCGCGAAGCTCGGCGCCGTCGAGCGCGGCCGACACGCCGCCCGTCACCACGCGCCGGCCCTCGATCTCGAGGTCGATCGGCAGCGAGCTTGGGTCGGGTCCGCTCTCGGCATGGCCCGGCGGCGTTCCGGCGAACGCCGCCCCGACCGCCTGGAGGACGCGGCCGAAGTTCGGATCGGCCCCGTGCAGCGCGGTCTTGACCAGCGGGGAGTCGGCGATCGCCCGCGCCGCCGGCTCGACGGCCTCCGCGGCGCCGCGCACGATCACCCGCCCGACGCGCCCGGCGCCCTCGCCGTCGCCTACGACCTCGAGCGCCAGCTGCCGCAGCAGCGCGTCCATCGCCTCCCCCAGAGCCAGCTCGTCGTCGGACTCGGCCTCGACCCGCACCCCCGAGGCGCCGCTCGCCAGGCAGATCACAGTGTCGCTCGTCGAGAGCTGGCCGTCGACCGAGATCCGGTCGAGCGAGCGCTTGACGGTGACGCCGGTCAGGAGGTCGAGGGTGGGCGCGGCCACCGAGGCGTCGGTCTCGAGGAAGCAGAGCACCGTCGCGAAGGCCGGCGAGATCATGCCCGCGCCCTTGGCCTGGGCGGCGAGGCGAACCGCCCCCGACGGCAGCTCCACCTCGAGGCAGGTTCGCTTCGGCGCCCGGTCGGTGGTGAGGAGCGCCTCGGAGAAGCTCGCCGCGTCGCCGGCAAGCTCGGCCGCCGCCCGCTCCAAGCCGCCGAGCAGGCGCTCGCGTGGGAGCTCGCGCCCGATCACCCCGGTCGCCGCGACCCCGATCTCCGCAACCTCCACGCCGAGCGCCTCCGCCGCCGCCGTCTGGGCGGCGCGGGCCGTCTCGAGCCCACGGTCCCCGTCCGCGACGTTGGCGTTGCCCGAGCTCGCGACCACCGCGCGCAGGCGGTCGAGCGCCGCGGCGCGCGAGGCGGCGACCGGCGCCCCTATCACCGCGCTGCTCGTGAAGCGCGCCGCCGAGGTCGTGCCGGCGGCATCCGAGACGAGCAGGCCGACGTCGAGCCCGCTCGGCTTGATGCCGGCCGCCACCCCGGCCGAGCGAAAGCCGGCGGGCAGCGCGGTCGGCTCGAGCTCGCGCGCGTGCGCGGGCCGATCGACCCAGCGCGAGCGAAAGAAGGGCGCGGCCCGGGTGGCGCCGGCGGGGGCGGCGGTCACGCGAGCCCCTCGGTCTCGGGTAGCCCCAGCATCAGGTTCAGGTCCTGGACCGCCTGGCCTGCGGCGCCCTTCCAGAGGTTGTCGATCGCGGCGAACACCAGCACGCGGCCGGTGGCGGGCTCGACCGTCGCGTGGACGCGGCAGCGGTTCGAGTCGCGGACGTCGCGCACGCCCGGCGGGCCGTCGGTCAGCTCGATGAACGGCTCGTCCGCGTAGGCCGCGCGGAACAGGTCGCTGAGCTCCGCCGCGGTGAGTGGCCGCTCGGGCGTCACGTAGCAGCTCGCGAGCAGGCCCTGGTCGAGCGGCAGCAGGTGCGGGACGAACGTGACCGGCGTACCGTCGCCGAGCTCGCGCTCGAGCTCGGCGCGGTGGCGGTGGCCCTCGACCTTGTAGGGGTTGAAGTTCTCCGCCACGGAGACGAAGTGGGTCGACGCGGTGGCCTCGCGACCCGCGCCGGAGACGCCCGACTTGGCGTCCACCACGACATCGCGGACGAGCTCGCGCAGCGGCCACAGGGCGAGCAGCGCCGCGGTCGGATAGCACCCGGGCGCGGCCACCAGGTCGGCGCCGGCAACGGCGTCGCGGTGGGTCTCGGTCAGCCCGTAGACCGCCTCGTGGAGCAGCTCCGGCGCCTCGTGCGGCTGGTAGTAGCGCTCGTAGCGCTCGCGGTCGAGGCGGAAGTCGGCGGACAGGTCCACGACCTTCAATCCGCGCTCGCGCAGCTCTCGCACGACGGGCGCGGCCGCCCCGTGCGGGTAGGCCACGAGCGCTGCGTCGGCACGCTCGGCGATCGCGTCCGCGACGAACGGCTCGAGCTCAGCCTCCACGTGGTAGCGCGGGTAGAGCTCGCTCAGCGGGCGACCGGCCTCCGAGCGCGCGGTCACCGCCGCGAGCTCGAGCGACGGGTGGCGCGCGACGATCGCGGCGGCCAGCGCGCCGGCGAAGCCGGTGGCGCCCGCGACGGCGACCCGGTGCGCGCTAGGCACGCAGCCGTCCTCCGACCGCGGCGAGCTCGGTCTCGATCGACTCGCGCAGCTCGGCGACTTCCTCATCGGTGAGCGTGCGGTCGGGCGCGCGGAACTCGAGCCGCAGCGCGAGCGACTTGCGTCCGTCGCCGACCTGCTCCCCTCGGTAGACGTCGAAGATGCGTGCGGAGGCGAGCAGGTCCCCCGCCCCGCGCTCGACCGCCGCCTCCACGGCCGCGGCTGCGATCCCTTCGTCCACCGCCACCGCGATGTCCTGGAGCACGCCGGGATGAGAGGTGACGTCGCGGTAGGCGGCCGGCGCGAGCGGACGCGCCTCGAGCAGGGCGTCCGCGTCGAGCTCGAACGCGGCCGCCGAGTCGAGGTCCCACGCGGCGGAGACCGCCGGATGGAGCTCACCGATCCATCCGATCTCCGCGCCGGAGACGTGGATCGCGGCGGCACGTCCGGGGTGGAGGTAGGGGCGGTCGACGAGCGGCTCGACGTTCCAGTCGAGGCGGCTGCCGGCGAGAAGCCCCTCCACCACCGCGCGCGCGGCGTGGTAGCCGGCGCGCTCGCCGGCGCGGCGCCAGCTGCCCGGCAGCGCGCCCGCCAGGAGGCCGCCGAGGTGGTGACGCTCGGCCGCCGGCGGCTCGTTGCCTTCCCGTTGGTCGCGCGGACGGTAGACGTGCGCGGACTCGAACAGGGCCACGTCGGGCATTCCGCGTGCGGCGTTGTGGCGCGCGGCGTCGAGCAGGCCCGGCAGCAGCAGCGGTCGCATCACGCTCTGGTCCTCGGACAGCGGGTTGGCCACCCGCAGCGCCGCGTCGGGATCGATCCCCAGCCGCTCGAGCTTGGCCGGAGCGGTGAAGCTGTAGGCGACGACCTCGAGCAGGCCGCGGTCGCGCAGGCAATCCTCGAGCCGGCGGCGCTGACGCTGAGCCGGCGTCAGGCGCCCGACCGCGCCACGCCGTGCTGGGAGCGTCGTCGGCAGCCGGTCCAGGCCGTGGACGCGGACCACCTCCTCGATCAGGTCCGCCTCGCGACGCACGTCGCCGTCGCGCCAGCTCGGCACGCCGACCGCCAGGCCCGCGTCGTCCTCGGCGCCGATCGCAAAGCCCAGCCGCGAGAGGATCACGCGCGCCTCGTCACCCGGCACCGGCGCGCCGAGCAGCCGCTCGAGCCGTTCGTGTCGCAGCCTCACCGTCCGCGGCTCGGTCGGGACGGGGTAGGCATCGAGGGACCCCGGCACAAGCCGCGCGCCGCACAGGTCCACCATCAGCCGCGCCGCCAGGCGCTGCGCCGCCATCGCCTCGTCGGGGTGCAGCTGCTTCTCGAACCGCGCGCTCGCCTCGGTACGCAGTCCGAGCAACGAGGACGTGCGCAGGATGTTCGGCCCGACCCACGTCGCCGCCTCCATCAAAACGCGCGTCGTCTGCTCGGAGACCTCCGAGATCTGCCCGCCCATCACTCCGGCGATCCCGGACGGGCCCTCGGCGTCGCACACCAAGGCGACGTCCGGGTCGAACCTCCGCTCGACGCCGTCCAGCGTGGTCATCGTCTCGCCGTCGCGCGCCCGGCGGACCACGATTCGCCCGCCGCGAACCGCGTCGAGGTCGAAGGCGTGCAGGGGCTGGCCGGTGGCGAGCATCACGTAGTTGGTGATGTCCACGACGTTCGAGATCGGCCGCTGTCCGGCCGCCACGAGTCGCTGCTTGAGCCACAGCGGCGATGGGCCGACCGCGACGTCGCAGAAGACGCGCGCCGTGAAGCGCAGGCAGACCTCGGGGTCGGCGATCTCCACCGAGGCGTGCTCCCCGGCCGCGTCCGTTCCCGCCGGCTCGACGTCGCGCACCGTGGGGTCCTCGACGAGCGCCGCGCCGGTGAGCGCATGGAGCTCGCGCGCCACGCCGTAGACCCCGAGGCAGTCGGGCCGGTTCGGCGAGCTCTCGAGCTCGAGCGCCTCGTCGACGATCGGGAGCGACTCGAGAAGCGGCGCGCCTGGCTGCGAGCCGCCGTCGAGCACCATGATCCCGGCGTGCTCGGTGCCGATGCCGACCTCGTCCTCCGCGAGGATCATCCCGCTCGAGGTGACCCCGCGCAGCGTCGCCTCCCCGAGCGTGGACCCGTCGGGCATCACTGCACCGGGGCGGGCCACCGCAACGGTCTGGCCCGCTGCGACGTTCGGCGCGCCGCAGACGATCGTCCGTGGGGCGTCCGAGCCGTCGTCGACCGTGCACACGGTGAGGCGGTCGGCGTTGGGGTGGCCTTCGGCCTCGAGCACCCGCCCGACGACGAAGCTCGCCGGGTCGGCCACGCCCACGTGCTCGACGCGCTCGACCTCCGTGCCCGACATGGCGAGCCGGTCGGCGATCTCCGCGGTCGCGACGCCCGGGTCGCAGTAGGACCGAAGCCAGGCCGCGGGGACCCTCACGAGCGCTCACCGGCCCCGAACTGCTCGAGGAAGCGCGCGTCGCCCTCGAAGAACAGCCGCAGGTCGGGCACGCCGTGGCGGAGCATCGCGATCCGCTCGATGCCCATCCCAAAGGCGAAGCCCTGGACGCGCTCGGGGTCGTAACCGCGGTCGGACACGAACCCGTAGACGTTCGGGTCCACCATGCCCGCGCCGAGGATCTCGATCCATCCCGAGCCCTTGCAGAGCGAGTCCCGACCGCCGCCGGGCAGGCTCCCGGTTCCGTTGCAGCGAAAGCAGGAGACATCCACCTCGACGCTCGGCTCGGTGAACGGGAAGTAGCTCGCCCGCAGGCGGATCTCGCGCTCGCCGCCGAAGATCGCGCGCGCGAACTCGAGCAGGACGCCCCGAAGGTCGGCGAGCGTGATGTCCTCGTCCACCGCGAGGCCCTCGACCTGATGGAACATCGGCGTGTGGGTCGCGTCGGAGTCGCGGCGGTAGGTCTTGCCAGGCACGATCACGTAGATCGGCGGCGCCTGCGCCTCCATCGAGCGCACCTGCATCGGCGAGGTGTGCGTGCGCAGCAGCGCCTCGCCGGTGAAGTAGAAGGTGTCCTGCATCAGCCGCGCCGGGTGGTCGGGCGGCATGTTCAGCGCGGTGAAGTTGTAGTGGTCGAGCTCGACCTCGGGGCCCTCCACGACCGCGAAGCCGAGGCCGACGAAGACGTCCTCGATCTCGCGGCGCGTCTGGGTGATCAGGTGCAGGCGCCCGGCCGGCCGCGGCGGGTCCCCCGCCAGCGTGACGTCGATCCGGTCCTCGCGCAGCCGGGCGTCGAGCTCGGCGCCCTCGAGCGCCGACGAGCGCTCGGCGAGCAGCGCCTCGAGCGCCTGGCGAACCGCGTTCGCCCGCTTGCCGACCGGCCCGCGCCGATCGGGGGGCAGCGTTCCGATCGCCCGCAGGGTGCCGGTCAGCTCGGCCCGCCTCCCGAGGTAGCGGACGCGCAGCTCCTCGAGCTCGCCGCTCGAGCCAGCCGAGGAGATCGCCGCCTCCGCCTCGCGCCGCAGCTCGGCGAGCCCGGCTCCCGGATCGCCCGTCGGCGCGGTGCTCGCGGGCTCGTCAGGCACGGTCGGCCATCCTAGTGCGGGTCACGTGGAGCGCAATCGCGGCCGCCATCGCCACGTTGATCGACTCGGGCCCGTCGGGGCGGACGCCGATCCGCGCGCGCGCGGCGGCGCGCTCGAGCAGCTCGTCCGGAAGGCCCTCGCGCTCGGATCCGAGGCAGAGGACGACGGGTCCGCCGAGCTCGACCTCGCCCAGCTCGCGCTCCGCGCACTGGTCCAGCGCCAGCAGCGAGCCCCCGATCTCCTCGATCGGCGCGCGCGCCGGCGGGCGCGCGAACGCCGCGCCCATGCTGGCCCTGACAGCTTTCGGCGACCACGGGTCGGCGCAGCCGGGACCGAGGATAACCGGGCCGTCGCAGAGCGCGTGGGCGCAGCGGATGACGGTGCCGACGTTGCCCGGGTCGCGGACGCCGTGGAGGTAGACCGACAGCTCGCCGCCCGGCTCCGACCAGCGCCGGTGATAGACGCCGACGACGCGCGTGCCCGACCCCAGCGCGCTGACGCCGTCCAGCAGCGCGGGTTCCACGTCAACGTCGGCTCTCAGCAGGACCTCCGGCTCGAAGCCGGCCGCCGCGGCCGCCGCGACCAGGTCCTCACCCTCGGCAACCACCAACCCCGCTCGCTCGCGCTCGCGCTTACGCTGGAGGCGCCGGATCGTCTTGAGCTGGGCGTTGTGCGGTGAGGTGATCATGGAACGAAAAGGGGCGCCTCGCGAGGCGCCCCGGAGGTTGGCTCATGGCGACGCCTCGTCAGGCAGCCGCGGCCTCCCGGGCACGCTCGGCAAAGCGTCGGAACGTCTCTGGATCGCGGACGGCGATGTCGGCCAGCACCTTGCGATCGAGCTCGACCTCGGCCACGCGCATCCCGTGCATGAACTCGCTGTAGGTCATGCCCTCGCGCCGCGCCGCGGCGTTGATGCGGGTGATCCACAGCCGCCGGAAGTCGCGCTTGCGGTTGCGCCGGTCGCGGTACGCGTAGGAATCCGCCTTGAGCAGCGCCTCCTTGGCGCGCCTGTAGCTCTTCGAGCGATCGCCGCGGTAGCCCTTGGCGCGCTCGAGCGTGGCCCGGCGCTTCTTGCGCGCGGCGACGCCGCGCTTCACGCGGCTCACTTGCGCAGAAGCTCTCTGACGCGCGACTGATCGGCCTTCGCGACCTCGACCGGCCGTCCCAGCCGGCGCTTGCGGTCGGGCCGCTTCTTGCCGAGATTGTGGCTCGTCATCGCGTGGCGGGCGCGGAGCTTGCCCGTGCCCGTCTTGCGGAAGCGCTTGGCCGCGCCGGAGTGGCCCTTCATCTTCGGCATGGGCCTATTGAACCAGACGGCCGGTCGGGCCCTCGATAGTCTGGCCGCATGACCCTCGGCGAGCTGCTCAGGACGGCACGCGAGGAGCGGGACGTCGGCCGCGATGATCTCGCATCGCGGGCGCAGCTGTCCGAAGCCGAGCTCGCGGCGCTCGAGAGCTCCGATGGCGAGATCGATCGCACCGTCTTCGCCCGGCTGTTCGCGTCGCTGGGCGAGCCCGCCCTCCAACGTCCCCGCCTGGATGACGCGGCACTGATCGCTCGCCAGCGCGACATGACCGTCTCGATGCGCCTCGAGTCGGGCTTCGAGCTCTGTGAGTTCGCGGCCGAGCTCGCGGACTCGAAGCACGGGTGAGCGGCCCGTTCCGGCCGCGCGAGATTTTCGCCACGCTCGAGCGCCACGGCGTCGACTACGTCACCGTCGGCGGCTTCGCCGTGATCGCGCACGGGGCGATCCGAGCCACGGCCGACGTCGATCTCGTTCCGGACCGTGACCCGGCGAATCTCCGCCGGCTCGCCGACGCCCTGGTCGCTCTCGAAGCCGACCCCGACGGCGAGCCGGAGACGCCCATCGACGCAAATCTGCTCGCGCGTGACGCCAACATGCGCTTTCAGACCTCGTGCGGCCAAATCGACGTCCTGTCCCGGGCGGACCTCGCCGCGCGCTACGGGGCGCTTCGAAAGCGAGCGATACGGGCCGAGGCCGCGGGAGTGACCGTGACGGTCGTGTCCCGCGACGACCTGCTCGCGCTCAAGGCCGCGACCGGACGCGACCGGGACCTGCTGGACATCGGCGACCTGCTCGCCGTCGGGGAGAAGCGGCCGGGCAACGCCTAAGGACCTGAGCCGCGCACGCGTCCGCGGGCTCCGTTTCCCCGGGCCGTTTGGCCGCTTCCAGCGTGGGTACGCCGCGAAGGAGAGCGCGCGACGAGCGCGCCGTACGGAGGGACAGGAGGGTTCATGGGCGCGATAGTCATCGTGGTGATAGCCGTTGTGGTGGTCTTGGCGGTCGCCGGTCTCCTCATGGGGAGGGCGCGGCAGAAGAAGCAGCTGCGGGAGCGGTTCGGTCCCGAGTACGACCGCGCAGTCGGCGAGCACGGGAGCGAGCGCGACGCGCAGCGCGCGCTCGAGGGACGCGAGGAGCGGCGCGGGCAGCTCGATATCAGGCCGCTCGTGCCGGCCGAGCGAGACCGTTACGCGCAGGCGTGCGCGCGACCCAGGCAACGTTCGTGGACAGACCGAGTGCCGCCATCGGCGACGCGCACGCGCTGGTCTCCGCGGTGATGCGCGACCGGGGGTACCCGATGGACGACTTCGATCAGCGAGCCGCCGACGTGTCGGTGGACCATCCGCAGGTCGTCGAGAACTACCGGGCCGCGAACGCGATCTCGCATAGGCACGCGCAGGGACAGGCGAGCACCGAGGAGCTGCGCCGGGCGATGGTCCATTACCGCAGCCTGTTCGACGAGCTGCTGGGCGGCGACGGCACGGCGATCCGCCACGACGGAACGGGGCCCGCCGAGCACAGCCCCGCGCCCCAACCCGAGCACGGGCCGGCCGAGCACCAGCCGGCCGAGTACCAGGAGGAGAGACGCTGATGGAGCGACGTGAGCAAGAGCGTGATCTGACGACTGAGGCCATCGCGGGCTCGAGTCCCCCCGCGAACGAGACCGCGGGCCCTGCCGGCCCCCAGTCTCCGATCGACGGCTCGTCAGGGCCGCAGTCCCCGGCTGAGGCTCAACGCGCGTACGGGCAGGGTCAGTCAGCTCCCCAGGCCCCGATCGCGCCCCAGGACGGCCGCGAGCAGCGGCAGGGCATGCCGCCCCAGAAAGCCGTCGGCACGCGTGAAGACGCGGGCGCTCCGACGGAGGCGATGTCGCCAGTCGAGCGCTCGCCGCAGTCCGAGGCCGAGACGAGCTCCCAGCCACTGCTGGCAACGGGCGACGCCGACGAGTTCCACCGGCGCTGGGAGTCGATCCAGATCGGGTTCGTGGACGAGCCGCGGCGCGCGGTTGAGGACGCGGACAAACTGGTCGCGGAAGTGATCAGGCGGCTCGCGGAGACCTTCTCCGAGGAGCGCTCACGGCTCGAGGGCCAGTGGGGACGCGGCGAGGCCGTGCCCACCGACGACCTGCGGTTGACGCTGCAGCGCTACCGGTCGTTCTTTCACCGGCTGCTCTCGACCTGATCCACGTCCGCGCCGCGCCCGGCATGCCGCGCGCGGCGCGTGACCGCTAGCCCGCGCCGGCCGCGGCGTCGCCGGCGGCCTCGGCCTGCGGCTCGGCCCGCCTGACCGGCCCGAGCATCATCGTCATGTTGCGCCCGTCCTGGGTCGGACGCTGCTCGATCGCCCCGAGGTCGGAGAGGTCGTCGGCGAGCCGCATCAGCAGCTGCTCGCCGCGCTCGGGGTGCGACTGCTCGCGGCCGCGGAACATGATCGTGATCTTGACCTTGTCGTCGTGACGCAGGAAGCGCTCGACGTGGCCCTTCTTGGTCGCGTAGTCGTGCTCGGCGATCTTCGGCCGGAACTTGATCTCGCGGACCGTGACCTGCTTCTGGTGGCGGCGGGCGGCCTTCGCCTTCTGCTCCTGCTCGTACTTGTACTTCGAGTAGTCGAGCACCCGGCAGACCGGCGGGCGCGCCTCGGCCGCGACCTCCACCAGGTCGAGGTCGCGCTCGCGCGCGTACGCGAGCGCCTTGTCGGTGTCGATCACTCCTACCTGGTTTCCGTCGTCGCCGATCAGCCGCACCTGCGGGACGCGGATGCGGTCGTTGATGCGCGTGGGGTCGCGCTCGGGGGGACGCCGATCGAACCTGCGCGGGATCGGCACTACGAGGGGCGCGAGCTAGACGTCAAAAGCGAGATGAGGGGAAATCGAGTCGAGGAAGGGCACGGGCGCTTCAGCGGCGGCGCGAGATCTGGGTGCCCTTCATTCGCCGGCGAGTATAGCGGCAGACCGGCCCGCGGCTGCATCCCTCCCGGCTAGCCCGAGTCGCCCTCGCCAGCCGCCGCCACCGACGCCTCCCGGCCGCTGCGGCGCTCGGCCACCTCGCGCCCGGCGAGCGCGGCGAAGTCGGCGACCGCCATCGCACCGAGGTCGCCCTCGCGGTGGCGCCGGACCGACACCGTCCCCTTCCCCGCCTCGCGGTCGCCCGTCACGAGCATGTAGGGAATCTTGCGCAGCTCGGCGTCGCGGATCTTTCGCCCGACCGACTCGGAGCGCTGGTCGGCGTCCGCCCTCAGCCCGGTCTCGCGCAGCTCTGCCGTGACGTGGCGGGCGTAGTCGAGGTGACGGTCCGCCACCGGCAGCACGAGCGCCTGCGTCGGCGCGAGCCACAGCGGGAGCTCGCCGGCGTAGTGCTCGATCAGGATGCCGATGAATCGCTCGAACGAGCCCATCAGCGCACGGTGGATCATCACCGGCCTGTGCTCGACGTCGTCGGCGCCGGTGTAGGCGAGGTCGAAGCGCTCGGGCATCCCGTGGTCGAGCTGGACCGTGCCGAGCTGCCACGAGCGCCCGATCGAGTCGGTCATGTGGAGGTCGATCTTGGGCCCGTAGAAGGCGCCGTCACCAACGTTCAATTCGAACGCGAGCCCGCGACGGCGCAGCGCCCCCTCGAGCGCGGCCTCGGCGGCGTCCCACATCGCGTCGGTGCCGATCCGCTGCTCGGGGCGCGTCGAGAGCTCGAGCCGCGGCTCGAAGCCGAAGATCTCATAGAGGAAGAAGCCGAAGTCGAGGCAATCGATGACCTCGTCCTCGACCTGCTCCGGCGAGCAGAAGATGTGGGCGTCGTCCTGGGTGATGTGGCGCACCCGCAGGAGCCCGTGCAGCGTGCCGCTCGGCTCGTGGCGGTGGACCAGGCCGGCCTCCGAGTAGCGAATCGGCAGGTCGCGGTAGGAGCGGCGATCCGAGGCGTAGAGCTCGATGTGCGCCGGGCAGTTCATCGGCTTGAGCCCCATCGACCGGTCCTCGACGTCGGTGAAGTACATGTGGTCGCGGAACTTGTCCCAGTGGCCGGACCGCTTCCAGAGCTCGGCGTCGTAGAGGATCGGCGTCCTGACCTCGCGGTAGCCGCGGGCCGCGTTCTCCGCGCGCCAGAGGTCGGTAAGGGCATTCCAGACTTGGACGCCGGCCGGCTGCCAGAACGGCGAGCCCGGCGAGACCTCAGAGAACAGGAACAGGCCAAGCTCGCGCCCGAGGCGGCGGTGGTCGCGCGCTCTAGCCTCCTCGAAGCGCCGCACGTGCTCCTCGAGCTCGTCGCGTGTGAGGAACGCCGTACCGTAGATGCGGGTCAGCATCTGGCGGCGCTCGTCGCCGCGCCAGTACGCGCCGGCGACCGACGTCAGCTCGAACGCCTTGACCCGGCCCGTCGAGGGCGTGTGCGGGCCGCGGCAGAGGTCGGTGAACGGGCCGTTGCGATACAGCGAGACGGTCTCGACGCCGCCGTCGCGGACCAGGTCCTCGATCAGCTCGACCTTGTAGTCCTGGCCCTCCGCGCGGAAGCGATCGAGGGCCGCCGCGGCCGGGATGTCGGCGCGCTCGAAGGGCTCGTCGGCCTTGACGTGGCTCCGCATCGCCTCCTCGAGGCGCTCGAAGTCGGCGTCGGAGACCTTCACGCCCTCGGGGAACTCGAAGTCGTAGTAGAAGCCGTCGGCGATCGGGGGGCCGATCGAGACCTTGGTGCCCGGGTAGAGCTCGAGGACCGCCGTCGCGAGCAGGTGGGCGGCGTCGTGGCGGACCAGCCAGAGCGCGTCCTCGCGCAGGTGCCCGTCGCTCGTGGCGGTCACGATCTCGATCGGAGCGCCGTCCGAGAGCGGCGCCGCCAGATCCCTCAACTCGCCGTCCACGCGCACGGCTAGCGCCGCGCGCGCGAGCCCGGGTCCGATCGCGGCCGCCGCGTCGGCCCCCGTGGCGCCGTCGGGGAGCTCGAGCCGCGAGCCGTCGGGAAGTTGCGCCTCCATTAAGGGCAAGTTAGCGGTCTGCAAGGCCTCGCCCGACTGTGACTCAGATCACATAGGTCGGTCCCTCGACAGCTAGCCTCGTCGCAGTCGAGCCGGTCCGAGTGGACGCTTTCGAGGTCCCGTCCGGCTCAGTCTCGCGCCGAGGGCGCGGGCCGCCCGCAAGCAGGAGGCGGGCGAGGATCGGCGGCACGCAAGGCGCCTTGGCGCACGCGCGCGGTCTGAGCAGTGCCGGGAGAGAGGTTCGAAAACCGAACCCGACACGGAGGTTTCCTTGCGGAAGCTCCTCGTGTCCGCGACGGCCGCAGCGCTCGTAGCCAGTCCGGCTGCGATCGCGTTCGCCGCGGACGAACCAACGCTGGACGAACCAAC
>Ga0136615_10000686_pt1 | contig 15803 bp, 17 predicted proteins | sample AntDrymUQ2882206_2_FD_106647 | JGI IMG/M metagenome (GOLD analysis project Ga0136615, IMG submission 106647) | Polar desert sand microbial communities from Dry Valleys, Antarctica - metaG UQ288 (22.06) | ecosystem: Environmental > Terrestrial > Soil > Desert | place: Antarctica: Dry Valley...
ATTTCCGAATGGCTGGACTTCACCCACGGTGATATCCAGCGAAAAGCAAAAAACTCACTAAACCCTATGTCCGACGCCATTTCCCGCCGCTTACCCCCAGAATTTATGCAACTGGAAGGGCTATTCTCGCGAGATTCTCGACCAACGTGTGGATGATGGAGGATGGTCAGGTATGAGGTGGCTCCTCGTCTCCGATCTGCACTACGCCCTCAAGCAGTTCGACTGGGTATTGAACGAGGCAAAGGCCTTCGACGTCGTTGTGATCGCGGGGGACCATCTCGACATCTCTTCGACCGTCGAGATCCGGGCCCAGATCGCCGTAACCCTGACGTACCTGCGGCGACGCCATGCCAAGACCCGACTCATCGTGTGCTCTGGGAATCATGATCTGGATGCCCGCAACGCCACCGGTGAGAAGTTCGCAAGGTGGATTTCCAAGGTACGCAAGTTCGGGGTGCCGACGGACGAGGACTGCCTGGTGGTCAACGGCACGTTGTTTACGATCTGCCCCTGGTGGGACGGCCCACAGACCTGCGCGAAGGTCGGTGCGCAGCTCGCGCGCGACGCTGAGAAGCCCAAGGACCGGTGGATCTGGGTCTACCACGCGCCACCCGACAAATCGCCCACAAGCTGGGGCGGGCAGAAGCACTTCGGCGACGTCCATCTGGCGCAGTGGATTGAGCAATACGCGCCGGACATCGTGCTCACCGGCCATATCCACGAGTCGCCGTTCCGCGCGGGCGGCTCCTGGGTGGATCGCTTGGGTTTCACGTGGGTCTTCAATCCCGGCCGACAGATCGGCCCGTGTCCCACGCACATCGTTTTCGATACCGACGAACGGAGGGCGTTCTGGTTCTCGCTCGCCGGTGCCGAGGTTGTGCAGCTGGATGAGCCCCTCAGGCGTCCAGTGCCTGAACTCACCGAACTGCCGACGTGGTTCAGATAGTCGCGTCGGGGTGGCGATCAGAGCCCGGCGTACACTCCTCGACCTGCTGATGGAGCAAGGTATCGAGGACCTCGTCGACCATGCCGAGGTGGTCTTGCTGATCCTCGAACTGCCTCTTCAGGTCAACCAGATAGGTCGTAATGCCGTGCAATTTCTGGGCAAGGAGCCTTGCAAGTTTGTAGGCAATAGCCGTATGTGACTGGAGGAAGTCGCTGGCGCGCTCGACCACGTGTGCCCGAGAGGGCGAGAGCGTCTTGACCGTCGCTGTGTGAGGGATGTCGAGCAAGACCGCGAGCTCGCCGAAGATCGCGCCAGGCTCGGACTGGGTATTGACTTGAATGTCGCCCTTCCGCACTTCCACTTCTCCTTCGATCAGGATGTAGAGGATTTTGTCTTTGCCCCCTTCTGCGAGAAGCACCTCCCCCGGGCCGAAGGTTCTTTCCGGAAGCCCCTGGCAAAAGCTGAGCATCGTACCCATGATTAAAGGATAAAGGATAGAGCTAGGAAATTCTATCCGACTTCTCAACCGGTAATTCCTTGCACCGTTGCTGTGGTGCCGTGATTTGGCCAGCTGATTACGCGGGGATGCTACTATGAATATTGACCATGTGGACGAACATCCTCTCGCTACACCCTTTACTGAAGTACTGACTCGATTACGCAGGGACGGCGATGTCTACAGGGACATCATCGGTTGGCGCGGCAACAAGCTACCTATCGGCCGTTCATCGCCAACCTAACGTGAAATATTGGGGGAAGATCCAAGTCTCGAAATATAATAAACTGATATCTCAAGAGTGGGTGACAAGCCTTGTGGCGGCATGAGTATCGCGACTAAACACGGTGACGGCGGACAAACGAGCCTGGTGGGCGGTGATCGTGTCTCGAAGGGCGAGCCGCGCGTGGAAGCCTACGGGAGCATCGACGAGCTGAATTCGGTGATGGGATTCGCGCGCTCGATTTGCGACGACGCCGAGGTTTGCGAGCTTGTCAAGGCGATCCAGCGCGAGCTTTTCGCGCTCGGCGCGGCGGTGGCCACTCCGGCCGAGAACAGAAAGAAACCTCCGCCCGTCAGCGCCGAGATGGTGGAGATTCTCACCGGGCACGTCCACCGCATCGAGGCCATCGAAGGCGTGCTCTCCGATTGGTCGCTCCCCGGCGAGCATCCGGCGGCTTCGGCCTTCGACGTGGCGCGCACCGTGTGCCGCCGGGCGGAACGCGATCTGGTCCGGCTGATGGGCTCCGGGGAGCACATCGACCCGCCCGTTTTGGCCTATTTGAACCGCCTCTCCGACCTCTTGTGGTTGTTCGGCCGGCTGATCGAAGCGCGCGCCGGCCTCGACGCCTCGTTGCGCGACGAGAAACACAAGGGTAATCGCTGGTCGCGTGCCTGGTGACGGCGTAGGCTCTCGTTCAAGCCGCGAGTTGCTGCTCCATCGCGGGTGTGTATTTCCCCAGCGTCGCGAAGCCGTTGCACTTGGCGCGGTGGTGGAGCGCCTTCTGTGCCGCGGGGACATTGTCCGGTTTTCCGCCCCAGATCTTCAAGGCCGGATCTTGGAGGGCGCGGCCGTACGAGAAGCTGAGGGGCCAGGGATGTTTCATGGCCATCGCGTTCATCGCGTTGAGATGCGCCGTGGCGAGTTCGGCCTTCTGCCCTCCGGAGAGGAACACAATGCCGGCGACCGCCGCTGGAACGGACTGATACAAGCAGCGCACGCTCATCTCGGCGACCTCCTCGACGCTGGTTTGCTGCGGGCACTGCTTCCCCGCGATGACCATATTGGTCTTGAGAATGAGATGCTCCAAGACCACGCGTTGCTCGTAGAGGTTCTGGAACAGCCGCCGTAAAGTCGCTTCGGTCACTTCATAGCAGCGCTCGATGGAGTTATCAGCGTCCATCAGGACCTCGGGCTCGACGATGGGCACGAGCCCTTGTTCTTGGCAGAGCGCGGCATAGCGCGCCAAGGCACTGGCGTTGGCGTTGAGGCAACCGCGGGTCGGGATTCCGTTGCCTATAGTGATCACCGCCCGCCACTTGGCGAAACGGGCACCGAGGTTCCGGTACTCGATCAAGCGCTCGCGCAGACCATCGAGACCTTCGGTGATCTTTTCGCCCGCTAGGAAGAACATGTCTTTAGCGCCTTGATCGACTTTGATGCCCGTGATCACCCCAGCATCGGAGAGCGCTTTAGCGAAGGGGATCCCGGCGGCGGTTGATTGCCGCAAGGTCTCATCGAAGAGGATCATGCCGCTCACGCACTCACCGATCCCTTGCGTGGTAATAAGCAGATCCCGGTAAGCGCGCCGAGTTTCTTCCGTGGAGACCACGTGGATGGAGTCGAAACGCTTTTTGATGCTCGGGAAGCTTTCGTCAATGGCGAGAATTCCCTTGCCGGGAGCGACTAATGCTTCGGCCGTTTGTCGCAGATCGGACATGACGTGTTCCTCTGGTTTCATAGTAACGATAGTCTAACCTAGTTCGCTCGGGTCGCGCGGAAACCGTATTGATTCTGAATACCCCGCCGTTTACGGCGGGCACTTTAGCATTGGGGTTTCCAAAGGGGAGTAGTGCAACTCTCCCCTTTGGTCAAGGGCGGGGTTCATACCCGCCCGCGAAGTAAAATTGATTTCATAACGCCGATTCCGCGGCCAGCTCCCCTACGCGAACGATCTTCATGCCGTTGGTTCCGCCTTGTTTACCACGCAAATCACCTTTGGTAATGACTACGATATCTTCTTCGTGCACCGCGCCGCGCTCAAGCAGGATATCGATCATTTCACGGTTAACGCGCAGGAAATCGGTGTGCGTGACGTCGAAATTGATCGGGTAGACGCCCCGGTAAAGCGTCACCCGCCTGAGCGTCATGGGATGGCGGGTGAAGGCAAAGATCGGGATCCCGGTAAGCACGCGCGACATCCATATGCCGGTGGCGCCGGTCTCGGTGAGCGCGAGAATGGCCTTCGCGCCGATGTGGTTGGCCGCGTAAACCGTGGACATGGCGATCGCTTCATCGATGCGGTCGAAAAGCGAATCGATGCGGTAGTCGGCCCCCCGGAGGCCCCACTGGGTTTCCGTCTCCAAGCAGATTCTATCCATCGCCTCGACGGCTTTGCGCGGGTACTTACCCACGCTGGTTTCGGCGGAGAGCATGACGGCATCCGTGCCATCCAACACGGCATTGGCGACGTCGAAGACTTCGGCCCGTGTCGGGATCTGGTTTGCGATCATCGACTCCATCATCTGCGTGGCCGTGATGACCAGGCGGTTCGCGTTACGGGCTTGCAAGATCAAGCGTTTCTGGACCGGGGGGAGGGCCGCATCCCCGATCTCGACGCCGAGATCGCCGCGCGCGATCATGATCCCGTCCGAGGCCCGCAGGATCTCATCGATACACAGTAAGGCTTCGGCGCGCTCGATCTTGGCGATGACGCCGCAGTTTCCGTTGCTCTCGGCAATCAAACGGCGGGCTTCCTCGATGTCGGCGGCATTGCGCGGAAAGGATACGGCGATGTAGTCGGCGCCGATGTCCACGGCGTGGCGGATATCCGCGCGGTCCTTGGAAGTCAGCGCGCCCGCCGAGAGCCCGCCACCGGCTCGGTTCAAACCCTTGCTGTCGAAGAGCCCGCCGCCCACCCGCACCACGCATTCGACGCCGGTCCCCATGACGCGCTTGACTTCAAGCACGATACGGCCATCGTCAATGAACAAGGTATCGCCGCGCTTGACGTCTTTCGGGAGATCCACGTAGGTGACTCCGACGCGGTGTTCATCTCCGTCCGCGGGCGAGATGGCGGCATCGAGCGTGAAGGAAGCCCCTTCCCGCAGTTCCACACGGCCGCCGCGGAATCGCTGGATGCGGATCTTCGGGCCTTGCAGATCGGCGATGGCGCCGACCTGCGTGCCGCGCGCGTGGGAGCAGGCCCGCAGTTGGTCGATCCGGCGCTTATGGCTGTCGTGGGAGCCGTAGGAGTAGTTTAGCCGGATGACGTCCACCCCGGCGGCGATGAGGCCATCGAGCACCTTGGGATCGTCGGTAGCCGGGCCGAGGGTGGCAACGATTTTCGTTCTGCGCATGCGGGGCGTTGCGAGCCTAATTCCCTGTATCGATGAATGCCTGATCAAATTGCCGCCGTCCGGGACGTGGCATCAATAACCCTCGCTCGGATGCACGTAATCGGGATGGGCACGGGCGCGCTCTTGCAGGATGGCGACAGCAGGAAGGGTTTTTCCCTCGAGAAACTCCAGAAACGCCCCCCCGCCGGTGGATATATAGGACAGCCGCTCGCCGATCCCGTATTTCGCGATAGCCGCGAGCGTCTCGCCGCCTCCGGCGAGGGAATACGCTTGGCTCGCGGCTATCGCCATCGCGACCGCCCGCGTACCCTGGCTGAATTGGTCGAATTCAAACACCCCGAGCGGGCCGTTCCAGACGATCGTTTGAGCCTGTTCAAGCAACGCGATGTAGCGCCTCGCGGTGCGGGGACCGACATCCAGGATGCGATCGCCGGCTGCGACGTCGGAAATATTCTTTACCGTGGCCGGTGCGGTTTCGGAAGACTCCCGGGCGCAGACCACGTCCTCGGCCAAGGGGATAGCCGCGCCGCGCGCGGCTGCCCGCCCGAGAAGCCGCGAGGCCACCTGGACCAAGGGTTCTTCCACGAGAGACCGACCGATAGCATGGCCCGCGGCGCGCAGGCACGTATTGAGGATCCCGCCGCCGACAATGAGCTGATCCACGGTCTCGACCAGCGATTCCAGTAGCGCGAGCTTGGTCGAAATCTTCGACCCGCCCACAATCGCTACCAGGGGGCGTGCCGGTTGTTTCAAGGCTTGGCTCAAGGCCTTGATCTCGGCCTCGAGCAGCGGCCCGGCGCAGACCTGGGGAGCATACTTGGCGATCCCGTGGGTCGAAGCCTCGGCGCGATGGGCCGTGCCAAAGGCATCATTCACGTACACATCACAGAGGGCCGCAATCTTTCTGGCCAAGGCGTCGTCGTTATTTTTCTCGCCGATCTCGAAGCGCACGTTTTCGCATAGAGCCGCTTGGCCGGGCTCGACGCTGACCCCGTCGATCCAATCTTTAACCAGCGCGATGTCTCGATGCAGCAACTCGGATAAGCGGGTAGCGACCGGTGCCAAGCTCAGCGCAGCGTCGTACTGGCCTTCTTGCGGGCGGCCGAGATGCGAGACGAGCATTACCCGGGCACCCGCCGACAAGGCCTTGCTGATGGTAGGGAGCGCTGCCCGCAAGCGTGTGTCATCCAGGATCCGGCCCGCTTGGATCGGTACGTTGAAGTCTTCCCGGATCAACACCCGTTTCCCGGCAAGGCTCAGATCGGACATCGACATCATGGACGGAAATCGGTCCTTACGTGGCGTTCATCAAGGCGATCGTGACGTCCAACATGCGGTTGGAAAAGCCCCATTCGTTATCGTACCAGGACAAGACTTTGACCAGTGTGCCTTCGATGACGCGGGTCTGCGTGGCATCGTAAATGGACGAGGCGGGGTTGTGATTGAAATCAACCGAGACCAGCGGCTTGTCGTTATACTCCAGAAGTCCGTTGAGCTCGCCTTGGGCGGCCTCTCTCAATACTGCATTGATCTCCTCCTTGCTGGTCTCGCGCGCGGCGACGAAGCTCAGGTCCACCAACGATACGTTGAGCGTTGGGACGCGCACGGCGTAACCGTCCAGTTTTCCGTTCAACTCGGGAAGCACCAAGCCGACGGCCGCGGCCGCGCCGGTCTTGGTCGGGATCATGGACTGCGTCGCGGACCGCGCCCGGCGCAGATCGCTATGGTAGACGTCGATCAATACCTGATCATTGGTGAAGGAATGGATCGTGGTCATGACGCCGCGCAGGATGCCGATGCGCTCATGCAACGGCTTCACCAAGGGCGCGAGGCAATTGGTCGTGCAAGACGCATTGGAGATCACCGTGTCACTCGCTTTGAGCCTCTGATGATTCACGCCATAGACGATCGTGGCGTCGACCTCGGTCCCCGGCGCCGAGATGATGACCTTCTTGGCGCCTGCTTGGAGGTGGGCGCCGGCCTTGGCCTTACTGGTAAAAAGTCCAGTGCATTCCAGGACCACATCGACACCGAGCCGGCCCCAGGGGAGCTTGGCGGGATCGCGCTCGGCGAGAATGCGGATAGGATCGCCGTTGACCACCATCGACTGGTCCGTGGCCGTGATCTCGCCCGGAAAGCGCCCGTGGACGCTATCGTAGCGGGTCAAATGCGCGTTGGTCGCGACATCACCGAGATCGTTGATCGCGAGGATTTGGATCTCCTGAGTCCGCCGCGATTCATAGAGCGCGCGCAGAATATTGCGGCCGATACGGCCGTAGCCATTGATTCCAACCTTTATTGCCATCTGTCTCTCCAATTGATTAAGCCCACCACGCGGGTCAAGCGGGCAGCCGCTTCACTTCGTCGATGACAGGTTCGACGTTGCATCCGAAGTGCCTCAGCACTTGGCTTTCTGGACCGCGTCCCTCGCCAAGGCGGGTATGGCGTTGGCAAGCTCTTTCCGTTCCGGCCGGTCGTTTTCCTGCGGAAACAAATGACTACCATCATTCCTCGGGCGTCCCGCGTTTGAAGGCGCGGATGTTAGCTGTTAATCCTCGATTTATAAAGTAAACTGATCCGCTTTCCCTAGCACATTAAACTTCCCACGAGAAGATATCATGGACAATACCCGCTTGTTTACTTCCGAGTCAGTCTCCGAGGGTCACCCCGATAAGATCTGCGATCAGATCTCCGATGCGGTGGTCGATGCGATCATCGCGCAGGAACCGGGGGCGCGCGTGGCGTGCGAAACGCTGGTCACAACCGGCTTAGTGACCGTGGCGGGAGAAATATCCACGTCCTCTTATGTGGATATCCGCAACGTCGCCCGGCAGGTTATCCGTGATATCGGGTACGATAGCTCGGAGATGGGGTTCGATTGGGAGTCCTGCGGCGTCATCGTCTCCATAGGACAACAATCGGCGGATATCGCCCTCGGCGTCAACGAAAGCGGCGAGCACGAACAAGGCGCGGGCGACCAGGGATTGATGTTCGGATATGCCTGCAACGAAACCGACGTGCTCATGCCGGCGCCCATCACCTACGCGCACCGCCTGGTCCGGCGACAAGCCGAAGTCCGCAAGACGGGCCGCCTGCCCTGGCTGCGCCCGGATGCCAAGAGCCAGGTGACGTTTCGCTACGCGCATGGCCGTCCCTGCGGCATCGACGCCGTGGTCCTCTCGACCCAGCATAGCCCCGAGATCAGCCATGAGGTCCTCAAACAGGCCGTCATGGATGAGATCGTGCTTCCGGTGCTGCCGAAGGAGTGGCTAAGTCCTACGACCCGATTCTATGTCAATCCGACCGGCCGCTTCGTGATCGGCGGGCCCATGGGTGACTGTGGGCTGACCGGGCGCAAGATCATCGTCGATACCTATGGCGGCATGGCGCGCCACGGGGGTGGCGCGTTTTCGGGCAAGGACCCTTCCAAAGTAGACCGCTCGGCCGCCTACGCGGCGCGTTACGTGGCGAAAAACATCGTGGCCGCGGGCCTCGCCGATCGCTGTGAGATCCAACTATCCTATGCTATCGGCGTGGCGGAGCCGACGTCGATCAGCATCGAGACCTTTGGAACGGGCAATGTGGACGAGTCGAGGTTAATCGCGGCGGTGCGCAAGAATTTCGATCTCCGGCCCAAAGGGATCATCAAGATGTTGAACCTCTTGCGCCCGATCTACCGGCAGACCGCCGCTTATGGGCATTTCGGCCGCACCGAGTTCGATCTCACTTGGGAGCGCACCGATAAGGTGGACGCCTTGCGCGAGAGCCTCGGGATAGCCGAATCGATGGCGCGCGAGTCCCTGGTCCGGGCGAGTTAGATTTTTATATTTTCAAATTAGGAGCTAATTGATGAGCACGCAACCAATGGAAAAGATCACACCCGATTACAAGGTGGCGGATCTCAAGCTCGCCGAATGGGGGCGCAAGGAGATCAACATCGCCGAAGGGGAAATGCCGGGCCTGATGGCCTTGCGGGAAGAATACCAGGGTAAAAAGCCGTTGGCGGGGGCCCGCATCGCCGGCTGTCTGCACATGACCGTGCAGACGGCGGTGTTAATCGAGACCTTGATTCAGCTGGGCGCCGAGGTGCGCTGGTCATCCTGTAACATTTTCTCGACCCAAGATCATGCCGCGGCCGCTGTCGCGGCAGCGGGTATTCCCGTATTTGCCTGGAAAGGGGAGACGGAAGAGGAGTTCTGGTGGTGCATCGAGAAGAGTATTTTCGGCCCCGGCGGCTGGCGCCCGAATATGCTGCTCGACGATGGCGGAGATCTGACCCAAGTGATGCATGAGCGTTATCCGGAGATGCTCCAAGAGGTGCGTGGTGTGTCGGAAGAGACTACGACCGGTGTGCGGCGCTTGTACGAAATGGCACAAACCGGCACGCTGAAGGTGCCAGCGTTTAATGTCAATGATTCGGTCACGAAATCCAAGTTCGATAACCTCTACGGTTGCCGGGAATCCTTGATGGATGGTCTAAAGCGGGCCACGGGAGTGATGATTGCCGGCAAGATCGCCATCGTGATCGGGTACGGCGATGTCGGAAAAGGCTGCGCTCAGGCCCTGAAGGGCCTCGGCGCGACTGTCTGGATAGCGGAGATCGATCCCATCTGCGCGCTGCAGGCGGCGATGGAGGGGTATCGGGTGGTGCGCATGAATGATGTCGCGGCGCGCGGGGACATTTTCGTCACCGCCACGGGCAACGTCCGGGTGATCACCCACGATCACATGCGGTCCATGAAAGACCAGACCATCGTGTGCAATATCGGCCATTTCGACTCCGAGATCGACGTCGCCTCCTTGCGTCAATACCGTTGGGAAAACGTCAAACCGCAGGTGGATCAGATCCTGTTTCCCGATGGTAAGCGCATCATCCTTCTGGCCGAGGGCCGCTTGGTCAATCTGGGTTGCGCCGCGGGGCATCCGAGCTTCGTCATGTCGGCGTCGTTTAGCAACCAAGTGCTGGCGCAGATCGAGCTCTGGAACAACGTTAACAGCTACCAGAACCGCGTCTATACACTACCCCAGCACCTTGATGAAAAGGTGGCGCGCCTGCACCTGGCGAAAGTCGGTGCGGATCTCACGGTGCTCACGCAGGAGCAAGCGAAGTATATCGGTGTCTCGATCGAGGGGCCTTACAAACCGGAATATTATCGTTATTAATGCCCGCCGTGGTAGTGATCGCCGCCCCGCGGGCGATTAAAACGCACGGCGGTTTCGTCAACAAGCGCCATGGGAACTCCAAACAGTCATAGCTTCAGCTTCGAGTTTTTCCCGCCCCGAACCCCGGAGGCGATCGGCAAGCTTCAGGTTACCCGCGATCGGCTCGCGCGCCTAAAGCCGGATTATTTCTCGGTCACCTTCGGGGCGGGAGGCAGCACGCGCGAGCTGACCTTCGAGACGGTGCAAGAGATCCGTGCGGCGACCGGGATCGCGGCCGCTCCGCATATCTCTTGTATCGGGAGCACCATCAGCAGCCTGCGTGAGATCTTAAGCACCTACAGGAGCGCCGGCATCAAACATATCGTGGCATTGCGCGGCGATCTGCCCTCCGGCGCGGCGGGCCACGGTGAGCTGCGTTACGCCAATGAGTTGGTGGAGTTCATCCGCGAGGAGAGCGGCGACTATTTTTTCGTGGAAGTCGCCGCCTATCCGGAGTTTCACCCGCAGGCACCGAGCGCGGACATGGATCTTAGGAACTTCAAGCGTAAGGCGGAGGCCGGGGCCGACCGCGCCATCACGCAGTATTTTTATAATCTGGACGCCTATTGGCGGTTCGTGGAGAGCTGCGGGGCGCTCGGGGTCCAGATCCCGATCGTCCCCGGTGTCATGCCCATCATCAACTGTACGCAGTTGGTGCGCTTCTCGGATGCCTGCGGCGCCGAGATCCCGCGGTGGATCTTGCGGCGCTTAAAGGATTTTGGGGACGACCGCGTCTCGATTCGCAATTTCGGCATCGATGTGACCACCGATCTGTGCCGTCAGCTCTTGGACAAGGGGGCGCCGGGGCTGCATTTTTACACCATGAATCAAGCCGAGGCGTCCGAGGCGATCTGGGCTAACCTCGGGTTGCGCCGCGAAAGACCCGCGGTGAAGCTCTCGGGCGGCTAGCGGACCATCGCCACCCTTGTCCGCGCGGCTTTCCACACGGCCTCCCAAGACCCCGCTGCTGCTGGTGGATGACGATGCGTTGATCGTGGAATCGCTGGCGCTGATTTTGGAGGATCAACCGTACGACCCTGTATAGTAGGATCGAACGCTTCAATCACCTGCCACGCTGATGTATTACTCCTATTTTGGCTTGCGCCAAGCGCCCTTCAAGATCACGCCCGACACGCGCTTGTTCTTTCCGGGCGGCAACCGCGGGGCGGTCCTGGAGGCCTTGGTCTACGCGATTGCAACCGGCGAGGGCATGGTCAAGGTCGTAGGCGAGGTGGGAAGCGGCAAGACCATGCTCTGCCGCATGCTGGAGCGTGAGTTGCCCGAGAACGCCGAGATCGTGTATTTAGCCAATCCCAGCCTCTCTCCGGACAACATTCTGCACGCCATCGCGTTTGAATTACATCTGCCGGTCGCGGGGAGCGAGGATCGGCTCAAGGTGATGCACGCGCTGCAAGAATACTTGGTAAGGAAACACGCGGAGAATCGGCGAATCGTCGCGTTCGTCGAAGAAGCCCAGAGCATGCCGCTCGAAACCCTGGAAGAGATCCGCCTGTTAAGCAACTTGGAGACACAGGATGAGAAGTTGTTGCAGATCGTTTTGTTCGGACAGCCGGAGCTGGATGAATCCTTAATGAATCCGCACATCCGGCAACTGAAAGAGCGCATCACCTACAGCTTTTATCTGCATCCGTTTTCGATTGCCGAGGTGCGGGACTATCTAAGCAGCCGTTTGCGGGCGAGCGGCTACAAGGGAATGGGGATTTTCACGCGCGCTGCAATTCGAAGCCTTACTCGCTATTCCAAGGGCTGCTGCGCAGGATCAATATTCTCGCCGATAAGTCCTTGCTCGCAGCCTATGCCGGGGGCGAGATCAAAGTCAGAACCAGACACGTACGCAGGGCGGCGCGGGACACCGAGTTTGTGACCAAACCGGGCGCCGCGGTGCTGGCGATGGCGCTGAGCTTTTGTCTTGCCCTCGCGGCGATCGGTTGGTTCGCGTGGCAGCGTTTTATTCCCGTGAGCGCGCTAGTCGAGGATACGCGCTTGTTCAAGGACGTGCCGTTATCGGGGGCCATCGGCCGCGGGCTTGAAGGCGCCGATTCTCCAAAGCAGCCATGAGACCGGTGCTTGTGACGGGCGGGGCCGGTTACATCGGCAGTCACGTCGCGCGCCAGCTCGGGGAGGGCGGCCGGGCGGTCGTCGTCGTGGACAATTTGTCTACCGGATTCGAGAAGGCCGTTGTGCATGGGACCTTTATCGCCGGCGATGTCGGCGATCGCAAACTAATGGATCGCGTCCTCCAGGAACACGGCATCGACACCGTCATGCATTTCGCCGCCCATACAATCGTGCCCGAATCGGTCCGTGATCCTCTGAAATATTACGGCAACAACACGTGTAAGACGCGCGCCTTATTGGAGGCTTGCGCGCATGCGGGCGTAACGCACTTCGTGTTCTCCTCCACCGCCGCGGTCTATGGCATTCCCACGACACCGGTGGCGTTTGAAGACAGCCCAACCTGCCCGATTAATCCTTACGGGACATCGAAACTCGTGAGTGAATGGATGCTGCGCGATGTCGCGGCAGCCTCCCGGCTGCGCTATGTGATCTTGCGCTATTTTAACGTCGCGGGCTCGGATCCGGAGGGCCGCATCGGGCAGTCGACGCGTGAGGCGACGTTATTGATCAAAGTCGCCGCCGAGGTCGCGCTCGGTAAGCGCGCCGCGCTCTCTATCTTTGGAAGCGACTACCCGACCCCGGACGGAACCGGCATCCGGGATTACATCCACGTGGATGACCTCGCTTGCGCCCACCTGAGGGCGCTCGAATATCTTGAGCGTGGCGGCGAGCCGGTGGTCCTAAACTGCGGTTATGGACACGGCTACAGCGTGCGGGAGGTCATTCGCGCTATCGAGAAAATCCACGGACAGCGTCTCAACGTGCGGGAGGAGCCCAGGCGCGCCGGCGATCCGCCGACGCTCGTGGCCGGCGCCGATCGGATCCGGTCTGTTTTGGCGTGGCACCCGCGCTACGATGACCTGGAGTTTATCGTCAAGACGTCGCTCGACTGGGAGCAACGCCGGTTCTATTAGCACCCAGGCCCTCACTCGCCACCGCCCCGCGAATGGCGTTCGATGCCCCGACCGCCTGAACCAGGACATAGTTGCAGACGAGGTGCTGTCCAATGTCCGAAGACAATAAAATAACACTATAAGGAATAGTGTTGCAGGGGTTGCTTTTTTCTTGCCACCGGGCCGCTAGAGGTATAACCTGGTTGTAGGAGGTACCACCATGCGGCACGAGACCGAACCAACCGGCAAAACCGTCAATACCGGCATCAAGCTCGATGAAGACCTGCACGCCCGCCTCAAAGCACTGAGCAAGATCCGGTCGCGCACCTCACATTGGCTCATGCGCACCGCCATCGCGGAATACGTGGAACGCGAGGAAGCCTACGAGCGCGAAAAGCAGGAAGACATGGAACGCTGGCAGCGCTACAAGGCGACCGGCCAGGCTATTCCCCATGATCAAATTAAAAACTGGCTGAGCGGTCTCGGCGGTGATCGTGAGGCTTCATGACCGACATCGTCTGGTTGCCGGAAGCACAGGATGACACCAAACGGCTGTTTAAATTTCTGGAAGATAAAAACCCCGCCGCCGTCGCGCGTGCCGCCCAGGCCCTCATAAAGGGCGCAGACTTTTTGACCGATTACCCGCAAGCGGGCAGGCCGATGAACGATGGCACCGGTCGCAGGGAGCTGTTGATTCCCTTCGGCCCGGGCGCTTACGTGCTGCGCTATATCTTCGATCAAGACACCGTGCTAATCATCCGCGCGTGGCACAGCCGCGAAAACAGGGAACAGCCATAACGGACATTTGGGGGCAGACCGCAAGCCCTCACTTGTGGTGACTCACACCGGCCGTGTCATCAAGGTTTTCAATCTTCGCGAGCCGCTCCCGGATCTCTTGCGGCCGCAGTTCCTCCGCGAGCATCTGTCTCTCGAGATCGCCAAGATCGCTTTTAAGCGTCGCCAGGCTTTCTAGTTCCAGCACTGGTCGAGATCAGCGAGCGCGATGTCTTTCAAGGCAAGGTCTTCGGGGCTACGGGTGAGCGAGAATAAAAACGGCGAGCGCGAGGCGAAAACGCATTTCAGAAAGCGTGGTACATGGTCGAAAAAGATTCTACCGTATAGCGCCAGACCTGAAAGGTTTCGGGACCGGCATCTTGAGAAATTCCGGCTTTCCGTTTCAATTCGCGCAGAAATTCCGCGCGTCCCGGTAGCGATTCCCAGACCGCCGGCAAAAACGTCGCTCCCCGGTCCTGTTGCTGGAGGAGCACGCCGTCGGCACCAGGAGCGAGTTGATCCAAGAGATCCGTTTCGGATTTGAAATTTAACGCGACGGGCGCATTCAACACCGAGATGTGGATGGCGAGCCTCGCGCACTCCTCGGGGATCAGGGGCCGGAAACGCGGATCGCCGAAGGCTGCCGCGCGCGCATTCTCGGCAACATCCATGACCAGGGGCCGATGAGGCTCCAGGCTGCCGATGCATCCCCGCAATTGGCCGTGCGCTTTTAAGGTCACGAACGAGGCCCGGTGGACGCGCAGGCGTTGCGGATAAGCGGCGCTGTTAATCGCCGTGTCCGGGACATGCTCGAAGCCTCGCGCGATAGAGAGAGAGGCGGCGTCCAAAAGGAGGTGGCGGTCTTCCGGGCGCAATGGGAGTGATTCTCTAGGCGAATAGAGCGCGAAAGCGCCATAGCCGACGACGCGATCCTTAGGGCCTGTCGTGTCGCCCGAATTGCGCACATCCAGCGCGGCGATGCGGAGCTTATGCTTGCGCGCGAAATGGAGTAAGCCGTTGATAGACGCGCACCCGCACGCCTGCTCCGGGCTCAGGGTGGCCGTGCCCCTCACGATCGCGGCGGCCGTCGCCCGGTCAATTCCCCGCGCCGTCTCATAGTCGTGGAAGTGACTGAGGTCGGAGCTGACGACGATGAGAGTTTCGGCCTCGTCCCACAGCGCCTCTATGACGGCGCTGACATCCTCCGGCGCGGCGCCGCCCACCACCAGCGGCACGATGGTAAATTGCTCCAGGACGGTTTGTAGGAACGGGATCTGGACCTCGAGACTATGCTCAAAGGCATGCGCGTGATCCATCACGATAACCTGCGGGAATACTGCCAGTTTCTGCGTAGCGCCCGGGTCGAGCGCGACCTCCCCCAAGGGGGTCGCAAAGTGCTGGGCGCTCGGCAACGCGAGGCCCGGGACATAAACCCGGTGTCCCGGCCCCAAGAGAATAACCCGGCGAATACGCGCGTGTGCATCCGCGAGACAAGCATAGGCGGACCCTGCGACGGCTCCGGAATAAATGTAGCCGGCATGAGGTGCGATGAGGGCTTTCGGGACTTGCGAGCCGGCCGCTTTTGTCCCCAAATAACCGCCGATCATCCGCCGCAGGTCCATCGGATCGCTGGGATAAAACTGCCCCGCGACGGCGGGGGGACGAGTGTACACCCTAGCGTTGCATAAATCTCGGTTGATGGCGATCTCACGCAGCTTTCAAAGCCGCCAGGTAATGCAACAGTTCCTCCTGGACCGCTTGATTGGCTGACAGA
>Ga0136615_10000689_pt1 | contig 15755 bp, 15 predicted proteins | sample AntDrymUQ2882206_2_FD_106647 | JGI IMG/M metagenome (GOLD analysis project Ga0136615, IMG submission 106647) | Polar desert sand microbial communities from Dry Valleys, Antarctica - metaG UQ288 (22.06) | ecosystem: Environmental > Terrestrial > Soil > Desert | place: Antarctica: Dry Valley...
CGAGCGGCGCCTCCAGCGCATCGGCCTGTCCGCCACCCAGCGGCCGCTGGAAGAGGTGGGGCGCTTCCTGGTCGGCGCCGGGCGCGACTGCACGATCGTGGACGCCGGAATCCGCAAGCCGCTCGACCTGCGCATCCACGTCCCGGTCGAGGATATGCGCGAGCCCGACGCTCACGACGTCACCGACCCGGCGCTGGGCGGCATGGGCACGGCCGCCGGGGGCGGCGACCTGGTCGGGACCGGCTTGGGCGGGTCGGACTCCGAAGGCGGCGGCGCCGCCACGCGGCGCTCGATTTGGCCGGCGATCTACCCCGAGCTCCTCGAGCTCGTGCGCGCGCATCACTCGACGATCATCTTCGTGAACAACCGCCGCGGCGCCGAGCGCCTGGCGGTGCGGCTGAACGACCTGGCCGCCGACGACGGCCGCGGCGGCGCGAACGGCGACGGCGGCCTCCCCGAGGGCCCCGCCGGCGACGCCCCGCCGCCGATCATCGCCCGCGCACACCACGGCTCGCTCGCGCGCGAGGAGCGCGAGGTCGTGGAGGAGCTCCTGAAGTCGGGGCAGCTCCCGTGCCTGGTGGCGACCTCGTCGCTCGAGCTCGGGATCGACATGGGCGCCGTGGACCTCGTGCTGCAAGTCGAGTCGCCAAAGTCGGTCACGCGCGGGCTCCAGCGCATCGGGCGCGCCGGGCACGGCGTGGGCGAGGTCTCGAAGGGCCGCATCTTTCCGAAGTTCCGCGCCGACCTGCTCGAGTGCGCGGTGGTCGCGCGGCGCATGCGCGAGGGGGAGATCGAGCACACGGTCGTGCCGCAGAACCCGCTCGACGTGCTGGCGCAGCAGATCGTCGCGCTGGTCGCGACCGGCGACGACTGGAGCGTCCCCGACCTGCACGACCTGGTCCGCCGCGCCTACCCCTTCGCGGAGCTCTCGCGCGAGCTTCTCGACAGCGTGCTCGACATGCTCGACGGGCTCTACCCGTCCGAGGAGTTCGCCGAGCTGCGCCCGCGGATCGTCTGGGACCGAGTGGAGGACACGATCCGCGCCCGTCGCGGGGCGCTCCAGCTCGCCGTGACAAACGCCGGCACGATCCCCGACCGCGGGCTCTACGGCGTGCACCTGCCCGACGGCCGTCGCGTCGGCGAGCTCGACGAGGAGATGGTCTACGAGGCGCGACCGGGGCAGACGTTCATGCTCGGCGCCTCGACCTGGCGGATCGAGGAGATCACCCGCGACCGCGTGATCGTGAGCCCGGCCCCCGGGGCGCCCGGGGCGGTGCCGTTCTGGCGCGGCGACGGCGTCGGGCGACCGCTGGAGCTCGGCCGCGCGATCGGCGAGTTCTCGCGGCAGGCGGTGGACGCCGAGCCAGCGGAGATCGCCGTCTCGCACGACCTCGACGAGCGCGCCGCGCGCAACCTCGTAGCATACCTGCGCGAGCAGCGCGAGGCGACGCGTGTCGTCCCCTCCGACCGCACGATCGTGATCGAGCGCTTCCGCGACGAGATCGGCGACTGGCGGCTGTGCGTCCTCTCGCCCTACGGGGGCCGCGTGCACGCCGCCTGGGCACTGGCGCTCTCGGCGCGCATCCGCGACCGCTTCGGTCTCGAGTCCGACGCGATCTGGTCCGACGACGGCATCATCGTCCACCTCCCCGACGCCGATGAGCCGCCGGGCGCCGAGCTCGTCATGGTCGAGCCCGACGAGCTCGAGGAGCTCGTCGTCGGCGAGCTCGGCTCCTCGGCACTGTTCGGCGCGCGCTTTCGCGAGAACGCCGCGCGCGCGCTGCTGATCCCGCGCGCGTATCCGGGCCGGCGCACGCCGCTGTGGCAGCAGCGGCTGAAGGCGCAGTCGCTGCTCGAGGTGGCGAAGCGCTACGGCCAGTTCCCGATCGTGCTCGAGACCTACCGCGAGTGCCTGCGCGACGTCCTCGACCTCCCCGGACTCGAGTGGCTGCTGCGCTCGCTTCACCGCCGCGAGCTGTCGCTCGTCGAGGCGGAGACCCAGCGCGCGTCGCCGTTCGCCTCCTCGCTGTTGTTCGACTACGTGGCGACCTACATGTACGAGGGCGACACGCCGAACGCCGAGCGGCGCGCGGCGGCGTTATCGCTCGACCGCGACCTGCTGCGCGAGCTGCTGGGACAGGAGGAGCTGCGCGAGCTGATCGACCCGGCCGCGCTGGCCGAGATCGAGGCTGATCTTCAGCGCACCAGCGAGCGGACGAACGCGGCCAACACGGATGCCCTGCACGACGTGCTACGCGCCGTCGGCGACCTGACGGCTGCCGAGGCGCAGGCGCGCTCGGTCGAGGCGGTGTCCGCGGCGCGGATGCTGGTCGCGCTCGAGGGCGAGCGCCGGGCCGCGCGCATGCGGATCGGCGGCGAGGAGCGCTGGATCGCCGCCGAGGACGCCGGCCTGTACCGCGACGCGCTGGGGTCGGTGCCACCGGGCGGCCTGCCGGCGGTCTTCCTCGAGCGCGTCGAGGACCCGCTGGCTCGCCTGATGCGCCGCTACGCGCGCACCCACGGTCCGTTTACGACCTCCGAGCCGGCCGACCGCTACGGGATCGACCCCGGCCCGGCGCTGCGCGAGCTCGAACGCGGTGGCGACCTCGTGCGCGGAGAGCTGCGCCCCGAGGGGACCGAGCGCGAGTGGTGCGGCCCCGAGGTGCTGCGCCGGCTGCGCCGCGCTTCGCTCGCGTCGCTTCGCCGGGAGGTCGAGCCCGCCGAGCAACGCGCGCTGGCGCGCTTTCTGCCCACCTGGCAGGGCGTGGACGTCGCCCCGTCAGGCGGCGCCGGAGTGGACCGTCTGCGCGAGGTCCTCGTCCCGCTTCAGGGAATCGCGCTGGCGCCGGACGTGTGGGAGCGCGACGTGCTGCCCCGGCGCGTGGGCGCCTACTCGCCGTCGTGGATGGACGCGCTCTGCGCGTCGGGCGAGGTCGTCTGGATCGGGGCCGGCGCGCTCGGCCGCTCGTCTGGCCGGGTCGCGATCTACTTCCGCGAGGACGCCCGCTGGCTCGGCCCCCCTCCGGTCAAGGCGGAGCGCCCATCGCTGGCGCTTCACGAGGCGATCCGAGCGCGGCTGGAGCGCGGCGCCTCGTTCTGGTCGGACCTGCTGGCCGACGTCGCCGAGGTGGACGGCGCCACGGTCGAGCCCGCCGAGCTCCAGGAGGCGCTGTGGGATCTCGTCTGGGCGGGCGAGGTGCTAAACGACGCGTTCGCGCCGCTGCGCGCGCCACGCCTCTCGCTGGCGCGCGCGGAACGCGACCGCGGCCGGCGCTTCGCACGCCGCCGGCGCCCGGCGGCGCCCCAGATCCAGGGCCGCTGGTCGCTGGTCGCCACGCTACTGCGCGACCCGCCGGCCCACGGCCCGCGGATGCGCGCGATCTCCGAGCTGCTGCTCGAGCGCTACGGCATCGTCACGCGCGAGACGGCCCTGGCCGAGGGCATCCCGGGCGGCTTCGCGGGGCTCTACGGCGAGCTCTCGAACCTGGAGACGCTCGGCACCGCACGGCGCGGCTACTTCGTCGAGGGGCTCGGCGGGGCGCAGTTCGCCCTGCCGGCGGCGATCGAGCGGCTGCGCGGTCTGCGCTCGGACGAGCCGGCGGGTCCACTCGTCCTGGCGGCGACCGACCCGGCGAACCCGTTCGGCGCCGCGCTGCCGTGGCCGCGGCGCGACGAGGAGGAGTCGGGCTCGGACGGGAACGGCTCGACGCCGCGCGGCGGGCATCGGCCGCGACGGGTGGCCGGGGCCTACGTCGTCACGCTCGACGCGGAGCCGGTGCTCTACGTCGAGCGCGGCGGCCGCGGCCTGCTTCCGCTGAAGCCCGCGCTCGACGCGGCGGGTGCCCCCGAGCAGTGGCTGTCCGAGGCGCTCACGGCGCTTGCGGATGACGTGCGGCGCGGTCGAATCGGGCGGCTCTCGCTCGAGCGCTTCGACGGCGAGCCCGTGGTGGGCTCGGCCCTCGAGGGGCTGCTCGTCGGGCTGGGCTTCCGCGCCGGTCCGCGGCGACTGACGCTGAGCGCCTGATGCTTCGGGTCTGACCGGCTCGCGTCTCACGCCCGGCGCTTACGGGTTGCGCCGAGCGCTGACTACCACGAGCTCCTCCTCGCGCACGCCCGGCGCCAGCAACCCGCGCGCCTCGAGCATCGGCGCGCGCGCGGCGACCAGCGGCCCGAGCGGCCCCCGTCGTCGCGTCACGACCTCCGGGCTGAGCCCCGCCTCCCCCAAGCGCATAAGCGTCGGGTCGACCCCCGCCAGCGACGACTGCATCAGCAGCAGCTCGCCGCCCGGCCGCAGGTGCGCCGGCGCCTCGGAACAGAGCCGATCCAGGAGCGCGCGCCCGTCGCGACCCCCCTCCCACGCCCGCCCCGCGCCACGCGCGGACAGCCCGTCGTCGGCGCCGGGCAGGTACGGCGGATTCGCCAGGATCGCGTCGAATCGATCGGACGCGATCGGTGCAAAGAGGTCGCCGCGAAGAGCCCGCACGTCGACGCCGTTCAACCGCGCGTTCATCCGCGCGCACACCACCGCGCGGCGTGACAGGTCGATCGCCGTCACCGGGCCGGCGCCGGCTTGCGCCGCCGCCACCGCGAGCACGCCACTACCTGTGAAGACGTCGAGCGCGGCGCCGCCCGGAACCAAGCGCGAGGGCAAGAGGCCGGCGAGCAGCCAAGCATCGCTTCGGGGGCGGAAGACGCCCGGCACGGTGAGAAGCCGCATGACGACCCCATATCCTGAGCGCGCGGCGCGCAAACCGATGACCTCGCAGCCACCAACCGCCGACGAGCTGCGCGCCGCCTTCGACGCGCCCACGCCGTTCACCGTGGGGGTCGAGGAGGAGCTGATGCTCCTCCACCCTGAGACGTACGACCTCGTGCCCCGCGCCACCGAGGCGCTCGCGGCGGTCGAGGGCGACAGGCGCTTCAAGCTCGAGCTCCCCGCCGCGCAGCTCGAGATCACCCTCGCCCCGAGCACGACCGCCGCCGACGCCGCTCGCGACCTGCTCGAAGCCCGTCGCGCGCTGGCGGACGCCACCGCGACGTTCGCCCGGCTCGGCGCCGCCGGCGTCCACCCGTTCGCGGCGCCGGAGGGCGGGCTCAACAGCGGTGGCCGCTACGACCGCGCGCTGCGCGAGTACGGCGTGATCGCCCGGCGCCAGCTCGTCTTCGCGCTCCAGGTACACGTCGCGGTGGGCGGCGCCGCGCGCACGCTCCAGGTCTACAACGCGCTGCGCTCCTACCTCCCCGAGCTCGCGGCGCTGGCCGCCAATGCCCCCTTCTACGCCGGGCGCGATACCGGCCTCGCCTCGGTGCGGCCGAAGGTCGCGGAGCTGCTGCCACGCCAGGGCATCCCGCCGGCGCTCGAGAGCTGGGAGGCGTATGCGGAGGTACTTCGGTGGGGCGAGGTCTCCGGCGCCTTCCCGACGGCGCGGTTCTGGTGGTGGGAGCTTCGGCCCCACCCGTACTTCGGGACGCTCGAGCTGCGCGTCCCCGACGCCCAGTCGACGGTCGCCGACGCGTCCGCGGTCATCGCCGTCGCGCAGGCACTGGTCGCATGGCTCGTGGCTCGCCACGACGCCGGCGAGCCGCTCCCCACGGCACCCAGCTGGACAATCGCGGAGAACCGCTGGTGGGCTGCCCGCGACGGCCTCGACGGCGAGCTGGCCGACCTCGCCACCGGCGAGCGGACGCCCAGTCGAGCCCGCGTGCACGCGCTGCTCGACGCGCTTGCCCCGACCGCCGAGGAGCTCGGAAGCGGCGACGAGCTGGCCGCAGCCCGCCGGCTGGCCGAGCACAGCGGGGCGCAGCGCCAGCGGGATGTGGCCGACCGGGCCGGGGTGCCCGCGGTCGGGCCCTGGCTCGCCGAGCGCTACCTCGCGGACGCGCCGGCGTGAGCCGCTTCGCGCGGCCCGCGCCAGGTAACGTTTCGCCGGTGGCGCAGCTGCCCGCCGCCCGAGGCGAGCTCAGCCGGCTCCTGCTGTCGGAGCTTCGAGGCGAACCGCACGCGCTGCCGGCGGCGCCCGCCCCGGCGACGGACGACCCGCTGGGCGACGAGGATCTCCAGCTGGCCCTCTACCTCTGCTACGAGCTGCACTACCGCGGGCTGCCGGGGGTCGACGAGCGCTGGGAGTGGGATCCGTCGCTGCTGGGCCTGCGCCGGGAGATGGAGCGTGTCTTCGAGGACGCGGTGCGCGAAGTCGCCGGACCGGACGCGCAGGCAGATGTCGCCCCCGAGGAGATGGACCTGGCGCTACGCACCGTAATCGACGCCGACGATGCGCCGTCGCTCTCCATTTACCTCGAGCGCCTCGGCAGGCTCGACCAGCTGCTCGAGTTCATGGTTCACCGCTCCGCCTACCACCTCAAGGAGGCCGACCCGCACTCGTTCGCGATCCCGCGCCTGAGCGGCCGCCCCAAGGCCGCGCTCGTGGAGATCCAGGCCGACGAGTACGGCGGCGGGCGGGTCGAGCGCATCCACGCCCGGCTGTTCGCGCAGACGATGGAGGCGCTGGGGCTCGACTCGCGCTACGGCGCGTACCTCGACCGCATCCCGGCGATCACGCTGGCCACGGTGAACCTGATGTCGCTGCTCGGCCTTCACCGCCGCTGGCGCGGAGCGATCGTGGGCCACCTCGCCTTTTTCGAGATGACCTCGCCGATCCCCAACCGCCGCTACGGCGGCGCGCTGCGGCGGCTCGGCTTCGACGAGCGCGCGACGGCGTTCTTCGACGAGCACGTCGAGGCCGACGCCGTGCACGAGAACATCGCCTCGGTCGACCTCGCCGGCGGGCTGGTTGCGCAGGAGCCGCGGCTCGCCCGCGACGTCCTGTGGGGGGCGCGGGCGCTGCGCGAGGTCGACGGGCGCTCGGCGAGCGAGGTGCTCGCGGCGTGGGAGGCGGGCTCGAGTTCGCTGCGCGAGCCGCTCGCCGCGCCCGCCGCGGCCTGAGAGCCTTTCAATCTGCGGCGGGCGCCTCGCCCTTCCCGCGCTCGACCTCCAGGCTGCTCGGCGCGCGGAAGCGGGTCAGCTTGTGGGTGCCGTCGCAGAACGGGCGGATGCGCGACTTGCCGCAGCGGCACAGCGCGACCGTCTCCCGCTCGACGACGATCTCGCCGCCGTCCTGGTCGCGCAGGCGAAACGGGCCGCGCACGAGCAGGGGGCCGTCGCGGTACGGGGTGATCACGACCTCGGGCATCGCGTCGGGAGACGAGCGGGCGGCGCGAGCGCTCATGCCGCCCGCCGCTGCGCCCACCGCCGCCACCGCCCCGGCAGGGCGTCCGCCTCGAGCAGCTCGCCGGCGCGCGAGTGGTCGTGCAGGCAGACGCGCGACATCAGCGCCATGTCCACGTTGTGAGGCGGGCGCCAGACGAGCGCGACGCCATCGCCCGCGGCCAGCTCGCCCTCGCAAACGACCCTCAGGTAGGCGCCGGGGCGACCGGCGGCACCGAAGCGCTTGACGAAGCCGGGGTCGTCCATCCGCAGGCCGAGCTTCCAGCAGGGGGTCCGCGCGGATGACACCTCGAGCACGGTCGTGCCGATCGTCCAGCGCTCGCCGATCCGCGCACCGCTGACGTCGACCCCGCGCAGCGTCAGGTTCTCGCCGAAGGTTCCCGGCGCCAGGGCGCGGTCCAGCTCCTTCTCCCACCACGCGTAGTCCTCGCGCGCGTACGCGTAGACGGCCTGGTCGGGCCCGCCGTGGCCGGCGCGGTCGCCCTGCTCGTCGCCGTCGAGGCTGGTGGCGCTCGCCGCGACCCGTCCCTCGACGGGCGCCTTCCAGATCCCGGTCGGCACCGCGCGCCCGCGGTGCTGCACCTTGCGGGCGCGCCCGACGTTCACCGACAGCACCGTGCCCGCCATGGGCGCAGACGTTAGTCGCGTTCGGACAGCACCTAAGCTCACCTCGATGACCGAGCAGGCCCCCGTCCGGCTGACGAGCTACTGCCAGGCGGCGGGCTGCGCCGCCAAGTTCGCGCCGGCGGACCTCGAGCGCGCGCTCGCCGGCCTCTCCCCCGAGGACGGCGCCGGCTTTGCGAGCAGCATGGAGAGCCGCGACGACGCCGGCTGGATCGAGCTGGGCGAGCTGATCCTCCTCCAGTCGGTCGACTTCTTCACGCCCGTCGTCGACGACCCCCACCGCTTCGGCCAGATCGCGGCGGCGAACGCGCTGTCGGACATCTATGCGATGGGCGGCGAGCCGCTGACCGCGATGAACCTGGTCTGCTTCCCGCGCGAGCTCGACCTGGAGATTCTTCGCGCGATCCTCGCGGGCGGCGGGTCGAAGATCGCCGAATCCGGCGCGCGGTTGTGCGGCGGCCACTCGGTGCGCGACTCGGAGCCGAAGTACGGCGTCTCGGTCTCGGGGCGCGTGGACCGGCGGCGGCTCGTGCGCAACCGCGGCGCGCACGCCGGCGACGCGCTCGTCCTGACCAAGCCGCTCGGGGTCGGCATCATCACGACCGCGCTCAAGCGCGAGCTCGTCTCCGAGGGCGAGGTCGAGGACGCGCTCGACGCGATGACCCGCCTGAACCGGGGCGCCCGCGACGCGATGCAGGAGGTCGGCGTCTCCGCCGCCACCGACGTGACCGGCTACGGGCTGCTCGGCCACCTGTCGGAGATGCTCGGTCCCGACGGCCTCGGCGCGACGCTCCGCCGCAAGGCGGTGCCGGTATGGGAGCGCGCCGCCGCGCTCGGCGCCGACGGCTGCTACCCGGGCGGGCTGGAGACCAACCGCTCGTACCTCGAGGAGCGCGTCAGTGCGGACCGCGTCTCCGACGCTGACCTGCTCCCGCTGTATGACCCGCAGACGAGCGGCGGCCTGCTGATCGCGGTCGACCCGGCGCGCGTGGAGTCGCTGACCTCGGCCCTGGCGGCGCGTGGCGAGGGCGCCGCCGTCGTGGGCGACGTCACCGCCGCCGGCATGCTGCGCGTGACCGCGTAGACCGAGGCGGCCGGTGCCGGAGGGCGACACGATCCACCACGCCGCGCGCCGCGTGGGCGCGGCGCTGGTGGGGCGACCGATCCTCGCGATCGAGACGCCGCAGCCGCGCCACCGCCACGATCGCTGGCCCGAGCGCCTCGCCGGGCGGGCGGTGCGATCGGTGGACGCCCACGGCAAGCACCTGTTTCTGCGCTTCGACGGCGACCTCACGCTTCACTCGCACCTGCGGATGGGCGGCAAGTGGGGCGTCTACGGTCGCGGGCAGCGCTGGCGGCGCTCGGCGCGGCGCGCCTGGCTCGTGATCCGGACCGAGGAAAGCGAGGTCGTTCAGTTCGACGGCCCGGTCCTCGAGCTGATGACCGAGGCACGGACGCGATTCGACCAGCGGCTCGCGGCGCTCGGGCCGGACCTCCTGCGCGACGACTTCGACGAGGACGCCTTCGTCCGGCGGCTCCGCCAGGACGACCCGACGCGGGGGATCGGCGACGCGCTGCTCGACCAGCGCAACCTCGCCGGGATCGGGAACATCTGGAAGTCGGAGTCGTGCCACCTCGCCGGGATGAGCCCCTGGCGAGCCGTCCGCGACGTCGGCGCCGACGAGGCGCGCGCGATCGTGCGCGCCGCCCGGCCGCTGATGCGCCGCTCCGCCGAGCGCGGCGGGCGGATCGTGACGTTCGAGCCCGAGCGGCCGGCGACGCGCGCCGAGAGCCGGACGCTCGTCTACGACCGTGCGGGGCTACCCTGCCGGCGCTGCGCGACGCTGGTCCGCGCCCGCGGGCAGGGCGACGACAACCGCACCACCTACTGGTGCCCCGAGTGCCAGCGATGAGCCGCCCGACCGACCTTCCGCCGGTCAAGCGCGTCGGCCACAAGGGCGCCGACACCGTCGCGCCCGGGAATACTGTCGCGAGCTTCGAGGCCGCACTCGCCGCCGGCGTGGACATGATCGAGTTCGATGTCCTGCGTTTGCGCGACGGGCGCCTGGTCCTGGCCCACGATGGGCGCGACGCCGAGCGGCGCGACCCGATCACGCTCGAGGAGGGGCTCGACCACTTCGCGGGCGAGGCCTACGACGGCGTCGAGCTCGACGTGGACCTCAAGCGGCCGGGCTACGAGCGCGAGGTCGTCGAGGGGCTCGCCGTGCGAGGGCTCGTCGAGCGCTCGCTGATCTCGTCCACCTACCTCGAGAGCCTCGAGAGTGTCGGCGCGCTTGGAGCCGGGGTCCGCCGCGGCTGGTCGGTCCCCCGCGCGCGGCGCGACTACACGCGGACGGTCCTCGCTCCCGGCGCCTACGCGGTGGCGCGCGCCTGGCGAGCGCTCCTCCCCCGCCGAGCGGGGGCGGCGCTCGACGCCGGCCGCTGCGAGGCGCTGATGGTCCACTGGCTGCTCGTGAGCCGGGGGCTCGTGCGCGCCGTGCAGGACGCCGGCGGGCAGCTGTTCGCCTGGACCGTGGACGACCCGGAGCGGATCGCGCGCCTCGACGCACTGGGGCTCGACGGCGTGATCACGAACGACCCGCGGCTGTTCGGGCCGATCCCCGGACCGGCCGAGGCCGGCTAGCGCGACGCCTCTCGATTGCGTGTGATGAAGGCGCCGTTCGGTCGTAGTGGTGGTGTGAGCGACGCGATCGCCCAGCCGGCGCCGCCGCTGTCCGCGGGGACCGCGACCGACTCGTTCGAGTCCCTCTACCGCAGCGCCTTCCCGCGCGTCTACGCCTACGTCGCCTCGCTCGTGCGCGACCGCGCAGTCGCCGAGGACGTCACGGCGCAGGCGTTCGAGCGCGCCTACCGGCGGCGCAGGACCTTCCGCGCGTCGCGCGGGACTCCCGAGGCATGGCTCTTTCGGATCGCCCGCAACGCGGCGCTCGACGAGCTCCGCCGCGGCAAGCGCCGCGCGGCGCTCGAGGTCGAGCCCGCCGACGAGTCGCTCGCCGGCGCGCCTGAGGAGCAGGCGGAGCTCGCGCTGCGGCGCGCGACCGTCCGCGCCGCGCTCGCCGACCTGACCGGCCACGAGCGCGACCTCGTCGCGCTCAAGTTCGCGGGCGGCCTGTCGAACGGGGAGATCGCCCGCGTCCTGAGGACGTCCGAGTCGAACGTCGGCACGCGGCTGCACCGCACGATCGAGAAGCTGAGGAGGGCATGCCATGGCGACGCGTGAGGAGAGCTCGACGCAGGTCGCGGTCGACGATGCGCTGGAGGCCGGCCGGGTCACCGCCGCCGAGCCCGAGGAGCGCGAGCTCCAGGAGCTGGCGCTCGCGCTGCGAGCCGAGTCGCCGGCGGCCGCCGACGAGTTTGCGCGGCGCATGGACGAACGGGTGTCGGCCGGGTTCGGGTCGCGGAGGACGCCCTCCGCGCCGCGACCGGCGGGCCGCTCCGGCCGCCTGCGGCGACCGCCGCTCGCCGCGCTGGCCGGCGCGGCGTCGCTGCTCGCCGCGATCGCCGTGGCGGCGTCTCTCTACGGGGGCGACGACGTGGCGACCACCACCGACGCCGAGCCCGTTCCCGTGGTGGCCCCGGACGGCACGGGCGCGGCGTCCGAGGAGGCCGGTGGAGCCGTGCAGGACGCCGCTCCCACCGCGGGCGGTGTCGCTGGCGGTGGCGCCGAAGCCGAGGCCGCCAGGGGCGACCTTGCGCCCTCCCCGGGGCTGGACCGCCGCGACCTGCTCCCCGGCCGCGAGAGCCGCCGCGTGGACCGTTCGGCGCAGGTCACGCTCGCGGCGCCCGGCGACGAGCTTCAAGAGGTCGGCGCCGGGATCGTCTCGGTCGCCGAGCGCCATCGCGGCGTCCTGACGAGCTCCTCGCTCACGACCGGCGAGTCCGGCCGCGGCGGCGGGTCCTACGAGCTCCAGGTCCCGGTGGACGAGCTGCCGGCGACCCTCGCCGAGCTCTCGGACCTCGCCACCGTCCGCGGCCTCACCCAGGCCGCGGACGACCAGACGGCGCGCTTCGTCCGCCGCGGCGACAGCGTGGACGAGCTGCGCGCCGAGCTGGAGGACCTCCGGGCCGAGGCGGCGGTGGCCGAAGATGAGGACGAGCTCGCGGCGATCCGCGCCGACATCCGCGCCACCCGCGACGAGATCCGAGCCGCCGAGCGCGCCTTCGAGCGAGTCCGCGAGCGCACGGCGTTCGCGACGATCGCGGTCACGCTCGTCGAGGGCGAGGAGCGCCAGACCGGCCTCGGCGCGGCGGTGGACGACGGCGTCGACCTGCTCGAAGACGTCCTCGCCATCACGATCCGCGCGCTCGGCGTCCTGCTCCCGCTCGGCCTGCTCGCCGCCGTCCTGGCCTGGATGGCGGGCCTCGTGCGCCGCCGCGCGCGCGAGTCGGCGCTGGCCTGACCGGCCGACCGCGCGGCGCGCGGCCTCGTATGTGATCATTCCCGCGTGCCCGAGGGAGAGGGGACGGCCGCCCTGCTGGCCCGCCTCGAGATGTTCCTCGGCCTGTCCGAGGCGGAGCTCGAGCAGCTTGCCGCCGTGGCCGTGCCGCGGAGCTACGACGGTGGCGAGGTCGTGTTCCGCGAGGGGGACTCCGGCGACACCTGCCACGTCGTCCGAAGCGGCTCGCTGAAGGCGACCAAGACGCACGGCGACGGGCGCACGATCGCGCTGACCGAGCTCCACCCCGGCGATATGTTCGGCGAGCTCGCCCTGTTCAGCGGCGAGCTTCGGTCGGCGACGATCGAGGCGCTCGAGCCCGCCACCACCGTGGCGCTGCTCGCCGACGACATCCGCCGCCTGCTGACCTCGCAGCCGACGATCGCGATCAAGATGCTCGCCGCGCTCGCCAACCGGGTCCGTGGCGCGAACGAGCGAATCGCGCGGCAGTCGTTCCAGGGCGTCGCGGGGCGCGTGGCGAGCGTGCTGCTCGCCCAGGTCGAGGCGCGCCAGGCGGAGGGCGCGGACGACGCTGACGTGGTCGTGACCGCCACCCAGGCGGACATCGCGCAGCTCGCGAGCGCCGCCCGCGAGAGCGCGAGCCGCTTCCTGGCGGCGCTCGAGCGCGACGGCGTGGTGACGCTCAGGCGAGGGCGCGTGATCGTCCACGAGCCGGCCTCGCTGCGCAACTACATCTACTAGGTAGCGCCCAACCAGCATGGCCTCCGAGACCGAATGGGAGCGCGCCCGGGCCCGCATGGTCGAGCGCCAGCTGAGGCGGCGGGGGATCGAGGACGAGCGCGTCCTGGCGGCCATGGTCGAGGTACCGCGCGAGCTGTTCCTCCCCGAGTCGGAGCGCTCGCGCGCCTACGACGACGGCGCGGTCAGGATCGGCGAGGGCCAGACGATCTCCCAGCCGTGGATCGTCGCGTCGATGGCGGCGCTGCTCGAGCTGCGCGGCGACGAGACGGCGCTCGAGGTCGGCGCCGGCTCGGGATACGCGGCGGCGGTGCTGTCGCGCCTGTGCCGCGAGGTGGTGACGATCGAACGACACCCGGGCCTTGCCGAGCGGGCGCGTGCGACGCTCGGTGAGCTCCGCTATTCGAACGTGGAGGTGCGCACGGGCGACGGCGCGCGCGGAGCGCCCGACCGTGCCCCGTTCGCCGCGATCTCCGTGACCGCCACCGCGGCCCGCGAGCCGCCGCCCGCCCTCATGAGCCAGCTCGCTCCCGGCGGCACGATGGTGTGCCCGGTCGAGCGCGAGGGCACCGAGCGGCTGGTCCGTTTCCGCGGCGAGGAGGAGCAGCCGATCGCTCCGGTGCGGTTCGTGCCGCTCGTCACCGAGCCCGGCGTCGCGGAGGGGGACGGCGGCGGGGAGGGAGGCGGCGCCCGGTGAATCCCGAGTTCTCGGCCGGCGGGGTCGCGGTCCGCGCCTTTCGCGGCCGCCCGTTCGTGGCCGTAATCACCACCTTCAAGGGCGCGCTCGCGCTACCGAAGGGCCATCCCGACGGCGACGAGTCCGCGGCGGATGCGGCGCTCCGCGAGGTGCGCGAGGAGGCGGGCATCGACACCGTCCTCGTCGAGAAGCTCGACGACACGCGCTACTGGTACCTCAAGCGCGGCGAGCGGCGGTTCAAGGTCGTGAGCTTCTTCCTGCTGCGGTACCAATCCGGGAGCGTCCGCGACCACGACGACGAGGTCGCGGGCGCCGGCTGGATACCGCTCGAGGAGGCGCCCGAGCGCCTTTCCTATCCCGGCGAGCAGGTGATCGCGCGGCGCGCGATCGATGTGCTGGCCCGGTAGGCTCCGCGCGCCGTGTACGCGCTCAACTTCTACTCGCCGATCTTCGTCGACCAGCTTCGGCGCGGGCGCAAGTCGGCGACGATACGGCTCGGCGACAAGAGCAAGAAGTACGGCCGCAGCGAGGTGGTGATGGTCACGGTCGGCTTTCAGCACTCGCCGCGGGAGAAGATCTTCGAGGCGGTGATCGACTCGGTGGACGTGAAGCGCGTCCGCGATCTCTCACCGCGCGACGTCGAGCACGACAACCCGGAGTTCCGGCGCCTCGACGAGACGGTCCACTTCCTCGAGCAGATCTACGGCCGCTCGATCGACTCCGACGACACGGTCACCGTAATCCGCTTCTCGGCGCTCGTAGAGCGCCCGCCGGAGATCACCGAGCGCCTCCGTCCCCAGGCGCCGACGCAGAACTAGCCTCGGCGACCCTCCGGGGCGCACGGCCGCGATTTTCCCGTCCAGATCGAGGAATCGGGCGTTGCACTTGGCACTCGTACTGCTAGAGTGCCAACGATGGCACTCGCACTCGCTGAGTGCCAGCCGCTTTGCAACGCCCCTTTCTATGGAGGTGCATCAATGAAGCTGAGGCCCCTGGGCGATCGTCTGATCGTCAAGGCGGTAGAGGAGGAGGAGACGACCGCCAGCGGCATCGTGCTCCCCGACACCGCGAAGGAGAAGCCCCAACGGGGCAAGGTCCTCGCCGCCGGCGAGGGCAGGTGGGACGAGGATGGCGAGAAGCGCATCCCGCTCGACGTCTCCGAGGGCGACGAGGTCCTCTATTCCAAGTACGGCGGCACCGAGATCACCGTGGAGGGCGACGATCTGCTCGTCCTGCGCGAGTCGGACGTGCTCGCCAAGGTCGCCTAGCACTCTCAAGACCGAGACGGAGGAAACAGATACATGGCTCACAAGGAGCTCCAGTACGACCAGGAGGCACGATCCTCCCTCGAGGCGGGCGTGGACGCCGTGGCCAACGCGGTCAAGGTCACGCTCGGCCCCAAGGGCAGGTACGTGGTCCTCGACAAGAAGTTCGGCGCACCCACCATCACGAACGACGGCGTGACCATCGCTCGTGAGATCGAGGTGGAGGACGTCTTCAAGAACCAGGGCGCGCAGCTCGTGCGTGAGGTCGCCACCGCCACCAACGACGTGGCCGGCGACGGCACGACGACCGCGACGCTGCTCGCCCAGACGATCGTGCGCCACGGCCTCAGGAACGTGGCCGCCGGCGCCAACCCGCTCGCGCTCAAGCGTGGCATCGAGACGGCGGTGGACCGGGTCGTCGAGAACATCGGCAAGCAGTCGAAGGAGGTCGCGGGGAAGGACCAGATCGCCCGCGTGGCCGCCATCTCGGCCGCCGACGACGAGATCGGCGACGTGATCGCCGACGCGATCGACAAGGTCGGCAAGGACGGCGTCGTCAACGTCGAGGAGGGCCAGACGTTCGGCATGGACCTCGAGTTCACCGAGGGCATGCAGTTCGACAAGGGCTACATCTCGCCCTACATGGTCACCGACCAGGACCGCATGGAGGGGGTGCTGGAGGACCCCTACATCCTGATCGCCAACCAGAAGATCGGCGCGGTCCGCGATGTGCTGCCGGTGCTCGAGCAGGTGATCCAGTCCGGTAAGCCGATCCTCGTGATCGCCGA
>Ga0136615_10000690_pt1 | contig 15752 bp, 13 predicted proteins | sample AntDrymUQ2882206_2_FD_106647 | JGI IMG/M metagenome (GOLD analysis project Ga0136615, IMG submission 106647) | Polar desert sand microbial communities from Dry Valleys, Antarctica - metaG UQ288 (22.06) | ecosystem: Environmental > Terrestrial > Soil > Desert | place: Antarctica: Dry Valley...
CGCTCAGTGCCGGAAGTGCCGCCGGCCGGTGAACACCATCGCCACGCCGGCGGCGTCGCATGCGGCGATGACCTCGTCGTCGCGCTTGGACCCGCCCGGCTGGATGATCGCGCGGATGCCCGCGTCGATCGCCGCCTGCGGGCCGTCGGCGAACGGGAAGAACGCATCCGAGGCCATGACCGCTCCGTCGAGGCGGTCGCCGCCAGTGGGCGCGGCGGCCTCGCGGTCGGAGGACGCGGCGGCCCGCGCCTTGTCCACCGCCAAGCGCACCGAGTCCACGCGGCTCATCTGCCCCGCGCCGATGCCGACCGTGGCGCCGCCCTGCGCCAGCACGATCGCGTTCGAGCGCACGTGCTTGCACACCCGCCACGCGAACAGCAGGTCGTCCCACTCGGCGTCGCTCGGCTCGCGCTCGCCGGCGACCGACATCGCCTCGCGCGCCTCCTCGCCGCGGTCGCGGTCCTGCACCAGGATCCCGCCGCGCACGCGCCGGATGTCGAGCTCGCCGGGCGGTTCGCGGCGGCGCTCGGCGTCGTCCAGGATGCGGATGCTCGACTTGTGCTGGAGCACCTCGAGCGCGTCCTCCTCGTACCCGGGCGCGAACACGACCTCCACGAACACCTCGCCGAGCTTCTCGGCAAGGGCCCGGTCCACGCGTCCGTTGAAGCAGAAGACGCCACCGAACGCGCTCACCGGGTCGGTCGCGAGCGCCCGGTCGAAAGCCTCCTCGACCGACGCCCCCGCCGCGCAACCGCACGGGTTGTTGTGCTTGACGATCGCGGCCGCGGGCCGGTCGAACTCGCCGACCAGCCGGCGGGCCGAGTCGAGGTCGAGCAGGTTGTTGAACGAGAGCTCCTTCCCGTGCACGTGGGACACCATCGACAGCAGGTCGGTGCGCGTCGCGGTCTGCGCATAGTAGGCGGCGCGCTGGTGCGGGTTCTCGCCGTAGGGGAGGTCGAGCACCTTCTCGTACGCGGAGACATAGAGCGGCGGCAGCTCCTCGCGCCGCTCCGCGAACCAGCGCGCGATCGCGGCGTCGTAGCGAGCCGTGTAGGAGAAGGCCTCGGCGGCGAGCGCCTCGCGCGTCGGCTCCGAGAGCCGGCAGTCGGACTCGCGCAGCTCGTCGAGCACCGCGTCGTAGCTCTCCGGCTTGACCACGACAGCGGCGAACGAGTGGTTCTTCGCCGCCGCCCGGATCAGCGTCGGGCCGCCGATGTCGATGTTCTCGATCACCTCGGAGTAGCTGACACCGCGGATCGCGATCGTCCGCTCGAACGGGTAGAGGTTCACGCAGACGAGGTCGATCGGCTCGATTCCCTGCTCGGCGAGGGTCGCGGCGTGCTCGGCGCTCGACCGGACCGCGAGCAGGCCGGCGTAGATGCGCGGGTGGAGCGTCTTGACGCGCCCGTCGAGGATCTCGGGGAAGCCTGTGTAGTCCTCGACCGACCTCGTCGCCACGCCCTCTCCCGCCAGCGCCCGGGCGGTCCCGCCCGTGGAGACGATCTCGACGCCGAGCTGCTCCAGCCCGCGGGCGAAGTCCACGAGCCCGCGCTTGTCGGACGCGGTCAGCAGCGCCCGGCGCACGTGGACGCCCCCGCGCTCGACGAGGGCGGACTCGTCGGCGGCGTCCGAGGGGGACGGGCCGGCGGCGGGCGGCGCGCCGGCACCCGCGGCGGCCGAGTCGGCGTCAGCCTCGGGCATCGGTCGAGTCCTCGATCAGCACGCGCCGCGGGCTGGACGGATCGACCCGCACCGCTCCGCACGCGATCAGGCGAATCGCCTCGGGCAGCAGCTCGTGCTCGATCTCGTGGATCCTCCGCTCGATCTCCTCGATCGCGGCAGGATACGCCAGCTCGATCGCCCGCTGAAGGATGATCGGGCCGCTGTCCACACCCTCGTCCACGAAGTGGACCGTCACCCCGGTGACCTTCACGCCCTGCTCGACCGCCCGCTCGATGGCGCGCAGCCCGCGGAACGCGGGCAGGAGCGCCGGATGGACGTTGATGATCCGCTGCTTGAAGCGCTCACAGAACGGCGGGCTCAGCAGCTCCATGAAGCCGGCGAGCACGACCAGGCCCACGTCGCGCTCCACGAGCCAGCGCTCCAGGGCCGCATCCCGGGCGCTGCGGTCGTGGTGATCGCCGGCGGCGAACACGGCGGTCTCGACCCCCGCCGCCCGCGCCCGCTCGAGCGCGCGCGCGCCGGGCCTGCTCGACGCCACGCCCACGACCTCGATCCCCTCGCGCCCGTGCACGGAGTCGAGGATCGCCTGGAGGTTCGTCCCCTCCCCGGAGACGAGGACGGCGACCCGCAGGCCGGCCTGACTCACGACCCGATCGCGTGGCCCGTGGGAGTACGGCGGCCGTTTGCGCCGCCCCCGGGGCCGCCCACAGCTCCCCCACGCGGCGGCGGACCGAGCACCGGGTAGGAGCCACCGCTCGTCACGAGTCGCCGCTCGCCGATCAGCTCATCGATGCGAGCCAGGATGTCGGCGCGGCGCATCCCCGACGACACGCCGTAGGCCGGCAGCCCGTCGTAGGAGTTGCGCTCGATCTTCTGCGTCCGCGCGCCGTGGAGGATCTCCGCGCAGGTCGTCCGCCCGACGCGCGGGCGCGCGCCGGTGGCGACCGAGAGGATCGCCTCGTCGAGGTCGGCGAGCGCGCGCGGGTCCGGGGGCGGCAGCTCCGGCAGGAGCCCGTCGTCGCAGGCATCGCAGCAGGGGCCCGTCGGCACCGGTTGCGAGCGGTCGCCGAAGTGGCGCAGGACCGCGCGGCGCCGGCAGGCGCCGCCCTCCACGTAGGCCCACACCTCGCGGTACTGCCGCCAGCGCGTTCGAACCCCCTCGGCTGCCGACGCGCGGGCCAGACCGGCCGCGCGGCGGTCCAGCGGGCCGGCGATCCGCCCCGTCAGGCGGTCCGGCGCGGAGGGCGCGGGCTCGAGCACGCCGGCGCGCGCGAGGTGGCCGACCAACGCGCGAATGCCATCAGCCATCAGGCCGAGCTCGCGCGCCAGCGACGCGGCGTCGAGCGAGTAGCGCCCCTGCTCATCGCACGCCTCGGCGAGGCGCTTGACGAACCGCGCCGGCGCCCGCTCCTCCAGCTCGTCGCGCTTGATGAAGTGGACGTGGAGCGCCTTGTCGCGATCCTCCGCGAGCAGCAGCGCGCGCGCCGGCCGCCCGTCGCGCCCCGCGCGGCCGGCCTCCTGGTAGTACGCCTCGAGCGACGCCGGGACCGTCGCATGCACCACGGTGCGCACGTTCGGCTTGTCCACGCCCATCCCGAAGGCGTTGGTGGCCACGACCACGCGCGCCTCGTCCGCGAGGAAGCGACGCTGCGCGGCGGCGCGCACGCCGCGGTCGAGCCCCGCGTGGTAGGCGAGCGTCTCCTCGCCCAGCTCCTCGGCGAGGTGGGCGGCGAGCTCCTCCGAGCCGGCGCGCGTGCCGGCGTAGACGATCGCCGGCAGCGCCTCTTCCGCGCGGAGCGCCTCGACCAGCAGCGGACGCTTCTCGTGGGCGGCCGTGCGCGCCACCGCGAACGAGATGTTCGGGCGGTCGAAGCCGGTCGTGACCCGCAGCGGGGCGCTCAGGCCAAGCCTCCGCACGACGTCGGTCGCCACCCGCGGGGTGGCTGTCGCGGTCGAGGCCATGATCGAGCGCGCGCCCAGGTAGCGAGCGGCGTCGGCCAGGCGAAAGTAGTCGGGCCGGAAGTCGTGACCCCACTGCGAGACGCAGTGCGCCTCGTCCACCACGAAGGCCCCGATCCGGGCCGCGCGCAGCCGCTCCGCGAACCCGGGGCTGGAGAACCGCTCCGGGGCGACGTAGAGCAGGCGAAGCTCCCCGCCCACGGCGCGCTCGAGCGCCCGAGCGTTGGCGCCCGGCTCCTGCTGGGCGTTGACGAGCGCGACCCGATCGCCGACTCCGCGGGCGCGCAGCGCGTCGATCTGGTCCTGCATCAGCGCCACGAGCGGCGACACCACGATCGTCAGGGCGTCCGAGAGCAGTGCCGGGAGCTGGTAGCAAAGCGACTTGCCCGACCCGGTGGGCATGACCACCAGGCAGTCACGCCCCGCAAGGGCGGCCTCGCACGCCTCGCGCTGCCCGCGGCGGAAGCGACGCAGCCCAAATAGTCGCTCCAGCGCCGCGTCGAGGTCCACTCGCGCCACCCTAGCGACGGGTCCGGCGAGCGAGGGGGAGTCGAAGCGGCCGGTCGGCCGCTCGTTGCAAACTGCGCCGATTCGTTACGCGCGCTGCGCGAGCGCGCTGCGGGCGGTCCTTGACAGATATATCTACCTGATATATCGTCCCGATACATGGAGCTGAACCGGACCACGTACGTGATCCTCGGGATGCTCCGGCTCGGTCGCCACACCGGCTACGAGATCAAGAGCCTCGTCGACGTCTCCACGCGCTTCTTCTGGGCAGCGAGCTACGGGCAGATCTACCCCGAGCTCGCGCGGCTCGAGGAGCTCGGCCTGATCGAGGGCGAGGACGACGCGTCCGACGGGCGCCGGCGGCGCGCGTACTCGCTCACCGGCGCCGGCGAGGCGGCGCTCACCGAGTGGCTCACCTCTGACGACCCGCTCCACCTCGAGCTGCGCCACGAGGGGGTCCTGAAGCTGTTCTTCTCCGACGCCCTTCCCCCACGTGAGCAGCTCGCGCAGCTCCGCCGCCTGCGCGCCGAGCACGAGCGGATCGCCGGGCAGCTGCGAGCGATCGAGCCCGAGGCTCGGGCGGGATGCGAGCGCGACGGCGTTCGCTTCCCCTACCTCACGCTCGAGTGGGGGATCGCCTACGAGGACTTCCAGGTCGAGTGGTGCAAGCGCACGGAGCGCCGCCTGGCCGAGGAGATCCAGACCGCCGCCGAAAGGGGCTGACCGATGTTCGCCGCCCTCGCTTCACTCGCACACCGCCGTTCTCGCTGGGTCCTGGTGCTGGCGGTGGCGGCCGGCATCGCGGCCGGCGCGCTCGGCGGCGGCGTGGCCGAGAAGCTCGACCCCTACGGCGCCGACGACCCGGCCACAGAGAGCGTCCAGGCCACCGACCGGCTCGAGCGCGCGGGAGTCAACCCGTCGGTGGACGTGGTCGCCCTGATCGAGCCGGGCAACCCGGTCCGCTCGGCCGCCGGGCGCGCCGAGCTCGACCGCATCCGAGCCGGGATCGAGGGCGCGCCCGAGGTGAGCCGCGTCGTGGGCCACCGCGAAGCAGGGCCCGCGCTCATCGCCCGCGACGGCGCGGCCACCTATCTCACGGTCAGCTTCGACCCCAGCGCGGACTCCGAGGAGGCCGCCGAGGCGCTCGATGAGCGGCTGGCCGGGGAATCGAGCGTGACGCTCGGAGGCCAGGCGATCGCCGACCCGCAGGTCAACGAGCAGGTGTCCGCGGACCTCGCCCGGGCGGAGCTGCTCGCCTTCCCGATCCTGTTCCTGCTCTCGTTCCTCTTCTTCCGGACACTCGTAGCCGCGCTGCTGCCGCTGCTCGTGGGCGGGCTCTCGATCGTGCTCACGTTCCTCGGCCTCAGCGTGGCCAGCGAGCTCGGCTCGGTCTCGGTCTTCGCGCTCAACCTCGTGACCGGCCTCGGTCTCGGTCTCGCGATCGATTACAGCCTCTTCATCGTGTCGCGCTACCGCGAGGAGATCGAGCGCCATGGGCCGGGGGCCGCCGCGCTGCGCGCGACGCTCACGACCGCCGGGCGGACCGTGCTCTTCAGCTCGCTGACCGTCGCCGCGGCGCTCGCGTCGCTGCTCGTCTTCCCCCAGCGCTTCCTCTACTCGATGGGGCTGGGCGGCGTGATGGTGGCGCTGATCGCCGCGTTCGTGGCGCTCGTCGTGCTCCCCTCGGTGCTCGCCCTGCTCGGGCGCCGGGTGAACTCGCTCGCGCCCCGCCGCCTCCAGCGCGCCGCGGCGCGCGACGCGCGCCCGGCGGAGTCCGGCCTCTGGTACCGGCTCTCGCGCACGGTGATGCGCCGGCCCGCCCGGATCGCGATCGCGAGCGCGGCGACGCTGGTCGCGCTGGGGGTCCCCTTCCTCGGCATCGAGTTCACCGCCGTCGATGCGAGCGTCCTGCCGCCGAGCGCGAGCGCGCGTCAGGTCGACGACGCGCTCAAACGCGACTTCGCTCCCGCCCAGACCGACCCGATCTACGTGGCGGCCGGCGCCGACCGATCGCCGGAGCTCGCCGGGTTCGCGCGCGAGCTCCGCGAGCTTCCCGGCGTGGCGAGCGTCTCCGCCCCCGAGCCGGTCCGCGACGGCCTGAGCCTCGTGAACGTCAACACCGAGAGCGGCGCGCTGACGGAGACGAGCGAGGAGGTCGTGGCCGACGTGCGCGCGCTCGAGGCGCCGTTCCCGGTCGCCGCCGGCGGCCGGGCCGCCGACTTCGTGGACCTGAAGGCGAGCCTCGTGTCGCACATGCCGCTCGCGCTCGCGATCGTCGTGGGCGCGACGCTGCTCGTGATGTTCCTGATGACTGGCTCGCTCGTCCTGCCGCTCAAGGCGCTGTTGATGAACGTGCTCACCCTCAGCGCGGCGTTCGGCGTCCTCGTCCTGATCTTCCAGGACGGCCGGCTCGAGGGCCTGCTCGACTACACGAGCCAGGGCGCGCTGGAGGCCACGCAGCCGCTCGTCCTGTTTGCCGTCGCCTTCGGCCTCTCGACCGACTACGGCGTGTTCCTGCTCTCCCGCATCCAGGAGGCGCGCGACCGCGGCGCCTCGGACTCCGAGGCGGTTGCGATCGGCCTCGAGCGCACCGGGCGGATCGTGACCGCTGCGGCGCTGCTCTTCTGCGTGGCGATTGGCGCGTTCGCGACTTCCGACATCATCTTCATCAAGCAGGTCGGCATCGGCACAGCGCTCGCGGTACTGATCGACGCGACGATCGTCAGGGCGCTGCTCGTGCCGTCGTTGATGGAGCTGCTCGGACGCTGGAACTGGTGGGCCCCGCGTCCGCTGCGGCGCCTGCACGAGCGCTTCGGGCTGAGCGAGCGCGAGCCGCGGCCGGCCGGCGCCTGAGGGCGGGTCGGCGCGGCCTTCGCTAGGCCTGAACGGTCGCCAGCTCCTCGAGCGCGAACTTGCCGTTGGCAGACTCGGTGCGCTCGAGCGGGTAGTCGCCCGTGAAACAGGCGTCGCAGTGGGTATCGCGACCGCCGCGCACGGCCTCGTAGAGCCCGTCGAGAGAGAGGTAGGAGAGCGAGTCGCAGTCGAGTTCGGCCGCGACCTCCTCGACCGAGCGACCGTGGGCCACCATCTCCTGCGTCGTGGACATGTCGATGCCGTAGTGGCATGGATGGCGGATCGGCGGGGCCGAGATCCGCATATGCACCTCGGCGGCGCCGGCGTCGCGCAGCATGCGGACGATCTGACGCGTCGTGTTGCCGCGCACGATCGAGTCGTCCACCACGACCAGGCGCTTGCCGCTCACGACCTCGGGCATCGGGTTGAACTTCAGCCGCAGCCCGTGGCGGCGCAGCTCCTGCCCGGGCTGGATGAACGTGCGCGCCACGTAGCGGTTCTTGATCAATCCGTCGTCCTGAGGGATGCCCGAGGCCTTGGAGTAGCCCGCCGCCGCCGGGTTGCCCGAGTCGGGCACCGGGATCACCACGTCGGCCGCGACGACCGGCGCCTCGCGCCAGAGGATCTCGCCCATCTTGCGACGCGAGACCTGGGTGCGGTTGCCGTCGAGCATCGAGTCCGGGCGCGCGAAGTAGATCTTCTCGAAGACGCAGAACGCGCGCCGATCCGACGCGACGAGCTGCCGCGTCTCGAGGCCGCCGTCGGCCAGCAGGACCATCTCCCCCGGCGCGACCTCGCGCATCAGGTCCGCGCCGATGATGTCGAAGGCGCAGCTCTCGGAGGCGACGCAGTAGCGGTCCTCGAGGCGGCCGAGCGAGAGCGGCCGCAGACCGGCGCCGTCGCGGAACGCGACGACGCCCTCGCGCGTCATGACGACGGTCGAGAACGCGCCCTCGAGCCGCGGGACCACGTCCTCGAGGATGTCCTCGATCGCGTCCGCCGGGTGCGTGGAGATCAGCGCGGCGATGATCTCGGAGTACGAGGTCGATCGGAAGCTGACGCCCTGCTCGCGCAGCTCGGAGTGGAGCTCGACGGCGTTGATCAGGTTGCCGTTGTGGGCGAGCGCGACCTCGCGGCGATCGGAGCGGTAGATCGGCTGGGCGTTCTCCCACGCCGAGGACCCGGTGGTCGAGTAGCGGACGTGGCCGACCGCCATGTCCCCGGCGAGCGCGCTCAGCTTGGGCTCGTCGAAGACCTGCGAGACGAGTCCGAGGTCGCGCAAGGTCATGATGTGGCCGTTCTCGGCGGTCGCGATGCCGGCCGACTCCTGGCCGCGGTGCTGGAGCGCGTAGAGCGCGAAGTAGGCGAGCCGGGCGACCTCGCGCTCGGGAGCGTAGGTGCCGAACACCCCGCACTCGTCGCGCGGGCCGTCGCGGAGGTCGACCATTTCCGAGGCCGGGATCGGCTTCGAGGGAGTCATGAGAGGAGGTTGGGAAGGGCACCTTCCCGGGCGGTCGCGAGATCCTCGACCAGTACCCGCAGCGTAGCAGCGAAGACCTGGATATCCAGCGTATTTCCGCCGACCGTGCCGAGGGTCAGGACCGGGGTGTCGCCGGCCGTCTCGGCGAGCTCGGCGATCGCCGCGGGCGGGCCCGACACCACCACCCCTCCCGGTGCCTCGCCGAACAGCCGAACGTCGCTCGGCGCCGGAAGCGGGAGGGGCTCTACCCCGGTCGCGTCCCACTCCACGCGCGCCCCGAGCGCGCCTGCCGCGCAGCACTCGGCGAGCGCGCAGGCGAGCCCGCCGTCGGAGACGTCGTGCGCGGAGGCCAGCTTCCCGCTGCGAACCGCCTCGCGGACCACCGCGAGCGCGCGGGCCTGCGCCGCGAGGTCGATCTGCGGCAATCCGTCCGCCAGCCTCCCCCAGTGCTTGTCGAGCTCCGAGCCCGCGAGCGCCGGCTCGAACGGGCCGACCAGTGCGATCGCGTGGCCGTCCTCGCGAAAGGCGATTCCCGCGGCGCGGGTCGCGTCGGGCAGGCGCCCGACCATCCCGACGACCGGCGTCGGGTGGATCGGCCCGCCGCCGCCCTCGTTGTAGAGCGAGACGTTGCCGCCGACAACCGGAACGCCGAGCGCGCGGCAGGCGTCCGCGAGGCCCTCGACGGCGCGCTCGAGCTGCCACGCGACGGCCGGCTTCTTCGGGTTGCCGAAGTTGAGGCAGTTGGTCAGCCCCAGCGGCTCGGCACCGACGCAGGCGAGGTTGCGCGCGCACTCGAGAACCGCCTCGACGGCCCCGACGTACGGATCGCACGCGGTGCGGCGGCCGTTGCCGTCGATCGCGACGGCGATCGCGGGGCCGCTTTCAGAATCCGGAGCGAGGAGCAGCACGGCGGCGTCCGCTTCGTCGGGCCGGCGCACGGTCCGCGACCCCACGAGCGCGTCGTACTGCTCGAAGGCCCAGCGCTTGCTCGCCAGGTTCGGGGCGCCGAGCAACGCGAGCAGGGTCTCCCCCGGGTCACGGTGGTCGGGAAGGTTTTGCGGTGGCCCTGTCCGGTCGGCGGGCGCGGCGGGCTCGAGGTCGTAGAGCGGGCACTCGTCGACCAGCGCCGTTACCGGCATGTCGCCGGCGAGCTCCCCGCCCGCGAAAACCCGCAGGCGTCCGCTGCCGGTCACCGAGCCGATCGCGCTAGCGCGGACCTCCCAGCGGTCGCACACCGCGAGCACCTCGTCGAGCCGCTCGGGCTCCACGACGCAGAGCATCCGCTCCTGGGACTCCGAGATCATCACCTCGAACGGCTCCATCCCCTGCTCGCGGAGCGGGACCAGGTCCACCTCGAGGTCGACGCCGACGGCGCCCTTCGAGGCCATCTCGGACGCGCTCGACGACAGGCCGGCCGCTCCGAGGTCCTGGAGCGACACGAGCAGCTCCGCCTCCAGCAGCTCGAGCGAGCACTCGAGCAGCTTCTTCTCCTCGAAGGGGTCGCCGATCTGCACGCTCGGCCGCTTCGACTCGTCCTCCTCGGACAGTTCCGCGCTCGCGAGCACGGAGGCGCCGCCGATGCCGTCGCGGCCGGTCAGCGCCCCGAACAGGACCACGACGTTGCCGGGCCCCGCCGCGGCGCTACGGATCAGCCGCTCTCGCGGGGCGATGCCCACGCACATCGCGTTGACGAGGCAGTTCTGCTCGTAGGCGCGCTCGAAGTAGATCTCGCCGCCGACCGTCGGCACGCCGATCGAGTTGCCGTAGTGCCCGATCCCCCTCACCGCGCCGTCGAACAGGTAGCGCGAGCGCGCCGAGTCGAGCTCGCCGAAGCGCAGCGAGTCGAGCACCGCGATCGGGCGCGCGCCGACCGCGAAGATGTCGCGCAGGATCCCGCCGACCCCGGTGGCAGCGCCCTGGAACGGCTCGACCGCGCTCGGGTGGTTGTGCGACTCGACCTTGAACGCCACCGCCAGGCCGTCGCCGACGTCGACGGCACCGGCGTTCTCGCCCGGCCCCATCACGACCGCGGGCCCCTCGGTCGGAAGCCGCCGGAGCAGCTTGCGGGAATGCTTGTACGCGCAGTGCTCGGACCACATCAGCGAGAAGACCGCGAGCTCGAGCCCGTTCGGCTCGCGCCCAAGCCGGTCCTCGACCTGCTCGTACTCCCAGTCGGTGAGGCCCAGATCGCGGTGACGCGCCGGCGCCGCTTGGGACGTCACGCCGCGGCGAGCTCCGGTGCCCGCGCCAGTGAGGCGAACAACGCGTTGCCGTCGCTCGATCCCGTCAGCGGATCGACGGCGTGCTCGGGGTGGGGCATCAGTCCGAGCACGTTGCGCCCGTCGTTGACCACGCCCGCGATGTCGCGAGCCGAGCCGTTCGGGTTCTGTCCCTCCCCGTAGCGAAGCGCGACCAGCCCGTCGGACTCGAGCTCGTCGAGCTGGCGCTCCGGCGCCTGGAAGCGCCCGCTGCCGTGCTTGACCGGGAGCGAGAGCACGTCCCCTCGCGCGCGGGTGCGCGTGAACGGCGTGTCGGCGGACTCGACGGTCAGGCGAACCTGCCGGCAGACGAAGCGCAGCGCCGCGTTCGGAAGCAGGGCGCCCGGCAGCAGCCCGGCCTCGCAAAGAACCTGGAAGCCGTTGCAGATCCCGAGCACCGGGCCGCCGTCGCGGGCGAACGCCGCGACCGAGTCCATCACCGGGGCGAAGCGCGCGATCGCCCCGGCGCGCAGGTAGTCGCCGTAGGTGAAGCCGCCGGGGATGACGATCGCGTCCACGTCGTGCAGGTCGCGCTCGGCGTGCCAGAGCAACTCGGCCTCGCCGTGGCGGCGGCAGGCGAGCAGCGCGTCGACCTCGTCGCACGAGCCCGGAAACCTGATGACCCCAAACCTCATCTCGCCGACTCGGTGTCGAGCAGCACGACTTCGTAGTCCTCGACGAGCGGGTTTGCCAGCAGCTTCTCGCACATCTCATCCATGCGCGCGGGGTCCTCGACGTCGAGCTCCACGAGCCTTCCCACGCGCACGTCCGAGACGCCTGTGAAGCCGAGCGCCGGGAGCGCCCGCTCCACGGTCTGGCCCTGCGGGTCGAGGATGCCCTCCTTCGGCCTGATCAGCACACGCGCGCGCACGCGACCACCTCTGGCGAAGGGCGCCTCACGAGCCCGCGCCGCGATCGAGCCAGCTCGCGAACGGCTGTGCCGTGATCCGCTCGTAGGCGTCCACGTAGCGCCGCCGCGTCCCCTCGACGACGTCGTCGGCGAGAGCCGGCGCGGGCGCCGTCTTGTCCCAGCCCGACCCCGACGCCCAGTCGCGCACGTACTGCTTGTCGAACGAAGGCTGCGGCCGCCCCGGCTCGTAGCCGTCCGCGGGCCAGAAGCGCGATGAGTCCGGCGTGACCAGCTCGTCGCCGAGCACGATCCGCCCGCCCTCGTCGCGGCCGAACTCGAGCTTCGTGTCGGCCAGGATGATCCCGCGCTCGCGTGCGTGGGCGGCGGCGTTGGAGTAGATCTCGATCGACAGTCGCTGGAGCTCCTCGACGAGGCCGCGGTCGCCCACGATCTCGACGGCCCGCTCGAGGTCCACGTTCTCGTCGTGGTCGCCGATCTCGGCATTGGTCGCCGGCGTGAAGATCGGCTCGGGCAGCTGCTCGGACTCGCGCAGGCCCGCCCGCAGCGACACCCCGCAGACGGCGCCCGTAGCCCGGTAGTCCTTCCAGCCCGAGCCGGTGATGTAGCCACGGACGACGCACTCGATCGGGAACATCTCGAGCTTCCGAGCGAGCACCGCGCGGCCCCGCACCTCCTCCGGCACGTCGTCGTGCGAGACGACGTGGTTCGGGCAGATCGTCTCGGTGCGGTCAAACCAGAACGCCGACAGCCCGGTGAGCACCGCGCCCTTGCCGGGGATCGGCGTCGGGTGCACGACGTCGTAGGTCGAGATGCGGTCGGAGGCGACGAGCAGCAGCCGCTCGCCAGCCTCGTAGATGTCGCGGACCTTGCCGCTGTTGACCAGCTGGTGACCCTCGAGCGTGGCGGCGGCGCTCACGAATCGAGGCTACCAACCGACGTGGTCGCCTCCGACTAGTCGAGCGAGTCCAGCCGCGCGATGACCTCGTCGGCATGGCGCGTGAAGGAACCGGGGTCGAAGACGGCGTCGAGGTCGAGCTGCGGCGCCGCCTTCGCGAGCAGATCGCGGAACGAGACGCCCTCGTCCCACGCGCGCTGCGCCGCCTCCTGCACCAGCTGATAGGCCTCCTCGCGCGTGCTCCCGGCCTCCACGAGCGCCAGCAGCGCGCGCTGGGAGTAGAGCGCCCCGTGGGTGGCGTCGAGGTTGGCTCGCATCCGCTCGGCATCCACGGTCATGCCCTCGACGACTCCGAGCGCCAGATGCTGCGTGTAGTCCAGCAGCGTGGTGGCGTCGGGCAGCGCCACCCGCTCGACCGACGAGTGGGAGATGTCGCGCTCGTGCCAGAGCGCCACGTCCTCGAGGCCGGCCTGGGCGTAGCCGCGCAGCAGCCGGGCGACGCCGGTGATCCGCTCGCTGACGATCGGGTTGCGCTTGTGGGGCATCGCCGACGACCCCTTCTGCCCGGCGCGAAACGGCTCTGAGACCTCCAGCACCTCGGTGCGCTGGAGGTGGCGCACCTCGGTGGCGAAGCGCTCGAGCCCGGCGCCGGCGAGCGCCACCGTGGAGAGGAGATCGGCGTGGCGGTCGCGCGGGATGACCTGCGTCGAGACCGGCTCGGGCTCGAGGTCGAGCCGCGCGAGGACGCGGCGCTCGAAGTCGGGGCCCGTGGCCGCGTAGGTCCCGACCGCTCCCGAGAGGGCCCCGAACCGGACCGCCTCGAATGCGCGCTCGAGCCGCCTCAGGTTGCGGTCCGCCTCGAGCGCGAACCCGGCGAGCTTGAGCCCGAAGGTCGTGGGCTCGGCGTGGACGCCGTGGGTGCGACCCACGCACAGCGTCGCGCGATGCTCGCGGGCGCGCTCGGCGAGCGTGTCCCGGAGGCGGCGGGCGCCCGCCACGATGACCTCCGCGGCCGCCCGCAGCTGGAGCGCCAGTGCCGTGTCGAGCACGTCCGAGCTCGTCAGCCCGAAGTGGATCCACCGCCCCGCCGGGCCGGCCGACTCGGACAGCACGTCCACGAACGCGGCCACGTCGTGGTTGGTGGTGCGCTCGCGCTCGGCCACCGCGGCGACGGTGAACGTCGCGTCGCGGATCGCGGCGAGGTCCGCGGCGCTCGGGCCCTCCATCTCCTCGCACGCGGCGACCTCGACGCGGCGCCAGGCCTCCATTCGCGCCTCGTCGCTCCAGATCTCCGCGAGCTCGGGACGCGTGTAGCGAGAGATCACCCATCGAGCGTATCCGCGGTGGCCGCTGAACCCTTTGCGGTCGCGCGGCGAATCCAGCGGCGAACGATCGAGCCGGCGCACCAGGCGTCGGCCGCGACAGGAAGGGAAATCATGGGAACCAGGACCAAGCTGCTCGGCGCGAGTGCCGCGACCGCCGCCGCGCTCGCGGTGGCGGCGCCCGGCGCGTCCGCGACGGAGCTCTTCGCCGGCACCGCCGGCAAGGAGAGGCTCGTCGTCTTCTCGAGCAAGAACCCCGGCAAGGTGGACGGGGCCAGGGTGAGGGGCCTCGGCGGCGACAGGATCACCGGGCTCGACGTGCGGCCGTGCACGCGACGCGTGTACGCCCAGGGCACAGCGGAAGGGACGAGCCGCCTCTACCAGCTGAGGCTCAGGGTGCGCGAGGGACGGACGCAGATCAGAGGCAGGGTGAGGGCCAAGCCGCTCGGGATGCGCTACATGACCGACGGCACGTCCTTCGGCTTCGACTTCAACCCGACCGTTGACCGCATCCGGGTGGTGAGCGAAGCCGACGAGAACAAGCGCGTGAGCCCGGGCGAGGGTGGCGGGCGGTGCCCCAAGGAGGAGACTCCGACGGCCGGCACCGTGACCCAGGACCTGCCGCTCCAGTACGCGCTGACCGACGAGAACGTCCTCGAGAATCCGACGGTCGTGGGCTCCGCGTACACGAACAACCGCGCCGGGGCGACCGAGACCGAGCTGTACGGGATCGACGCCGGCCTCGACGTGCTCGTCGAGCAGGACCCGCCCAACAACGGCACCCTGAACACCGACGGTGAGCTGGGTGTCAACGCGACTCGTGCGCTCGGCTTCGACGTCGCGCGCGACGGCCGCGCGTGGGCGGCGATCCGGCGGGCGGGCGCGAAGCGCTCGCAGCTCTACCGGGTGAACCTGGACCGGGGCAAGGTGCGCAAGGTCGGCCGCATCGGCGGCCCGAGGCGGATCCAGACGCTCGCAACGCTCGGCCGCGTCCGCTAGCGGCGCCGAAGCAGATCGGGGAACCACGGCGGGGGCGCCTTGCCCCCGCCGTGGCGTTCCTCGCGGCCGGCCCGCTCGCGCGGCGACCCGGTTCAGGCCTCGATGACGCGCGCGGCGAGCACCGCCGCGTTGCGGGCGGCGTTGACGCCCACGCAGGCCACCGGCACGCCCGGCGGCATCTGGGCGATCGCGAGCAGCGCGTCCAGCCCGCCGGCGATCGAGTTCCCGCTCGTCAGCGGGACGCCGATCACCGGCAGCTCTGTGTGCGCCGCCACGACGCCGGGCAGCGCCGCCGACAGGCCCGCCCCGGCGACGATCACGCGCAGGCCCCGCATGGCGGCGTTTCGCGCGTAGTCGGCCACCGTATCCGGGTCGCGGTGGGCGCTCATGACGCGCACCTCGTGCCGGATGCCGCGCTCCTCGAGCTCGCGGCCGGCGGGCTCCATCGCCGCCATGTCGCTCTTTGACCCCATCACGATTCCGACGCGCGGAGCGTCGGCGTCGAGCTCCTCGAAGGCCTCCTCGACCTCGGCCTCCGTCTGCGGGTCGGGCGGGAGCGGCTCCGGCGGTGGGACCGCCGCCTCGGTGGCCGGCGCGGGGCGCTCGCCGGCCGGGGTTTCGCGGGGCTCGCGCATCACGCCCTCGCCGCCATCGTCTCCTCGGCGTGCGCGCCGATGTCGTGCCGGAACTGCTTGCCGTCGAACTCGATCCGGTCCGCCGCCTCGTACGCCCGCCTGCGTGCCTCGGCCGGGCCGTCGCCGATCCCGGTGACGCTCAGCACGCGCCCGCCGGCCGTGACCACGGCGCCGTCGCGCTCGGCGGTGCCGGCGTGGAGCACCTCGGTGTGGAGGGAGTCGACCGCGGCCAGGCCGTCGATCGGGTCGCCCGCCGACGACGACTGCGGGTAGCCGCGCGAGGCGAGCAC
>Ga0136615_10000691_pt1 | contig 15716 bp, 12 predicted proteins | sample AntDrymUQ2882206_2_FD_106647 | JGI IMG/M metagenome (GOLD analysis project Ga0136615, IMG submission 106647) | Polar desert sand microbial communities from Dry Valleys, Antarctica - metaG UQ288 (22.06) | ecosystem: Environmental > Terrestrial > Soil > Desert | place: Antarctica: Dry Valley...
ATCAAGGAGCCGCTGCTGTCGCTGCGGCCGTGGTTCAACGTGCATCCATCGCTGCTGCCGCGCTGGCGCGGCGCTGCGCCGATCGAGCGAGCGATCGAGGCCGGCGACAGTGCGACGGGCGTCTCGATCATGCAGCCGACGGCGGAGCTCGACGCGGGCCCCGTCTATCTCCAACGTACCGAGCCGATCCGACCCGACGACGACTACGGCACACTCGCCGCACGGCTCGCGACGCTCGGTGGCGACCTGCTCGTCGAGGCGGTCGACTCCGGAGCCGAGCCAGTGCCCCAGCCGGCCGACGGCGTGACCTACGCGGAGAAGATCGACCGCGACGAGCGTCGTCTCGACCCGGCGGTGGGCCCCGAGCGGCTCGCGCTCAAGGTCAGGGCGCTGACGCCGCACATAGGTGTCTACGTCGATGTGGGCGACGAGCGCCTTGGTGTCAGGGGAGCGAAGGTGCGCGCTACATCCGCTCCCCCGCCCGGTACGTTGCACGTCGACGATGGGAGCTTGCTCTTCGGGGTCGTCGGCGGTGCGCTGGAGCTGCTCGAGGTCCAACCGCCGAACGGGAAGCCGATGCCCGCCGAAGCCTACCTTCGCGGCAGGGTCCGGCCTGGCGGACAGGATCCCGACAATGGCTGAGCCTACGACCGGCCTTGGGCCGCGGTGCCCATCGTGCGGTGAGCCCTGGCTGCACTCCACCAATCTCGCCGGTCGCTACCGGTGCATGAGCTGCATGCGCCGTTTCGAGCTGCGCTCAGACTGTCCCGATTGCGGCAACCACTCCACGATCGCCCGCATGTCCGACACCGCCAACCTGACCTGCAACAACTGCGGCGGGTCGATGTTGAGAGCCGTCTGAACAGCTCCGCGATTCCACCCGCGACGGGTGGGTTAGGACGCCGTCGACAGCGCCGACGACGCTGGCCGTAACGCCACGAGCAGCCGCGCTCAACCGGCGATGCGGGAGCGCTTCGGAGCAGCGGCGCGGTAAAGGGCGTAGAGCGATCCGCACAGCACCAGCGCGGCTCCCAGGTAGCCGACCTCGACTTGCAGCACGCGGTCGTCGAAGCCCGGCAGCAGGAGGAAGACGACGAACCCGACGGCAGCCAGCACCCAGGCGGCGGACGCCTGCGGCGCCCTCCCACGCGCGAGCAGGGCCTGGTTGAGCGTCGCCGCCGCCAGGTAGAGGCCCATGCCGAGCGAGATCAGCACCAGCCCGCGGCGGTCGTAGTCGAAATCGCCGCCGAAGACGATTCCCATCACCGTCGGGCCTGCCACCGCCATCACCAGCGCGACGATCGCGGCGAACCCCGCGGTCGCGAGCACGGTCACGTTCACGCTGCGCCGGAACGGGTCCTCTTCGCCGCGCGCGCCGAGTCGGGTGAGGTGGGGAAGAATCGAGGTCTGGACTGCCTGAAAGAGCTGTAGCGGTGCGCGGGCGATCAGCAGGACGTTGAAGACGAAGCCCGCGAGCGCGGCGCCGGTCGCCCCTTCGGTGGCCTTGACCACCAGGGGGCCGGCGTTGAGGAACGTCTGCTCGGCGGCCATGATCAGGACCACCGCGATCGCGAAGCCGCCACCCTTGGCGAGCGTGAAGTCGGTATCGCCGTCGGGACTTGGCGGCTCCGCCTGGGCCGCCGCGCTCCCACCGTTTGCGACCGGGTCGTCCAGGTCGGCGGCCGCGGGCAGCTTGCGCGCGATCGCCCAGGGCACGATCGCCAGCGAGACGATCGGAGCCGCCGCCATTCCGAGCGCGACTGCGGACTGGCCGGACGCGATCCCGACCGCGACAGCGAGCGCGAACAGAAAGCGCGAGCTGGCCTCCGTCAGCACGAGCAGTCCGTAGAGCCCAAAGCGGTGCGAGCCGGCCAGGAACCCGCGGGCGAAGTAGCTCGCGGAGTAGGCGAGGACGGCGACGATCAGGACCCAGTAGAGCGTGCTCGAGCCGCCGAACAGCTCGTCGCGGATCGGCTCCCGGGCGACCAGCGCGACGGCGCAGAACAGGCCACCGAGCGTCAGCTGGATGGTTGCCGCGACCCGCAGGTGGGTGCGCCCGGTATGGCCGTGGGTGTCGCGCTCGGAGATCGTGCGCGAGAGCAGCTGCTCGACTGGCCGGTAGAGCACCGAGACGGTGATGAACACCGCCGACCAAAGCAGTGTGATCCCGCCGTAGTCGGCCTCGCTGAGGTTGTGACTGGCCAGCGCGAAGTAGCCATAGGTGATCAGCCCCGTCGTGCCGATCCCGGCGGACAGGATCGAAGCGCCGCGGCCGTATCCGGCGACGTTCGCCGCCCCGGCGGAGTCGCTCAAAGCCTTACTAGGAGCATCGTCCAGGGAAACGGGGAGCGGGCCTCCTCGACCTGCCCGTGCCTGGACAGCAGCTGCACGAACGAGCGCTTGGACCAATGGTTGACGTGGCCCGGTGTGTTGCCGAGCTGGCCCCAGTAGGAGCCTCGAGCCATGTTCAGCCCACGCCACAGCGGCTCGCGCGGGACCGACGCCAACAGCCACCGGTCGGCTACGCGCGCCATCTCGGCGACGGTCGCCGCAGGGTCGGGCACGTGTTCGAGCACCTCGATCGCCGTCGCTACGTCGAACTCGTCGTCGGCGAAGCTGAGCTGCGTGGCCTCCTCGACGCGGTACTCGAGGTTGGGGCGCTGGCGCTCGGCCCACTCGGCGGCGAGCTTGGTGTCGTCGAGGTCGATGCCGACGATCCGGCGCTCGCCCATCCGCCGCGCCCATTCGTGCGTGAGCACCCCCTCACCGCAGCCGACGTCGAGCAACGACTGTGGGTCGGCTCTGTGCCACAGCTCGTCGAGCGTGGTCTGGAAGCCGCCCATGATTCGGCGCACGACCAAGTTGGTCGAGCCGTACTTGTCGAAGGTGTTGCCCGTCGGAACGGCCGCCTGCGCACTCACGCCTCGATCGTCTCCCGGCTCGCCTGGTCTGGCGTCTTCGTTGTCGCGGGGCCCGCGGCGGCGCCGCTTGTCGCGTCGCCCTCGCCGCCCGCCGCGGGCTCGTAGTGCGACGGGCCGACACCGAGTGACAGCTCGACACGGCGCACGCGCTCGAGCGTGCGCTGAGCCAGCGTCCGGTTGCCGGCGAGGATGTCGCCGATGACGCCGAGCGCTGCCAGCTGGACGGCGATGATCATCAGCGTCGAGCCGAGGATCAGCGACTGGATGTGGCCCCCGCCTTCGCCTGAGAAGAAGTAGAAGAGGAAGCGGCCCCAGATGATCGCGGCGGGCAGGGCGACGGCCGAGGCCGCCCACGCGAACACCCGCATCGGCTGGTAGAGGGCGTAGACGCGAAAGATCGCCGTCGCGTTGCGGCGCACGTAGGCCCACATCGAAGGGAACAGCCGCGACTCGCGCGTCGTCGGGTTCGTCCGGATCGGGACGTGCTCGACGGCGACCAGCATCTTGCCCGCCTGGATGATCGTCTCGAGCGTGTAGGTGAACTTCGAGACGACCTGCATCTGCAGCGCGGCCTCGCGGTTGTAGGCCCGGAAGCCGGAGGTCGCATCCGGGACGGTCGTGCCCGAGGCGCGGCGGACGACCGCGCTGCCGATCCGCTGCAGACGCTTCTTCAACGGCGAGAAGTGCTCGATCGAGTCGGTCTCGCGGTCGCCGACGACCATGTCCGCCCGACCTGCGAGCACGGGCGCCACGAGCTTGGGGATGTCCCCACCGTAGTACTGGTTGTCGGCGTCGGTGTTGACGATCACATCCGCGCCGAGCTTGAGGCAGGCGTCGAGGCCGGCCTGGAAGCCGGCGGCAAGGCCCTTGTTGTTGGTCAGCCTGACGACGTGGTGCACGCCGTTGGCGCGCGCCACCTCCACCGTCTCGTCGGTCGAGCCGTCGTCGATCACGAGCCACTCGACCACATCCACGCCGTCGATCTCACGCGGAAGGTCGGCGAGCGTGGCTGGAAGCTGGTCGGCCTCGTTGAAGCAGGGGATCTGGATGATCAGCTTCATAGCCGAAGGCACAGGCTATCCGGGGCTCCCGCGAAACGCCGGCCGAGGGCGGGCGAGCAGCCAAGCCTCTTCACGGATTGTTGTCGAGAGCTTTGCTTCTTGTGCCCGAGTCGTTCACAGAATCGGCGCGCCGCAGACCTACCCTCGCGGCGTGCGTCGCGTCCTCGTCGCCTGTGTCAGCCTGTCGGCACTCTCGCTGCTGCTCCCGTCGGAGCCGAGCTACGACCCGTGGGCCTGGATCGTCTGGGGGAGGGAGCTCGTGACGCTGGATCTGGACACCAGCGGCGGCCCCTCATGGAAGCCGCTGCCCGTCGTGTTCACGGCGATCTTCGCTCCGTTCGGCGCGCTCTCCGACGGCGTCCCTCCCGCGCTCTGGCTGGTCGTCGCGCGCACCGGTACCCTGCTGGCGCTCGCTCTCGCCTTCCGTCTGGCATATCGGTTGGCTGGTCCCCGTCGCACCGCCGGCCTGCTCGCCGGGACGGTCGCGGCCATCGCCTTGGCGTTGACGCCGGACTGGCTGCGCTACGCCGCGCACGGCAACGAGGTCCCGCTCGCGATCGCCTTGCTGTTGTGGGCGGTCAACCGTGCGCTGGATGAGAACCACCGGGGTGCGTTGCTGCTCGGCTTCGCCGCCTGTCTGTTGCGACCCGAGGCATTTCCGTTCGTCGCCGCGCACGGCATCTGGGTGTTTCGCCGCGATCCCGACCTGCGACGGTTAATCGGCGGGCTTGCGGCGGCCCTGCCGATTCTCTGGCTGGGGCCGGAGTGGATCGGTTCAAGGCGACCTTTCGATGCCGGCGACCAGGCGCGCAGCGAGCCTGTCTGGAGCCTCTCGCTGACGGACGACCCGTGGCTCTCGGCGCTCGAACGGGTGCACGAGATCGTCGGCTTGCCGCTGGAGATCGGAACGCTGGCCGCGCTCGGTCTCGCAGTTCGTGGTCCGAGCGATCGACGCCAAATGGTCGTGCTGACGCTCGTGGCGGCCGCCGCGAGCTGGGTGATCCTGGTTGCCGCGATGACCGAGGCCGGTTTCTCGGGAAGTCCGCGGTACTTCATGCCCGCGGTCACGCTCGCCTGCGTGCTCACCGGTGTTGGGGTGTCGGGACTGGTCGGGCTGGCGGGTGGACGAGGCGGCCTGCGGCTCGGCTCGGAACGGTTGCGCCCGCCTCCCACTGTGCGGGGAGCTGCCGCGATCGCGGCCGGGCTGCTCGCGGTCGCGGCCACGCCATGGGTTGGCGACCGCGCCGAGGGCTTGGGCGACCAGGCCCGCGGTGCCGACCGGCTGGCGGGGCTTGAGCGCGGCCTTTCTGAGGCCGTCGCCGACGCGGGTGGGCCCGAACCGATCGTCGCCGTCGGTGCGCCGCGTGTTGGTCGGCAGTTCCAGACCCGTCTCGCCTGGGAGACGCGGCTCACGCTCGGAGAGGTTGAGCGGGCGAATGGGGCCGGACTTCGCTTCAGAGCTTCGCCCGGTCCGCGCGTCCCGGCCGTCGGCAGCCGGAGCCTCTGCACACGGCTCGCGGGAAATGCCTGGTGTGTCACCAGCGGACGGGGTGAGCGGGGCCGTTCGCGACGAGGTGGCGCGTCGTGACGTCGGTCGCCAGGGCGGGAGTCGGCCTACAAGGCAACAATAAAGCAACATCCTCTGCTAGCTTGACTCCCTTCCAGACCCCGTCTCGTACCGGAGCCCTTCTCTTCATGGATCTTTCTGCTTACCTCGACGCTGGCACCGGCAGCCAGATCGCGACCGTCCTCGCGGGTGGCTTTGCCGCCCTGGCGGTCACCGCTAAGTTCTACTGGCACCGGGTGCTCGTCTTCCTCCGCGTCCGCAAGCCGCACGAGGAGCGTGCCGGGGAGCAGCCCAACGCCACCTGACCCGCAGCGGCGAGGAGGCGCGAGACTCGCACGTTCCCGGCCAGCTACTCTGCCGTTCCCGCCGCCCCAGTACTGGGGCGGACTTACTTCGGGGGCCGCCGCCGAAACCAACCGGGATGAACTCGTCGACACAGACTTCCGATCCAGGCTTCGACCTCGAGTCAGGCTCCTTCCGTGATCCCGAGAGCCGCATCTTCTATGCCGACGGCTCGGTCTATCGCGCGCTCTCGCCCGACGGCCTGAGCGATTTCGAGGCACTCACCGCCACCGAGCTCTACGAGCAGGCCCAGGCGGACGGCAAGCTCATCGCGACGGAGCTTGTGGCCGATCCGTCAGGACTGCCGGATCCGCTGGTCCACGAGCGGGCGGGTGTGCTCAAGCACGAGCGGATCCCGTTCGTCTCCTACCCCTACGAGTGGCCCTTCTCGATGCTCAAGGACGCGGCGCTATTGCAGCTCGACCTGCTCGAAGCGTCGCTAGACGAAGCGATGATCCTCAAGGACTCCTCGCCCTACAACGTCCAGTTCCTCGGCTCCAAGCCGGTCTTCGTCGACATCGGCTCGTTCGAGCGCCTGCGAGAGGGCGAGACGTGGGTTGGCTACCGCCAGTTCTGCATGCTCTTTCTCTACCCCCTGATGCTGCAGGCCGCCAAGGGCATCCCGTACCACCCGTGGCTGCGCGGTTCGATCGACGGCATCACACCGCCGCAGATGCGGGCAATGTGCTCGCTCCGCGACCGCTTCCGCAAGGGCTTTACGACGAGTGTCTTCATCCACGCCAGCCTTGAGCGGAGGTACGCCGACCGCGGCGCCGAGGTCAAGGCCAACCTCAAGCGGGCCGGGATCAAGAAGGAGCTCGTGCTGGCCAACGTGCGCAAGATGCGCAAGGTCGTCAAGCGACTCGATTGGAGTCCGCCCGACGGCGTCTGGGTCGCCTACGGCGAGCACAACAGCTACTCCGACGCCGACGCCGCCCGCAAGGAGGAGTTCGTCCGCGAGGTCGTCAGCGCGCAGCGTTGGGGCTTGACGTGGGACATCGGCGCCAACAACGGGCGCTACTCGCGGATCGCCGCCGAAGGCTCGGACTACGTGCTCGCCGTCGACGCCGACCAGGGTCCGATGGAGGTGCTCTACCGCCACCTGCGCGACGAGGGCGACGAGAAGATCCTCACGCTGACGATGAACCTCGCCGACCAGTCGCCAAACCTGGGCTGGCGCGGAGCCGAGCGACGCGACCTCGAGCACCGGGGCTCGCCGGACCTCGTGCTCGCCCTGGCGCTGATCCACCATGTGACGATCACGGCCAACGTCCCGGTCGCGGAGTTCGTCGACTGGCTCGCGTCGCTGGACACCGCGCTGGTGATCGAGCTGCCCACGCGCGAGGATCCGATGGTGAAGAAGCTGCTGAGCGGCAAGCGCGACGGCCTCCATCCCGACTACGAGCGCGAGAGCTTTGAACGGGTGCTGGCCCGCGCCTTCGACGTCGAGCGCAGAGAACGTCTGAGCTCCGGCACCCGCCTGCTCTACTTTGCCCGGCCCAAGGGCACCGGCAGCCCGATCGACCTCGCCGCTGCCGAGGGCTGATGTCGGAGCAGACGGCCGGTAGTCCGGAGCCTGCTCCGGCATCGACCGAGTCGGCCGCGTCCTCCGGGGCGGCCGCGGAGGACGAGCGGGAGTCCAAAGGCGGATCATCGAAGGGCTCCGGTACCCGTCGCCCGTTCGGACCCAAGACCGCTCTCTGGGCGTTCCTGCATCTCGCGGCGTTGAGCACGTTCGCGCTTGCGCAGCCGCTGTTCGACCTGCTCGGCAAGAACCCGGAGTTCTTCGCCGCGCGCGGGTCGACGCCGTCCGAGGTGATCGTCTTCGCGCTGGGGGTCGTGCTGATGCCGCCAATCGCGTTCCTGCTCGTCGAGCTGCTCGCCTCGCTCGCCGGCGCCCACGTGCGTCAAGCTGTGCACCTCGCGCTGCTGGCGCTGCTGACAGCGGTCATCCTGGTCCAGGCGCTGAAGGAATCGCTCGGCGGCTCCGACGTGGTGCTGATCGCGGTCGCGTCGGGCATCGGTGGTGTGGCCGCCGCGCTCTATGCCCGTGCCGAGCCGGTGCGGTCGTTCGTCAGCGTGCTGAGTCCGGCGCCGGTCGTGTTTCTCGTGCTGTTCCTGGTCATCTCGCCCGTGTCGAAGATCGCCTTCCCGGACGACGCCGGCGCCCAGGCGGCCGGTGGGATCAAGCGCGTGCCGGTCGTGATGGTCGTCTTCGACGAGTTTCCGACCGGTTCGCTGCTGGGAGCCGACCAGACGGTGGACGCCAAGCGCTACCCGGGCTTTGCGCGGCTCGCCAAGGACGCGACCTGGTTTCGCAACGCGCACTCGATCTACGACTCCACCAGCAAGGCCGTGCCGGCGATCATGGACGGCAACTACCCGGAGAAGGGCACCCTGCCGACCGCCTCGGACCACCCGGACAGCCTGTTCTCGCTGCTGGGGGAGAGTCACCGGATGAACGTGTCAGAAGAGGCCACGACGGTCTGCTCGCGCGACCTCTGCAGCGACGATCGGCTCGACGAGCCGTTCGGCGAGCGACTGGCGAGCATGACCGAGGACCTGTCGCTGGTCTACGCGCACCTCGTATCGCCGCCCGGTATCGAGAGCGACCTCCCGACCATCTCCGAGACCTGGGGCGACTTCGGCGGCGGCGGTGGCGCGCCGGGCGGCGCGGACGTACCCGAGGCCGACCGAGAGACGCCGGCCAGCGGCAAGCAGCGGACGCTCGGCAATCTGCGCGGCGGGCGCAGCCGACGGTTCTCCGAATGGCTCGATCGGATCCCTGCCGCGGGTGGTCGCCCGACCCTCAGCTTCAAGCACATCCTCCTGCCCCACGTGCCGTGGCAGTACCTCCCGGACGGGCGCCTGTACCGCAGCACCGCCGCCGAGCCGATCACCGGCATCTCGCGCCAGTCCTACCCCGACCAGGGTGCCGTCGATCAGCTCCAGCTGCGCCACCTGCTCCAGGTCGGCTTCGCCGACCTCCAGCTACGGCGCCTGATCGCTCGCCTCAAGGACCAGGGAATCTACGACGACGCGCTGATCGTCGTCACCGCAGATCACGGCGTGTCGTTCCTTAAGGGCCAGTTCGATCGCCGCCGGCTCGACTCCGAGAACTTCTCCGAGATCTCACCGATCCCGCTGTTCATCAAGCGCCCAGGACAGACGCGCGGCGGAGTCGACGACGCCAACGTCGAGACCACCGACATCCTGCCGACGATCGCCGAGCTGCTCGGCGTCCAGCTGCCAAGCGCGACCGATGGGAGGTCCGCTTTCAGCGCCGCGGTGCAGCGACGCTCCGAGGTCAAGATGCTCGAGCGGGACCTGTCGGGGTGGATCCGAATCTCACCGCGGGAGCTCGCTCGCCAGAGGCAGGAAAGGCTCGCGAACAAGGTCCGGCTGTTCGGCGAGGGCAAGAACGGCCCGGGTCGCATCTATCGCTTTGGCCCGAACCGCCAGCTGATCGGCAGGCCGGTCTCCGAGCTGGACACCGGCGGCAGTTCCAGGGCCCGCGTGAGGCTCGCCGACGCCGACGGCCTGCGTGATGTCGATCCCGCGAGCGCCGTCGTCCCGACCTGGATCACAGGGCGTGTATCCGGGCCGGATCGGCGCGATCTGGCTATCGCCGTCAACGGCACCGTGCGCGCCGTGGCCAACAGCTTCGAGCTCGCTACGGGCGGAGGGCAGATATTCGGAGCGCTTGTGCCGGCCAGCGCCCTGCGTGCGGGGGCGAACGCGGTCGACGTCTACGAGGTCGACGGCTCACAACTGCGCCGCATGGGCGGCACCGGCTGACGCGGGCCGCACTCGCGCGCGGCGCTACTGGCCGAGACACTCCTCCAGCTCGGCGAGCAGCTCGTCGTCGGCGCGGTTGACGTAGAGCAGGCTCGCGCCGATCTGCTCCGCGGCCTGGGCCCCGCCGAGAAACTGCTTGCCCTCGGCCTCACCCGTATTGGTGAAGAACTCGATCCGCGGAGCGTCTGAGCCCTCGAGCTGGATCGACGTCTCGCCATCCAGCCGCGCGGGCAGCTGCTTGGACTTGGTGATGCACTCCAGCGCGACGGCGCGCTTGTCCGCCGGGTCGGGACCGGCGTCCCCGACATCGCCGGAGCCGCCGCAGCCGCCTGCGGCGAGAGTGAGCCCGCAGAGCGCGACGAGGCGGAGTCCGGTCGACGACATCGCCGGGCAGAGTAGTGGCTCGGGCGGCGAGCCCGCCGGGCCGTGCGTCCGAGCCGATCCCCTCCGTCTCGGGGGATGAATCCTGCCTGGGCCCTGCTACCGTGCACCGCCGGTACGAGTGCGTCGCGCGCCCGTACCTTCGGCGCCCTCCGCCGTACCGGACCTGTCGGGGACTGGCGAGCAGGCGCCTGCCTCCTGCCCGTGCCATGAACAAGCGCTTCGCCCTACTCCAGGTCACCTTCTCCGTGGTCGCGCTCGCGGCGGTGGTCTGGTGGGCGCTCGACCAGGAGGCACCGTCGCTGCCCAACACGAGTGGCGCACTGGCCTGGATGGGCGGTGCGGCGGTGCTCTACGCGATCGCGACGATCGTCAGGGCCGAGCGCTGGCACCGAATCCTCGCGCTCGTCGGGGTCAAGGCGCGCCGGCAGGACTGCTATGCGCTGACCACCGTGGGCTACATGGGCAACAACGTCCTTCCCGCGCGCGCCGGCGAGATGCTGCGCGTGGTCCTGCTCGACGCCCGCGTGGGTGCCGGCAAGCGCAAGCTCCTGGGGACGATCGTGGCTGAGCGGTTGCTCGACGTGATCGTCCTCGGCCTGATGTTCGTGATCGTCGCCTACGGTGTCCTAAGCGGCACTGACCGGCGAGTGCTGCCCGTCGACCAGCCGCTGCTGATCGCGGTGATCGTGGTGGTGCTCGTACTCGGCGCCTACACGGTCTACAAGGTGCTCAAGGCGCGCGGCGCGCTCACCCGGCTCCGCGACCTGGCCCGCCCCCTGGCAGGCGCCTCGCGCGCGTTGCTGAATCGCGGCGGGCTCGCGATGCTTGCCCTTAGCGTCGTCTTGTGGTGGCTGGAGGGCGGCGTGTACTTGGCCGTCGCTCGCGCCGTGGAGCTGAACATCAGTGCCAGCGGCGCTCTCTACCTCGTCGCGCTGACGAACTTCGTGGCTGCGCTGCCGGCAGCGCCGGGCTCGATCGGCACCTTCGACGCCGCCGTCAGCTTTGGCGCGCGCGCACTCGGTGGCGCCGGGGCGGTGGTCATCTCGTACCTCCTGCTGCTGCGCTTCGTGCTCTACGTGCCGATTACGCTCGTGGGCCTGATGATGATGTTCCTGCGCTACGGCGGCTGGGCGCGGCTGCGGTCGGCAGCGCGACTGCAGACGAGCCGCGCCTAGTGGTGGGTCGCTAGCCAGTCGGATGTGTCCTCCCGTTGCACAGTCGCTGGCGCTCAGGAAGCTGCGCGGACCCGCCGTCGCGACCGACGGTGTCCCGGACGGAGGGGACCATCCTGGTGCCCTGGCCGGCACTCCGAAAGCGACCCGCGTCTGGCCGGTTCTGCTCGTTTGCCTGGCCCTGTCGGCGCTGACGCTGCTCTTCCCGTCGACGCCCACCTACGACCCGTGGTCGTGGATCCTGTGGGGACGCGAGATCGTGCACCTCGACCTGGTGACGGAGGGCGGCCCGTCGTGGAAGCCGCTGCCTGTCCTGTTCACGATGCCGTTCTCGCTCTTGGGCAACGACGCGGCGCCGCTTGCCTGGCTGTGGATCGCCCGCGCCGGTGGACTGCTGGCCCTGGCGATGACCTTCCGCCTCTCCCGTCGGCTGGTCGGCAGCGGGGCACACGGGTTGGTCGCTGGTCTTCTCGCCGTCGCCTTTCTGCTGACCACCTACCAGTTCGTTCGTGATGCGGCGTTGGGCAACTCGGAGGCGCTACTGGCCGCGCTCGTGCTCTGGGGAGTCGAGCGACATCTCGACGGCCGCCGCGACCACGCGCTCTACCTCGGCGTGGCGGCGGGTCTGCTACGCCCGGAGGTGTGGCCCTTCCTCGGCGTGTACGGCCTCTGGCTCTGGTTCGCCGTCCCCGAGCTCCGCGTGCGGTTGGTCGGGGGAGCTGCGCTGCTGCCGTTGCTGTGGTTTGGGCCGGAGCTGTGGGGATCGGGCGACGCGCTGCGCGCCTCGGACCGGGCGACGAAGCCGAACCCCGGCAGCGCCGCCTTTGCCGAGAATCCCGGTCTCGAGGTCGCGCATCGCTTCATCGTCCGCACGGTCATCCCGCTGCAGATCGCCGCCGCGGTCGCCGTCCTTGCCGCGGCGGTCGCGTTCGTGCGCGAGCGCAAGCAGCTTGCGATCTTGGCTCTGTTCGCGGTCGCCTTTGCTTGGATCGCCCTCGTCGGCGGTATGACCGAGGCCGGATACGCGGGCAACCAGCGCTACCTGATCGTTACGACGGCGACACTGTGCACGCTCGGCGGCATCGGCGCCGGACGCATCTTCGCCGGACTGGCGCTGGCGGCGCAGCGCTGCGGAGTCGGCCCCCGCGGAGGGCTCGCGGTGGCCACGGCCGTCGTCCTGGTGGGTCTCGTCGCGCTGACGCCCATGATCCGCGACAAGTACGACAACGTCAGCGCCACGCTCGACGAGCTCCGCTACGAGGCCAGTTTGTGGGGCGAGCTGCCCGACGCGATCGACAGGGCCGGTGGCCGGGAGGTGCTGTTGGAGTGCGGCAGTGTCTACAGTGGGCCATTCCAGACCCAGATGGTCGCCTACGAGCTAGGTCTGCACGGCATCGAGGTCGGGGCGCTGGGAGGCACCCCGGCGCCGGGTGTCGCGTTCCGTACCCGCACGATCCCCGACGGTCCGCTCGTCGCGAAGCTCACCGACGACCGCTTCAGGCGCGTGGCCGCCAACGAGCGCTGGCAGGTCGTCACCGCGCCACGCTCCGGCGCGGCCGGCAAGGCCTGCCCCGCCGCGGGCCCCGACGCGCCACGCGTCGACCCTGGACCCCAGACCCCACCCCAGCTGTCGTCGGTGCGCTGACCGCCATGCCGCCCGTTCCCGTGCTCACTATCTTCTCCTGATGGCCTCGTCCGTGGCGCCCCGCCCACGCACCCTGCCGCGAGTGCCGTCCCTGCCTTTCAGCCAGGGTGTCTGGGTCGGTCTGCTGGTCGCCGTGCTGCTTGTCGGCTCCGCGGTGCTGCGCACGCGCGCGCTTGGAGCCTCGCTGTGGATGGACGAGGGACTGTCGATCGGCATCGCCTCCCAGCCCTTCCTCGACATCCCCGGGATACTGCGACAGGACGGCTCTCCCCCGCTCTACTACCTGCTGCTCCACGTGTGGATGTCGGTCATCGGCAACGGACCGGGGGAGACCCAGGCGCTGTCGGTCGCGATCGCACTGCTGGCGATACCGACCGGGCTATGGGCAGGATGGTCTCTGTTCGGCCGCCGCGCCGGTCTCATCTGCGCGTCGCTCGGCGCGCTGAACCCGTTCCTCACCTACTACGCCCAAGAGACGCGTATGTACTCACTGATGGCGCTCCTCAGCCTGCTGGTGCTCGCGACCTTCCTGCACGTCTACGTCTACCGCGACCACCGCTATCTCGCTCCCTTCGCGGTCTCGCTCGCGGCGATCCTCTACACCCACAGCTGGGGCATCTTCGTGACGATGGGTGCCCTGGTCGCGCTCGCTTGGCTGCTGCGCGCATCGGCCGACCGCCGCGCCCTCTCCAAGGACGCACTGATCGGGTTTGGCGCCGCGTTTCTCCTGTATCTGCCGTGGGTGCCGACGTTGCTCTACCAGGCGGCTCACACCGGGGCTCCATGGCTCGACCCGCCACGCTTCGGGGTCGTCGTGCAGCTCGCGACGTGGCTCCTCGGCGGCGGCACGGTCGCGGTCGCGCTGCTGCTCGCGGCCGGATCGGGAGTCGCCGCGGTGCGGACGAGCCGAACCAAGGACCGCGAAAGCGCTGCGATCCTGACGATTCTCACCGTGGGCATCTCGACGCTGGCGATCGCCTGGCTCTTCTCGCAGCTCTCACCCGCTTGGACCACCCGCTACCTTGGGGTCGCTGTCGGCCCGCTGCTGCTGCTCTCGGCCGTCGGTCTCGCGCGGGCCGGAAAGCTCGGCCTCGTGGCGCTCGCGATCGTGCTGCCGATCTGGGCGATTCCCCATACCAGCGGCCTCGAGAACAAGTCCAACGCCGCCGACATCGCCGCCGCCACCAACGACCAGCTCAGGCCCGGCGACCTCGTCGTCACCTTGCAACCCGAGCAGGCGCCACTGATGGACTACACGCTGCGGCCGGGGCTCGACGAGGCGACGCAGCTCGGCGAGGTCAAGATCCAGGGAGTGATGGACTGGCGCGATGCCATGACCAAGCTCAAGGCCGCGACACCTGCCAAGAACTTCAAGCCGCTGCTTGATAGGTTGCCGCGTTCGCACCGCGTGCTCATGGTGCATCCGGTCACGACGAACGTCTCCGACTGGGATGCACCCTGGACCCAGCTGGTCCGTCGCAGGGCGGCTCAGTGGGGCCAGGCGATCGAAGAGGATCCCCGCTTCGAGAAGGATGAGGCAGTGCCGGCTTTCTACCGTCGGGCGGGCCGCATCGGAGTCCGTGGCGTGCTCTACACCAAGGTCCGCGACTGAGCGAGAGAACCCATGAGCGAGAACGACAACGTGCCCCAGGCGAGCAGCAACGGCCACCACGAGCCGGCGACGCCCGGAGTGCGCGAGAGCCCGACGTTGATCCTCGGCGCGGGCCCGGCCGGGCTGACCGCGGGCTATCTGCTGGCCAAGCAGGGTCTGCCGGTGATCGTCTTCGAGGCTGAGAACCAGGTCGGGGGGATCGCCAAGACCGAGGTCCGTGAAGGTCCGGGGGGCGAGTACCGGTTCGACCTCGGCGGCCACCGGTTCTTTACCAAGAACAGGGAGGTCGACGACCTCTGGCACGAGATCATGCGCGAGGAGTTCCTCAAGCGCCCGCGCATGTCGCGGATCTATTGGCGCCAGCGGTTCCTCGACTATCCGCTCCGCGGCCCGGACGTGGTCAAGAAGCTCGGCCCGGTCGAGCTGACCCGCTGCATGCTCTCCTACCTGTGGGCGAGGCTGAAGCCCAAGGGTCGCGAGGACAACTTCGAGCAGTGGGTGACCAACCGCTTCGGCAAGCGGCTGTTCGACAACTTCTTCCGCTCCTACACCGAGAAGGTGTGGGGTGTCCCCGTCGACGAGATCCGCGCCGACTGGGCCGCCCAGCGGATCAAGGGCCTCTCGTTCTTCTCCGCCGCAAAGGCAGCCTTCTTCGGCAACAAGGGCGACGAGATCAAGACGCTGATCTCGGAGTTCCACTACCCGCGTTACGGGCCCGGCCAGATGTGGGAGACGATGACCGACGACATCCAGAAGCTCGGCGGCAAGGTGCTGCTGAACACCCCGGTCGTAAAGCTCGAGCACGAGGATGGCCGCATCAAACGGGTCCACGCAGCCGGTGAGATCTACGAGTCCAACTATGTGATCTCCTCGCTGCCGTTGCGCAACATGGTCGGCATGATGGACCCGGCGCCCGCACCCGAGATCAGGTCGGCCGCGAAGGGGATCCGCTATCGCGACTTCCTCACCGTGTCGCTGGTCCTCAAGAGCGGGGACCTGTTCCCCGACAACTGGATCTACATCCACGAGCCCGAGGTCGAGGTGGGCCGTATCCAGAACTTTCGTTCGTGGAGCCCCTGGATGGTGCCCGATCCCGAGATGGCCTGCGTCGGCCTGGAGTACTTCTGCTTCGCCGGCGATGAGCTGTGGGAGATGGACGACGAGAAGCTCGTCGACCTCGGCATGACCGAGCTCGAGAAGCTCGGCCTCGCCAA
>Ga0136615_10000692_pt1 | contig 15715 bp, 14 predicted proteins | sample AntDrymUQ2882206_2_FD_106647 | JGI IMG/M metagenome (GOLD analysis project Ga0136615, IMG submission 106647) | Polar desert sand microbial communities from Dry Valleys, Antarctica - metaG UQ288 (22.06) | ecosystem: Environmental > Terrestrial > Soil > Desert | place: Antarctica: Dry Valley...
CGGTTGTCAGCACAGCAGTCACAACACGGCGTTCCTGTCTCGCCCTCAGGCTCGGTAAAAACCAGCGCTCAGCCGGCTCGCCTCAGGTTGACACACAGAGAACCCGTAACGGCGGGCGCTTGCCCCTCCGACCGAGCTCCGTGAGGATCGTGCCCGCGGCAGGATTCGAACCTGCGAGTGCCCGTCTGCCTGGTGCGGTTGCGTCCCGCTGAATGCCGTCGTGTCGGGCCTTGGAAAGCTCGCTGTGCGGTGTCGTCCGGTTCCGTTCGGATGAGTACCGCCACGTTGATTGTCAAGAGGCTGTCAAACCATGACGGTGTGACACGCGTGACGGCTGAGACTCGATAGTTGAGGTTCCCTCCCGGACGACGGGGGGCGCTGAGGCCGCGGTCCGGTGTCACGACGAGGCCAGCGACTGGCCTGTGGAGCCGTAAGACCAACTGGCGGAACTGGCGGAGCCGCTGGATGGGGCGACCATCGGGACCGTCAGGGAGGTGGCGAGACAAGAGGAGATGATGCTCATCTGCGGGCTGCCCGAGCGGCCCCAAGGCCGAGCACAACACTGCCGTGGTCATCGACGCCGACGGCACACTGCTCGGTGCGCATCGGAAGATGCACCTGTTCGGAGACGAATGGGGTGTGTGCCAGCCGGGGCGGTCCGCTCAGGTGTTCGAGACAAGGTTGGGCCGCATCGGCGTGATTATCTGCTACGACCTGGAGTTCCCCGAGCTCGCCCCCATGCTAGCCGTGGGCGGGGCCCAGATTCTCGTCGTCTGCACGGCGAACATGGAACCTTCAGGTACTTCGGCGGCAGTTGCCTCGTGCCTCCGTCTGACATGAACCTGCGGTACCTCGAACACCAGCGGCCAGACCTGTACCCCGCGCTGGCGGAGGGGCGAACTGGCGCCACTGGCCGGGCTGGTGCAGACGTCGGCTCGGCGTAACGGCGCGACCTGGCCCTCGGTCGCGGTTCGGCGCATCGACAGGGAAAGGACGAGCCCTCCCAGAGGCTCACACGTCGCACCGGTTTCTCAGCTGATCTGCGACGTATGCGCCATGTCGGCGAGACGGTGCATGGCCTCGGCATTGCGAGGGTAGGCGTCGATGTACAGCGTATACAGCTGGTCGTAGATGCCGCGGGTGGTCGGATCAGGCTCGATTCGTTCGACCACCGGGTTCCATGCGGCGACGTCGTCGGTGGAGACGGTCGCCGTCGCGGCGGCGGCCAGCATCGCGTCGCCGTAGCTCGCGCCGATCGTCTCGCGGGGGACGTCCTGCGCGAGTCCCGTGGCGTCGCTGACGATCTGCATCCACAGGCCGCCGGTGGTCCCCCCGCCCACGGCAACGAGTCGTTCGACCGGCACGCCGCTGTCCCGCATCGCCTCCAGGTTGTGCCGGACGCCGCAGGCCACGGCTTCCAGCGACGCTCGGTACACGTGCCCGCGACGGTGGTCAAGGGTCAACCCCAGGAGCAATCCCCGGGCACGATCGTCGAACAGCGGGGTGCGCTCGCCCGCGAAGTACGGGAGCATGAGCAGGCCCTCGCTGCCCGCGGGTACGGCCCGCGCCTCCTCCGTCAGCGTCGTGTAGTCATCTCCCACGAGGTCGCGGATCCACGTGGTCACCGATCCGGAGGTGGCCATCCCGGCTGCGGCGCACGACAGTCCCGGCCGGAGCCCGGCCGTGCCCCATAGCCGGTCGCTGGGGACGAGATCCTCGACCAGCCCCACCATGAACATGGTCGTGCCGTACATGACCATCACGTCACCGGGCGCGCGGACACCGGCGCTTTCCGCTTCGGCCCACGCATCGATGGTCCCCGCGGTCACCGGCAGTCCCGCCGGCAGCCCCGTCGCGCGGCTTGCCTCGTCAGTGATCTCGCCGACGACCTCGTCAGACCAGTGCAGCGGCGGCAGCTCCAGGCCCGGAGCGACCTCCTCGGCCCACTCCGGGATCCACGTGTTGGTCCGGACGTCGTACAGGGGCGTGCACTGGCTGGCGGAGTGGTGGTCCAGGACATAGACGCCGGTGAGGCGGTGGACGAGGTAGGAGCTGGCCATGAAGAATCGCTGCGTGGCCTCCCACACCTCCGGCTCATGACGCCGCAGCCACAGCATCTTCGGGCCGACCGCCTGGGTGGTCAGGCGTGACCCGCAGCGCTCGATGATGGCGTCGGCGCCGATGGCCCCGTCCAGTTCGCCGATCTCGGCGGTCGCCCGGCTGTCGACGCCGTACAGGATCGCCGGCCGCAGGGGCCGCCCGTCGCCGACGGGCAGGAGGCAGGGCCCGATGCCGCTGATCGCCAGACCGGCAAGCGGCGCGTCCGCGGCCGCGGTGAGCTCGCCCACCACGGCCAGGAAGTCCCGCCACCACACCCCCTCGGCGTCGTGCTCGAACCAGCCGGGGTGCGGCGACGAGACGTCGTGGGGGACCTGGGCCCGCGCGGCCACCGTGCCGTCGGCGCGCACCAGCACCCCCTTGGTGCTCGACGTGCCGACGTCGACTCCCAGCAGCAGGCTCATGCGTTACAGCAGCGGGGACCCGTCGGGACGGGCTCCGCACAGGTGCACGTCGATGCCGAGCTGCTCGGCCATGGCCGCCTTCACCGCCATGGCCCGGTCTGCTCCGGCGCCGTCATGACCGTAGGCGACCTGGATGTGGTTGGACGCGTGACGCCCCATGAACTGATCGCGTGTCACGCCGTGCAGCACGGCGTGCATGATCGGCCATTCCGGCGTGGTCTCGTCCCAGCGGCGCTGCGTCTCCTCCAGCGGCAGCTCGACGACGGTGGCGCGGCCGATGTCCATGTGCAGCCGACCGCCCTCCACGAAGACCCGCGACCACACGATCTCCCCCGGGTGGGCGATGCCGCGGACGGAACCGCCGCCGAGGCGGAAGTACAGGGCGGGCTGGCGCAGCGACTCGGTGCCGGCGTACCCGCCGATGTGGTGCGCCGCGGGCGCCGACCCCGAGATCTCGAACACCCACACGAAGTCGTCAACGGTGCCGCTGGCGTCGTCGTCGCCCCACCGGACGTCGTGCAGCGTCGTCTCGATGGGCTGGTCGAGCGCGGCGTGCACCCGGTGCGTGAGCAGGGCGTCGAGTCCCGCCCCCTCGTCGACCTCGTTGAAGTGGACGATCGGTGAGCCGTCGGCGATCACACTGCCGTCGGCCCGGGTCACCGGCGGACGCTCGCCGTTGTTGAGCAGGCCTTCGGCGAGATCCGACGCCGGCAGGACGTCGGCGAGCCCGAGCTGGTACTGGATGCCGATGATGTCGCAGCCGTAGCGGTCAGCCATGCGCGCGGCCGCGGCGTACATGCGCAGCTGCAACAGCACCTGGCGCTCGGTGAGCTCGGTGTCCTCGTCGTGGCCGAAGTGGAACCGCATTCCGCGGTCCGTCAGCCATGACAGTGATGCTCGCGCTTCCTCCTCGGTGGCCCGCATCGTCTCGGCGTACAGGGCGGACTGGGACAGGCGCTCCTTGTAGACACCAAGCGGGAAGAGCAGCTCGTCGGGAATGATCGCGTTGTACATCCCCATGCATCCCTCGTCGAACACGCCCATGATCGCGCCGCCGTCCTTCAGCGCGTCCGCGAGGTCACCTGCCACCTGCCGGTCCCGGCCATCCATCCGGCCGGCGTCGAAGGACGCCACGTGCGACGTGTCGTGGGTGATGCCGCCCCCGTCCAGCCACGTACGGAGGTGGCCCAGGAACCAGTCGTCGTCGAAGTCCCGGCTCCACACGGTGTCGAAGCGCCTGCCCGCCTTTCGCAGTGACGCGTTGAGGTTGAGCAGCCCCACCAGACCCGGCCACTGACCCTCCCAGTTCGCCACCGTGAGGATCGGACCCTCGTGGCGCAGCAGTCCACCCAGCACCTGCTGGCTGAACTGCCACACACCCTCGGCGACGACCAGCGGTGCCGAACGGTCGATACCGGCGAAGACCTGCAGCCCCTCCGCCTGGCTGGCGATGAAGCCGTGATTGCGGTCGGGGTCGTAGGGGTGTGCTCTGACCAGTTCACGGCCCTGCTGGGCGAACGCCTTGCTCAGCTTGTCCTCGAAGGCCGACTGCGCGTCCCAGCAGACGCGATTGGCGGACTCGCGGTGGTCGCCGTTGGCGATCATCAGGATCGTGGTGTCGGACATGTCATTCCTCTGAGGGGGTCATGCGGGAAAGTGGGCGTGGTGTCGAAGTGAACGTTCTCACAGGGCGCGCCAGGCACCGGTTTGCGCAGAGGCGAGCAGGGCGTCGAGCACGCGCATGTTGCGCACCGAGTCCTCCAGGGGGACCGGCAGCGGTGAGGAGTCCAGGATCGCCGCCGCGAAGGCGTCGGCGGCGACGCTGTACTGGTCGCAGACCGGAATGTCGTCAACCTCCGGCGCAGCGCCCGGAGCGCCGTCCCGGAACCACAGGACCCGGCAGGGCCGGTCCGGTGGGGCGTTGAAGGGGATCTCGACCTCCACCCGCCCCGCTGCCCCGACGAAGGTCATCCGCTGGTACGGAAACGTCTGGGTGCCGTAGACGAAGCTGGCCTGCACCCCCGCAAAGTCCAGGAGCGCGCTGCCGAGCCGGTCGACACCGGTGCCCGGGTCGCGTTCGACCATGGCCACCACCCTGGTCGGCTCGGACCCCGTGACGAATCGCGACGTCGTCACGGGGTAGCAGCCGATGTCCAGCATCCCGCCGCCGCCGATGTCGGCCTGGTTCCGGATGTCGCTCGGGTCGTCGTTGTAGTAGCTGAAGAACCCCTGGATGGCGCGCAGCTCACCGATGTCCCCGCCGGCGATGCTGTTGCGCACGCCGACCCACTGCGGATGCGTGCGGACCATGAACGCCTCCTGGATCGCGACGCCGGCGCGGTCGCGAACCTCCAGCAGCGTCTCCGCCTCCGACGCCGTCAGTGCGATCGGCTTCTCGCACAGCACGTGCTTGCCGGCCGCCGCGGCCCGGATGGTCCACGGGACGTGCAGGTGGTTGGGCAGCGGGTTGTAGATCGCATCGATGTCCGGGTCGGCCAGCAGCTCCTCGTAGCTGCCGTAGGCCCGTTCGATGCCGAGGGGTGTCGCGGCCTGCTCGGCGCGGTACCGGTCGCGCGACGCCAGACCCAGCACGCGTCCCCGCCGGGACTGCTGGATGGCGGGGATCACCTTGACCGTACCGATCTCCGCGGTGCTGAGCACGCCCCAGGACAGCTGTGCGGTTGTAGAGGTCGACACGCCGCTGACGCTCCTCGTCACCAGGGGTTGGCGGTCGCCGGTGGTGCGGAGCGCTCCCGCACCACCGGCAACGGGGATCTACTCGTAGAGGACTTCCTGGATCTCTTCGTCGTCGATATTGTCCTCGTCGTACCAGAAGAACCCGGTGTCGATCGACTCCGGCACGTCCTCACCGTTGAGGGCGTCGACGGCGGCCTTCACCGTCTCGTAGCCGATGCCCACGGGGTTCTGCGTGATGGCGCCGGCCATGGTGCCGTCGCGGATCGCGTCGATCTGGGCCTGACCGGAGTCGAAGCCGATGATCGTCAGGTCGTCGCGACCCAGCTCCTTCACGGCGTTGACGATTCCGATCGCCGACCCCTCGTTGGCGCCGAACATCCCGACCAGGTCGGGGTTGCCCTGCATGATCGCCGTCGCGAGGTTGGTCGACTCGAGGTGGTCGCCGCCGCCGTACTGGATGTCGACGATCTCCATGTCGGGTGCGTTCTCCTCGATGTACTCGACGAACCCGTCACGGCGCTCGACGCCCGTGACGCTGGTCTGGTCGTGGACGATGACCCCGATCTTCCCCTTCCCACCGGTCAGCTCGACCATCTTCTCGGCGGCCAGCGCGGCGGCGGCGCGGTTGTCGGTCGCGGCGGTAGTCACCGGGACGTCGCTGTCCACGCCGGAGTCGAACGCGATGACGGGGATGTCCCGCTCCTGCGCCTGCTCCATCAGCGGGGCGGCGGCCTCGCTGTCCAGAGCCGCGAAGCCCAGCGCGTCGGGGTTGCGCTCCATCGCGGTCCTCAGCATGTCGATCTGCTGGGCTACCTGGGACTCGTCGTCCGGCCCCTCGAAGGTGATACGGACGTCGAACTCCTCGGCCGCCTGCTCGGCGCCCTGCTGGACCGCCTGCCAGAACTGGTGCTGGAAGCCCTTGGACACCAGCGCGACGTACGGCTGGTCGCCGCCGCCCTCGCCGGCTGCGCCCGTGGCGTCGTCAGCGGGTGCGGTGCCGTTCCCACCGTTGCCGCAGGCTGAAAGGATCAGGGTGGCGATGATGAAGCCGGCCAGGCCGACCATTCTGTGCCTCATGTCGGAAACTCCCTTCGTATTGTGTACATCGGACACGACTGCTGTGAGACGGGTCATCCCTCCTTGCCGCGCCGAAGGATGTCGGTGTAGACCGCGACGAGGATCACCACGCCCACGACCACGGTCTGCCATTCCTGCGGGATGGACATGATCCGCAGCCCGTTGACGAGCACGCCCATGATCAAGGCGCCCACGATGCTGCCGGTCATCGACCCCCTGCCCCCCTGCAGGGAGGTGCCGCCGATGACGACGGCGGCGATCGCCTGCAGCTCGTAGCCGAGGCCGAGAGCGGGCTGCGCGGAGTTCAGACGGGCGGCGAGGACGACGCCGGCGACGCCGGTGAAGGCGCCGGCCAGTGTGTAGATGGCGATCTTCCAGCGGCGGACGTTGATGCCCGACAGGCTGGTGGCCTCCTCGTTGGAGCCGATGGCGAACGTGTAGCGACCCAGGACCGACTTGGCGAGGATCACCGCCGCGACCGCTGTCAGAAGAAACAGGATGAGGACCGCGTTGGGGAGCCGGAGGCCCGGGACGAGGCTGCCGCGGGAGATCTGACCGAACGCCGGGATGCTCGTGAAGTAGATCGGGGCGGCGCCGGAGATCACCAGGGCCAGCCCCTGGGCGATCAGCATCATCGCCAGCGTGGCGATGAAGGGCGGGATCCGCAGCACCGCCACGTTGAACCCGTTGACGAACCCCATGAGGGCACCGAAACCGATGCCGCCCGCCACGCCCAGCCCCAGCGGCCACCCCCAGTTCACCAGCAGCACCGCCGTCACGACCGACGCCAGCGTCATCCCCGTGCCGATGGACAGGTCGATGCCGCCGGTGATGATCACGTAGGTCGTACCCAGGGCCAGGATCCCGATGACCGCCGTGGACAGCAGGATTCCGCTGATGTTCGACCAGGTCAGGAAGTTGGGGTTGGCCAGGGAGAAGAACACCATCAGCGCGACGAGGCTGCCGAACGTCAGCAGCTGCTGGAGCCGCTGGCGGAAGACGCTGCGTGTCGGGGACTCCGCGGGCGGGGCGGGCGCGGCCTTGGTGTCGCCGACCTTGGTCATACCTCGATGCCTCCCTGGGTGTGGGCGCGCGTGGCGTATTCCATGATCGTCTCCTGGTCCGCCTCGGCGTTGTCCAGGATCCCGGTGACGCGCCCCTCCGACATCACGACGACGCGGTGGGACATCCGCAGGATCTCGGGGAGCTCCGAGGAGATCATCATGATCGCCTTGCCCTCCCGTGCGAGAGACTCCAGCAGGGCGTAGATCTCCTCCTTGGCGCCCACGTCGATGCCCCGCGTCGGCTCGTCGAAGATCAGGATGTCACAGTCCTTGGCCAGCCACTTGGAGATGACGATCTTCTGCTGGTTGCCCCCCGACAGGTTCTTGGTGCGCTGGCGGATCGAGGGCGTCTTGATCTTCATCGAGCCGACGTACCTGCGCGACGTCTCCCGTCCCAGCTCGTCGCGCACCATCCCCACGACATTGGTGTAGTCGCTCAGCGAGGAGATGAGGATGTTGAGGTTGACGTCCTGGTCGAGCATGAGCCCGTACCGCTTGCGGTCCTCGGACAGATAGCCGATCCCCAGGCGCGCCGCATCGGCAGGGTTGTGGATCGTCGCGGGGGCCCCGTGGACGATGATCTCGCCGGAAGCGATCGGGTCCGCCCCGCAGATCGCGCGTGCGACCTCCGTGCGGCCTGCGCCCATGAGACCCGCGAATCCGAGGATCTCACCGCGGCGAAGCTCGAAGCTGACGTCCTCCAACAGGGTCTTGGTCGACAGCCCGCGGACTTCCAGGACCGTCTCGCGCTCGCCGGGTTCCACATCGGGGCGCACCTCGCCCTGGATCTGCCGACCGACCATCATCGAGATGACGTGCCGCAGCTCCGTGTCGGCCGTGTCGACCGTCCCCACGTACTCGCCGTCGCGCAGGACGGTGATGCGGTCCGAGATCTTCTTCAGCTCCTCCATGCGGTGGGAGATGTAGAGGATCCCGGTGCCGCGCTCCTTCAGGTCGCGGATCATGGCGAACAGCGCGTCGGTCTCGGATGCCGTCAGTGCCGCGGTCGGCTCGTCCATGATCAGCACGCGGGCGTTGAACGACAGCGCCTTGGCGATCTCGACGACCTGCTGCTGGGCGACCACGAGGTTGCCGACCTTCGTGCGGGGATCCAGGGAGATGCCCAGGTGCTCGAACAGCTCGCCGGCGCGGCGGTTGAGGTCCTTGTCGTCGATGAACGGGCCGCGGCGTTTCTCCCGGCCGATGTAGATGTTCTCCGCGATCGTCAGGTGCGGCATCAGCATCAGCTCCTGGTGGATGATGCTGATGCCGAGGTGCTGTGCGGCCAGGGGGCCGGGAATCTCCACCGTCTCGCCCCCCAGGCGGATGGTCCCGGTGTCGGGCTTGTAGATTCCCGCCACGATCTTCATCAACGTGGACTTCCCGGCACCGTTCTCGCCGACGACCGCGTGCACCTCGCCGGCGTTGAGGTCCACGTGGACGTCCCTGAGCGCCTGGACTCCCGGAAAGCCCTTGCTCACACCCTCGACGGCTAGGAGCTGCTGGCTCACACTGCTCCACTCGTGTGGCTACGGTTCGTGTCGCCCGCCGGACCACGGCGGTTGAGAAATCGATTGCTGCACGGTACGGGTGGCCCGGAGGCCGTGTCAATGCCCGATCGTAGTCACCTCGTCACCCGCCCGTCGGCCACTGGTCAGAGCCGGTACGTTCTCGCGGCGGTCGCGCCGAGCACCGCCGTCCGCTCGTCGTGTGCCAAGGGCTCGAGCAGCGCGCCGACCGCCTGCCAAACCTGGTCGTAGGAGGCCGCCAGCTCGCACACCGGCCAGTCGGACCCCGCCAGCACCCGGTGGGCCCCGAACGCCTCCATGACCACGTCGGCGTACGGCCGCAGATCGTCCACCTCCCAGGTGCCCCAGTCGGCCTCGGTGACCAGGCCGGACAGCTTGCAGGCGGTGTTGGGATGTGCCGCCAGCTGTCGCAGGCGACCGGCCCAGGGCTCCAGCCGGCCGTCGCGAATCGGTGGCTTGGCAGCGTGGTCGAGCACGAAGCGCCCATGGGGTACGCGCTGCACCGCGGCGATGGCGGCAGGCAGCTGGTGGGGGAGCACCAGGAGGTCGTAGACCAGCCCGGCGTCGGCCACGGCGGCCAGACCACGCACGACGTCCTCCCGCAGCAGCCAGTCCGGTTCCCGTTCGTCCTGCGCCTGATGGCGGATCCCGACCAGGTGCTCGCCGCCGGGAAGCGCACGCAGCCCGGCGATGGTCTCGGCGACGGCCTGCTCGGTCAGGTCCACCCAGCCGACGACACCGCCGATAAGGCCCTGCGACCGCCGGGCGATGTCGAGGAACTCCGCGGTCTCGGCCACGCTGGGGAGCGTCTGCACCAGGACGGTGCGCGTCACGCCGGCCCGGCGCGTCTCGCGGCGGAGGTCGTCCAGCCGGTACGGGCGGTGGATCGGGGCCAGGGCGGCATCGTCGAGCCAGGGGTAGGCGCGCCGGCCCGGGTCCCACAGGTGGTGGTGGGCGTCGACGATCATGTCGGCCCGGCGGGCACGGGGACGTCGGGATGCAGCAGGCCCTGCGCCTTCAGCTCCTCCCAGACGGCGGCCGGCACGCCGCGCCGGAAGGCCGCGTCGTTGGCCCGCATCTCGGCCCCGTCCTTGACTGCCACCACGACGCTGGCGACCGCGGGATGGCCGAGCGGGAAGTGCAGGGCCGCCGCGGGCAGGGACGTGCCGTGACGCCGGCAGACATCCGCCATGCGCTGGGCCTGGTGCAGCAGGTCGGGTGGCACCGCGGCGTAGTTGTACTTGGCGCCGGGCCGGGGCCGCGGGCTGGCCAGAATCCCGGAGTTGAAGACGCTGGCGGCGACCACGGTGACGTCCCGCTGCGCGGCGGCCGGCAGGAGGTCCGTCAGAGCTCCGTCCTCCAGCAGCGTGTACCGGCTGGCGACCATGACGACGTCCATGTCGGTCTCCCGGACGAACCTGGTGAGCATGGCCGACTGGTTCATCCCGGCGCCGATGGCGCGCACGACCCCCTCCGCCCGCAGCTGCGCCAGTGCGGGATAGCCCTCGCGCAGCGCCGTGTCCCAATGGTCGTCGGGGTCGTGCAGGTACACCACCTCGACGTGGTCCAGGTTCAGGCGCTCCAGGCTGGACTCCAGCGACCGCAGGACACCGTCACGACTGAAGTCCCAGACCCGCCGGGCGGTGGCCGGCACGTCGAAGCCCGCGTCGTCGCGGCGGGCCGTCCCGCCGGGATCGTCCATCAGCAATCGTCCCACCTTTGTGGAGACGACGTAGTCGCCGCGGGGATACGCCGCGAGCAGCCGGCCCAGGCGCCGCTCGGACAAGCCCAGCCCGTAATGCGGAGCGGTGTCGAAGTAGCGCACGCCCGCCTGCCACGCGGCGGTCACGGCCTGCTCGCCCTGCTCGTCGGTCGTCGCCTCGTACAGGTTGCCCAGCATGGAACCGCCAAAGCCCAGCGCGCTGAGGCGCACCCCGCTCGTCCCCACGGGGCGCACGGGGGTGACGCCAGGCTCCCCGACGTCTTCCGGCATCGTCATGGCGCTAGCCGCGCGGGCGCAGTCGCAGGCCCTGCATGCCACCGTCGACGGCGAGCACGGTTCCCGTGGTCGAGGCCGACAGGGGACTCGCCAGATAGCAGATGGCGTGAGCGACCTCGTCGGCGGTCACGAGACGCCCGGTGGGCTGGCGTGCCTCCAGGGCGGCGCGCTCGGCCGCAGGGTCGTCGGCGGCGTCGAGCAACCGCTGCACCCAGGGGGTGTCGGCCGTGCCGGGATTGACGCAGTTGACGCGGATCCCCTCGGCGACGTGATCGGCCGCCATCGCCAGCGTGAGGGACATCACCGCGCCCTTCGAGGCGCTGTACAGCGCCCGTTGCGGCAGTCCCGCGGTCGCGGCGATGGAGCAGGTGTTGACCACGGCGGCCGCCCGGGAACGTCGCAGCCACGGCAGCGCGGCGCGCGTGACCCGGGCCATGCCGATGACGTTGACGTCGAAGACGCGGCGCCACTCGTCGTCGTCGTTGTCCGCCACGCTGCCCTGGGCCCCGATGCCGGCGTTGTTCACCACGATGTCGATGCCGCCGAGGTGCTCCGCCGCATCCGCGACGGCCCGGGTGGCCGACGCGTCGTCTGCGACGTCGCAGGTGATCGCGTGCAGTCCCCCGGGGGTGTCGCCGGCCTGCAGGTCGAGCACCGCGACCGACGCCCCCCGTTCGGCCAGCATCCGGGCGGTGGCCGAGCCGATGCCGGACGCCCCGCCGGTGACAGCGGCGCGCAATCCCTCGAACTCACGCGTGGACATGTGGCTCCCTGCTGGTCAGCGCCAGGCGTCCCCCTCAGGGAACGCGAACTGGCTGAAGGTTTCGGACCGGACCTCGGCGGAGCTGCCGGGGGCCTCGGGGGCAACGTAGTGCCCCGACCGCACGACCACGGGGTCGACGAAGTGCTCGTGGAGGTGGTCGACGTACTCGATGACCCGATCCTGAAGGCTTCCCGAGACCGCGACGTAGTCGAACATCGACAGGTGCTGGACGAGCTCGCAGAGGCCGACGCCGCCGGCGTGCGGGCAGACCGGCACGTCGTACTTCGCCGCCAGCAGCAGGATCGCGATGTTCTCGTTGATGCCGGCGACGCGGGCGGCGTCGATCTGCAGGAAGTCCAGGCCGCCCGCCTGGAGCAGCTGCTTGAACACGACCCGGTTCTGCACGTGCTCGCCGGTCGCGACCCTGACCGGGTGGATCGCCCTGCGGATCGCGGCGTGGCCGAGCACGTCGTCCGGGCTCGTCGGCTCCTCGACCCACCAGGGGTCGTACGGGGCGAGTGCGGTGATCCAGCGCACCGCGTCCTCGACGTCCCAGCGCTGGTTCGCGTCCACGGCGATGCGGACGTCGGGACCGACGGTGTCACGGGCGATCTTCATCCGCCGGAGGTCGTCGTGGAGGTCGGCGCCCACCTTCAGCTTGATCTGGCCGAAGCCGTCGGCCACGGCCTCGCGTGCCAGACGCGCGAGCTTCTGGTCGGAGTAGCCGAGCCACCCCGGAGATGTCGTGTAGGCGCGGTACCCGTGCCGGCGCAGGTGCTCGACGCGTTCCGCACGACCGGGTTCGGCCCGACGCAGGATTGCCAGGGCCTCGTCGGCGGTCAGCGCGTCGGTCAGGTAGCGGAAGTCGACCAGGGCCACGAGCTCTTCCGGCGTCATCTCCGACAGCAGCTGCCACACGGGCTTGCCGGCGCGCTTGGCCTTCAGGTCCCACAGCGCGTTGACGACCGCCCCGACGGCCATGTGCATGACCCCCTTCTCGGGTCCGAGCCAGCGCAGCTGCGAGTCGTGCACCAGCGTCCGCCACAGGCCGCCCAGATCCGCCAGCGTCTCCTCGGCCGGCAGCCCGACGACGAAGGGCTCGAGCGCGCGGATGGCGGCGACCTGCACGTCGTTGCCCCGCCCGATGGTGAAGGCGAAGCCGTGACCGGCGTCGTCGGCGTCGGTGGTGATCACGACATAGGCGGCGGAGTAGTCGGGGTCCGGGTTCATCGCATCGGACCCGTCCAGCTGCGTCGACGTCGGAAACCGCAGATCGTGGGTGACCAGGCTCGCGATTCGGCCGGCCGTCATGCCACGACTCCCAGGGTCAGCAGGAGATTGGCATACGTGCGCCGCTCGCCCGTGCCGATGACCAGTGCGACGTCACGCGAGCGGGCGGCGTCGTAGAACGCGAAGCGGTCGAGCCGCTCCATGGGGCAGTCGCGCAGCAGGCGGCTGAACTCGGTGAAGATCTCGGGTTCACCCATGGTGTCCGGCGGCTGCATCACCGTGGCGGCCTCCACGGCGACGGCGTCGAGCAGTACTTCCAGGACCTCGGGAACCGTCGGGCGGTCCGGCGCCAGGTTGAGTGACACGCGGTCGGCCGTCGGCGCGACGCCGGTGCTGACCGGGTAGTGCCCGTCGGCCAGCAGGACCATCGAGCCGTGTCCCGCGGCCGCCAGGGAGGCCAGGATCTCTGGGTGGGTCAGGCGGTAGCGAAGCACGCCGTGTCCTTTGGGAAACCGATTTCGCGGCGACCGTGGGTGCCGCCTGTGGGGCTGTCAACGCGCAGGACGGACCGAGCTGTCGCGGATCACCAGCCGGGTCGGCAGGGTCACCGTCCTGGGCGGTGGGGCGTCGGGCCCGGTCGCCTCCAACAACATCTTGGCGGCTGCGCGCCCCAGTTCGTAGGTGGGCTGGGCGACGGTGGTCAGGGCGGGGCGGACGAGCGTGGCCCACCGGTGCTCGTCGAACCCGACCACGCCGATCTGGTCGGGGACGGTGACCCGCGCCTCGTTCAGGCAGCGCAGCGCGCCGATGGTCATCAGCCCGTTGCCGACGAACAGCGCATCCGGAGGGCGGTCGTGTTGCAGCAGCGCGCGTGTCGCCTCGTAGCCGCCTCCCTCCTTCATGTCGGCGACGCACTCGAGTTCGGGATCGCGGGGGAGGCCCGCGGCGCGCAGAGCCCGCCGGTAGCCGGCGAGCCGCTGGGTCGACGTCGTCGTGCGCATGGGACCGGTGATGCACGCGATCCTGCGGTAGCCAGCTTCGAGCAGGTGAGCCGTCGCCCGCTCCGCGGCCGCGGCGTTCTCCACCACGACGGCGTTCACCGGTGAGGCTTGCAGAGTCCGGTCGATCGTCACGACGGGGACGCCCCGTTCGAGCAGGGGCGCGACGGTGCTGTTGCGGTACGACGCCGGGGAGATGATCACGCCCGCGGCGCGTTCGGCGAGCGCCACGTCGACGTAGCGGCGTTCCTTTGCCAGATCCTCGTCGGCGTTGCACAGCATCACCGAGTGCCCCGACTCCTGGGCGACATCCTCGACCCCCCGGGTCAGGGACGTGAAGTGCGGGTTGTTGATGTCGGAGATGATCGCGGTCCACACGGCCGCGGTCTGGCGGCGGAGGTTGCGGGCCACCACGTTGGGTCGGTAGTTCAGGGCCCTGACCGCTTCCTGCACCCGGCGGGCCATCTCCGGATCGACGTTGCCGCGCTCGTTGATGACGCGCGAAACCGTGGCGGGGGACACGGCAGCCAGCTGCGCGACGTCGTAGATGGTGGCCACGTGTGCTCCGGTCCCCTCAGCTCAGGGTCACGCCATACTGCAGTACCGACCGCGGCGGCTGCCGGCAGCTTCGATAGAAAGTTCCGAACCCATGTTGCGCCTGTACATCGACACCGCATCCCGCCAGGCAGCGGAGCCCTTGCTGGCCACGGGAGTGTTCCACGGGATGACGACGAATCCAACGCTGCTCGAGCGGGAGGGTCTGCGCCACGCCGATCTGGCGGAGCTGTACGGCTGGGCGACGGCCGCAGGCGCGCGCGAGGTGTTCCTGCAGGCCTGGGGCGCCGACGCCGGCGAGATGATGCGTTCGGCCGAGGCGCTGGCCGGCATCGGCGAGCACGTGGTCGTCAAGGTCCCCGTCACCGCTGCGGGGATGGCCGTGGCCGCCCGGCTGACCGGTCAGGGCCGGCCCGTCCTGGTGACGGCGGTCTACAACGCAGCCCAGGGCCTGGTCGCCGGCGCGGCGGGGGCCCGTTACGTCGCGCCCTACCTGGGCCGGATGCACGACGCCGGCAGGGACGGCACCGCCGAGGTGGTGGCCATGCACCGCGCGCTCGGGGCTACCGACAGCCCGACGCGGGTGCTCGTCGCCAGCCTTCGGGACGTCGACACGGTGGTGCGCCTGGCCGGCCACGGGGTCGCCTGCTTCGCACTCGGGGCGCAGGTGGCCCGTCAGCTGTTCGAGGAACCGCTGACCGACAAGGCGGTGGAGGTCTTCGAGACGGCGGCGCGCCAGGCCGCGTCATGATCGTCGTCGCGGGCGAGGCACTGATCGACATGACGCCCGAGGACGTCGACGGCGTCGGTGGCTTTGTCCCGCATCCCGGAGGCTCGCCCTACAACGTCGCGGTCGGCCTGGGCCGGCTGGGCGCGCCCGTGTCCTTTCTGGGCCGGGTCTCCACTGACCGCTTCGGGCGCATGCTGCGCGCGCATCTGCGGGACAGCCGCGTGTCGCTGAACCTCCTTGCGACGGGGGACGAGCCCACCACGCTGGCCATCGTCCACGTCGGGACGGGCGAGCCGGAGTACTCGTTCTACGCCGAGGCCACCGCGGACAGGCTGCTGCTGCCCGAGCACCTAAAGCCCCTTCCCGACGGCGCGCCGCTGCACCTGGGCTCCATCTCGCTGCTGCTGGAGCCGGCCGCGTCGACGCTGGAGGGGCTCATGCGCCGCGAGTCCCGGCAGCGCCTGATCACGCTGGATCCCAACGTCCGGCCGGGTCTGGTCGACGACGCCGAGAGCTTCCGGCGGCGCGTGGAGGGCTGGGTGGAGCTGGTC
>Ga0136615_10000693_pt1 | contig 15690 bp, 12 predicted proteins | sample AntDrymUQ2882206_2_FD_106647 | JGI IMG/M metagenome (GOLD analysis project Ga0136615, IMG submission 106647) | Polar desert sand microbial communities from Dry Valleys, Antarctica - metaG UQ288 (22.06) | ecosystem: Environmental > Terrestrial > Soil > Desert | place: Antarctica: Dry Valley...
GGACCCGCGGCGGCCGACGTCGACAAGCTGTATCGCTCCCACGCTCCGTCGGCGCTGCGCTAGACCCAGCTGAGCAGTCCAGGGACTTGTGAACGTTCGGGCCCGGCTTGAGGCTCTGCAAGTCCGCCAGCACCAAGTCCGCTCAGTATCGCTTGCCTGCGCCGGCCGGCGCGCTCGACGAGCTCGGGGTCCGGCGCCGCCTGCGCGTCGATCGATCGCTTGCGCTCGCCTACGGCTCGCTCCAGCGACCGATCGACGGCTCCATTTAGCTTCTCCTGCGACATCCCAACATGCTCCAGATCTCGCCCTCAGGCTCAGTAGAAACGTGCTCTTCAACGTCTCGCTCGAGCTTGGCAGAGAGGGCCACCCCGATACCGGACCTCCTGTCTCTCGCCCACTTCTATGGCGTCCTTCCGTCGAGGAGGAAGATGGTCCCTGAGCGCGACATCGACCCCGCTGAGCTGCGATGGCCGCCCGATGAGGATGACTTCGACGACGGTGAGGAGTCAGCTGCGTGGGAACTCGTCTCGGGGAGCCGCTCGTTCGCGGACCTTCGTGGCTTCGATGTATCCGACATCATCACCGCCGCGGAGCTGGAGGAGTCGTGGCTCGCCGAGCATCCACGCGACTGGAACGATGCCCCCTAGGACGAGCTCTTCGACAGGTTCAACGAAGCGTTCGGCTGGAGCGTCGCCTCGCTCGACATCGGAACGGCAGCTGCCGTCATCGCGATCTCAGCAGCAGGGGGCGTATCGGTAACGAGCTCCAACGCAGCCTCCGGGCACCAGTACCGGGAACCGACGATCGCCTTCTTCGCGCGGCCTGCGGAGCTTGCCCCGGTCCTGCAGGCTGCAGAGCTATCCGGCTGCGGCCTTACGAATGCAGCATCTGGAGCAGCCGTCCTTTACAAGGCATCGAAGCTTTCCCACGCTTCGCTCGCGCGCTCGAGGCACAACTCCAGGCCCGCTGACATCGCTTCTTCTGCCGCCTCGAGCCGCCAGAGAAGCCGCACCGAAGGCACACCAGCAGCGAGACGCACCTGCACTGAGGTGCGTCAGCAGCCAGAAACGGGTCGGCGTCCGTCATCAGGACGTGCTTTCGCTCGCAAAGCTCGCCGGCGCCGATCAGCGCTACTACCTCGACCAGGCGCAGCGGCGGGTCGACCACGCGGAAAAGCGTCTCGACCGGCGCGGAGGACTACTACCTGAGCGGCCCCGAAGCAGCGGGCGAGTGGACCGGCTCCGCGGCATCGGCGCTCGGCCTCGATGGTCTCGTGGCTGAGGCGGCGCTCCGTGCGGTGCTGTCCAAGTACGACCCGCGCACCGGCTGGATGCTCGAAGGCTCGGTCCGACGGGCACGGGTTCCTGGGTTCGATCTCATGTTCTCGGTGCCGAAGAGCGCATCAATCCTGTTCGGCGTTGGTGATCCGGCAACCCAGAAGGCGGTGCTCAACGCCCAAGCGGCAGCAGTGGGCGAAGCGTTGACGTACTTGGAGCGACACGCCTGCAGGACGCGACGGGGCGCGGGGGGCTACGAGATCGTCCCGGGAGACGGGTTTCGTAGGCGCTGCGTTCAGGCACAGGACGAGTCGTGCTGGAGACCCGCAGGTCCACACTCACGTCTTAATCGCGAACGCAACGCGGGTCACCGACGGCTCTTGGGGCTCGCTCGACGGCCGGGCGATCTATGCCGAAGCCAGGACGGCGGGCTTCGTTCACGAGGCCGCCTTCCGCCGCGAGCTTTCGCAGCGGGTTGGGGTCATGTGGACCGCGACGCGGAATGGCATCGCCGAGATCGACGGCGTCCCGCCTTCGGCGATTGACGCGTTCTCTCGGCGCAAAGCGGAGATCGACGCCCAGGTGGAGGCCTGGGGGCGTGACACTGCGGCTGCGCGGCAGAGCGCCGCCATCCAGACGCGGAATCGCAAGGACTACGACGTGACGCCGCATCATGTTGGCGCCGGAGTGGCGCGGGCGCGCCGCCTCGCTCGGACTGACACAACAACGGGTCCGGCGGATTACGGGCGGGATTGATCGGAAGGTCGAGGACGCAGATCATGAGGAGATCGCCGAGGCGCTGCTCGGCGACGAGGGGCTGACGGCTCACCAGGCGTCCTTCGACCGGCGTGACGTCGTACGGGGCTTCGCGGCGGCGTGCCTCGGAGGGACAACGTTGCAGGACATTGACCGCTTCATGGAGTCGTTCCTCGCATCGCCCGACGTCGTCCCGCTCACGGAGCCCGGTGCGCTGCTACGGCGCGAGGACGTCATCCGGCGCCGCGACGGACGGCTCGTCTCAGCGGTCGCGGACAGCCCGCTGTTCTCGACGCGGTCGCTGCTGGCGGTCGAGCAGCGCATCGTGGCTAGCGCCGTGGCTGGCGTGGACGCTGGCAGAGGCGTGGCGACGGCAACGGCAACGACAGCGGCGCGGTCGTGTCGACCGGCGCTGGGGACCGACCAGTCGGACATGGTCAGCCGCCTCTGCCGGGATGGCGCCGCGCTACAGATCGTGGTGGGGCCGCCGGGCACTGGCAAGACCTTTGCGCTTGCGGCAGCGCGCGAGGCGTGGGAGCAGTCGGGTGTCAGGGTCTTGGGAGCGGCCGTTGCGCGACGGGCGGCGATGGAGCTTTCGGCGTCTGCAGGAATCGACGCGACCAGCGTGGCTGCGCTCCTGACAGACCTCAGGCAGGCGGCAGGTGAACTCCTCGACCCCTCCACTGTGCTCGTTGTCGACGAAGCGGCGATGCTCGGTACCCGGCAGCTAGACGAACTGCTCCGCTACGTTGAGGCAGCGAGAAGCAAGCTCGTTCTGGTGGGCGACCACGCGCAACTTCCCGAGATCGAAGCCGGGGGGGCGTTCCGAGCGCTGGCCGCACGCACCAAGGCGATTCGGCTTGAGATCAACCGACGTCAGAAGCGCGAGTCGGATCAGCGCCTGCTTGAGCATTGGCGCTCTGGGGAGCTCAGGCAGGCCCTGATCGTTGCCGGCGACCAGGGCGACCTCCTGGTAGCGGCCAGTCCCGAAGACGCCTACCGCAACATCGTCAGCGACTATTGCGCCGCTGCCGTCGCCAGAGAGGACGCGGTCATGCTCGCTCCTCGGAGGGCAGAAGTGACCCGCCTGAATCGTCTCGCGCGGTCGACGCTCGTCGAGATGGGCCACATCGGAACGTCCGCGATCGAGGTTCGCGGAGCGGCCTTCGCGCCCGGCGACCGCATCGTCTGTCGTCGCAACGACCGTCGCCTCCGCGTCGAGAACGGCACGCGGGGCGAGGTGATTGCGGTCGATCCCGTGGCGCAGTCCATGACAATCGCCCTCGCGAACGGGGACCGTCGCCTGCTGCCCTCCCGATACATCCACCTGACAAGGCGCAGCGGCGGCGCCTCAATCGAGCATGGCTATGCCATGACGGCGCACCTTGCGCAGGGCATGACCACCGACCGAGCCTTCGTCCTCGGTTCGGAAACCGTGTACCCGAGTGGGGCTACGTGGCCTGGTCGCGCGCAAGGAATGGGACTCGGTTCTATGCGGTCGAGCCGGAGGCGAGAGACGAGCACCATACGGCGGCGGGACCCTTGCCCGATCGATTCGAGGAGCTCGTTCGACGCCTTGATCGCAGCGAGGCACAACAGATCGCGAGCGAAGCCTTGCCGGACCGCAAGGCCAGCGCCGCAAAGCATGCGGTAGTGCTGCATCTTGAAGATGTGCTCGGGCGCCGGCCCGAGCGGTTTCGCCACCGGCGACGGTGGGACCGCGCGGCGCGCAAGATCGAGCGCTACCGGGCGCGCCATCAGATCGGGGACTCCGCGATCCCCCTCGGGCCGGAACCGTCCGACCGGCTCCAACGACTCGCCTGGCGGAAGGCCCAGCGCGAGGTCGAGCACTACCGCGTGAGCTCGGGCCTCGGTCGCGAGGCGTCGGTGAGAAGCCGCGCCCGGGGGCTTTAGGACTAGGCTCCTCGGCGCGGGGACGTGTTACGGACCTGAGACGAACGCCGCGATCTTCAGGACGTGGCGCTCGCGGACGCCTCGCGATCGTCGCCAGCCAGCAGCCGCGGGCTGTCGATCAGGATCCGCCGGCGGCGAAGCCCCGCGATCAGCGGCTCGTGCTCGTCGAGTGAGACCAGCGTCGCGAAGTCGTCCTCGAGCCGGAGCGCGAGCGACACGGGCTGAAGCGGCGAGAGGTCGTCGTGCACCTGGCCGTCCAGCTCGAGTCGCGCGCCGCCGTGCCCGGGGTCGAGGAGGATCTCGATGCGGCTCGCGGGCCCGGTCACCAGCGGCGGGCAGAGCCGCCGTGCGGCGCCAGCGGGGTCAGCACCATCCCGGAGGCGCCCGGGGCGGGCATCGGCCCGCCCGCCGCCAGCGTGTAGGCGGTCGAGCCGAGCGGCGTCCCGGCGACGAGCCCATCGCCCACGAGCCGGATGAAGGGCTCCCCGTCGACCTTCACCTTGACGAGCACCTGGCCGGCGCCGGCCCGCACGAGCACGAGGTCGTTGATCGCCATCACCTCGTCGCCGTCGCGCGCGATCGCGAGCGCGGGCAGGCGCCGCTCGGTCCAGTCACCGCGCGAGACCCGGTCGAGCGCCTCGTCCACCCGCTCAGCGGTCACGGCGGTGAGCGCCCCAAGGCTCCCGCAGGCCATGCCGAGCACGGGACAGCCGGCGGGCGCCGCCGCCCGCAGCGCGGCCAGCGTCGTGCCGTCCCCGCCGAGCGCCATCACGAGGTCGCAGCCCTCCGCCGTGCCGGCCGGGGCGGCCTGCGGCTCCTGGCCGGGCGCGTCGACCTGCACCAGCTCCGCACCCTCGCGCCCCACCCACTCGCGGACGGTAGCGAGCGTGCGCCCCAGCTCGCGACGCGGGTGCACGACGAGCCCGATGCGGTCGAGCGGATTGGCGTTCATGGCCCGCGACGGGTAGTGCACCGCCGGCGTCACGGGCGGGCGGTGGCCGCGTCCGGGCGGCGCAGGAGCGGCAGCACGTCGGCGGCGAAGCGGGCGAGCTGCCCGTCCGGGTCTCCGGCCGCGGGCATCAGGACGACGCTCGCCGCGCCGGCGCGCCACCGCTCCTGCACTGCCGCGGCGCACGCCGCCGGGCTGCCCGCGACCGCGATCCGGCGCAGCTGCTCGGCGCTCAGCTCGGCGCTCGGGTCCGCGGGCAGGCCCGCCAGCTCGGTGAGCCGCGGATAGAGACCCATCGCGCGCCACGCCTGGACCGTCGGGCGCAGCGCGTCGAGCGCGGCCGCGTCGTCGCCGACACAAAGCCAGGCGTAGACCACGGTCTCCGCGCTGTCGCCCAGCCCGCGCGCCCAGCGGACGACCTCGGCGCCGCTGCCCTCGGGCAGGAGGATGCCGTCCGCCGATCGGCCGGCGAGCGCGAGACCGCGCTCGCCCGTCGTGCCGACGAGCACGGGCGGCGGCGGGGACGGCGGACGCTCGAGCTCGACGCCGTCGAGCCGGACGTGTGCGCCGGCCGTCGTGACGCGCTCGCCGGCCAGCAGGGCGCGGACGGCTCGCACCGTCTCCTCCAGCGCCACCAGCCGGTCCGGGGGACGTGCGCCGATCTGGCGCATCCAGGCCTCGACCCCGTGGCCGAACGCGGTGGTGAAGCGGCCCGGGTACATCGACGCGACGGTGGCGATCTCCATCGCCGCGATCGCCGCGTTGCGGACCGCCGCCGGCAGCAGCCCGGTGCCGACACGCAGCGCGCCGGTGGCTGCGAGCGCGGCGACGGCGGCGGTCATCCCGCCCGAGAGGAAGCAGTCCTCGACCACCCACAGCTCGTCGTAGCGCTGTGCCTCGGCGCGGCGCGCGAAGGCCGGCAGCTCCTGCGCCGGCCGGTGGGCGTCGAAGAGCACGCCGACGCGAGCGGAGTCGTGGGTGCCGGCCACCAGGCCCGCTCAGGCCGGCGCCAGAGGCGTGCGGGCCCCGGCGCGGTCCTGGATCGCGGCGAGCGCGTGGGCGTGCGGCGCCGTCGCGGGATAGAGGTCGCGGTAGATCGCGTAGAGCTCGTCGTAGAGGACTCCCGCGGCCGCGTCGGGCTCGACCGTCCCGTGGATCGGGTTCCACTCGGCCTCCACGTCGACGAGGCCGGCCGCGAGGCCGGCGAACAGCGCGTCGCCGTAGGCGGCGCCGATGGTCTGGGCCGGAATCTCCTGCGGGCGGCCGGTCACGTCGGAGACGATCCGGGTCCACAGCCCGCCGCGGGTCCCGCCGCCCACGGCGACCAGCCGTCGCGCCGCCGCGCCCGCCTCGTCGAGCGCCTCGAGGTTGTGGCGGACGCCGTAGGCCGTGCCCTCCAGGAGCGCGCGATAGAGGTGCCCGCGCCCGTGCGACAGCGTGAGACCGAGCACCGCCCCGCGCGCCGCCGGGTCGAAGATCGGCGTGCGCTCGCCCGCGAAGTAGGGCAGCACGACGAGCCCGGATGAGCCCGCCGGGACCTTGCCCGCCTCGGCGACGAGCTGCTCGTAGGGGAGATCGCCCGCGATCCGGCGCAGCCAGCCGGTGAGCGCGCCCGACGTCGCCATCCCGCCGGCCAGGCAGTGCGTCCCGGGCAGCACGCCGGTGGTCGCCCACAGCACCGGGTGCGTGCGCGCCTGCTCCTGCACGGCGACGATGAACATCGTGGTGCCGTACATCAGCATCGTGTCGCCAGGCGCCTGGACGCCGGCGCTCGCCGCCTCCGCCCACGCGTCGATCGTCCCGGCTGCCACCGGGATGCCGGCGGGCAGGCCGGTCGCCGCGGCGGCCTCCGGCGTGACGGTCCCGGCCACCTCCGCGGGCCACACGAGCCGAGGCAGCGCGAGGCCCGGCGCGATCTCGGACGCCCAGTCCTCCGCCCACGCCCCGGCGCCGAGGTCGTACAGCGGGTCGCACTGGCTGGCGGAATGATGGTCGAGCACGTACTCGCCGGTCAGCCGGAGCACCGCGAAGGAACTGGCCATCAGCATCCTCGCGGTCGCCGACCACACCTCGGGCTCGTTGTGCTGCAGCCACAGCAGCTTCGGGCCCACCGCCTGCGTGCTCAGCAGCGAGCCGCCCCGGGTGGCGATCGCCTCGGCGCCGTAGCGCTCCGTGAGCTCCTCGATCTCCGCGGTCGCGCGGGTGTCGATGCCGTAGAGGATCGCCGGTCGCAGGGGTCGCCCGCCGGCGTCGGCGGCCAGCAGGCAGGGTCCGATGCCGCTCACGCAGACGGCCGCCGGCGGCGCCGGGGCGCGCTCGCCCAGCTCGCGGCAGATCGCGGTGAAGTCCGCCCACCAGATCGACTCGGCGTCGTGTTCTGCGTGACCGGGGCGCGGCAGCGAGAGCTCGTGCGGTCGCTCGGCGGTCGCGAGCACCTCCCCGGCCGGCGTGGCGAGCACGCCCTTCGAGCTGGAGGTGCCGATGTCGACGCCGAGCAGCACCTCGCTCACCTCAGGCCGCCCCGCCGAAGCCGTCGTAGTCCACGTCGAGGAGATCGCAGAGGATGCGCAGCTCGCCCACCTTGTCCCCCGGCACGGCGTGGATGTGGTTGGACCCGTAGCGGCTGAGGAACTCGTCGGCCGTGGCGTCGAAGCGAGCGAAGGCATGCGGCCAGTGGTAGGTCGTCTGGCGCATGAGCGCCTCGTTGGTCTCGTCGTCGTAGCGCTCGAACGCCCCGCGGAGCACCTGCATCCGGTAACGCCCGCCGAGCCGCGTGAGCCGCGCGAAGGTGAAGTCGCCCGGCGCCGCGAGGTGGTGCACGGAGGCGCCGCCGGCAGGGAAGAAGAAGCCCTCGGGATGCAGGTGGACATGGCGCATGTTCTCGGCCGGATCGTCGCTGCGGGCCGCGAACCAGGTGGCGTGCTGACCGGAGTTGCAAAGGTCCCAGACGTCACGATCGGCGTGGTGGTAGCGGACGTCGGCGAACAGCACCGGCGTCCCGCTCAGGCCCTTGAGCAGCTGCATCGTCAGCGCGGCGTCCATGTCGGCCTCGGTCGCGCACACGTGCGTCTCCTTGGGCCCGTCCCAGTCGTAGGGATCGTTGAGGAACGCCTCCGTCACGTCCATGGTGGCGAAGTGCGTCGTCAGCTCGGGCTGGCCCTTGATGCCGCTGAAGTCGAGGTTCCACTCCTCGATCAGCTCCTTCATCGCGTAGTAGGAGCGGATCTGGCGCTCCAGCAGCTCGGGCGTGAGCTGCCCGCCGTCGTAGTGGACGCCGGCGGTGTGGCGCTCGAGCCACTCGCGCGCCGCCCGGACGGGGCCGCCGTCGACGAGCTCGGACCGCCGCACGAGCTCGAGCTGGTCGATCTCCTCGACGTCGATCCCGAACTTCGCGAGCCACTGGTCGGGGTTGGAGACGGCCGTGTACATGCCCATCGGGCGCCCGCCGATGCGTCCGAACGTGCTGCCCTCGAGGCTGCGCGCGGCGCTCGCCGCCGCGACATGGGAGAGCACGCGCTCGCGCACCGCCGGATCGCCGATCGAGCCCCAGGCGCGGCCGTGGCCGCGGCCGATCTGGTCAAGCGCCCCGCCCGCGGCGAGCATGCCGACCATCCCCGGCTGCTGCGGATCGATGCTCGAGAAGAGCAGAAGCGGGCCGGGGGTCGCGCGGGCGGCCAGCATCGTGAAGTGCGGGAACGCCCACACGGGGATGCTGAACACGGTCAGGTCCGGCCGCCGGGCGGCGACCCGCCGCGCCTGCGTCGTCGCCGCCTCGTTGGTCCAGACGACCTCCTCCGCACGTACGACATCGTGCCCGGCTGCGGCGAGGGCGGCGGCGATCTCGTCCTCGACCTCGCGGGTGAACCCGGCCAGGTCGCGGTGCACGAAGTCCCGTCCGTCCGAAAACGTCAACAGTCCGACTCTGGCCACCGAGCATTCCTTTCCATTGCGCGTTTCGTGCCGCAGGAGCCCCGGACGCGGAGCTCGCACGGGAAGACAAGGTGCTGCGCGGGAGCGTCGTCCCCCGCGATCCGCTCTCGCAGCAGCCGCATCGCCGCGTCGGCCATGGCTCGCACGGGCTGCGCGAGCACGGTGAGCGGGGGCTGGACCAGCTCCGCCCAGAAGGGGTCGTCGAGCGCCACGACGGCGATGTCGTCGGGGACCCGGCGGCCGCAACGCGCGACGGCCCTCAGCGCGCCGATGGCCATCAGGTTGTTGGCGACGACGAGCGCCGTCACGTCCGCGTCGCGTTCGAGCAGCTCCTGCGTGGCCGCCGACGCCGGCTCGATCCGGAAGCCGCCGTCAGCTGCTCGCGGCCGCAGGCCGGCCGCGCCCATCGCGGCCTCGTATCCGCGGCGCCGGGCGTCGGCGGTTTCGACGCCCGGCCGGCCGCCGACGATCGCGACCCCCTCGTGGCCTGCGGCGAGCAGGTGCTCCGTCGCGACCCGCATGGCGCCCTCGCCGTCCGAGACGACGGAGTCCGCGCGCCGGTCCGCGACGTGGCGGTCGAACGCCACCACGGGAATGCCGAGGTCGAGCAGGTCGCGCAGCTCCCCGCTCTCGGCCTCCGACGGCGAGAGGATCACGCCCGAGACGCGCTCGCCCGCCAGCATGTCCAGGTAGGCCCGCTGCTTGGCGGCCTGCTCGTCGGTGTTGCAGAGAACCATCCGGTAGCCGCGCCCGAAGGCGGCGTCCTCGACGGCCCGGACCATCTCCGTGAAGTGCGGGTTCTCGATGTCCGACACGATCACCCCGATCAGCTCGGTGGTCTGGCGCCGGAGGTTGCGGGCGAGCCGGTTCGGGCGGTAGCCGAGCTCCTCGGCCGCCGCCCGCACCCGCTGCTGCGCGTCGGCTCCCACCGTCTCGGAGCCGTTGAGCACCCGCGAGACCGTGGCGACGGAGACCGAGGCGCGCAGCGCGACGTCGCGCATGCTCACCTCGGTCCTGGTCTGGTCGGGTCGCACGGGAGCCGATCCCTGCGTCGCAACCGTGGACGGCTCCCGTCGCCTCACCCCGCCTAGCCCGCGTTGGCCTTCGCGTAGACGTCGGTCGCGTTCTCCTCGGTGATCGTCTGCGTCTCGAGGATCTGCTCCTTCGGCACGGTGGCGCAGTCGATCAGCAGCTTCTTCGCCGCGTCGATCGCCTCCTTGCCGTTGGTCGGGTAGGTGAAGGTGGCCGACAGGCGGCCCTCCTCGACGGCCTTGATGCCGCCCGACGGGATCGGCAGGGCGTCGATGCCGATGAACTTCATGTCCTTCTCGCGACCGGCCGACGTGGCCGCGAGGTAGGCGCCCTCGGCCATCGGATCGTTGTGGGCGTAGACGACGTCGATGTCGTCGTTGGCCTGGAACAGCGCCTCGGCCTGCTGCTGGCCCTTCTCGCGCAGCCAGTCGCCCGAGGCCTGCGCGGTGATCTTGATCCCGGGCACGGCCTTGATCCCCTCGCGGAAACCCTCGGCGCGCTCCGCAGCGGGCGTCGCACCCGCGAGGCCGCGGATCTCGACGACGTTGCCGCCGTCGGGCAGCAGCTCGGCGACGTGCTCGCCGGCGGCGCGGCCGATCGCCACGTTGTCGCCGCCGATGAACGTCGTGTAGGCGTCGCCCTCGACCTTGCGGTCGAGCACGATCACCGGGATCTTCGAGTCGAACGCCTTCTTGACCACGCCGGTGAGCGGTGCGGCCTCGTTCGGTGAGATGATCAGCGCGTCGATCTGCTGCGTGAGGAAGTTCTCGACGTCGGACACCTGCTTGGCGTTGTCCTGGGCCGCGTCGGCGAACTTGACTTCGAACTGCGGCACGCTCGCGGCCGCCGTCTTGATGTCGTCGTTCATCCGCTCGCGGTAGGGCTCCGCGTTGTTGGCCTGCGACATGCCGATCAGGTACTTGCCGTCGGCCCCGCAGGTCTTGGCCTGGGAGCTCGACTTCGTCTCGCCGCCGCCGCCCTCGTCGTCGCCGCCGCATGCGGCAACTGCAGCGCCGAGCACGCAGGCCGTCAGGACCGCCAGCATGGAACGAATAGAGATGCGCAACTTTCCCTCCTCCGGGATTGGACTAGTCATTGCTGGACCGCAAGGTCAGGAGTGCCGCCGCCGCCACGATCACGAGGCCCTTGATCAGGAGCTGCACGTTCGCGTCGACGTTGTTGAGCGCGAGGATGTTGTTGAGGATCCCGAGCAGCAGCGCGCCGCCCAGCGTCCCCGCCACGGTGCCGCGGCCGCCGAACAGGCTCGTGCCGCCGATCACCACCGCCGCGATCGCGTCGAGCTCGTAGCCCGCGCCGTCGTTCGGGCTGCCCTGGTTGAGCTGGCCGGCGTGGATGATCCCGGCGAGCGCGGCCAGGAAGCCGGAGATCGCGAACACGGCGACCTTGATCCGCCCGATCGGGACGCCGGAGAGCCGGGCCGCCCGCTCGTTGCCGCCGATCGCGTACAGGTGCCGCGAGAACGTCGTGCGCCGCAGCACGAAGATCGCCACCGCGCCGACCGTGATGAAGATCAGCGCCGGCACCGGCAGCAGCCCGAGCAGGCGCTCGTTGAGCACGGAGAACGACTCGGGCGCGTGCCCCTTGCCCGAGCCGTAGGCGAGCGGGACGCCCTGGCCCTCGGCCCAGATCCGCGCCAGTCCTCGCGCCACCTGCAGGCCCGCCAGCGTCACGATGAACGACTGGACGGCCAGGCGCGAGGAGATGAGACCCTGCAGCGCGCCGAACGCGGTCCCGATCAGCAGGACGAGGGCGACGGCCGGCACCACGCCGTAGTCGTTCTCCATCAGCAGCACCGCGACGCCCGACGCCGCGAGGCCGACCAGCGCGCCCACGGAGAGGTCGATCCCGCCGATCAGGATGACGAACGTCATCCCCACGGCGATGATCCCGATCTCCGAGACGGAGCGGACGATGTTCGCGAGGTTCTCCGTGGTCAGGAAGAGCAGCTCGCCGTTGCGGGCGGGCGAGAAGACGATCGCCGCGATGAACACCGCGAGCAGCCCGAACAGGCTCTGGAAGCGGAACAGGAGCTCCAGCCACTGGGCCCGCCCCTTCGGCATCTGCAGCCCCCGGCCCCGGCCGCCCGGCGCGGCGCCGGCGGACGCGCCGCTGCCGGCGGTGGCGGGCGCCGGGGCGCCGGGACCATCGACGTCGCTCATGCGGCCTCCTTGATCGGCTCGCTCGAGGTGGCCGCCTCGAGCAGTCTCTCCTGCGTCGCCTCCGCGGCCGTCATCTCCGCCACCACGACGCCGGCGCGCAGCACGAGGATGCGATCGCACACGCCGAGCAGCTCGGGCAGCTCCGACGATGCCACCAGGATCCCCAGGCCCTCCTCGGCGAGCGAGTTGAGGAGGCGGTAGATCTCCGCTTTCGCGCCGACATCGACTCCGCGCGTCGGCTCGTCGAGCAGCAGCAGCTTGGGACGGGTGAGCAGCTGCTTGGCGAACACCACCTTCTGCTGGTTGCCGCCCGAGAGCGCGCTCACGGCCGTGCCGCGTCCGGGCGCCTTGATGCTGAGCTCGGACATCGACTGGTCGACCGCGCGGTTGGCCTGCTGCCTGCGCATCAGCCCGCCGCGCGCGAAGGCCTGAAGCGCCGCGAGGGTGACGTTGCTCGAGATCGACGCGCCCAGCACGAGGCCGAGGTCCTTGCGGTCCTCCGGTACGAAGCCGATCCCCGCCGCCAGCGCCCGGCGCGCCGAGGAGGCGTCGAGCGGCCGGCCCTCGAGCGCGGCCGTGCCCTCCACGGTGCCGGGCGAGCCCGAGCCGAACAGCGTCTCGAGGAGCTCCGTGCGACCCGATCCCATCAGGCCCGCCAGGCCGACGATCTCGCCGCGTCGCACACGCAGGGTGACGCCGCGCGGCTCCGCGCGCCCTGGCCGCGGCCGCCGCGGCGCGAGCGTGAAGTCCTCGAGCACGAGCAGGTCTTCGCCGGCGGTGGCCTCGCCCTTCGGGAAGAGGTCCTGCAGCGGCTGGCCGACCATCATCCCGATGATCTCCCGGCGCGACGTGCCCGCGATGTCGACCGTGCCGACGAGGCTCCCGTCGCGCAGCACCGTCGCCCGGTCGGCGATCTGCTCGAGCTCCTCGAGCCGGTGCGAAATGTAGATGACGCCCACACCCTGGCCGCGCAGGTCGCGCACGACGCGGAAGAGCTGCTCGACCTCGACGTCGGCGAGCGCCGAGGTGGGCTCGTCCATGATGATGATCCGCGCCTCGAGACCCAGCGCCTTGGCGATCTCCACGAGCTGGCGCTCGCCGACCCGCAGCGACCGGATCGAGCGGCCCGTGTCGACCGTGACCCCGGCCCGCTCGAGCAGCGCCTTCGCCTCGCGGTGCATGCGGCGGCGGTCGACCAGCCGCAGCCGGTCGCGAGGCTCGCGACCGAGGAAGAGGTTCTCGGCCACGCTCATGTCCGGGACGAGATCGAGCTCCTGGTGGATGGTGGCCACCCCGTGCGCCTGTGCCTGCCCGGGCTGATGGAACTCGACGGGCCGGCCGTCGATCTCGACCCCCCCCTCGTAGTCGGGGAAGACCCCCGAGAGGACGTTGATCAGCGTGGACTTGCCCGCGCCGTTCTCGCCGAGGAGGGCGTGGACCTCGCCGTGGGCGAGGGTGAAGTCGACGCCGCGGAGCGCCCGGACGCCGCCGAAGGACTTCGCGATCCCGCGCATCTCGAGCAGCGGCGCAGCGGAGGCCATCTCAGCCACCCGGTCTCGCCCTCGGTGAGCGCGCACCGGCGCTTCCACCTCGATCCAGCATCAGGGCCCTCCTCCTCAGAAAGCGTTCCTGAAATCGATTTCTCATGGTATGCGCACCCTCTCGAAATTGTCAAGCGGGGTCTCGCTCGCGTGCTCTGAGCCCCGCGATCTCCAGCGCGCCAGGCGGCTGCGGGGCGCTTTCCGCTTGGTAGGGAATGAGAGAATGGCCGGCGATGGACGCCGAGGGCAGCCACCGATAAGCGATGCCCGAGCGACCCGCAGGCTCGGCGACGGGCGACCTCGGCCTGGACCCCGCGCAGCCCGGCGCCGAGGCGCCCCGCGGGCTCGGCCTCAGCATGCGCGACGTCGCCACGCGCGCCGGCGTGTCGGCCGCCACCGTCTCGCGCGTGCTCAACGGTTCGTCCACGGTGCAGGCGGAGTACGTCGAGCGGGTGACCGCGGCGATCGCCGAGCTCGGATACCGCCGCAACCGGCTGGCGCGCAACCTGCGCCGGCAGACGGCGGAGATGATCGGCATCGTCGTGTCGGACATCGAGAACCCGCACTTCACGCAGATGGTGCGGGCGGCCGAGGACGCCGCGTACCGCCGGGGCTACCGGCTGCTGCTCTGCAACACGGACGAGGAGGCCGAGAAGCAGGCCGCCTACCTCGAGATGCTGGCCGGCGAGCGCGCCCTCGGCGTCATCCTCGTCCCGTCGAACCCGGCCGGCGACGAGATCCGCTGGCTGCTCGACCTCGACATCCCCGTCGTCGCGTTCGACCGCTCCGTCGAGGACCCGCGCGCGGACTCCGTCGTGTCTGACGGCGAGGGGGCGACGCGCACGGCGACGGAGCATCTGCTCGGCGCGGGCCATCGCCGCATCGCGTTCCTCGGCGGCAGGACCGGGGTCGAGACGGCCGAGCGCCGGCGCGCGGGCTACGAGCAAGCGATGCGCGAGGCCGGACTCGCTCCGCGCGAGGCCGACGGCGACTTCCGCATCGAGCCGGCGTTCGCGGCCACGCAGGAGCTGCTGCAGCGCGACGGCGACGTGACGGCGCTCGTCGTCGGCAACAACCTGATGGCGATCGGCGCGCTTCGGGCGCTCGCCCGCGGCGGCCGGCGACTGCCCGACGACATGGCGCTCGTCGCGATCGACGACCCGTTCTGGGCCGAGCTCGTCGAGCCGCCGCTGACGGTTCTCGCGCAGCCCGTGCGCGAGATGGCCGACGCCGCCATGCGGCTGCTGTTCGAGCGCCTCGGGCAGCGCCGCGAGGAGCCGCGGCACGAGCTCTTCGGCTTCGAGCTCAAGGTGCGCGGCTCCTGCGGCGCCGCACATCCGGGGCCTGCTCGCGGCTAGCGCGACAAGCAGGAGCGTCGAAAGGCTCGCTAAGCGCGTCTTCCGAGGAGCGCGATGGCCTGAAGGTCCGGCGGACGCAGAGTTGCTTTCCGCGGTACTCCGTTACGGCTCCGAACCCTGGACGCCCGAGGTACGAGCGGGCTAGGACCGGCCCGATTGTAGCCACGGGACCCGGAATACCGCCTCCCAGTCGTGCTGGAGCTCCGGCGTGATCTGAAGCAGACTCCTCAGCGTGAGTAGGCCGTTGTATCGGGCCAGCAACTCGCCGAGCACGTCGACCGCCGCATCAAGTTCGTCGAACGTTGGGTCCTCGAACTTTCCCGGCTTACGGTCGGCGTGGGCCAGGTACTTGTCGACGTAGCGCTTGATCTTGCGTGCCTGGTCGCCAGCGTCTCGCGGTCGCGGAGCGGAATCCCCGGGTCGAGGTGGTCGCCGACTTCGCCTGCGAAGTACTTGTCCCACTGCCGGTCCGCGATGCCGAGTCGCACTCCGTCGTCGTCGCCCCACATGCTGATCCAGAGGCCGCGCGTCATCAGGCTCGCGTTCTCCTCCAGCTCGAACAGCAACCGGCCGAGCGTTTGCACGTTGTCCGCGCTCTCGGCCTGACGCCGGGCGGCGACGGACTGCGTGGCGGCGTAGGTGTCGCTCAGGTACTCGAAGAAGTAGGACTCGGGCAGCTTCGGGTTCGCTCGTACGATCTCGTCGACGCGGAGGAACACCATCCGGTGCAGGTGCATCCGCTCGACGTCGGCC
>Ga0136615_10000694_pt1 | contig 15681 bp, 15 predicted proteins | sample AntDrymUQ2882206_2_FD_106647 | JGI IMG/M metagenome (GOLD analysis project Ga0136615, IMG submission 106647) | Polar desert sand microbial communities from Dry Valleys, Antarctica - metaG UQ288 (22.06) | ecosystem: Environmental > Terrestrial > Soil > Desert | place: Antarctica: Dry Valley...
CGATCCGGCTCATCGAGCCACCGCGTCCACACCTCCACGATGAACGCGTTGTGCAACGGTCGGAGCCGAGCAGGGCCGCCCGAAGACAATGTTTCGCCAAGCCGTCCGCCGCCCGGCGCGTCCTGTGCACCTGCAGTTTGCGGAAAGGGCCGTGACCCGGGCGAGCCGTACAACACCGAAGAGGTGGTGGTAAAGGTGCGCCGCGGCGGCGAGACCGCCCTGGTGGCTACCGCAACCGGGTGACCGCAGACCGGAACCGGCTCACCATCGAGGGTGAAGGTGCCGCCGTCGTTGAAGACCTGCGGGCCGACCGGGGCGGTGTTGCCGAAGATGGCGGTGTTCGTCACCGTCATCGTGCCCGTGGAGGAGTTCCACAGACCGCCACCCTCGTTTGTCGCCGAGTTGAAACGCACCCGGCTGTCCGCGATCGTGACGGTGCCCGCGCCGGTCAGGTGTAGACCGCCGCCGTTGCCCGGGTTGGCGCCGGTGTCGTTGTTTGCCCAGTGTGACCTTGGACAGCGACGTGTTCCCGACGTTAGCCTCGACGCCGCCACCGGCGCGGACCGAGCTGTTGCCCTGGATCAGCGTGTTGGCGACGGACAACGTGCCGAGGTTGTTCAGGATGCCGCCGCCGGAGCCGTCGTCGCCGTCAGCGGTGTTGTCTCTGATCTCGCTGTCGTTCACCGACAGCGAGCCGCCGTCGCTGAACAGGCCGCCGCCGCCTTGGTCGGCCAGATCACCGCCGGCGGTGTTGTCTCGAATCGAGCTACCGGAGACGACCATCGTGCCTGTCGAGGAGTTCCACAGACCGCCACCCTCGGCGGCGGCGGTGTTGCCGTGGACCAGGGCCCGGGAGACGGTGACGGTGCCGGCGCCGGTGAGGTGCAGGCCGCCGCCGTTGCCAGGGTTGGTGCCGGTGCTGTTGAACGACAGTGTGGTGCGGTTGACGGTGGTGCTGCCTACGTTGGCCTCGACGCCGCCGCCGGCCCGGACTGCGGTATTGCCGGTGATGGTGCTGTTGTCCAGGCGCAGCTTGCCCAGGTTGTTCAAGATGCCTCCGCCGGAACCGGCGGCTCCGTCGGCCACGTTGTCCTGGACGTTCGAGCGCTGAACCCGCAGGCTCCCGCCGTCGCTGAACAGGCCGCCGCCGCCCTGGTCGGCCGCTGGACCGCTGGCGGTGTTGCCCGAGACGTCGGTGTCAGACACCACCATCGTGCCGGTCGCGGAGTTCCACAGGCCGCCACCCTCGGCCGCCGCCGTGTTGCCGCCGACCGAGCTGCCGCTGACCGGTGACCTGGCCGGCACCGGTCAGATGCAGCCCGCCGCCGTTGCCTGTGTTCGCACCGGTGGAGTTACCCCGGAGCGTCGTCAGGTTAATCGACGCGGTGACGGGGTTCGTGGCGGTCGTGCCCACGTTGACCTCGATGCCGCCGCCGGCCCGCGAGGCGCTGTTGCCCCGGATCGAGCTGCTTTCGACGGTGAGGACGCCGTTGTTGTTGAGGATGCCGCCGCCGGAGCCGGAGGTCCCGTTCGCCGCGTTGTTGAGCAGCTGCGAGTTGCTCACCGACAGCGAACCGCCGTCGTTGAAAAGCGCGCCACCCCCCTCGTCGGCGGCGAGCCCGCCTGCGACGTTGCCGATCAGCGACGTGCGGACGACGGTCATCGTCCCGGTGGAGGAGTTCACAGGCCGCCACCCTCGGCGTTCGCGGTGTTCGCGACCACCCGGCTGTTGGACACCGACACCGTGCCGGTGTCGGTCAAGTGCTGGCCCCCACCATTACCGGGTTCGGACCCGGTCGAGTTGTTCGACAGGGTGCTGCGGCGGACCGCCGTCGTACCCGCGTTGGCCTCGATGGCGCCACCGGCGCGGGTCGCGGTGTTGCTGTCGAACGTGCTGTCCTCGACGGTGAGCGTGCCGCCGCTGTTGAATGCGCCGCCACCCGAGGCCCCGGTACCGACCACGCCGTTGCCGGCGACGATCGAGTCGCTGATGCTCAGCGTCCCGGTGGACCGGAAGCCACCGCCGCTCTCCCTCAAGTTGCTGCCCAGCACATCGAAGACACGGTCGTTCCCCGTGACGTCGACGGTGGACCCCGGGGCCGCTGCTCCCTGCGCGCCGCCGTACAGGAGGCCAACTCCAACCCGGACGCGGACACGACGAGGACGCCGCCGCGAGCGGTGACCTCGACGTCACGTGGACGATCACGATCACCGGCGCCATGGCGTCGGCACAGACTCCGTCGCCGATATTCGCATCGACGCGGTCGGCGATGGTGTTCACCTGGAACGTGTCCGCCCAGGCCGGCGGCGCGATGAGCAGGCTGATGGCCAACCCGCCCAGCGCCGCTGTGGTGATGGTTCTCAAGCGCAGGGGATCTCCCGATGCTGTGAGTGGTGGATGGTGCCGATGATTACGGGGCAGCTGAGGGTCGCGTTCAGTAATCGGAGGAACACTTTGTGTCGCTGCGGTGAACACTGTCCCGCCGGTGTGATGCACTGCGGTCATGCCTGGGCGGACGGTGGCCAGCATGAGCACCGCCGCTGCCCCGGCGATCTTCGTGTTGCTGTGGAGCACCGGCTTCATCGGTGCGAAGTACGGCCTGCCGTACGCCGAGCCGTTCACCCTGCTCGCCCTTCGGCTCGTCGTGGCCGCCGCTCTGCTCGGCGCGCTCGCGGTGCTGACCCGGTCGCCGGCGCCCCGGACGCGGGCGCAGTTCGGCAGGTCAGCCGTCAGCGGCGTGCTCCTGCACACGGCCTACCTGGGCGGCGTCTTCTGGGCCATCGACCACGGCGTCCCGGCCGGTGTCGCCGCAGTGGTGGTGAGCCTGCAGCCGGTGCTCGTCGCGGCGCTGGCCGGCGTACTGCTCGGTGAGCGGCTGGCCCCGATCCAGTGGATCGGGCTCGCGCTGGGGATCACCGGCGTACTGCTCGTCCTCGCCCCCGGCCTGTCCGCGGGCGGTCTGACGATCGCCGGTGTCGCGGCCTGTCTGGCGGCATTGGCCGGTGGCACGGTCGGCACGCTGCACCAGAAGCGCTACGGCGACGGCATCCCGCTGCTGTCCGGAACCGCGGTGCAATACGCCGCCGCCGGCCTGGTGCTGGCAGTCGCCGCCGTCAGCACCGAGACGATGACGATCCGCTGGACCGGGCAGTTCGTCGCGGCGTTCGTGTGGCTGGTGTTGGTGTTGTCCCTCGGCGCCGTACTGCTGCTGCTCTTCCTGCTCCGCCGTGGCAGCGCCTCGGAGGTGTCGACACTGTTCTATCTGGTGCCCCCGGCGACGGCGATCGAGGCGTACCTGGTCTTCGGCGAGCAGTTGGCCGAACTGTCGATCCTCGGGATCGGGGTGGCCACCGTCGGCGTTGCGCTCGTCCTCCGCCCGCCACGCCGGAGGGCTGGCCGCCAGCGTCAGTAGCCTGGCCGGCTCAGTCCCTTTCTCCCGCCCCTCAGTCCCTTTCTCCCGCCGGCCGCGGCCGCCATCACACCGCGCGGCATGGCCACCAGCCGACCCCGGACCACGTCGGCGATCAGCAGCTTGTAGCTGCCGAAGTTCTGCTTGTTCTCCGCGTCGTACCAGACATGGGCGTCTCGATACTTCGCATTCGGCCCGTCCTTGGCACCGGCCCACCTGCGGACCCGGCCCTCGGCGGCATCGCCGTCCACTCCTCGTCGCGCTTGCCCAACGGAAGGTCCTGGACGGACGGAACGGCCATGGTGTCTCCTCACTGGTGAGCCGCATCAAAGCGTTCACGGACTTTGGCCGGAGCGCGCAGCCGCCACGACTCGGTGAGCAGTTCGGTCAGTTCACCGACGTCGATTCCGGCGAAACGCACACAGAGCACCGGGTGCCCGTCGTAGTGCGGCGTGGTGAAGAACTTGTCCGGCTCGGCCGCCACGAGGGCGTGCTTCTCCCCCTCGTCCGCACACCAGACGACAAAGGACTCGCCGTCCTCACGCAGGCGGGCGAACAGCTTGTCCCTCACTCGGTAACCAGGCATCCGGTAGGACGGTCGCTCGATGGTCTCGGGCAGCGACCGGGCGATCCGTCGTACGTCGGCTTCATCAACCATGTCGACATCCTCGCGCTCGCGCACCGGCACGCGTCGGGTGACCGGCCGATAGTCTGCCGAGCACCGTCGGAAACCGTCGGCAGGAGGACCCACGCATGCAGGTAGCGATACCGCACACCCCCAGCTTCGCCCTCGGCCGCTGAACTCCGGTTGCACGATGGGCTGGGTCGAGCGGCTGCGGGCGGACGGAACCGAACCTGATCCCCGGTTCAGCTTCGCCAACGAGCGGACGTTCCTCGCCTGGATCCGCACCGCGCTGGCGATGATGGCCGCCGGCATCGCGCTGGAGACCTTCGGCCCGGACTTCGAGATCGCCTGGTTGCGTCCCGTGCTGGCCGGCCTGCTCGTCCTGATCGGTGTCGTGATCTCGGGCAGCAGCTTCCGGCGCTGGCTGAACGCCGAGCGTGCGTTGCGCACGAACCAGCCACTGCCGGCCCCGCGGCTCGCTCCATTGCTGGCATACGGCGTCGCGGTGGTCGCGGTCGCCTCCGTCGTCGCGGTACTGCTCGCCCGATGAGCGGCTCCCCGCCCGGACTGTCTCGGGAGCGCACATCGCTGGCCTGGTCCCGTACGGCGTTGTCCTACGTCGCCTGCGCGTTGCTGCTCGCCCGGCTCGCGGCCACGTCCGGGGCAGCGGCGGCCGTGGCGGTGGGTGCGGTCGGCGTACTGGTCTCGATCGGGCTGCTCGCAGCCGGGGAGCTGCGCCACCGCGCCTCGCCCGCCGTGGTGCTCACGATGCCGGCTCCGCGGGCGGGTCCCGCCGTACGGCCGGTCATCGGTCCGGTGCCCATCGCGCTGCTGGCCACCGGCTCGGCGCTGCTGGGCACCTGCGCCCTCGTCCTGATCCTGACCTGAGCCGCGCTGGCAATCGCCAACCCAGCCCAGTCGCCGCGATCATCCGATTCATCCTGTTATGCCGGAGTTGAAGCGTCCTGATCGTCATGATCGCCGCCAACGGGGGCGCGGTACGTCGCTGTCGGGCCCGCTGACGGCGACCGAAGCATCCCGCGGATCACCCGGAGGGCGACCACCAGCGTGGCCAGGTCCAGGCTGCCACCTGCTGCGATTTCCTCCAGCATCGCCAGCGCCCGCTCCTGCGCGGGTCCGGCGGCGGCCCGCCACGCCTCGAACCGCTCTTCAGCCGGCCCGTGACCGGCGCGGAGCATCTCGACGGTGAGCGCTGTGTGCTCGGCGTTGAGGTCGTCGCGCAGGGCGGCCCGGGCGATCGCCGCCCAGCGTTCCCCGCGGGGCAGTTGGATCACCCGCTCCAGCAGCGAGGCCAGCGACAGCCGCTCATCGAGGTAGTAGTGGATCTGGCCCACCTCCGGCACCGGGCAGCCGGTTACCTCCGCGGCCAGTACGACGTCCAGCGCGGAGATCGCCTTGGGGAACGTCGCCACCTCCCGGGCCAGCGAATCGGGTACGCCGGCCGCCTCCAACTCCCGGAACCGCCCCTCGAATGCCTCCTGGTCGATGCCCCGGAGTTGACCGGGCAGCGAGTCGATCAGCTGCCGTACGCCGGTGCGGAAGCGCTCGATCTCGGCGTCGATGCTGATCGGCGATTCGGCCTCGGCCAGCAGCCAGCGGGTCGCCCGCTCGGCCAGTCGGCAGGCCTCCAGTCGAATCGTCGTGGTGATGCCAGCCGGTACGTCGTTGTCCAGCCCCTTGGCCTGAGCCCAGACACCATCGACGTCGAAGACCGTCGCGGCCGCCAGATGCGCACGGGCGATCGCCTCGGTGGAGTCCCCCGACTCCTCCTTCAGCCGGTACACCCCGGTGATCCCCGCCGTGTTGACCAGCGCATTCACCAGCTGGGTGGTGATGATCTCCCGCCGCAGCGGGTGCGCGTCGATCTGCGCCCGGCAGCGGTCTCGCAACCGGGGCGGGAAGTAGTCGTACAGCGCCCACTGCACGGCGGGATCGTCGGGCAGGGCCGAATGCAGGATCTCGTCGGTGCTCACGATCTTGGTGTAGGCGAGCAGCACGGCGAACTCCGGCGTCGTCAGCCCGAGCCCCTCACGCTGGCGGTCGGTGAGCTGCCGCTCCGTGGGCAGGAACTCCAGCGCCCGGTTGAGCAGGCCCTGGCGGGTGAGGGTGCGGATGTAGCGCTGGTGGACGTCCAGCAAGGACAATGCGTACGCCGACTCGCAGGCCAGCGCCGCGTTCTGGTCGTAGTTGTCACGCAGCACCAGGGCGGCGATCTCGTCGGTCATCTCCGCGAGTAACCCGTTGCGGTCCTCGGCTGCGATCACGCCGTCCCGCTCGGCGAGCCGCAGCAGGATCTTGATGTTCACCTCGTGGTCGGAGGTGTCCACCCCGGCGGAGTTGTCGATCGCGTCGGTGTTGACCTTGCCGCCGGCCAGCGCGAACTCGATCCGGCCGAGCTGCGTACAGCCGAGGTTCCCGCCCTCCCCGATGACCTTGCACCGCAACGCCGCGCCGTCCACCCGGATGGCATCGTTGGCCTTGTCCCCCACCTCGGCGTTGTTCTCCGTGCTGGCCTTGACGTACGTGCCGATGCCGCCGTTCCAGAACAGGTCGACGGGCGCGGTGAGGATCGCCCGCATGAGCTCCGCAGGGGTGAGCACGTCGACCTCGTCGGCGAGCCCGAGCGCCCGGCGTACCGGAGGGGTGATCTCGATCCGCTTCGCCGTACGGGGATGAACACCACCGCCGGCGCTGATCAACTCGATCTCGTAGTCCGCCCAGCTGGACCGGGGCAGCTCGAACAGCCGACGCCGCTCGACATGGGAGGCCGCCGCATCCGGTGCGGGGTCGAGGAAGATGTGCCGGTGGTCGAAGGCGGCCACCAGCCGGATGTGCTCCGACAGGAGCATGCCGTTGCCGAAGACGTCCCCCGACATGTCGCCCACCCCGACGACTGTGAAGTCCTGCCGCTGCGTGTCGACGCCGTGTTCGCGGAAGTGCCGTTTCACCGACTCCCACGCACCGCGCGCGGTGATGCCCATCACCTTGTGGTCGTAGCCGGCCGAACCGCCCGAGGCGAACGCGTCGCCGAGCCAGAAGTCGTACGCCGCGGCCACCTCGTTGGCGATGTCGGAGAACGTCGCCGTGCCCTTGTCCGCGGCCACGACCAGGTAGCTGTCGTCACCATCGTGACGAACGACGTCCAGCGGCGGCACCGTGCGGGTACCGCCGTCCGGTACGGGCTCGAGGTTGTCGGTGATGTCGAGCAGCGCGGAGATGAAGATCCGGTAGCAGGCGATGCCCTCGGCGAGCACAGCCTCCCGGTCATTGGGATCCGGTGGACGCTTGACGACGAAGCCGCCCTTGGCGCCGGTCGGGACGATCACGGTGTTCTTCACGATCTGCGCCTTGACCAGGCCGAGCACCTCGGTGCGCAAGTCCTCCAGCCGGTCGGACCACCGCAGACCGCCGCGGGCGACCGCCCCGAAGCGCAGGTGCACGCCCACCAGTCGCGGTGAGTAGACCCAGATCTCCCGGAACGGCCGCGGTTCTGGCAGGTCCGGTACCGCGTGCGAGTCCAGCTTGTAGGAGACGTAGGGATGCGGCTGACCGTCTTTGGTCAGTTGGAAGAAGTTCGTCCGCAGCGTCGCGAGGACCACGGCCAGCAGCGCGGACAGGATCCGGTCCTCGTCCAGGCTGGCCACCTGCGCCAGTCCTGCCTCGATCTTCTCCGCGATGCTGCGACAGCGCTCGGCCCGGTCCTTGTCCGCAGCCGGAGTGAAGCGAGCCTCGAAGAGGTCGACCAGAAGTCGGCAGATGTCGACGTTGCGCACGAAGCACGCCTCGATGTATCCGAGGGTGAACGTGAGGCCGCCCTGCCGCAGGTACCGGACGTACGCCCGCAGTACGGCAACCTGCCGCCAGGTGAGCCCCCCGAGGAGCACGAGCGCGTTGAAGCCGTCATCCTCGGCGCGTCCCCGCCAGACGGCGGCGTAGGCGTCCTGAAACCGCTCGGCCTGATCCGCGTCGGCAGATTCGGCCGGTAGCCGGCTGCGCAGCCCGAAGTCGTAGATCCAGGCGTGCTCGCAGTCGGGGCGGGTGACGTCGTACGGCCGCTCGTCGACGACGCTGACGCCCATGTGCTGCAGGATCGGCAGTAGGTCGGACAGCAACAGTGGCTCGCCCACCCGGTAGATCTTGAAGCGGACCTCCCCCGGCGCCGCGTCGTCGGGGACATAGAGCTTCATCGCCAGCTCGTCACCGGACAGCCGCTCCAGCTGCTCCAGGTCGTCGACGGCCTGCTCAGCCGGGAAGTCGGCCTTGAAACCCTCTGAGAATGCGGCTTCGTAGCGGGCGGTCAAGCCGGAGGCCCGGTTGACGCCGTAGCGGCTCGCCAACGCGTCGGCGAGGTCGTCACCCCACGAGCGAGCCGCCCTTTCAAGTCGCTCCTGCAGTGCGTCGGCGTCCACAGTGGACAGACCGGCGCTCTTGGGGACGCGGATGACGAAGTGCAGCCTCGCCAGCACCGATTCGGTGCTCCGTGCGGTGTACTCGACGCTGTCCCCACCGAGGGCCTCGACCAGGATGTCCTGAAGTCGAAGCCGAACAGCGGTCGTATAGCGGTCCCGCGGCAGGTAGACCAGCGCGGAGTAGAAGCGGCCGTAGGTGTCGCGGCGGAGGAACAACCGGGTCTGCCGCCGCTCACGAAGGTGCAGGACGGCCATGACGACCGGCAACAGTTCCGCGACCGTGACCTGGAACAGCTCGTCGCGCGGGTAGGTCTCCAGGATGTCGAGCAGGTCCTTGCCGCTGTGGCTGCTCTTGGGCAGGTGCGCGCGCTGCAACACCTCGGCGACCTTGCGCTGCAGCACCGGAACCGAGGTGACGCTCTCGGCGTACGCCGCAGAGCTGAACAACCCGAGGAACCGGCGCTCGCCCACCACGTCACCGTTGGCGTCAAAGGACTTGATGCCGACGTAGTCCAGATATACCGACCGGTGGACCGTCGAGCGCGAGTCGGCCTTTGTCAAGATGAGGACGTTGCGCTCCCGCGCCTTGACTCGTGCGGCAGCCGGCAGCCGGCGAAAGGCGTGGGCCATGTCGGAGTCCGAACGCAGGATCCCCAGACCACTGGCCGGTAGGGCGCGCAGCCCCTCCTCGCCGTCCGAACCGGCTTCCAGCAGGTACTCCCGGTAGCCCAGGAACGTGAAGTGGTCGTCGACCAGCCAGCGCAGCAGTTCCGCGGCCTCATCGGTGTCCTGCGCGGGCAGATCCAGCTGCGTGTTCTCCAGCTCTCGGGCGACCCGCACCGCCGCGGCGCGCATCTTGCCCCAGTCCTCCACCGCCTCACGGACGTCGTTGAGCACCCGGCGCAGATCGGCCTCGATCTGCGCAAGCGCCGCGGGCTCGGTCTCCCGGTCGATCTCCACGTGCATCCACGACTCGACGACACCGTCAGCGGGGCAACGGCCCGGGTCGGAGGTGTCACAGACCTGCCGCAGCGCCCCGGCGATGTCGCGCCGCACCACCAGAACCGGGTGTACGACGTGGTGCAGCCGCCGACCGAGTCGGCTGAGCTCCGCGGTCACGGAGTCGACGAGGAACGGCATGTCCTCGGACACCACCTGTACCACCGAGCGGGTGCCCAACGTCTGCTCGTCGTCCTCGGACAAGGTGGCGGCGCGGACCACGGCGGTGCCTTGGGCGCGCTGCGTCGCCAGTTCGTAGTGGGCCAACGCGACGCCGGCGAGCTCACTGGGCGATCGGTCCAGGATGTCCTCGACCGGCGCCTGCCAGTAGTACCGGCGCAAGAAGGCCTTGAGCTCGTCCGGCGGCACCCGCTGTCCGCCGACACCGGACTGGGGCGGGGTGGCCACCTCGGCCGTCTCGTGTAGCCGCGCCGCCTTGGCCCGGTAGTGATCTTCGAGTTTGGTCAGGTCGGTGGCTGCCTCGGCTGCCATCGCGCCTCCTGTGCTGGACCGCCCGCACAACGCCGTACGAGTCCTCGAAATCTATCGCTTCGGTGAGCCGGCCGCCGGTGCTGCGTTGGGCCGCCTGCGAGGATGCGTCGCTGTGGGACTCAACTCCGGCAGCGTGCGGACCGCGCGGTTGCTGTTGCGCCGGCCGGAGCCGAGCGATCTCGGCGATGTGTTCCGCGTCCACGGGGACCCGGCTACCCAGCGGTTCAATCCGGCCGGCCCCGACCCCGACGTCGCGGCCAGCCGCACTCGTCTCGACGAGTGGCTCGCGCACTGGGCCGAGCACGGCTTCGGTTACTGGACGGTGGTCGACGCACGGTCCGAGGGGTCCGAGGGACCGGTCGTGCTCGGGTTCGGTGGCGTCCGGCTCGAGCGGTGGCAGGACGAACTTGTCCTGAACCTCTACTACCGGCTGGCGCCGACCGCCTGGGGCCGCGGCGTGGCCACCGAGCTGGCCCGCGCCGCGGTGTCCTCTGACCGGCAGGTCCGGCCCGAGCTTCCCGTCCACGCGTACACGACGGCTGACAACATTCCCTCACAACGGACCGCCGTGGCAGCAGGTCTGGTCCGCCGACCGGATCTCGACCGCCACCAGCCGGGCTTCCTGGAGGTCGTCTTCCGCACGCCGGGCAGCAGCCAGCTCCCGCGTCCTGAGGCCTGATCGCCGAGGAACTCGGCGTTGAACCGGGACCTCTGCTGAGCATCGAAGGCGGCTGCACTGCGCCACACCTCGGAGAGGCGAGGGAAAGCGTGCCTGTCATGGTGGTCTTGGTGACGGGCGGAGCCGGGTACATCGGTTCGCACACCGTGCTGGCACTTCAACGCGCCGCGCACGAAGTGATCGTGGTCGACAACTGTGCCAACAGCCCGCCAGTGGCCCTGGACCGGGTACAGCAACTGTCCGGCTCAGCACTGGTGTTCCACGAGACGGACCTACGCGACACAAGAGGGCTGAGCCGGGTATTCGACGAGCGCGCGATCGATGTGGTCATCCACTTCGAAGGGCTGAAGGCCGTCGGCGAATCCGTGGCTCACCCGTTGCGGTACTACCACAACAACATCGCCGCCACAGTCTCGCTGTGCACCGTGATGGACCAGCATGACATCCGGAAGATCGTTCCTGCGCGATCTCACCAGCACCGGCAACGGCTGGCAGGTATCGCTTTTGCGCTACTTCAATCCCGTCGGAGCCGACCCATCCGGGCGCATCGGTGAGGATCCCGTTGGCATCCCGAACAATCTGCTGCCCTTCATCGCCCAAGTCGCGGTCGGCGCCGACCCGAGCTGGTCGTATCGGCGACGACTACGACACCGTCGATGTCACCGGCGTTCGCGACTACATTCACGTCGCCGATCTGGCCGAGGGACACATCGCCGCCATGCAGCACATGCCGCGGACCGACGCTGCCGAGGCGTACAACCTTGGCGTCGGACATGGTTCGTCCGTCCGCGAAGTCGTGCACGCGTTTGAGCAGGCCAGCGGTAGGAAGGTGCCGACGCGGACCGCCGCTCGCCGCGCCGGTGACCTGCCCGCCTACTGGGCCGACCCCAGCAAAGCCAAGCAACAACTGGGTTGGACTGCCGACCGCGACCTGCTCGAAGCGTGCGCGGACACCTGGCGCTGGCAACACAACAACCCAGACGGCTACCACGGCGTCTGACCGTGGTGGCGAACGAGAAGCGCTCGCAGGTTGGCTCAGCGCGAGGCGGAACGTGGTTAGTGGTTGCTGCCATCCTGGTCGATGTTGATCACGACAACGGAGAGCGGGCGACTGGGTCATGACGGTTGAGCCCATGCGGACCCGCCCGCCCAGGCGACGCCGGCTCGGTCTGAAGATCACGATCGGCCTCTCGCCGTTGTCGGGCTCGTGCTCGGCACGGGAACGCTGGTCGACACACTCGGCGGCCCCACCGACTACCAGGGTCTTCCACCGCCCGCGGGTGCGAGCGTCCCGGATCAGCTGGATCCGGTCGGCTTTTCCACCCAGCTGTCGGACGCGGCCGGCGGCCAGGATCCCGCGGCGTTCCTCGCGCTGTTCGCGCCGGAGCTGCAGGAGGATGCCGGGCGCTGGTACAAGAACGTCCGCACGCAGGGCGTCGACCGGGTGCTCGCGGTGCTCCGGACCGACAGTTCTGAGCAACTGCAGACCGAAACGTTCGACGCGGTCCTCCAGGTGGGCTTTCACATCCCCGGGATCGACGGCACGGAGATCCGGCCGAGAGCGCCACTGACAGGGATGGCCATCGAGCCGAATCGAACGCCCTCCACCCAGTACGCCGTCACCGTGCAGCGGGTCGAGGGTGGCGGCGTGATCCAGGCGTGGGCCCCGGCCGGTCCGCCCGCTCCGTGGGACGTGCACGAACTGGTGGCCGCGCAGGGCCCGGGGTGCGTGCTGGCCACCGGCGCCCAGAACCAGTCGCTCCTGGCGGAGTTCGAAGCCCCGACCGCCCGGGCGGCCGACTACACGACCAACCTGTTCGAGGAGCTCCTGCCCGACCTCCCGGGAAGTGGTCTGGACAACCCGGGATTCCTGCTCTTCGTCGAGCCGGACGACGCCCTGTTCGCGACGTATCTCGTGGCCGGGCGCACACCCGGTCCGATCAGTGAGGTGGCGGGGTACGCCGTGGCGGTGCCATCGGCGTCAGGCGACAGCGCCGGGTCGCGCGTCGTCATGCGCCCCCAACCGGATCCAGCCGTGTTCGCCAGCGTCGCGGTGCACGAGTTCGTGCACGCGATGTTCCACTCGACACCGAACCAGTCCTTCCTGCCCGCCGGCCACAAGGACCCGGGTGTGGCCTGGATCTCAGAGGGCATCGCCAGGTGGATCGAGACCCACTTCACCGAGGCGGGCTTCACCGGCCCGAATCTCGACGCGGTCCGCGCCGCCGTGGCGCAGGGCTTCTTCGCCGATCGGCCGCCGACCCGCGACGAGCTGTACCTGCAGCCGGAGTTCGGATATCCGGTCGCCGCCTCGGTGTTCGAATGGCTCTCGGAGACCTTCAGCGTGGCGACCGCGTTCGACGCTGCGGCTTCGACGAGATCTGTGAGGCGGTTCCTTGGTCAACTCGGGGTTGTGGTCGCAATTGAGCAGTCATTTCCGGCCTTAAGCCCGAGTTGATCACCGGGACTAATGAGTACGGCGTCCGCACCGGCCGGGTTTACTGTCGAGGTCATGGCGCAGCGAGAAGCCGACATCCGGGTCAGTGACCTGCGCAAGACATTCAAGGTGCCCGAGCGCGAGGCCGGTCTGCGGGCATCCATGCGCAGCCTCGTCCGCCGTACCCACCGCGAGGTGCACGCGGTCGCCGGCGTCTGCTTTCAGATTCCGGCCGGCGAGGTGGTCGGATTCCTCGGCCCCAACGGAGCCGGCAAGACCACGACCCTGAAGATGCTGTCCGGTCTGCTCTTTCCCACCTCCGGGGACGTCAGCGTCCTCGGCCATGTCCCCTGGCGGCGAGAGCGGGACTACCTGCGACGGATGACGCTGGTCATGGGCAACCGCAACCAGCTGCAGTGGGACATCCCCGCGCTGGACTCCTTTGAGATGAATCGCGCGATCTACCGCATCCCCTACCCGGACTTCCGGGCGACCCGCGACGAGATCGTGGAGTTGCTCGAGATCGGTGACCTGGTCCGCAAACCGGTCCGCACCCTGTCTCTGGGCGAGCGGATGAAGGCGGAGATCGCCGCTGCCATGCTGCACCGGCCGCAGGTGCTTTTCCTCGACGAGCCGACCATCGGCCTGGACGTGACGATGCAGAAGCGGATCCGCACTTTTCTCGGTGAGTACAACCGCCGGTACGGCGCCACGGTGCTGCTCACCAGCCACTACATGGCCGACGTACAGGCGCTGTGCAAGCGGGTGATCGTGATAGACGAGGGCTCCATCCTGTACGACGGCAGCCTTCGGGAACTGTCGACCCGCTACGCCCCGCACCAGACGCTCAACGTCACGCTGGCCGATCCCGGTCATGACCTCGGCGGCTTCGGCGAGATCCTCACCGCGGAGGACGCCAGTGACAGCTCACGAGTGAGTCTGAAGGTGCCCAAGGAGCAGACCTCCGCGGTGGCCGCCCGACTGCTCGCGGCGCACGACGTCACCGATCTGACGATCGAGGACCCGCCGGTCGAGGACGTGATCGAGCAGGTCTTCTCCGGTCCTGCCCCGACCAGCGTGGGGTCCAGACCATGAGCGGAGTCGACCGGCCCGGAACGCTGCACGGCGGCGCCGAGGCCTTCCGGGCGTTGCACGTACCCGGCCGGCCGCTTCTGCTGCCGAACCCGTGGGACGTGGGCAGCGCCCGGATCCTGGTCTCGCTCGGCTTCCGGGCCCTGGCGACGACGAGCAGCGGTCACGCGGCGACGTTCGGGCGCATGGACGGCGACGTCACCCGCGACGAGGCGCTGGCGCATGCGGCGCAGCTCGTCGAGGCGGTGGACGTGCCGGTCTCCGCCGATCTGGAGAGCGGCTTCGGCGAGGATCCCGCCGCCGTCTACGACACCGTCACCGCGGCCGTCTCGATCGGGCTGGCCGGCTGCTCGATCGAGGACTACAGCGGCGACACCGGGCGCTACGAGATTGCCGCGGCCGCGGATCGGGTAGCCGCCGCCGTAGCCGCGGCGGAGGGGATCGTGTTGACCGCACGGGCGGAGAACTTCTTCCGCGAACGCGAGCCCGACCTCGGCGACACGATCGCCCGGTTGCAGGCCTACCAGGACGCCGGCGCCGATGTGCTCTACGCACCCGGACTGGCCGACCTCGGCGATGTTCGCCGGGTGGTCGCGGCGGTGGACCGGCCGGTCAACGTGCTTGCCTGGCCCGGGCTCGGCTCGATCGCGGAGCTGGCCGAAGCCGGCGTGGCTCGGGTTTCGGTCGGCGGCGCGTTCGCGTACGCAGCGATGGAGGCGCTGGTCCGGGCCGGGCGGGAACTGCTCGACGACGGCAGCCTCGGCTTCCTGGACCGCATCGCCGACGGCCGCCGACAGGCGCGGACCGCGTTCGCACCGCGCCGTTGACGACGGTTCGAGAGCCACGCCGCCGGCTGCAGGGGCTGCCCGGCCTGTACGCCGTCACGATGCGAACCGCCGTACAGGTGCAGTTCCAGTACCGCACCGCGAACTACGCCTACATGATCGGCATGATCGCCGAGCCGGTGATCTACCTCGTCGTGTGGTCCACCGTGGCGCGCTCCCAGGGCGGCGCGGTGGAGGGCATCACGGTCGGGGAGTTCGCGGCGTACTACATCGTCTGGACGCTGGTCCGGAACATGAACATCGTTTTCACGCCGTACGGGTGGGAGGGCCGGATCCGGCAGGGCCAGCTGTCGGGGATGCTGGTCCGCCCCGTGCACCCGATCCACTACGACCTGGCGTACTTCGCCGGCTGGAAGTTCGTGGTGATCCTGCTGTGGCTGCCGATCGCCGCCGTGCTGGCGCTGATCTTCCGGCCCACGTTCGACATCAGTCCACTGGAGATCGGGGTCTTTCTGATCGCGATCTGGGGCGCGTACCTGATCAGGTCGATGCTGCTGTGGGCGCTCGGGATGGTGACGTTCTGGACCACCAGGGTCAGCGCGCTGTACGAGATCTACTTCACCGCCGAGCTGCTGCTGTCCGGGCGGCTGCTGCCGCTCGCGCTGCTGCCGGCATGGGCTGTGACCGTCGCGGACGTGCTGCCGTTCAAGTACACCTTCGGCTACCCGATCG
>Ga0136615_10000695_pt1 | contig 15678 bp, 10 predicted proteins | sample AntDrymUQ2882206_2_FD_106647 | JGI IMG/M metagenome (GOLD analysis project Ga0136615, IMG submission 106647) | Polar desert sand microbial communities from Dry Valleys, Antarctica - metaG UQ288 (22.06) | ecosystem: Environmental > Terrestrial > Soil > Desert | place: Antarctica: Dry Valley...
GAGAAGTCACGCACGATGGCACGGCCGGCGACCGGGGCAGCGGCGGCGCGGAGCCGTCGGTTCTCTGTCGTGGTGCGTACCATCTGTTGCTCCCTAACGTGCGTTAGATGCTTTTCTAACACGCGGGAGGTCGGGCTGTCAAGTCGGTGCCGCACGCGCCCCACGCACGGCAGCGGGCGAGCGGGCACCGGACACGGGCCGGGCACGGTAGCGATTCGAGGCGTTCCTGACATTTGCGCATGGCGCTCGCGTTAGCCGCGGCGCCGCGGAGGACTTCCTGTCAGATGCGCATGTCCACCGACCGCTGACCGTCGTCCAAGGCCCAACAGCCGGGAGTCAAGGCTCAGCACGCCCCCTTGGAGACGTTCCGTGCCGCTCTCGAGCTGGCCAGTGCTGCTGTCATGCGCGGCTGTCATGGGGAAGGCCGGCTTAGCCGGGACAGCTCGTGCCGCATCGCGTTGCACGTCTGCGTGGGTCCGGGGCAGGGTCCGCACGGGTCCTTTCGGCGCAGATGGCACAATCGGCGTCCTGCCCTGACGGCTCCGCTGCTCTGAGCAGCGTTTGCCCTGGACCACCGCCCCTTCTCCCCGCCACGAAACCCGGAGGCCCGATGCCAGCACGCGATCCTGATCTGCCCGTCGTCCGCTTCACGGAGCGGCGGCTCGACAACGGCCTGCGCGTCATCGTCGCACCCGACCGGCTGGCGCCGGTGGTCGCCATCAACCTCTGGTACGCCGTCGGATCGCGCAACGAGACACCCGGCAAGACCGGCTTCGCGCATCTCTTCGAGCACTTCATGTTCCAGGGCTCGCGACACGTCACCAAGGCCGAGCACATGACCCTCATCCAGAGCGCCGGGGGCGTCAACAACGCCACCACGTTCTTCGACCGGACCAACTACTTCGAGACGCTGCCGTCTCACCAGCTGGAGCTAGGTCTGTGGCTGGAAGCCGACCGCATGGCCACGCTGCTCGATGCGCTGAGCCAGGAGAACCTGGACAACCAGCGCGAAGTGGTCAAGAACGAAAAGCGCCAGAGCTATGACAACCGACCCTACGGATCGTTCTACGAGAAGCTCATGGCCGCTGTGTTCCCGACCGGCCACCCCTACCACACCACGCCCATCGGCTCGATGGAGGACCTCGACGCGGCCAGCCTGGAGGACGTGACGGCCTTCTTCCGGACCTGGTATGCGCCAGACAATGCTGTGTTGTCCATCGTGGGGGACGTGGACGAGGGCCCGGCCTTGGAGGCCGCACAGCGCTACTTCGGGCCGATCCCGGCCTCCGGCGGCTTCCCACCCTTCGTGGCGCCAGACGGCCCAACGCGGATCGGGCGCGAGATCCGCGAGGTGGTGCCCGACGCGGTGCCCCTGGAGCGTGTCCACTTCGGCTTTCGGATGCCGCCCTTCGGCAGACCGGAGTACGACGCCATGGAGGTCGCCTCCCAGATACTGGCTGGCGGCAAGGGCAGCCGGTTGCATCGCCGGCTGGTCCGGGATGAGCGCATCGCCCAGGACGTCACGGCCTTCGCCCTGCCGCTCGTAGGGGGCTCGACGATCTTCGCCGGCTGGGTCACCGCTCGACCGGAAAGCGACGCGGCGACCGTCGAGGCGGCCTACCTCGAGGAGCTTCAGCGGATGGTCGATGAGCCGGTCACGGCGGACGAGCTGGCCCGGGCGCAAGCGCTGATCGAGTCCTCCGAGCTGTCCGCCCTGGGACGAGTGGAGGAGGTCGCCGACCGGCTCAGCATGTTCGCCACGTACTTCGACCGACCCGAGCTCATCAACGAACAACTGGGTCGCTATCTGGCCGTGGACGCCGCGGCCATCCAGCGTGCCGCCACGGAGATCTTCCGGGCGGACAACCGCGCGGTCATCACCTACGTTCCCGCCGTGCGCCAGGAGGCTGCGGCATGACCAACGTCCGACGGCCCGGGGATCCGCCCGACGACCGCCCGGCCGGCCCGTTGACGGACGCCCTGCTGATCGACGGGCCCGACGAGCCGGATCTCATCGACTCATCCGGCGACCCGGTCCTCCCGGAGGCGCCGCCCAACGCGACGGTGATAACGGACGCGACCGAGGCACCGCGGGCGGCCGAAGCATCGCCCGCGCCTGACCCCGATCCGCTCGCAGTTCTCGACGTGCGCCCCGCTCCCCGCGAGCCACGGGCGTATCACTTCCCCCGTTTCGAGCGTCACGTGCTGATCAACGGCCTGACGCTCCTCAGCGCCCACCTGCCCGGCCGGCCGCTGCTCAACGCGCAGCTCGTCTTCCGCGGCGGCGTCAGCGTGGAGGCCGCTGATCGAGGCGGCGTGACGGTGCTTGCCGCGCGTTCCTTGACCGAAGGCACGCAGCAGCGCGATGCCATCGAGCTGATCGAGGCGACCGAACGGCTGGGGGCGGACCTGGACGCGGAAGCCGGCTGGGATAGCCTGGTGGCGGGCATCAGCGTGCCGCGTTCCCGCTTCGCACCCGCCCTGGAGCTGCTCGCCGAGGTCGTGCTCTCCCCCAGCTTCCCCGAGGCAGAGGTCGACCGCCTGCGGGATGAGCGACTCAATGACCTGCTGCAGGCCCGGGCCGAGCCACGCCGCCGCATCGAGCGCGTCTTTCCGGAGACGATCTACGCCTCGACCGCGCCCTACGCCCGCCCGCTGGGCGGCACCGAGAGGACCGTGCCGGGACTCGATCGCGAAGCGGTCCAGGCCGCCTACTGGCGTCTGGCGGACCCTGCTTCAGCGGTCTTCGTGGTGGCCGGCGATCTCCAGGGACTAGCTCTGGTCGACCTCGTGGAGGAGCACTTCGGCGGGCGGATGGCGGCTCAGGCTGTGGACCGCGGGGCTTTGATCGAGGCTCACGCTGACGGACCGCGAGTGGTGGTCGTCGACCGGCCCGGCTCGCCCCAATCCGAGATACGCATCGGGCATCTGGGCGTCTCCCGCTCGACCCCCGATTTCCACGCACTGAGCGTCCTCAACACGATCCTCGGCGGGCAGTTCGGGTCGCGGCTGAACCAGCTCCTGCGCGAGGACCGTGGCTACACCTACGGCGTCCATACCTCGTTCGACATGCGCCGGGGCACAGGGCCGTTCGTGGTGCGCATGGCGGTCCAGACCGAGGTCACCGTGCCGGCCATCACCGAGACGCTCGGGGAGCTGCGTCGCATCGGGGAGGGGCCGGTGGAGCAGCACGAGTTGGATGAAGCGCGGGACTACCTGGTGGGCGTCTTCCCGTTGCGCTTCGAGGCAGCGCCGCAGGTCGCCACGGCTATCGCCGGGCTGGCCATCCATGAGCTCCCGGACGATGAGCTGGATCGCTACCGGCCGGCCATCGCGGCGATCACGGCGGATGATGTGCTGGCCGCGGCTCGGGCGCACGTGCGCCCGCAGGATGCCTCCGTGGTGGTGGTCGGCGATGCCAGCCAGTGGGTCGATGGGCTGCGCGAAGCGGGCATCGGGGAGGTGACCGTCATCGCGGATCCCGTCTCAGGCGAGGAACGCTAGGGCACCTCGGGAGGCGTTCGCGTCGTCGCCGGCCACTGAGCACGGCCCTCCTGAGGTCGCGCCGTGAACGCTACGGCCCGGTCACTCCGGTACGCTGCGCGATGTGATCATCGTGCTTGGCCGACCGGCACTCGCTCCGCCGGCACTCACCTCAGCGCCGCCCGCTCCACCTACCCTCGACGCCGCCGCACCGATCCTTCAGGACGATGATGGCCTTGACGGCCTGGCCGCCCTCGTGGCGGTGGCTGCCTCGGCGGCAGGCGGCGCGGTGCAGCTGGCCGGCTCCATCGGTGATGACCGGGAGGGGAACGAGGCCGTTATCCGCCTGGGCCGAGCCGGCGTAGGTCATGCTGCGCTCCTGCGTGATCCGACCGGGCGGACCCCCGTGACCGGACAGGAGCGTGAGCCGGCACCGCGGCTGGATGCGGAGGACGTGGAGCTGGGCCTGCGCTATCTGGCGGAGATCCGCGTGCTGATCCTCGCTGAGCCGCTCGAGAAAGAGGCCCAGGCTGCCGCGCTCGAGGCGGCGCGCTACCACGGCGCGCACGTGATCGCCCTCGTCCCGCCGGGATCCGTCGCCGATCCGGCTCTGGCAGACGCCGGCACCGTGCTGGAGACGCCGTCCGAGGGCGCGGCCTCATTCGTGGCGGTCGTGGCCAGATACGCGGCTGGTCTGGAGGCGGGTCGGAGCGCCGCAGAAGCCTTCCAGGAGGCCACGGCCGCAGGGGGTTGGGAGCGCACCGAAGCGTGACCAGGGCAGGTCCTGGAGGCGACGCGGTACCGGCCTCGCGGACCGGGTCGCCGGTCACCGAGGCCAGCGGGGAGCCGCTCGTGGTCTACGGGCCGCTCAGCGATCGCTACGACTTCGGGCCGCAGCACCCGCTGACGCCCAGGCGGTTCGGTCCAGGCATCGACCTGCTTCGAACGACCGGCGCGATGCGCTTCCTGCCGCCGCAACCGGCCGTGGACGGCCAGCTCTTGCGCCTTCACGGGGCCCGCTATATCGAGATCGTGAAGGCGTTCTCGCGCGATCAGGCCCGGCCAACGGCGGCGGGCATCGGACCGGGTGACTGCCCCGCGTTCCCAGACATGCACACGGTCTCGGCGGCCGTGGCCGGCGGCTCCATGACGGCCATGGATCTGATCCTGTCAGGGGAAGAGGGACACGTCTTCCAGCCTGGCGGCGGCCTCCACCACGCGATGGCGGGCCTGGCGAGCGGTTTCTGCATCTACAACGACGTCGCGCTGGCGGTGGCGCGCGCTCGTGATGCCGGTCACCGCGTGCTGTACGTGGACCTGGACGTGCATCACGGTGATGGCGTGCAGGCGCTCTTCTGGGACGACCCGGAGGTGCTTACGGTGTCCCTCCACGAGACGGGCGAGGCGCTCTTTCCCGGCACGGGCTTCGAGTCGGAGAAGGGCGGGCAGGGTGCCCCGGGCACGGCCGTGAACGTGCCCCTGGAGCCGTTCTCGGGTGATGGGAGTTGGCGGCCGGCCTTCGAGATGGTCGTGCCCGCCCTGGCCGAGGCGTTCCAGCCGAGTGTCCTGGTAAGCCAGCACGGCTGTGACTCGCACGCCTACGACCCGCTGGCGCATCTCCGCCTCACCACTGCCGCCTACGCGGAGGCGACTCATGCCCTCGACGCGATCGCCCACGCACACTGCCAGGGGCGCTGGTTCGCCACGGGCGGCGGTGGCTACGATGCATATCGGGTGGTACCGCGATCATGGGCACTCGTCTGGCTGGCGCAGGCGCACAGCGATGTCCCCGGCGGCATCCCCGCCACGTGGAGGGAACGCTGGGCGAGCGAGGCGGCGGAGTACGACCAGGCGCCGCTCCCCGAGACCTACCTCGATCCGGAAGACCTGGTCCAGCCCGATCCCGAGGCCACGATCAGCGTGAACCTGCGGACGGCCGAGCGGGCGCTCGACCGGTCGCTCCACTTGCAAGGGAGATCCTGATGTCGCAGACGACGGATAGCGTCAAGGTCCCTGGCGGCAGCCTCTACTACGAGGTCGAAGGGGAGGGGCCGGCCCTGACACTCATCCACGCGGGGGTCGCCCACCTTCGGATGTGGGATGAGCAGGTGCCGGTCTTCGCGGAGCGGTACCGCGTCATCCGCTACGACACCCGTGGCTTCGGCAAGACGCGCAGCGAGGACGTCGAGTTCTCCAACCGGGACGACCTTCGCGCGCTCCTCGACCACTTGGGCGTGGAGAAGACCCACCTGCTGGGCATCTCGCGCGGCGGGTCGATCGCGCTGGACTTCGCCCTCGAATCGCCTGAGCGGGTGCGCTCCTTGGTGATGGTCGCCTCCACGCCCGGCGGCTTCGAGCACGAAGATGCCGAGCTGGCCTCGCTGTGGACAGAGATGGAGCGGCTCTACGAGGCGAAGGACTGGGCGGCATTGGTCGAGATGGAGACCGCGCTCTGGACCGACGGGCCCGGCCAGCCGACCGACCGCGTGGACGGGGGGATGCGGCGCAAGCTGGTGGAGTGGAACCTTTGGAACTATCGCGCCGACCCGGGCGAGGGGAAGCCGCAGCCGCTGGACCCGCCGGCCGTCGGGCGCTTGCTGGAGGTGACGGTGCCGACGCTCCTCATGTGGGGCGACCTGGACGAGAGCGGTGTGCTGGCGGGTAGCGAGGCGCTGATGGCCGGCATCCCCGGTGCTCGCTCTCACGTCCTCCCGGACGTGGCGCACATGGTCAACCTGGAGCGTCCCGAAGAGTTCTCGCAGCGCGTCCTGGAGTTCCTCGCGGAGGTGCACGCGCCCGGCGGTTGAGCTGGCTGTCCTTCGGGGATGAAGCCGGCACGACGCCGGGAGCGGCACGAAGCCGACGATCCGGGCGCGGCTGTTCGGTGATCGTGACGGATCGCGGGTCTTACGGAACCGACCGTCCGTTCGGTTTGTGACTCGCCGCCTATACTCGCGGTCCAGTGGCCCATCGTCCCCGAACCGCCCCACCCACGCGCGGACCGGTCGATTCGCTCGCGCCGTTCCACGCGGCGACGCGTGAATGGTTCGAGGCGTCCTTCGCCGAGCCGACCGGCGCGCAGGCACAGGGCTGGCCGGCGATCTCCGGCGGTGATCACGCGCTCATCTGCGCGCCGACCGGATCCGGCAAGACCTTGGCGGCCTTCCTGTGGTGTCTGGACCGACTCATGGCGGAGCCGCCACCGACCGACCCGCTGCGGCGCCTTCGCGTGCTCTACGTTTCGCCCCTCAAGGCGCTCGTGCACGACGTGGACCGGAACCTGCGCTCGCCGTTGGCGGGCATCGCATTGGCCGCGCAGCGGCTGGGGACGCGGCCGCAGGACGTGCGCGTGGGTATTCGCACCGGTGACACGCCGGCCGACGAGCGGCGCGCCTTCGGGAAGCATCCCCCCGACATCCTGGTCACGACACCCGAGTCGCTCTACCTGCTGCTGACCTCACAGGCCCGGGAGGCATTGCGAGGCATCCGCTGGGTCATCCTCGATGAGATCCATGCGCTGGCCGGCACCAAACGCGGCGCCCACCTGGCACTCTCGCTGGAGCGCCTGGAGGCGCTGACGGAGCAGCCACCACAGCGCATCGGGCTGTCCGCCACCCAACGACCGCTCTCCGCCGTGGCCGGCTACCTGGGGGGCCGCGAGGCATCCGATGGAGAGACCGGCGGGGGACAAGGAGCGCAGCGGCCCGTGACCATCGTCGACGCCGGGGTGCGCAAGGCGCTGGAGCTGCAGGTGGTCGTGCCGGTCGAGGACATGAGTCGCCTGGGCGAGCCCATCCCGCTGGAAGAGGCACCCGGCGGGCCGGCCGCCGCGGGCGAGCAGCGCACCAGCATCTGGCCGGCCATCCACCCTCGGATCCTGGAGCTGATCCGAGCCCATCGCAGCACCATCATCTTCACCAACAGCCGCCGCCTGGCGGAGCGGCTCGCGCAGCGGCTCAACGAGCTGGCCGGCGAGGAACTGGTACGCGCCCATCACGGCTCGCTCGCTCGAGAGCAGCGCGTCCAGATCGAGGAGGCGCTCAAGGACGGTCGCCTGCCGGCACTGGTGGCTACCAGCTCACTGGAGCTGGGCATCGATATGGGCGCCGTGGACCTGGTGATCCAGGTGGAGAGCCCTACGAGCGTCGCGCGGGGACTCCAGCGCGTGGGCCGGGCGGGGCACCAGGTGGGTGAGCCATCACGCGGCGTCATCTTTCCCAAGTACCGCGGCGACCTGCTGGAGTGCGCCGTGGTGACACGCCTGATGCACGAAGGCGCTATCGAACCGACGGTCGTGCCGCGCAATCCGCTGGACGTGCTGGCGCAGCAACTGGTGGCCACCACGGCTGACCGAGCCTGGGGCGTGGAGGACCTGTACGCCATGGTGCGCCGCGCGGAGAACTTCGCCGAGCTCGGCCGCGAGACGTTCGAGTCAGTGTTGGGCATGCTCGCCGGGCAGTATCCGGCCGATGAGTTCGCGGAGCTGAAGCCACGCCTCATCTGGGATCGCGTGGCCAACACCGTGCAGGCCCGTCGCGATGCCCGGACCGTGGCCGTCATCAGCGGCGGCACCATCCCCGACCGAGGCCTCTTTCCCGTCTTCCTGGCCGATGACAGGGGTGCCGCGGACGTCCGGCCGGGCACGAAAGCCCACGCGGCACGGACCGGCGGCCGGCGCGTGGGCGAGCTGGACGAGGAGATGGTCTACGAGGCGCGCGAGGGCGAGGTCATCCTGCTGGGCGCCAGCGCCTGGCGCATCGAGTCGATAGGCCACGACCGCGTCCTGGTCTCGCCGGCACCCGGTGAGCCGGGCAAGATCCCCTTCTGGAAGGGCGACGGCGTGGGGCGGCCGGTGGAGCTGGGCCGCGCGCTGGGCGCCTTCACGCGCGAGATCGGCGAGGCGGGCGCCGCGGGCGGGACGAAGCGCGAGGCGGCGGTCACGCGGCTGCGGGAGCACCACGACCTGGACGAGCCGGCGGCGCGGAACCTGCTGTCCTACCTGGACGAGGAACGCGAGGCGACCGGCACGCTGCCCACCGACCGCACCATCGTCCTCCAGCGCTTCCGCGACGAGCTGGGCGACTGGCGCATCTGCCTGCTGACGCCGTTCGGAGCGCGGGTCCATGCGCCCTGGGCGCTGGCCATCGAGAGCCGCCTCCGCGAACGCCTCGGCATCGAGGTGCAGCCGATCTGGTCGGACGACGGCATCGTGGTGCGATTGCCCGCGACCGATGAGGGTGCTTCCTGGATGGCCTGGAGCGAGGAGCCCCAGCGAGTCGATGGGCAGGAGTCGCTGCCTGAGGCGGAGGGTCCTGGGTCGGGCTCGGGTGCGGGGCTGAGCGGTCCCACGGGCGCCGTCGAGGCGGAGGGCGCGGTACTCATCGCGTCGGACGAGGTGGAGGAGCTGGTGGTGGGTGCCGTGGGAGGCTCGGCCCTGTTCGCTTCGCGGTTCCGCGAGAACGCCGCTCGGGCTCTGCTCTTGCCGCGCCGGCGGCCGGGTTCGCGCACGCCGCTCTGGCAGATGCGTCAGCGGTCGGCGCAGCTCCTCGCCGTGGCCTCTCGCTACGGGTCTTTCCCCATCATCCTGGAGACGTATCGCGAGTGCCTCCAGGACGTCTTCGATCTGCCCGCCCTGCGCGGCGTCCTGAGCGCCATCGAACGGCGCGAGATCCGGGTGGTCAGCGTGGAGACGCGGCGCGCGTCGCCCTTCGCCTCCTCCCTGCTCTTCGACTACATCGCGGCCTATATGTACGAGGGCGACGCGCCGGTCCTCGACCGCCGAGCGCAGGCGCTGGCACTCGACCGCGACCTGTTGCGCGAGCTGCTGGGGGCGGAGGAGCTGCGCGAGCTGCTGGACGCGGACGCGCTCACGGAGCTCGAGCTGGAGCTCCAGGCGCTCGTACCGGAACGCGCTGCCGGCTCGGCCGATGCGGTGCACGACCTCTTGCGGCGCGTCGGCGACCTGTCCGATGCGGAGGTCGCGGCGCGCGTCCGGGGGGAGGAGCTGCGTTCACGGGAACGAGCCGCCGGGGAATGGCTGGAGGCGCTGGCCGCGGATCGTCGAGCGGCCGAGGTGCGCGTCGCGGGCGAGTCACGCTGGATCGCCGCGGAGGACACGGCGCGTTACCGGGACGGCGTCGGCGTGGCGCCACCGCGTGGGGTCCCGGACGCCTTTCTGGCACCGACCGTGGACGCGCTGGGCGGCTTGCTGGCTCGTTGGGCGCGACGACACGGCCCGTTCCTGACCGACGAGCCGGCACGCCGTTGGGGCCTGCCGACGGGCGTCGTGGAGACCGCGCTGGAGCGGCTCATGGCGGCGGGCACGCTCCTTCGCGGCGAGTTCCGACCCAACGGCGTCCACCGCGAATGGTGCGACCCGGAGGTGCTGCGCCTACTGCGACGGCGCTCCCTGGCCCGGCTCCGGCGGGAGATCGAACCGGTCGAGCCGCAGGCCCTGGCCCGCTTCGTGCCGGCCTGGCATGGCGTCGGCTCGGGCAGTGGAGGGCTCGACCGACTGGCTGAGGTGATCGCCCAGTTGGAGGGCGTGCCGCTGCCGGCAAGCGTCTTGGAGCGCGACATCCTGCCGGCCCGAGTGCGCGGGTATGCGCCGCGCCTGTTGGACGAGCTGGGCGCGGCTGGTGAGGTGGCCTGGGTCGGGGTCGGGTCGCTCGGTCGCGATGACGGCCGCATCGCGTTGTATCGGCCGGATCGGCTGGCGCTGTTGCTGCCGGCCGTCGAGCCGCAGCCGGACGATCCCGCCACCTCACCCGGCGACTCTCATTGGTTAGGGGAGGCGCTGCAGCGCAACTTGGAACACCGGGGGGCGTCGTTCTATCGTGATCTGCTGGCGTCGGCGTTGCGCGCGGCGGGGGAGCGGCGGACCAAGGCGCCGACGGAGCGGGAGCTGCTGGACGCGCTCTGGGACCTGGTCTGGAGCGGGCAGGTCACGAACGACACGTTCGCCGCGCTGCGCGCGCTGCGCTGGCCACGGACCACGCGCGACCGGTCCGCGGCGCGGCCGCGCATGGGCGCCTCGGGCCGGATGGGTCCGCCGGAGGGCTCGGGTCGTTGGTCCCTGGTGAGCGAGGCGGTCGCCACGTCGGTGGCACTGGCCGGCGGACGCGAGCCGTCGGCCACCGAGCGGCGCCACGCGCTGGCCATGCGCCTGCTGGAACGCCACGGCGTGGTGACGCGTGACGGGGTCGCCGCGGAGGGGCTGTCGGGCGGTTTCGGGGCGGTGTATCCGGTCCTCCGCGAGCTGGAGGAGCACGGGCGCGTCCGGCGTGGTTACTTCGTGGAGGGGCTGGGTGGCGCGCAATTCGCACTGCCCGGGGCGGTCGACCGCCTGCGGTCCGAGCGTGCCGACCCATCCGGCGAGCGCCCGAGGGAGGCCCGTACGCTGGTCCTGGCGGCGACCGACCCGGCCAATCCCTACGGCGCCAGCCTTGCCTGGCCGCGTCACGGCGATGACGACCGTCGCGTGCTGGCGCGTGCCGCCGGCGCGTACGTGGTGCTGCACGACGGAGAGCCGATCCTGTACCTGGATCGCGGCGGCCGTTCGCTCCAGACGCTGCCCGGCTTCGCGTCAGCCGAGGCGGCCGGGGCGGCACTGCACGCGCTGGCCGGTCTGGTCGCGGATGGCCGACTTCGCGCGCTGCAGGTGGAACGTCTCGACGGCACGCCCATCGCCGAGTCGCCCCATCGCGAACGACTGACGGACGCCGGCTTCCGCGCCGGCTACCGCGGCTACGTCGTCCGGGCGGGCTCACGCTGACGCCGCCCTCGCTCACGCGGCACGGCGCTGACGCCGCTCTCGCTGACGCGGCCGCTCGCGCACCTACGGCCATGCCTCGAGCGAACGATGAGGTGACCCGTGCCCGAGGGTGACACGCTGTTTCGCACCGCGACCGTGCTGCGCGAAGTGCTCGCTGGGAAGGCGGTCAGGGCGGCCCGCGGCAGGCCGGACGGGGTCGCCCTGGGCAAGGTCGTCGGGAGCCGCGTGGAAGGGGTGCAGTCGATCGGCAAGCACCTGCTGATCGGCTTCGACAACGGCCTTTCGCTGCACACGCACCTGCGCATGAACGGCTCATGGCATCGCTATCGGACCGCTGAGCGATGGCGCCGCAGTGCCGCCCGCGCCGTGGCCGTCATCGAGGTCTCCGACGCCGTGGCCGTATGCTTCGATGCGCCCACGGTCGAACTTCTTGACACCCGTGCGCTGTCGCTGCATCCGACGCTGGCGGCTTTGGGTCCCGACCTCCTCGCTCCTGAGCCGGACATCGCGGAGGCAATCCACCGCCTCAGCTCGGCCTCACGGCAGGAGATGCCCCTTGGCGAGGCGCTGCTGGACCAGACGGCCATGGCCGGCTTGGGCAACGTCTACCGCAGCGAGGTCTGCTTCATCGAGCAGGTCGACCCGTTCCTGGCCGTCGGGCGTGTCGACCTGGCCGCGCTACGTCGGGTCGTGATTGTCGGGCAGCGTCTTATCCACGCCAACCGGGAGGATCCGGCGCGGACCACGACGCTGGATGCCACCGGTGCGCCGCCCGGCCCCAGCCGTATCGGGCGGCCGGGCGACCGCCTCTACGTGTACGGGAGGGCGGGGCGACCGTGCCGCCGCTGCCGGACGCCGATCCGAAGCAAGGTGACCGGTGCCCTGCCGCGCCGGACCTACTGGTGCCCGACCTGCCAGCCAGCCGGTGCCGGCGCCTGACCATCGGCGATACGGCGGCGCGCGGCAGGCGGCGGGCTGGGCGGGCGCGCCGGGCGCGTGGCGGACTCGGAGTCCCGCGACGTTGGCATCCACTTTCTGCCACCTGTGACGGCGTGTGATGGTAAGCAGGATCCCACCGATTCCCACCGCGTTCGGAGCCTGTCAGTGGCGTCTGCGAAGCCGCCCGGGCTGAGGATGAGCGTGGGCTGGGGCAACGTGGTGCCGTGCGGACCGACCCAGCCGGGCGTGTACGCCGCTTACCATCACCCCCGGTCATGAGCGGTGGAGATACCGGCCTGGACGCGGCTTACCATCACCCCCGGTCATGAGCGGTGGGAATGCCAGCCTCGTCGGCGCCTGATGATCGGCGTCCGGCGGCCCTGACGATCGCGTCAGACCCCGAAGAATGATCGCACGCGATCCTCCACGCGTCGCAGGGCCTCCCCGCCGGGTTCGGGCGAGCCGCGCCAGCCGCGCCAGGCAAGGGCGACGCGCGCCTTGGCCTCAGCCCGTCGCGCGGCGAGCGCCACTCGGTCCAGCTCCCAGAACCAGGTCTGTGCCCATAGCCACGGCACAGCGCCCCAGACGAGGAGCGCGTAGTCGATCCTAATGGGCCGCGGAAAGTTGAAGGCCAGGTCGAAATGCGCCAGGCTCTGCGGCCAGGTCGCCAGCAGCAGGATGCCGGTGAGCACGAGCGCCCCGACTCCCCACAGCCGCGCCCGCGCCGGAAGGATCGCCAGGAAGAAGAGCGGAAACCACTTCAGGCTGGTTGCCAGTGCCCACAGCACGCCGGCCACGCGAGGACCGGAAAAGGACGCCGCCCAGATCATCATGGCCAGCAGGAACGTGATGTTGCCCGTGTCCAGCGTGGCGGCGATGGGCGCGGCGAGGAGCGCCAGCAGGACGGCCGTCGCGAGAGGACGACGCCGGTAGGCCCAATGGGCCGACCAGATGAGCACCAGGATGTTGACGCCGCGCCAGGCGAACCATGCGACATCCCAGGGCAGCAACGCCCAGGGCACGAAAAGGGCCAGCGTCCACGGCGCGTACACGTAGGGCAGGAAGGGCGCCGGCGGTGCGAAGGCGTTGCCGCCATCGAGCCAGATCCGGACACCCGCCCAGTAGGCGCGCGCGTCGGAACCCGCCAGCTCGCCGCGTGCCAACAGGAAGGTGGTCACGAGGCCACCGCCCAGGCCCACCAGGAGCATCGCCACGAGCCGGTGACGCTCGCCCAGCCGCTCTCGCCCGACGCGCCACTCGTCGCCGAGCCAGGCTCGCAGCCGGGCGGCCGGGGACAGCGATGTGTCAGCGACCATCAGCGGATGCTAGCGCTCGTGGCAATCAGCGAGGCTCCAGCCGCCAGCGGGGGACACGGAGCGCGTGGCTATACTCGGCGGAATGGCCGAAGGACACGTGATCGTCATCGGCGGCGCGGAGGACAAGATCCGCGAGCGGCTTATCCTGAGCCGCTTCATCGCGCTCGCGGGCGGACCTGACGCGCGCATCGCGGTGATCAGCAGCGCATCTTCGCTGGGCCCGCTGGCCGGCGAGATGTACCGGCGCGTGTTCACCGAGCTTGGCGCCGCGCACGTCGAGCCGATCCACGCGGTCACCCGCGCGCAGGCCAACGACGAGGCGGCCGCTCGATCCGTCCTCGACTCGACGGGTGTCTTCATGACCGGCGGCAACCAGCTGCGCCTCAGCTCCACCATCGGCGGCACGGCCATCGCGCAAGCCATCACCGAGCGGCACCGCCAGGGGTCGGTGATCGCAGGGACCAGTGCTGGTGCCTCCGCCATGAGCACGCACATGGTCGCCTTCGGAGCGAGTGGCGGCACACCCAAGCAGCGCATGGTGCAGATGGCGGCGGGCCTGGGCGTCCTGCCCGGGGTGATCGTCGATCAGCATTTCCAGCAGCGCAACCGCCTCGGGCGCCTGCTGGCGATCATCGCCCAGAATCCGTCCCTGCTGGGCCTGGGTGTGGATGAGGACACGGCCGGCGTGGTCGGCCCGGACCTGGTGCTGGAGGTCATCGGCCGGCGCAGCATCACCGTCATCGACGGCGCCGGCTCGGACACCGACGCCTGGGAGGTCCGCGCGCACAAGCCGCTCATGATCAGCAACGTCGTACTGCACTCGCTGCCAGCGGGCTATCGCTTCGACCTGCGACGTCGGCTGCGCGTGGCAGCACCCTTCCTTCGCGCGCTTGACGCGACAGACGCGATAGCCTCGGATCAAGGGTGATGGGATCGAGCGGCCCGGAACCCTCGAACGCAGCGGAGGGGCCGCGCCCGGAGCTGCGCATCCTGGAGACGCGCGTGCTGCGCGGACCCAACTACTGGGCTCATGGCCCGGCTGTGCGCATGCTGGTCGACCTGGGGGTCCTCGAGGAGTACCCCAGCAGCAAGATCCCCGGCTTCACCGAGGCGCTCATCGGCGTGTTGCCCAGCCTGGAAGAACACGCCTGCTCCCTGGGTCGCCGCGGCGGCTTCGTGTCGCGGCTCCAGGAAGGGACCTGGATGGGCCACATCGCGGAGCACATCGCACTGGAGCTCCAGAACTTAGCGGGCACTGAGGCGCGCATCGGCAAGACTCGCTCGAGCGGCGAGTACGGGCGCTACAACGTGATCTACGAGTTCCGCGAGGAGCAGGTCGGTGTGGAGGCCGGCCGCATGGCCGTCGCCCTGGTCAACCATCTGGTGGCGCCTGACGACGCATCGGTGGCCATCGACTTCGTGTCGGCCATGGAGCGCCTCATCCTCATCGCCGAGCGACAGGCCTTCGGCCCCTCCACGCAGTCCATCATCGATGAGGCCGTCTCGCGCGACGTCCCCTGGATCCGTCTCGACCGCCACAGCCTGGTGCAGTTGGGCCAGGGCGTCCACCAGCAGCGCATCCGAGCCACGATGACCTCACGCACGCCGGCCATCGCCGTGGACATCGCCTCGGACAAGGCACTCACCAACGCGCTGCTCGGATCCGCCGGGCTGCCCGTGCCACGGTCCCAGACGGTGCGTGGTGTGGATGCCGCCGTTCAGGCCGCCCTGGCGCTCGGCTATCCGGTGGTGGTCAAGCCGCTGGACGGCAACCATGGTCGTGGCGTCAGCCTGGACCTGCGCTCGGAGGAGGAGGTGCGCAAAGGCTACGCCCTGGCCCGGACCGAGAGCCGCGGCGGGTCGGTGGTCGTCGAGACGTTCGTGCACGGCATCGACCACCGCGTGCTGGTCATCGGCGGCAAGATGGTGGCCGTCGCCCAGCGCATGCCCGCCGGCGTCACCGGCGACGGTCAGCACACCGTCCGCGAGCTGGTCGAGGTGGAGAACAGGGATCCCCGCCGCGGCATCGGCCACGAGAAGGTACTCACCCGCATCCGCCTGGACGAGGCAGCCGAGGAGGTCGTCCGCAAGCAGGGCTTCGGCATGGAGGACGTGCCGCCGCAGGGCACCCGTGTCCAGCTCGCCCTGACCGGCAACATGTCGACC
>Ga0136615_10000698_pt1 | contig 15652 bp, 14 predicted proteins | sample AntDrymUQ2882206_2_FD_106647 | JGI IMG/M metagenome (GOLD analysis project Ga0136615, IMG submission 106647) | Polar desert sand microbial communities from Dry Valleys, Antarctica - metaG UQ288 (22.06) | ecosystem: Environmental > Terrestrial > Soil > Desert | place: Antarctica: Dry Valley...
CGGTCCGATCTATGACGTGGCACTCCGGGAGCAGTTGCTCCCGAGCGACGGTGCGACCCCCCTGGTCGTGCGGATCGTGCGGGGGGCTCGCGAACCGCTTGCGTTCCTGCTGGTCGCGCTCGTCATCGCTGACCTCGTCTACGCGATCGCGTCACGCACCGTGCTGACACGCCGATCCGGCCTGGTCCAGCGCGACCACGGCGGTGGTCGAGTCGTTCAGCGCCGGACCGAGTGAGTTGTGCAGCACTCCGTTACGGGTGTCGACCTGTCCGGAGAGGATCGCCCCACGGGACGGACAGCACAGCGAGTTGTTGACCTCGGCGTTCGTGAAGTTGACGTAGTCCCCGGCTGCTATGCCCCGTTGCAGGTACGGCATCCCGACCTTGGAAGCCGCAATCGACTGGTCGTCGGTGAGGAGCAGCACGATGTTGGGTCGAGTCCCGGCCAGCGTCGTGGCAGCGGCCGCCGCGCCGGATGACGCGGCGCCGCCGGGGGCAGTCACCATGGCGGTGACCGTTGCGACGGCGAGCGCGAGGACGATCCCTCGCCGCGTCCGTCTGGCGGGTGTCCTCACTCGGGTGCTCCTGATCGGTGGGTGGTGCGTTTCGCCGGTGGACAGCGGCTGCCGTCGGGACCTGGTTGTACGCGGATCGTAACCCCGATATCCGACCTTCGGTGCTACTGCGAGGCGGCTTCGAGTTCGGCGCGCTCCTGGTCCGCGTTCCGCGACTCCTCCGAGTCACCCGGGGGCTTCGCCGAGGCTCGCAGCGGTACCTCCTTGAGGAAACAAGCAGCAATCAGGGCGATCAGGACGGCCGGTACGCCGACCAGGAACATCGTCCCCAGCGCGTCGGCGAAGGCGCCCAGTACGGGCTCCCTGACGCCGGGCGGCAGATTCTGCAACGCCGTGATGTCGTTGGTATTGATTCCGGCCACGGGACCGCTGGTGCCGCCGAGTCCGGTGAACACCTCCTTCAGATTGCTGGCCAGCACGATTCCGAAGACCGCGCCGAATGCAGAGGCACCGATCGCACCGCCCATCTGGCGGAAGAAGACCACCGACCCGCTCGCCGACCCAAGATCGCGCATCTTGACCGAGTTCTGGATCGCGGTCATCAAAGTCTGCATCTGGGCACCGAGTCCCAGACCGAAGATCAACATGTAGCCGGCCAACAGCCAGTAGTTGGTGTTCACGGCCAGAGTGGACAACAACGCCAACGACGCGACCAGCAGCACCCCACCGATGATCGGGAAGATCTTGTACCGACCGGTCTTGTCCAGCATTCGGCCACACACGATCGAGGACACCAGGATCCCGACGATCGCCGGCGTCATGGCCAAACCGGACTGGGTGGCGCTGTATCCCTTGACCGCCTGCAGATAGAGCGGCAGGAAGATGATCACACCGAACATCGCGATTCCGGCCAGAAAAGCATAGAGCCCACCGACACTGAAGACCGGATTGCGGAAGAGCCGCATCGGGATGATCGGTTCCTCGGCCCGTCGCTCGACGAAATAGAAGACCGCGATTCCGGCGATCGCTGTGATCAGCAGAACCAGCGCCCAGCCCTCCGTCCAGCCGTAGTCCTTGCCGCGCCACTCCAGGTACAGGATCAGGCTGGCCACGGCGACCACGATCGTCAGGGCGCCCAGATAGTCGATGGAGACCTTGCGCTTGATCACCGGCATCTTCAGCGCGAGCGAGGTGACGACGAGGGCGGCGATGCCGATCGGGACGTTGATGTAGAAGATCCAGCGCCAGCCCGGACCGTCGGTGAAGAAGCCACCGGCCAGCGGGCCGGCCACGCTGGAGACCCCGAAGACGGCACCGAAGTAACCGCCGTACCGGCCACGCTCCCGCGGCGGCACCACGTCACCGATGATCGCCAGGGCAATCGAGAACAGCCCGCCACCACCGATTCCCTGCAGGGCACGGAAGCCGATGAGCTGAGTGATGTCCTGAGCCAGACCGCAGGCCATCGAGCCGATCAGGAAGATCGAGATGGCGATCTGGAAGATCAGCCGACGGCCGTACAGGTCAGAGATCTTCCCCCACAACGGAGTTGCCGCGGTTGCCGTGACGAGGTACGCGGTCACCACCCACGCAAGCTTGTCGAGTCCGCCGAGTTCGCTGGTGATCGTCGGCAGCGCCGTACCCACGATGCTCTGGTCCAGCGCGGCCAGGAACATTCCGGACATCACTCCGGACATGACGACCAGGATCTGCTTGTGCGTGAAGTAGGCCTGCACCTCCTCGTCCGGGGATGGTGCGGTGTCGGTGGACATGCTCATGAGCTGGATGTGCCTCTTCCGGTCGGAGAGTTCGGCGCGCTAGCCGCGGCGAGGTCGTCGGACAGGCGGCCGAGCAGTTCGGCGAGGCGGCGCCGGTCCGGCGCTGACCAGTGCGCTGTTGCGCAGGAGACGAGGTCAGCGCGTACCCGCAGGGCCGAGTCGAGGGCGTCCTGCCCGGCCGGGGTGAGCGAGAGCCGGGCAGCCCGCCGGTCGTCGGGGTCGCCGGTACGGGCCAGCAGACCGGCATCTTCCAGGTTGCGTACGTGCCGGCTCGCTGTCGAGGCATCCAGCCCGCACCCTTCGGCGAGGTCGGCTACCCGGATACCGGGCGAAAGCGCGAGGCGATGCAGCAGCCAGGCTCGGGGCGGTCCGCCGATGCTGCGGTCGGCTGCACCGAGGGTACGAGCGACGCGGAACGCTTCGATCACCACCTGCTCACCGGAGGGGACGCTGCGGTCTGCGTACTCGCCGGGGTGGTGCTCGGCCAGTGGGATCACCCCTGAAGTGTCGCATATGCATGCAGCATGCATGTATGTGCCCTATTGCAGGCAGGCGACTACCAACGCTTGCAGGATGGCGCTGTCGTCCTCGAGGTACTGGACGTCTTCCCCGTTTTCATCGGTGATGCCTTCCTCGGCCAACCGATCCAACGTGTCGGTCGACAGATCGCTGGAAACGGCCTGGTCGGCAATGCACTGGGCATCCGAAGCCTTCGCACCGTCGTTCTCCAGGGCGCGGGCGATGTCCTCGGCCGACGGCGACCCACAAGCGCTCAGAACGGCGATCGCGGCGGCCGCCGCTGCGGCCCTGACGACGGCGGCCCTGGTGACGGCGACGACCCTGGCGGGTTTGGTCAAGGAAGCGGCTCGGTGCACGACGCCACGGTATAGCGACGCGGTAACTCAGCTGACGAGCTCGAAGCCACATTCCTCGGCAGCGGCCTGGATGGCGGGGATGTCGTCGGCAACCACCTCGACCTGACCGCCATCGTCGGTGGCGATGCCTTCTTCGGCCAGAACGTCCAGGCTGGTTCCACTCACATCGGAGTCCAGCAGCGCCGCTGCGAAGCAGTCAGCCATCTCGGCTTCCAGGTCGTCTGCCGCGACGGCGGCCGAGATCTCACTGGCTTCAGGCTTGCTACAGCCCGACATGGTCAGCACAACGGTGGCGGCCAACCCGAAGGCGGCAACTGTCTTCTTCATCTGGGTACGTGTCTCCATCGTCAATGAGGTCGGAAAGTTTGTGGCTCGAGATCGTCGCAGGGTCTCCGGCGGCCCCGTGCCCGCCGGCTGCATGCTCTCAGATGCGCCGCAGCCGCTACCGGTTCCGTATTGTCTGCTCATGGATTCAGGCGTCGAGGGGCTCAACGCCCTGAGTGCCGGAGCCTTTCCCGAGCTGCTGGGTCTGGAGATTCGTGAGCAGGAGCGCGGCCGGATCGTCGCCGCCCTGTCGATCAGACCTGAGCTTTTGGCGCCGAACGGTTTCCTGCATGCCGCCGTCATCATCGGCCTCGCCGACACCGCCTGCGGATACGGCTGCCGAGGATCGTTGCCCGAGGGCTCGATCGGGTTCACCACGATCGAACTCAAGTCAAACTTCCTCGGCACCGCTCGGAACGGCGAGATCTGCACAACCGCCCGGGCCGTACACGCCGGCCGTACGACGCAGGTCTGGGATGCCGATGTGACCCACGTACAGACCGAAAGAACAATTGCGCTCTTCCGCTGCACCCAAGCCGTGCTCTGGCCCCGACCCTGATCCCCCGTCCCACCTGTGAAAACGTCCGGAACAGCTACCGTCCACTCGACCAGTCCGCCCGAGGAGAAACGAATGTCCTTGTCCAGCACCTTCCCCGATGTCGAGATCCCGGACGTATCGGCCACCGACTATGTGTTGCGGGCGGCCACCCGACTGCCCGATCACCCTGCAGTGATCGATGGAGTCAGCGGTCAGACGCTCAGCTTCGCCCAGTTGGCCGGTTACATCGACCGCTTCGCTGCGGCGCTGGCCGAGCGAGGCATCCAGAAGGGTGACGTCGTCGCGGTGTTCAGCCCGAACACCATCTACTACCCGGTCGTCTTCCACGGGATCGCCCGGACCGGCGCCATCTCGACGACCATCAACTCCCTGTACGGCCCGGACGAGATCGCCTTCCAGCTCAAGGACGCCGGCGCGAAACTGCTGATCACCGTCTCGCCGTTCCTGGACCGCGCCCTGGCCGCCGCGAAGCTGCACTCGCTCGATGCGATCATCGTGCTCGACGGCGCCGAGGGACACGAGTCGCTGCAGGACCTGCTCACCTCGAAGGCGCCCTCCGTCCAGGTGGACATCGACGCGGCCAACGACCTCGTCACGCTTCCGTACTCCTCGGGTACGACCGGCCTGGCCAAGGGTGTGATGCTGACCCACCGCAATCTGGTGGCCAACATCCGGCAGTGTGAGCCGCTGTTCCACCTCGACGAGAACGAGCGGATCATGGCCGTTCTCCCGTTCTTCCACATCTACGGGCTCACGGTTCTGATGAACATCGGTCTGTCCATGGGGGCATCCCTGGTCACCCTTCCGCGCTTCGAGTTGGAGCAGTTCCTCGGCGCCCTGCAGGAGCACAAGGTGACCCGGATCTACGCCGCCCCGCCGATGGTGCTGGCCCTGGCCAAGCATCCGATCGTGGACAACTACGACCTGTCCTCGGTGCAGACGATCTTTTCCGGCGCAGCTCCGCTGGATCAGGAACTGGCCCTCATGTGTGAGCGGCGGCTCAACCTGCGGGTCTGTCAGGGGTACGGCATGACCGAACTGTCACCGGTCTCGCACTCGACCCCGGACGGCGTGGACGCACCGCGTGGCTGCGTGGGTGTGGCGCTGCCCAACACCGAGTCACGGCTGGTCGATCCGGACAGCGGCGAGGATTCCGCCGACGGCGAGCGCGGCGAGTTGTGGGTACGCGGGCCGCAGGTCATGAAGGGTTACCTGAACAATCGCGAGGCCACAGCGGCAACGCTGGACGAGGACGGCTGGCTGCACACTGGCGATGTCGCCCTGGTCGACGAGGACGGGTTCTTCTGGATAGTCGACCGGGTCAAGGAGCTGATCAAGTACAAGGGCTACCAGGTCGCACCGGCCGAACTCGAAGCCGTACTGCTCAGTCATCCCTCGATCGCCGATGCCGCTGTGATCGGCGTACCGGACGAGGAAGGTGGCGAGGCCCCGAAGGCCTTCGTCGTCCCCGTCCCGGGCCAAGAGCTGACCGCGGCGGACGTGATGGACTTCGTGACCGCCAAGGTCGCCCCGCACAAGAAGGTGCGGCACGTGGAGTTTCTGGATGCGATCCCGAAGGCGGCCAGCGGCAAGATCTTCCGCAAGGACCTCCGCGCTCGAGAGAAGCAGAACTCCGCCTCCTGATCGGCGGTCGTTCCAGGCCGCGGGGTTGGGCAGCCGGACTGGTCGATCGGGTTGGACGCTGGGAGGCTGGGAGGCATGACCACCGAAACGATTGCCGGAGTGTCCCGTCCCGTTCCCACCGACCTGTTGATCGGCGGGAAGTGGGTGGCCGGATCGGGAGGCGATCGGTTCGACGTCACCGACCCGGCTGATGGAACGACGCTGTGTACCGTCGCCGACGCCACCGCTGCGGACGCCACCGCCGCCATCGACGCCGCCTACGCCGTCGTGCCCGAGTTGGCGGCAATGCCACCGCGCCGACGTGCGGAGATCCTGCGCACCGCCTTCGGGGTGATGATCGAACGGCTGGACGACATTGCTCTGCTGATGGTGCGCGAGAATGGCAAGGCGCTCGCCGACGCGAAGGCCGAGGCGACCTACGCGGCCGAGTTCTTCCGTTGGTACGCCGAGGAAGCCGTACGCATCGACGGCAACTACACGACCGCTCCGGCTGGGACGAACAAGATCCTGGTGACCCGTCAGCCGGTCGGCGTCGCACTGCTCATCACGCCGTGGAACTTCCCCGCTGCCATGGCGACTCGCAAGTGGGGACCAGCGATCGCCGCCGGCTGCCCGACCATCCTGAAGCCGGCCGCGGAGACCCCGCTGACCGCGCTGCTGATCGCTGAGATCCTGACCGATGCCGGGCTTCCGGCTGGTGCGGTCAACGTCTTGCCGTCCAGCAAAGCCGCGCCGATCTCGGAGACCGCACTCGCCGACTTCCGGGTCCGCAAGCTGTCGTTCACCGGATCCACCAAAGTCGGCCAGGGACTGTTGAAACTGTCCGCCGACAACGTAGTCAACACCTCGATGGAACTCGGTGGGAACGCGCCGTTCCTGGTCTTCGCCGACGCCGACCTGGACGCAGCCGTGGACGGAGCGATGCTGGCCAAGCTGCGTAACGGCGGTGAGGCGTGTACGGCCGCGAATCGGTTCTACGTCGAGGAGTCCATCGCCGATCGCTTCGCCGACAAGCTGGCCTCGGCAATGGGATCGATGTCCATGGGCCGCGGCGACGACGACGGAGTGAAGCTCGGGCCGCTGGTCAACGAGGCGACCGTCGACAAGGTCGACCGCCTGGTCAAGGACGCCATCTCCGGGGGCGCGCGGGCGCTGGTCGGCGGCCAACGCCCGGACGGCGCGGGCTTCTTCTATCCGGCAACCGTTCTCGTCGACGTACCCGAAGAGGCCGACTGCCTGACCGAGGAGATCTTCGGTCCGGTCGCCCCGATCGTCAGCTTCACCTCCGAAGCCGAAGCCGTACGCCAGGCCAACGACACCCCGTACGGCCTGGTCGCCTACCTCTACACCGGCGATCTCGGCCGCGGACTACGGGTCAGCGAGAGCCTGGAATGCGGCATGGTCGGCATCAACCGCGGTGTGATCAGCGATCCCGCCGCACCCTTCGGCGGCATGAAACAGAGCGGTATCGGCCGCGAGGGCGCACACGACGGTCTGCTGGAATTCCTGGAGACCAAATACGTCGCCTTCACGCCGTAGGTTGGCGGTATGGCTGATCGCGGAGGGATGCCAGGTGCCGGCAAACGCCTGGTCGACAGCCCCGTTTTCCGACCGATCCGCTCCGGCCAGACCTTCGAGGAGACCGTCGAACGGCTGCTCCAGGCCGGCAAGCTGGGGGTGATCAATCCTGGGGAGCGGCTGCCCAGCGAGCGTCAACTCGCCGCGGCGCTCGGCGTGGCCAGAGAGACCCTGCGCGAGGCGCTGCGGTCGCTGGTCGAGGCGGGCTACTTCGAATCCGTGCGGGGACGAGGTGGTGGCACGTTCATGCGGCGCCGTCCAGGACCGACCCCGCTACCGACCGAGGACGTTCCAGCGTTGCCCGGACTCGGTGAACGGCTCTGGCAGATCCTGGACCTTCGTCGAGTCCTCGAGGTCGGCGCCGCGGAGTTGGCCGCCACCCGAAATCTCAGCCCAGCGGTCAGCGCCCAGCTCCGCTGGTTGCTTGATGAGTCCTGTGGCATTTCGATCGAGGAGTACCGGCCCATCGACTCGCGATTACATCTGGCCATCGCCGAGGCCGCCGGTATTCCAGCCTTGGCCGGCTACGTCGCGGACGTACGCTCCGAAGTCAACGACCTGCTCGACGCGATCCCGCGCCTGCCGGTCAACATCCGCAACTCCAACGTCCAGCATCGAAACATCATCGAGGCAGTCCTCGACGGGGATCCCGCGGCCGCCGGCACAGCGATGACCGAGCACTTGGCCGGCACAGCCGCACTGCTCCGCGGCTTCCTGGAAATCTCTCCGGCCTGAGGCGTCAGCCAGCCAAGCAGATCCTGGCGGTTTCCGTCCAAACCGTCACATCCTGGCGGTTTCCGTCCAAACCGCCACATTGTTGCTCGGGCGTGCTCGGGCCGTAAGTTCTTTGACGTGTATGCCATCACGCTGCCGTCCTTCGGCGGCCCGGAGGTCCTGACCTGGGCCGAGGTCGGCGACCCCGGCTGCGGCCCGGGCGAGGTCGTCATCGACGTCGCCGCGAGTGCGGTCAACCGCGCCGACATCATGCAGCGTCAGGGGCGCTACCCACCGCCGCCCGGCGCATCCGAGATCCCCGGTCTGGAATGCAGCGGAGTCATCTCCGGGGTGGGTGAAGGGGTCACCGGCTGGTCGGTCGGCGACGAAGTCTGCGCGCTGCTGGCCGGTGGCGGGTACGCCGAACGCGTCAATGTCCCAACAGTGCAAGTGTTTCCGCGGCCCGGTCGGCTCGACCTGGTGGCCGCAGCCGGCCTTCCCGAGGTGACCTGCACCGTCTGGTCGAATCTGGTGATGCGAGCCGGGCTTGCCGCTGGCGACACGCTGCTCGTACACGGCGGCTCCAGCGGCATCGGGACGATGGCCATCCAGATCGCCGGACTGGTCGGGGCCACGGTGTTTGTCACCGTGGGCTCGCAGACCAAGCGTGATTTCTGCCTCGAGTTGGGAGCTGGCGCGGCGATCAACTACCGCGAGGAGTCCTTCGTCGAGCAGATCACCACACTCACCGACGGACGTGGGGTGGACGTCATCCTGGACAACATGGGCGCGGCCTACCTCGGCGGCAACGTATCGGCGCTGGCCCCGGACGGCCGGCTGGTCATCATCGGGATGCAGGGCGGGCGCAAGGGCGAACTCGACATCGGTGCCCTGCTGGCCAAGCGAGGATCGGTGCACGGCACCGGGTTACGCGGTCGGCCCGTCGAAGGGTCATCGGGCAAGGGAGCAGTGGTTGCCGCGGTGCGCGAGCACGTCTGGCCGGCGGTCGAGAGCGGTCAGATCCGGCCGATCATCGACCGGATGCTGCCGATGACCCAAGCTGCCGAGGCACACCGCGTCGTCGAAAGCAGCACGCACATCGGCAAGGTCCTTCTGGCAGTCCCCCGCTGAGCGATCCTGCCGACTCGCATCGTCAGCCGAGGGCGGCCAGTGCGTCGAGGATGTGATCGACCTCGGTCTCGGTGTTGTAGTGCAGCAGGCCGATCCGTACCGCTCCACCCTCGGCGTTGACGCCCAACGCGTCGAAGAGTTCGGTCGCGTAGTAGTCGCCGTCCCATGCGCAGATCCCCCGCTCGGCCAGGAACTCGTTGACCTCGCGTGGATGTTTGCCTCGCACGGTCAGCGACAGGGTCGGCGTGCGCCGCGGAGCTGAGCCGTGAATGGTCACGTGCGACATGGCCCGGATCCCGGACTCCAGCCCTAGAAAGATGTTGTGTTCGTACGATTCGGCGGCCCACATCGAGGCCAGAATCCGTTCGCGTCGAGTACCTTGCGTCGGTATCAGGTCGGCGAGATAGTCCGCCGTTGCCGCCAATCCGGCGTAGAGCTCGAAGGGCGGAGTACCGGTCTCGAAACGTTCGGGAACGCCATCGGGCGACGGTACGAGCTTGTCCGGGTGCAGGTCGGCCAGCAGCTTCGGATCGGCGGTGAGGGCACCGAGATGGGGGCCGCAGAACTTGTACGGCGAAACGGCCAGCAGATCGGCTCCCAGCTCGGTGATGTCCAGTGGAACATGGGGAGCGGCGTGCACCGCATCGACGTACATCAACGCCCCGACCTCGTGTGCTCGCCTGGCGATCGCCGGCACATCGGGCCGCGTCCCGACTGCATTGCTGGCCGCCGTCACCGCGACCAGCCGGGTCCGGTCGGTGAGCAGTTCGTCGTACTGCCACTCGGGCAGTTCACAGGTCTCGATGTCCACTTCGGCCCATCGCACGGTGACCCCGGCGGACCGGGCGGCCTGCAGCCATGGCCGGATGTTCGCGTCGTGATCGAGGCGGGAGACGATGATCTCGTCGCCGAGCTGCCAGGTCTTGGCCAGCGCGCGGGACATCGTGTACGTCAGCGACGTCATGTTGGGGCCCAGGACGACTCCTGCGGGTACGCCGCCGACCAGGTCGGCGATGGCACTGCGCCCGGCGCGCACCAACTCGTCGGCCAGGGCCGAGGCCGCGAACGGACCGCCCCGATTTGCCACCGCCGTACGCATCGTGTTGCCGACCGCCGAGGCGACCGAATAGGGCACCAGACTGCCGGCCGCGCCGTCGACGTGCACGAAGCCGTCGGCCAGAGACATGAATTGGCCCCTGACCCGGAGCACATCCAATTCGGTCGTGACAGCGTCGGGCACCCTCATACCCTAGTCATGCAGCTGCGCCGATTGCCTGGCTCCCGGCCATTGAGTATCAGCCAGCCGGCCACGCCACACCCCTGCTCGAGCCGGGTGATCTCTGCTCTGCCGTGGGTGCGTCAGCCTGGCTCGGGGTCATTCATCTGAACGAGGCACGATAGGGGGCATGACGCAGCCAGACCAGCCGCCCCAGCAGCCCCACGTCGTCGTGATCGGACCCGACGGGCGGCCGATCGGAACGGCGCCGGCGCCGGACGGGGACGCCCAGTCGGCCATGCTCGCTGCCGGGGAGGGACGTGAGGGACGCGAGGCCGGGAACGTCGGTGAACAACTCGGGGAGATGGTGTCCGAACCGGCCAAGGTGATGCGGATCGGCTCGATGATCAAGCAGCTTCTGGACGAGGTACGCGCCGCCCCACTCGACGATGCCAGCCGTAACCGGCTGCGTCAGGTGCACGAGCGCTCGATCCACGAACTCGAGGACGGACTGTCCACCGAGCTGCGCGACGAGCTGCATCGTCTCTCGCTGCCCTTCGGCGACGACGTCACGCCCAGCGACGCCGAGCTGCGGATCGCTCAGGCGCAGCTCGTGGGCTGGCTCGAGGGTCTCTTCCACGGGATTCAGACCGCACTGTTCGCCCAGCAGATGGCGGCCCGGGTCCAAGTGGAAGAGATGCGGCGCAAGGCGCTACCCAGTGGGTCGTCCATGGGCATGCCGGGTCAACCGGCCGGCGCGCCGGGCATGCCTGGCTATCCCGCAAGCGGCGACCAGCCAGGCAGCGGCCAATACCTGTGATCCGCTGATGCCCTGACCAACGGCCGGTTCGCTACCAAACCGGCACTTTGGACCCCAGCAAACGGACGGTTCGCTACCAAACCGGCACTCTGGACTTCTCAGAGATGCTTGGCGGCCTCTCGGCGGGACAGGCCTGACATCTGCTTCCCGTGTTCGGCGAGGTAGCGTCGTACCCACTCGGGATCGGTCTTGGCATACTCCCGCAGCGCCCAGCCGATCGCCTTCCGTACGAAGAACTCCCGATGGCTGAGACTGGGCGCCAGGCAGTCGACCAGCAGGTCGAGATCGGTGTCGGTCTTCGACCCGATCTGAGCGAGAATGGAGGTCCTCCTGCGCCAGATGTCGTCGTCGGTCGACCAGGCACGGAGCACCGGTGCAACTGAGATCGGATCGGTCCGCAGGATCGGGCCGACCCGGCGGATCGCGACCTCGTCGACGTAGTCCCACCAGGCTCCGGTCACGATCAAGTGCTCGTAGAGCGGCAGCGTGCCGGGATCCTGGTACGTCGCGTAGGCCCGATATCCGGTCAACGCGATTGCGGCATAACGTTCCTCGCGGTACCTCCCCTCGTCCCACATGGCGCGTACGGCGCTCTGCCAGCTGCCTCTGTCGGGCAGCACGTGCTCGGCGTACACCGTCTGACAGAGCCGAGCCACCTCAGGGACCCGCAGACCGCGGTAGGGCATCGCCGACTTCATGTACCGCTGCTGTCCCACTGCCCGCTCAGGATCACCCGCAGCGGCCAGCCCGGTCCGTACCGCGTTCAGCAACTCCTGCATGTGCTCACGATCCCGAACCTTTTCGCCGGTTCGCTACGCAAAGGCCGCTTTCGCACCCGCCAAAGTGGAGGTTGTGTAGCGAACCGGCCGGCGGCGAAGTCCTGTCGACAACTGGCCGGTCAGATTCGGGGCGCCCGACTAGCTGTCGACGGGCTGTCCGACCAGAGCAGCCGGTCCAGGTAGTCGGCGAACCCATCCTGGTCATTTGTCCCGGTGAGGTCGTCGGCCACGGCCAGTACGTCGGGATGCGCGTTGGCCACCGCAACCGCGCGGCCGGCCCAGCCGAACATCGGCAGGTCGTTGGGCATGTCGCCGAAAACCAGGACGTCACTGCGGTGCACCCCGTACCGCTCCAGCGCCACAGCCAGACCGGTCGCCTTGGTGACCCCGGCCGGCAGCAGTTCGATGAACCCGAGGCCGGCGTGGGTGAGTTCGGCGACGGTCGGTGGCACGATCGCACGCGCCATTTCAAGCAACGAATCCTGTTCGTGCACAGGCGAGCACAGGTAGAACTTCAGCGCCAGCCCGTCGCTGGGCAGGTCGGCGCGGACCACTACTTGCAAGCCCTCGTTGTACGGCCAGGCGAAGCCGGGTTCCACATAGAGCACGTGCTTGCCGCCGACCGGGTACTCGCCGGCGTAGAGCAGCGGCCCGGTCACTGCCTCGATCTGGGCGGTGATGTCGAGGGCCAGCGCGCTGGGCATGGTCTCCTGCCGCAGCACCTCGCCAGTGGCCAGGTCGCCGACGAAGGCACCTTGAGCAAGCACCATGATCCCCTGGCCGCCGAAGTACTCCTCGACCGTGTAGAGCAACCGAGGCGCGCGTCCGGTCACGCCGACGACCGGAATGCCCTCGTCCCGTAGCCGGGCCAGGGCGGCCGCATTCCGCGTGCTGACCTGCGCCGACGAGTCCAGGAAGGTGCCGTCGAGGTCGGTGGCGACCAGCTCCGGCCGCCAGGACGTGTCGGTCAGCACGGTGATCTTGACCTTGTGGTGGCGACCCGCCGAGCGATGCGCCCAGAAACCGCAAAAGGGTCAATATCACCACGGAAAAGGCACGGCTGGCGGAGCGGGCAGGGCGGGCTAGCCAACGGGTTCCAGGATTTCCCGGCCACCGAGATACGGGCGCAACGCCGGCGGCACGCGCACCGATCCGTCGGCCTGCTGATGCACCTCGAGCAGGCAGGCGATGGTCCTCGCGATCGCGCAGAGCGTGCCGTTCAGAGTGGCCGCGACCTGTGGGCGGCCGCCCTCGTCGCGATAGCGGATATTGAGCCGTCGGGCCTGGAACGTGGTGCAGTTCGAGGTCGAGGTCAGCTCCCGGTACGCCGATTGCGACGGAAACCAGGCCTCGCAGTCGTACTTGCGAACTGCGCTACTGCCCAGGTCCCCGGCCGCGATGTCGACGACCTGGTACGGCAGTTCCAGTGCGGCAAGGAACTGTTTCTCCCAACCGAGCAGCCGCCGGTGTTCGGCAGCGGTTTGATCGGGCGTGCAGAAGGAGAACATCTCGACCTTGTCGAACCAGTGCACCCGTACCAGTCCGCGGGTGTCCTTTCCGTACGAGCCGGCCTCCCGGCGAAAACACGAGGACCAGCCGGCGTAGCGGATCGGCCCGGCGGCGAGGTCGAGGATCTCGTCGGCGTGATAGGCGGCCAACGCCACCTCGGAGGTCCCGACCAGATACAGGTCATCGGCCGCCAGACGATAGACCTCGTCGGCGTGTGCACCGAGAAAGCCGGTGCCCTCCATGGCTTCTGGGCGTACGAGGGACGGCGCGATCATCGGGGTGAAGCCAGTCTCCCGGGCCTGGGCCATCGCCAGGTTGGCCAGGGCGAACTCCAGCTCGGCGCCCACACCGGTCAGGAAGTAGAACCGGGCGCCGGAGACCTTGGCTCCGCGCTCCATGTCGATTGCGCGTAACCCGGTACCGATCGCGACGTGGTCGCGAGGCTCGAAGTCGTACGACGGAAGCTCGCCGACGGTCTCGAGGACCAGGCTGTCGTCCTCGCCACCGGGAGGTACGCCGTCTGCGACCAAGTTGGGTACGGCGAGGTGGGCGGTACGCACGGCCGCATCAGCGATGCGCTCCTCTTCCTCGAGGGCCTTGACCTGGGCCGCCAGTTCCTGCGCGGCGGCGAGCATGGCCGGGCGTTCCTCCTTGGACGCAGCGCCGATCTCTTTCGATGCGGTCTTCTGTTCGGAGCGCAGTCGATCGGCGCTGGTCACGGCGGCACGACGAGCGGCGTCCGCGGCCAGGAGTTCGTCGGCAAGAGCCGGGGGCATGCCGCGGGCGGCGAGGCTGTCCCGGACAAGGTCGGGCTCGTCCCGAAGCACCCGTAGATCGATCACCCCACGAGGCTATCCGTGCGCTCCGATGAGCCGGCCGGGACAATGACCGACATGCAGTTCCTCAGCTCACCGCCGGGCTATGACCTGACCTACGACGATGTCTTCATGGTCCCGCAGCATTCGGCGGTGTCCTCGCGGCTCGACGTGGACCTGACCACCCCGGACCAACTGGGTACGACCATCCCGATCGCGGTGGCCAACATGACCGCGATCTCGGGCCGGCGGATGGCCGAGACGATCGGCCGACGCGGAGGGTTGGCGGTGTTGCCGCAGGACATCCCGACCTCGGTCGTCGCGAATGTGGTGGCCTGGCTCAAGAACCGCCACCTGCTCTACGACACCCCGATCGTGCTCACGCCCGAGACCACCATTGGCGAAGCATTGTCGTTGCTGCACAAGCGTGCCCACGGAGGCGCAGTGGTCGTCGAGGGCGAGCGGCCGGTCGGCGTACTGACCGAACGCGACTGCGCCGGCTGGGACCGCTTCGCCCAGGTCGGAGCGGCGATGAGTCCGCACATGATCACCGTCGAGGATGGGACCGATCCGGCGAAGATCTTCGATCTGCTCACCGACGAGCGGGTTCGGATCGCCCCGGTCGTCGCCGGGGAGCGGCTGGTCGGGGTAACGACGCGGAAGGGTGCGGTACGGGCCGGGCTCTACCAACCTGCCGTCGATGGTGGCGGCCGGCTGCTGACCGCGGCGGCAATCGGGGTAAACGGCGACGTGGCCGGCCGGGCGACGACGTTGCTGGCCAGCGGCGTCGACGTACTCGTGGTGGACACCGCCCATGGCTTCCAGCAGAAGATGATCGACGCGCTCCGTTCGGTCCGCGCGGCTGTCGGCCCGGACCAGCCACTGGTCGCCGGCAACGTGGTCTCCGCCGATGGCACCCGGGCCCTGATCGAGGCAGGCGCAGACGTGGTCAAGGTCGGCGTCGGTCCTGGTGCGATGTGCACCACCCGGATGATGACCGGCGTTGGGCGGCCGCAGTTCTCGGCGGTCCTGGAGTGTTCGGCGGCTGCACGTGCGGCCGGGAAGTACGTCTGGGCCGACGGCGGCGTGAAACATCCGCGCGACGTCGCCCTCGCCCTGGCGGCCGGCGCGTCCAGCGTGATGATCGGCTCCTGGTTCGCCGGTACGTACGAGAGCGCCGGTGACATCCACAGCGACAGCGACGGGCGCCAGTACAAGGAGAGCTTCGGAATGGCCTCTGCCCGAGCTGTATCGGCGCGAACCCGCGAGCAGAGTGGCTTCGACCGTGCCCGGTCCGGCCTGTTCGACGAAGGGATCAGCTCCGCGCGGATGTACCTGGACCCCGCTCGGCCCGGTGTCGAGGATCTGCTGGACACGATCATGGCCGGAGTGCGCA
>Ga0136615_10000700_pt1 | contig 15640 bp, 15 predicted proteins | sample AntDrymUQ2882206_2_FD_106647 | JGI IMG/M metagenome (GOLD analysis project Ga0136615, IMG submission 106647) | Polar desert sand microbial communities from Dry Valleys, Antarctica - metaG UQ288 (22.06) | ecosystem: Environmental > Terrestrial > Soil > Desert | place: Antarctica: Dry Valley...
CAGCTCGCGGCTCACCGCGTCGTACTCGCGCCGGATGAAAAGCATCGCTCCGGCGATGAGAGGGATGAGCAGGATGATGACCAGCGAGGTGGGCGCCTTGACCGTGGTGACTACGACGGCCACCACGCCGGTCAGCACCGCGCCGGAGGCGTTGATGGCGAGGCGGTACTGCCAGCCGCGATCGCGCGTGCTCAACCAGTGCCGGACCATGCCCGACTGGCTGATGGTGAAGTCGATGAAGACACCCACCGCGTAGAGCGGGATGAGCGCATGCGTGTCGGCCCCGAAGAGCACCACCAGGAGCGCCGCGGCCAGGCCCAGGAGGATGATGCCCGTGGTGAACGCGAGGCGGTCGCCCCGGTAGGCGAACTGGCGCGGGAAGAAACCATCCTCGGCCAGCACGGCGCCGAGTCTGGGGAAGGCGGCGAAGGCCGTGTTGGCAGCCAGGAAGAGCAGCAGGGCGGTGAAGGCCGTGAAGAGGTAGAAGCCCACGGAGCCGGACCCGTAGATGAGCGCCGCGACCTGGGCCACGACCGTCTGCTCCTCGTTGGGCAGGACCCCGAAGTGGCCGGCCAGGAAGGTGATGCCCACGAAGAGGACGCCCAGCATGCCCGCCATGACCACCAGCGTGGTCGCCGCGTTGCGCGGTTCCGGCGGCTTGAAGGCGGGCACGCCCGTGGCGATGGCCTCCGTCCCGGTGAGGGCCACCGAGCCGGAGGCGAAGGCGCGCAGCACCAGCAGCAGCCCGACCGCTTCGAGCGTGCCTCCCACGTCCTCCATGGCCGGTGGCACGGCCGGCTGCCCTTCGACCACGATGCGGAACGCGCCCATGCCGATCATCAGGAGGGCACTGCCGATGAACAGGTAGGTGGGCAGCGCGAAGATGTTGCCGGACTCCCGGAGCCCACGCAGGTTGCCCAGGGTCACCAGCGCGATGGCGACCACGCCGATGAGCACCTTCCAGGGGTGCAGCTCGGGAAAGGCGGAGGCGATCTGCTCTGACGCCGAGGAGATCGACACGGCCACCGTGAGGGTGTAGTCGATGAGCAGGGCCGAAGCGGCCACCAGGGAGGCCATCCTGCCCAGGTTCGCCTTGGCCACGGAGTAGGACCCGCCGCCGTTGGGATAGGCGATGCAGATCTGCCGATAGCTGATGGCGACCATGGCCAGCAGCAGGGCGATGCCGATGCTGACCGGCAGGCTCAGGGTGAGCGCGGCAAGCCCACCCAGCACGAGGACCCGCAGGATCTCCTCCGTGGCGTAGGCGCTCGAGGAGATGGCATCAGAGCTGAAGATGGCCAGCGCCTTGGCCTTGGAGAGCCGCTCACCGATCTCCTCGGCGGTGGCCAGGGGACGGCCGATCAGGAGGCGCTTGGTCCGCGAGACGAGCCTGCCGATCGGCCGGGGATCCTCATGAGCTCGCGACTTGGCGAGGAGGCTTCCCGACGCCGTGTAGCGAAAGTACTCCGCGTAGGGGCGCTCCACGCGCATGCGCCGGTCGCCCGGCTTGCGACCCCGTATGGGTCGGCGATCGTCGCTCATGTGCGCTTGCTACAAGCCGTGGCTGAGACGTTCCACCAGCCGAGGCGGCAGTCCCACCGTCCGCATCCGGCCTTGGACGGCTCCTATGTCATAGGGCACGCGGTGCCACGTCGCCGTGCCTTGCGCCGAGTCCAGGAGCATCCCGCAAGCGCGCGGGTCGCCGTCACGCGGCTGCCCCACCGAGCCCGGGTTAAGGATGAGGCGCCGTTCGTCGAGTCGCAGGGTCGAGCCATCGACGGCGGCCAGCATGGCCATGCTACTGGCTTCCGCGCGGAAGGTGAGCGGTACGTGCGTGTGGCCCACCAGGCAGTGTGCGGTGTCGAACTCCGACATGTTGGCGCTAGCCACGGCTGAGGTGAAGAGGTACTCCCAGGTCGGATCGCGCGGGCTGCCGTGGACGAGCGTGAAGTCGCCGCAGGTGGTGCGTTCCGGAAGGCCGCTCAACCAGTCTCGCACCGGCGGAGTGAGGTTCGTGGCGGTCCACTCGACGGCGGTGCGGGCGTCGTCGTTGAAGGTGTCGGTGCGCAGCGCACCGATGGCCGCGGCGTCGTGATTGCCGCGCACGGCGGTGATCGGGAGCAGCTGGAGCCGCTCGACCACCTCGTTGGGCTGGGGCCCGTAGCCCACGATGTCGCCGAGTACCCAGACCTCGTCGAAAGGGGCGAGCGTCTCCAGCACTGCGTCCAGAGCCGGCAGGTTGCCGTGGATGTCCGAGAGGACGGTGACGCGCATCGGGGTCAGCGTAGCAGCGCGCGACGGCGCTCAGCCACGAGGCGGGGGAACTCGCGGGGCGTGGCGCGCCGCTTCGTCATCAGCACGAGGCGATGGTCTTCCAGTCCGCGGGCCGCCACGCGATGGATGGCCGGCGAAGCGCCTCCGCAGGCCTGCCCCACACCCGCCGCCGCGGCCAGCTCGCGCTCCAGCGAACCGGCGCCATCGTCGCGCTTCCAGGCCACCAGCCGGCCGCCGATGCGCAGGAGCGGCAGACAAAGTTCGATGAGTTCCACCATGGGCGCCACGGCCCGCGCCGTGACGACGTCCCAGGCCTCGCGGTGCGCCCGCTCTCGGGCCAGGTCCTCAGCGCGCGCGTTCAGCGCCGCGATAGCCGGAAGGGGCCGGTCCCCGGGATGCGAGTCCTGCTGACCGGCCGCGCGCAGTTCCTGAAGGGCTGCCGCGGCCGCCGCCTCCAGGAAGCGCACCTTCTTGCCGATGGAGTCGACCAGCGCGACCCTCGGCACGGGCAAGGCAACGGCCAGCGGCAGACCGGGGTAGCCCGCACCGCTGCCCAGATCGAGCAGGCTGGCGATGCCTCCCAACAGCGGCCAGGCCGTCAGCGAGTCGGTGACGTGCTCTCGGGCTATGCGTTCGGGCGTGCCGTGCGCGGAGAGGTTGACCGAGTCGTTCCAGGCCAGCAGGAGCCGTGCCTGCGCTTCCACGGCAGCGCGGACTCCGGACGGCAGCACCAGCCCAAGATCGACCAGGCCGGCGTCCAGGATCGTGCCGAAGATCGGGTCGAGTGACGGCAGGGTGCGGTGATCGGTAGGCAGCAGCGGCCGGTCCCGCATCGGGAGCGCTGGCTCCGCTTCACCCGGCCCGCCGATCGGACCGCGGGGGGCGCAGCGGGCACCATCTCGCTCCCGACGCCGAGACATGTCTGCCACCACGACCTTTCGGTTTTCCCTCCGTCGCCGGTCATCGTGGCCGGATCTCTCCGGGCCGCCGAACGATGGACGTTACCGTACTCGGTCGCTCCGCCGGAGAACGGCGAAACGGGCAGGTCAGGACTCTCCCGGACGGCGCGAGGTCTGGTCAAGGGGGTTATCCACGAGTTGGCCGCTCGAGCGCGGATCCGTGGACAACCTGCCGCCGGAGGGCGGCGTCAGTCGGCGGCTGGTCTGCTGGCCCGAATGGGTCGGCCCATGCTGCGCCGAACGACCTCCATGACCTCTTCCGTGTAGGCCGCCGCGTCGCCCGTCTCGACGGCCGTAGCCAGGCAGCCGGCGACGTGGTCCTCCATGACCATCAACGAGATGGCGTCGAGTGCCGCCCGCAGGGCCGAGGTCTGTTGCAGGATGTCGATGCAGTACTCGTCGCGTTCGATCATGCGCGCCACGCCCCGGACTTGCCCTTCCATGCGGGATAGGCGGCGTAGGAGCTGTGCTCGGTCCTTGGTATAGGAGTGACCGCGCTCGGAGCGCGTCCGACCACCCGACACCGCCGCACCGGATGTCGCGCCAGCGGATGTCTTGGCGCCGGACGAGCCGCGCGTCGCTGGAGCGCGTCCAGCGGTGCCGGATCTTGCTTCTTCGGCGGGCATCTTCTTCCTCATCTGGTCCGCACCATGGCCGACGCGTGTAGGGCAGCACGATCGTGCCAGCTCGACTGATACTGCGACGGAGTATATCGCCGCGGCCCTTCGCGCTCGGTACCGGCGGCGGGTAGACTCCATTCCGATGGATGGTGCCGACTGGCTGCGAACGCAGTTGACCGCGTTCGGCTGCGCCTCCTGCGGGCGTGCCTACAGCCCGGGACGGATCCAGATCCTGGCTCAACGCGAGGAGCTCTTCTTCGTCGATCTGGGCTGTGAGACGTGCGGGACACAGGCCGTGGCGGTGGTCACCGTGCAGCTCGACGAGTCTGAAGCCTTCCACGCTGAGACCGGCGAGCTGGAGCCGGCCCGGCCGGGCACGGGCGACACGCCCGTGACGGTTCCCCCGGTCGGTACCGATGACGTGCTCGACATGTCGCGCTTTCTGGCCCGCTTCGACGGGGACTTCGGGGCGCTCTTCCGGGGCCGGGAGCCGGACGGCTCGTGAGCGAGGCCGCCCGCTTCGCACATGCGAGCGAAGCCGAGTTGGCACGCATCCTGGATTACTACGAGGTTCGCTGGGAGTACGAGCCGCGGGCGTTCCCCATCCGCTGGAATCTCGCGGGCGTGGTCATCGAGTCCTTCGCGCCCGACTTCTTCCTGCCCGATCTGGACCTGTACGTGGAGCTGACCACGCTCAAGCAGGGCTTGGTGCGCCGGAAGAACCGCAAGCTGCGGCGATTGCGCGAGCTGTATCCGATGGTGCGCGTCAAGCTGTTCTATGGCAAGGATTTCCGAGCCCTGCTGCTCAAGTACGGCCGCATGGATCTGGTCGCCTCGATGGTCGGGTCGGAAGGTCAGGCCCTGGCCGAGGCATCGATCGCCGCGCTCGACCAAAGGCTCGCCGTGCCGCTGGACGAGTCGGTCGAACGGCTCGCCGGCGTGGCCGGCCGGGGCTCCCGTCGTACGCGGGACACGCGGCTGGGCGACGTGGCACCGGACGCACTTTCCGTCCCGCGCTAGAGGAGGCACGGCATCAGCAGCACACGACGGCCCGATCTGGTAGCCGATGTCGCGGAAGTGCTCATCACCGGTGAGCAGATCGAGGCGAAGGTCGGCGAGCTGGGCGTCCAGCTGAGCACCGACTACGCCGGCCACGACCTGGTGCTGGTGAGCGTGCTCAAGGGCGCTCTGCCCTTCATGGCGGACCTGATGCGGGCGATGACCATCCCGGTCCAGGTCGATCTGATGGAGGTCAGCTCGTACGGCGGCACGGCTACCGAGACTTCCGGCCTGGTGCGCATCCTGAAGGATCTGAGCTCGTCCATCGAGGGCAAGGATGTGCTCATCGTGGAAGACATCATCGACACCGGACTGACCCTCAACTACCTGCTGCGCTACCTGCGCGGCAAGAACCCGCGCAGCCTGCGGATCTGCGCCCTGCTGGACAAGCCGGCGCGTCGGCTGGTGGAGATCGACATCGACTACCGCGGCTTCACCATCCCCGACCAGTTCGTGATCGGCTACGGCCTGGACTACGGCGAGTTCTACCGCAACCTGCCCTTCATCGGCGTCCTGAAGCCGGAGGTCTACGAGCAGCCATGACGCGCCGTGGGCTGGGGCGCGGCCGGCTCCTGATGGGCCTGGGCGCAGTAATCGCGCTGATCTCCATGCCCCTCGACTGGTTCAAGGTGGGTGGTCAGGTGACCTCCATCACGCCCATCAGTGGCAACGGCTTCGAGGGCGCGGGGATCCTGGTCTTCGTGGTGGCCGTGGCACTGCTGGCGGTGCTGGTACTGCCCTATGCCTCGCGCTATGGTCGATCAGCCTGGGATCGGCCGACGACCTACCTGCTGCTGACAGGCGTAGGGATCGCCGGTCTCGTGCTGCGTATCGTGCAGCTCGCGGGCGAGGGCATCCTGGGTACGCCGGATCGGGCGCCGGGGCTGTACCTCGCGGGAGCCGGTCTCGTCGTGGTGGCGTGGGGCATCGCCGAGATGCTCGGCGAGCGCCCGGCAGCCCTCTGAGCGCGGCGCCACCCGGAGCGGCTACTCGCTCAGGAACTCATCGACGAGCGACTGGAAGTGGTAGACGCCGTTCTCGCGCTTGGCACTGAAACGGCCGGTGTCATACGCCCGCGAGCGCAGGCCCCGCTGGACCTGCTCGCAGAGCACGATGTCCTCCTGCTGGATCTCGTCGGAGAAGGCGATGGTCTGCTGCATCGACTCCCAGCCGGCGCCGCTGCCAGGCTCCGCGAAGAACCACTCGAAGATGGTCAGGGTCCGATCGTGCGCGAGGGGCAGGATGACGTTGCTGCTCATGTTGTCCTGGTAGATGTTGAACATGGTGTTGGGGAAGAGCCAGTAGTAAAGGGCGTCGTCCTCGCCCTCGGCTGAGCGCATGTAGCGCCGGTCCCTGCCCAGCTCCTCGCCCGGCTTCAGATCGCGGATGGGGGCGTGCTGCTTGGAGTAGTAGCGGAAGGTCTCCACGCGGTAGGCGTCGTAGTCGAGCTCCTTGAAGAGCCCAGGGTGTGCGATGGGCAGGTGATAGCCCTCCAGGTAGTTATCCACGTAGACCTTCCAGTTGCACTCGATGACGTAGTCGCGACGCTCGATCAGGCGCATCTGACTGACGTCATAGCCAGCCTCGACGACCTCCGTCGGGATGACGCCCATCACCTCCGCCAGGGTCGGCGCCTCGGCGTCCAGGTTGGCGAACACGAAGGGACCCCAGGCCTCGACGCGGATGGGCAGCAGGCCCAAGTCCTCCTTGCGGAAGTCTTCCGTGGCTTCCATCTCGGGAGCCGCCCGGAGGCAGCCATCCAGGCCGTACGTCCAGCCGTGATAGCGGCACTGAAGGCTCTTGCGGTTGCCGCGCGAGAGCGCCACCTGTCCGGCTCGGTGGCGGCAGACGTTGTAGAAGCCGCGCAGCTTCCCGTCCAGGCCCCGCGTGATGACGATGGGCTCGTCGATGATGGTGGCCGGCACGAAGTCCCCTACCCGCGCCAGCTCGTCACCGCGCGCCACCAACTGCCAGGTGCGGCCGAAGATGGTCTCCTTCTCGCGCTCCAGGATGTCGGGATCCAGGTACAGGCGCGAGGGCAGGGTCGAGGCGCGGGCGAGGGGCGGCTGCCTCACGGGCGGCGCCGCGTCCGCGATCTCATTCGGGCTCGGGTTCACGGTGTCGGTCATGCTCGAGAGTCTACGAGGGCCCGGCTCCCGCAGGTCGGTGCCCGGCGTCCAGACGCGGAGCGTGCTACAACCTGCAGGTCCTGTGCGCCAGCGGCGAGAAGCCGGCTGCCAGCCCTTTCGATGACGGAGGTTCCCATGTCTCAGCGAGGACGCCTTGCGTTCCTCTTCAGCACGCTCCTGGTGGCAGGCGCGTGCAGTGGGCAAGGTGCGACGACGCCCCCCACCGGCCCTGCCTCTATACCACCCGCTGCCAGCGACGGCGTGCCCAGCGGGAGCGACGCCGCGCCCTCCAACGGCGCGGCCAGCCCGGGCGCTGACGGCGACGATCTGCTCGCAGCGATCCAGGAAGCTGGCGTCATCCGGATCTCGACTGATCCCAACTATGCCCCGCAGTCGGTGATCCGGCCGGATGGGACTTACGAGGGCTTCGATATCGATGTCGCCAACGAGATCGGCGAACGGCTCGGGGTGGAGGTCCAGTTCGAGACTCCCGACTTCGATCTGGTGCAAGGCGGCGGATGGAACGGCCGTTGGGATGTCAGTGTCGGAAGCGTGACCATCACAGAGGACCGCAAGTCGGTCCTTGGGTTCACGCAGCCTTACTACTACACACCGGCTCAGATGGCGGCGACCGAAGCGTCCGGCTTCACCACTCTGGAGGAACTGGCAGGCGCGACCATCTGCGTGGGCGAGGCGACGACCTATCTGGATTGGCTGGAAGGGACGCTGACGCTGGGCGACGGCTCGGTGCCTGTCGACCCGCCTGAGGGGGCCGTCGGGACGACGCTACCGACGGACGCCAATTGCGCTGAGGCCATCGCCGCGGGCCGCACGGAGTTCCAGGGTTTCCTCAGCTCGTCCACGACCGTGCAGCAGGCGATCGATTCGGACGTGCCGCTCGTCACCGTCGGTGACCCGGTGTTCTTCGAGCCGCTGGCCGTCGCGGTCGATCTCAGTGGTCCGTCGCATGAGGCTCTCCTCGCGGAGCTGGATCGGATCATCGGCGAGATGCATGCCGACGGCACGCTGACAGGCTTCAGCGAGGAGTGGTACGACGGTCTGGACCTGACCAAGGCGACTGAATAACCGCTCGACCTCGGACTCGAGCTCCCACTTGTTCAAGGGGCGGAGGCACGTTCTCGCTCCCGCCTCAGTGCGTGTGGGACGCTCGGTGAGGTTCGGTCAGTGACATCGGAAGGCATCTCGGGACGGGACGACCGGATCGTCCAACGCGTCCAAGCGGCAGAGCGTGCGGCGCTCAAGTGGTTCAGGATCAAGGTCGCGCTCGTCTGGATCGGTCTGGTCGCGACGCTCGTCCTGGTCCTCTACCTCGCTGATGAGATAGATCTGGAGTGGACCGCCACTTGGGGTCCGCTCATCCTGGACGGCGCACGCACGACCATCCTCCTGACCGTCATATCCATCGTGCTTGCCGTGATGCTGGCCGTGCTCGGGGCCCTCGGGCGACTCTCCTCGAACCCGGTCGCCTACGGGGTAGCCTCCCTGTACGTGTCCCTCGTACGAGGCACGCCCTTGCTGGTGCAGATCTCCTTCCTATACCTCGCCCTTCCTCAGCTCGGCGTGGTGATACCTGCATTCGAATCCGGCGTGATCGCTCTGTCGTTCAACTATGGTGCCTACCTCACCGAGATATTTCGCGCCGGTATCCAGGCCGTGCCTGCCGGTCAACGGGAAGCCGCGCAGGCGCTGGGCATGCACGAGCGACACGTCATGCGGCGGATCGTGCTGCCACAGGCCGTGCGTATCGTCATCCCGGCCATCGGCAACGACTTCATCGCGATGATCAAGGACTCGGCATTGGTCTCCACCATCGCCGTGCAGGAGCTGCTGTGGCGAGCCGAGCGCGCCGGACGCCAGAGTCTGAACTCGCTGCAAGCGCTGCTCGTGGCGGCGCTCGTGTACTGGGTCCTGACCATCATCTTCAGTTTCTTCCAGGAACGGCTGGAGAGGCGCATGGCCAGGGGTGATCGCTGATGGAGCTCGGCCAGGTGGTCGTCCGCGCCACCGGCATCGAGAAGTACTTCGGCGATCACCACGTGCTGCGCGGGATCGACCTTGAGGTGCGCGCGCACGAGACGGTGATGCTGGTGGGGCGCTCCGGAAGCGGCAAGACCACCATGCTGCGCTGCCTCAATTTCCTGGAGGAACCCACGGTAGGCGTCGTGGAGATCGACGGCGTTCGCGTGGAGGCCGATCCGCTGCACGCCCGCAGTCGCCGCCATCAGGAGCAGATCCGTCAGATCCGCCTGCGCGCCGGGATGCTCTTCCAGGACTTCAACCTGTTCCCCCACATGACGGTGCTCCAGAACTGCATCGAGGCGCCCACGCGCGTCAAGCGCGTCCCCAAGCGCGAGGCCGTGGCGACCGCCGAACGATTCCTGGAGAAGGTGGGACTCATCGAGAAGCGCGACGAGCATCCCTCGCGACTTTCCGGCGGTCAGAAGCAGCGCGCGGCCATCGCTCGGGCACTGTGCATGGAGCCCAAGGTCCTGATGTTCGACGAACCGACCTCAGCGCTCGATCCGGAACTCGTGGGTGAGGTGCTCAAGACCATGGAGGAGCTGGCCCACGAGGGCTCGACGATGATCGTGGTGACGCACGAGATGAGCTTCGCCCGCGAGGCGGCCGACCGCGTGATCTATCTGGACGAGGGGCGCATCGTGGAGGAAGGGCCACCCGAGCAGGTCCTCGACGCGCCACGCGAGGAGCTGACGCAGCAGTTCCTGCGGCGCTTCTTGCGGGACACCGGGGCCTGACCGTGGAGCGACCAGATCCGGGCGAGTAGACGCGGATATCAGACGCCGAGGTAAGCCCGCTTGACCTGTTCATTGTCGCGGAGTTCGGAACAGTTATCCGCAAGGACGATCTGGCCGGTCTGGAGGATGTAGCCACGGTTCCCGACCTCCAGCGCCATGAGCGCATTCTGTTCGACCAGCAGGATGGCCGTGCCGCTCGCGTGGATCGTCCGGATGGTATCGAAGATGTAGTCGACGAGGGTCGGTGCAAGGCCCATGGAGGGTTCATCGAGCAGGAGGATCCGCGGCTTGGACATGAGGGCACGGCTCATGGCCAGCATCTGCTGTTCGCCGCCGCTGAGTGTCCCCGCCACCTGTGTCCGGCGTTGCTTGAGTCGGGGGAACATCTCGTATGCCCGGTCGATGCCCTCGCGCACGTCGGCCTCCTGGGACAAGATGTAGCCGCCCATCCGCAGGTTCTCGTCCACAGTCAGTCGTGAGAAGGTCCGCCGACCCTCCGGGACCTGGATCACGCCACGTGACACGATCGCGTGTGCGGGCACATCTCCGAGCTCAGCACCATCGAACACGATCCGCCCGGAGCGCGCATGCACGATGCCACTGATAGCGTTGAGGGTCGTCGTCTTGCCCGCGCCGTTGCCTCCGATGAGCGTCACGATCTCGCCGTCCTCGACCGTCAGTGAGACGCCCTTCAAGGCATGGATATTGCCGTAGTAGGCGTGCAGATCGTGGATCTCGAGCAATGCCATCGTGATCAGCTCCCGTTGCCCGGCGAGGCGGCAATGCCAGGTCCTTCTTCGTCGGCTCCGCGCGAGACATCGTCTGCGCGGGGGGCCGCCGCGGAGGCAGCGCCGCGGCCGAGATAGGCCTCGATCACCCGCGGGTCATTGCGGATCTGTTGCGGGCTGCCCTCCGCGATCCTCTCGCCGTAGTCCAGCACGGTGATCCGTTCCGAGATACCCATGACCACACGCATCTCGTGCTCGATCAGGAGGATGGTTACCCCCAGCTCGTCGCGCAGGCTGCGGATGAAGCCGGTCATCTGGGCTGTCTCGGCGGGGTTCATGCCGGCCGTGGGCTCATCGAGCAGGAGGAGTCGCGGCTGGCTGGCGATGGCCCGCGCGATCTCCAACCGGCGCTGGTCGCCGTAGGGCAGCTTGCTGGCCAGCACGTCGCCCTTCCCCTGCAAGCCCACGAAGGCGAGCAGCCGGCGCGCCTCCTCCGTCGCTGCCCGCTCCTCCGCGCGCACCCCTCGGGTGCGCAGCACCGCACCCACCCAGGTCGAGCTCAGGTGCTGGTGCTGGCCCACCAGGATATTCTCCAGCGCGGTCATGCTCGCGAAGAGCCTGATGTTCTGGTACGTCCGGGCGATGCGCAGATGGGCGATTCGGTCGGGGCGGAGACCTTGGATGGGCGTGCCGTCGAAGGTGATGCGCCCTTCATCGATGGGATAGAAGCCGGCGATACAGTTGAAGAAGGTCGTCTTGCCGGCGCCGTTCGGGCCGATGACGCTGACGATGGATCCCTGCTCTATCCCGAAGTCGAGCGTATTGACGGCGACGAGGCCGCCGAATCGCTTGGTCACGGCCTCGGCGACAAGGAGCGGCATCAGGCGCGCTCCTGCACTTCGGCGGCGACGTTGCTACCCACCGGTGCGCCCGCCGCTTCCACGTTCTCAGGCAGGTGCATCTCGCGCCGCACGATACGCGAGGGAAGGAGGCCCTCCGGACGAAGCCGCATCATCACGATGAGAGCGATGCCGTAGAACAGGAAGCGGTACTCCGAGAACTCGCGGAATAGCTCGGGCAGGCCTATCAGGAAGATCGCACCCAACACCACGCCCGGGATGCTGCCCATCCCTCCGACGATGACGATGGCGGCCACGTTGATGGAGACTTGAAGGCTGATACTGCTCGCGAAGATCGACCCGATGAGCCCGGCGAATATCGCTCCGCCCAGACCCGCGAAGGCAGCGCCCAGCATGTAGGCCATCAGCTTCGTCTGGACGAGGTTGACGCCCATGGCCTCGGCTACATCCTCATCCTCGCGGATGGCGACCCAGGCACGGCCGATGCGCGAGTCGCGAAGACGCCATGCCACGAAGGCGATGAGGCCGGCACATAGCAGAGAGATGTAATAGATCTGCTGGGGGCCGGCCAGGAAATCGTTGGGCGGCACGTCGATGGGCTTGGGGATGTTGATGATCCCACGCGGGCCACCCAGGAAGGGCTTCATCAGGTCGGATCCGGCCAGGATCCGGATGATCTCACCGAAGCCCAGCGTGGCGATGGCGAGATAGTCTCCCCGGATGCCCAGGATGGGCAGGCCCAGGACCGCGCCGAACAGCATCGCGATCAGCACGGCGAAGGGGACGGCCGCCCAGAACGGCCACTGTGCGATGCCGAACTCCGCGGTGGAGGTAAGCAGGCCCACGGTGTAGGCGCCGACGGCGAAAAAGGCCACGAAACCCAGGTCGAGGAGACCCGCCAACCCGAGCGTGATGTTGAGGCCCAGCCCCATCAGGATGTAGAGCGCGACAAGTGCCACCACCTGCGCGAAGAAGGGTCCCAGGCCCTGCGGCAGGACGAGGACCACGACGAGCACGACCAGCAGCACGGGGGGCAAGGCGACCCGGCGTTGCGCCTCGGAGAGTCGTGAGATGCGTTTCCGCGCGTCGAGTCGCCGCAGCAGGATGTCGCCGCCCGTGGCGATGACCACGGTGATGATGGCTCCCTCCAGCGTCAGGCCATTCGAGGCGAAGAGGAAGCGACCAAGGTCCGACAGGTCGCTGCTCAGCATGGGCGTCCGGAGGATGCCCGCGAACAGGCCCAGGAGGATGAGCGCCCCGAGGCCGACCGCCAGGGCGCGCCTCAGCCAGACGGGCAGCAGGAGCGACGCTCCGGCGATGGCTCCCATGAGCGCGCCGACGGACACTGGCAGCCAGGCGCCGGGGACCCCCAGGTCGAAGGTCAGCAGGTCGTAGAGCTCAGGCCCGGCGGGCTGCGCGATGGAGCGCAGGTCGACCACAGAGCCGAGCAGCACGAGCAGCGTCAGGGAGAGCCCAGTGATGGCGCCGGCGACGGTGCCCCCCAGCACCAGTCGCAGGGGACGCTGTCCCGGGTCGCCAGCGCGCACACGGAGCGCCGCCACATAGCCGACGACGAGTGCGGTCAGAAGGAGCGATGCCTGCCCGAGCGTGACGATGTCGTCGATGAGCGCCCGCTCCCCGAAGGTCGGCACGATGCCCACCAGGCACAGGTAGAGGGCCACGGCTGCTCCTACCAGGCCAGCGCGGATGACGCCTCCCCAACCGCCAACGCTGGGACGCGGCACGGCCGAGGCGATGGCACTCATGCCCGCTGCTTCGTGACCCGCTCGCCGAGTAGCCCGGACGGGCGGAAGATGAGGACCAGCACGAGCATCGTGAACGCGACGACGTCCTTCAGCTGGTTAGGTGATGGCACTCCGAGACCGGACAGAAAGAGCGTGGGGCCAATGGTCTCGACCTCGCCCAGGAACAGCCCACCCAGCATGGCGCCCGGGATGTTGCCGATTCCGCCAAGCACCGCCGCGGTGAACGCCTTGATGCCGGGGATGAAGCCCGTGAAGAAGAACACCTGGCGGAAGACTAGGCCGTAGAGGACGCCCGCCGCGCCGGCCATGGCGGCTCCCAGAACGAACGTCGTGACGATGGCGCGGTTCACATCGATGCCCATCAGGGCGGCCGTAGACTTGTCCTCGGACACTGCCCTGATGGCCGTTCCCAACTTCGTGCGCATCACGAAGAGATAGAGGCCCGTCATCATCAGCACGGCCGACACGATGACCAGTACGTCGATCCACTGGACCCTGATGAAGGGCACTCCCACGTCCTGGTTGAGGATCCCCACGGCGGGATAGGCGAAGATCCCTGGACCGAGCAGGCCGCGAAAGCTGTACTGCAGGAAAAAGGACGCGCCGATGGCGCTGATGAGCGGCACCAGCCGAGGTGCATTGCGAAGCGGTCGGTAGGCGATACGCTCGACGAGCACCGAGAGGGCCACGGCGATGGCCGCGGCGACCAGGATCATGATGATGATGGACAGGATGCTGGCCAGGGGGTTGGCGTTGAGGAAGCCGTTCCCGGCCAGGATCACCGCCGCGAAATAGCCCCCGAAGGCACCCGACATGAAGATCTCGCCGTGGGCGAAGTTGATCATGCGAAGGATGCCGTAGACCATGGTGTAGCCCAAGGCAAGCAGGGCATAGATGCTGCCGATGGCGGCCCCGTCCACAGCCAGTTGCGCCCAGGTCTCTGGAGCGAACCGGCCGCTGGCCAGGGTCAGCAACGAGCCCACCACCACCACCAGGACGACGACGATGCGTAACGCCCAGAGGAAGAGCGCGATGGCGATGTCCAGGACGCGCTCGACCCAGTTCGCGTACATCAGGCTTCCTTGAGTGGAGGGGGCGGGAAGAGGGTTGAGCCGGGCGCGGGGGCCCGGCTCAACGGTACATTCGGCACAGCGCCGCTAGAGGCTCAGCGCCTCACTCTCCTTCGGGGCTCCAGATGGGCGCCTCGGGGGGCCACTCCCCGCCGACCTCACGCTCGGTGATCTGGTAGACCGAGATGAATGGATCGCTGCAGTCGCCCGATTCCGAGCAGCTCAGCGTGCCCGTGATGCCGGGGAAGTCGGTCGTGGCGTAGATCGCATCGCGAAGTGCGCCTCGGTCGATGACCAGATCCTCGCCATCCTCCTGTGCCACCGACTCGATGGCGTCCAGCAGCATGTTCGTCGCGTCGTAGGCGTGCGCATGGAAGATCTGGATGGGATTACCGCCGTACGCCGCGTCGTACTTCTCAAGGAACCCGGCGTACTCGTCCCCGAAGGCGGTGAAGTCCGGGCTCGAGAGATACATGCCCTCCACGTTGGGACCGGCGGCGTTCACGAAGTCGGCGGAGAAGAGGCCGTCGGCACCCATGAGCGCCACCTCTTCGAGACCGGCTGTGCCGGCTGCCTGGTCGGCGATGAAGCCACCCTCAGCGGTGAAGATGGGGAAGTACAGGATCTCCGGATCAGCGGCGGCTACGTTGGTCAGCACGGTGGACATGTTCGTCTCGCCGACGGCGACTGCTTCCTCGACGGGAACCTCGCCGCCTAGCGCCGTGAACTCATCGACGAACACACCCACGAGCGCTTCGCCGTAGGCGCTTCCGTCGTGGATGGTCGCTGCTGTCCTGAGGCCCAGCTCGTTGTAGACGAAGTTCGCCGCGACGGCGCCCTGGATGGCGTCGCTGTGTGCCGTGCGGAGGTACCCCGCGAACGTCTCGTCCCGCTCGGGATCGGTGAGGGACGGACGCGTGTTGGAGGGCGAGATGGTGGTAAAGCCAGCGTTGGTGATGGTCTGGATGCCGCCCACCGTCTCATCCGAGCAGATGGAGCCGATGAGGCCCACGATGGTGGTGTCGGCTGCGATGGCCTGCGCCGCCGTGGCGCCGCCTTCAGGGGTGCACAACCCGTCCTGGGAGATCAACTCGATCGGGCGTCCGAAGAGTTCGCCTCGATCCTCGATGGCGATCTCCATGCCCCGTCGCGAGTCCTCACCCAGGGAGGCGTTGGGCCCTGAGAGAACACCCCAGAAGCCGAGGTTGATGGGCTCGCCAGCGGGGATGGTGACACTGCCGAGATCGCCGCCCGCGGGGGGCGAACCAGCCGGATCAGAGGCGGCCGGATCAGAGGCGGCCGGATCAGAGGCGGCCGGGGCCGAGGCGGGACCGGAGGCTGCCGGCTGGGAGCCGGGTGCCGTGCCAGCACCCGGGGTGCAGGCGACTGCGACGAGCA
>Ga0136615_10000703_pt1 | contig 15583 bp, 10 predicted proteins | sample AntDrymUQ2882206_2_FD_106647 | JGI IMG/M metagenome (GOLD analysis project Ga0136615, IMG submission 106647) | Polar desert sand microbial communities from Dry Valleys, Antarctica - metaG UQ288 (22.06) | ecosystem: Environmental > Terrestrial > Soil > Desert | place: Antarctica: Dry Valley...
CGCCGAATACAAAAACGGTGTCCTGCGCGTGACCTTGAGCAAGCGCGAAGAGGTCAAGGCCCGCCGCATCGAGATTAAGAGCGAAGGCGGCAGCGCGCAACCGCAGACAATTGAAACTACAGCCGAGCCGAAAGCCGCAACTGCGAACAAGAAGGAAGCCGCCGGAGGGCGGTGAAGGAAATGATGAATGCAGAATGATGAGTGCAGAATGAAAGGCAGGTTTTAATCCATCATTCTGCACGCATCATTCATCATTTTTTGCTATGCGTTTAGACAGATTCACATTGCGCGGCCAAGAGGCCATTCAGACGGCGGTCGAGGTCGCCGAGCGGAATCAACATCAACAGGTTGAGCCGGAGCATTTGCTGTTGGCGATGCTGGAACAACCGGAAGGCGTGGTGCGCCCGATCTTGGGCAAGCTCGGCGCGAATTTGCAGGTCGTCTTAAACGACGTGCAAGCGGCGATTGCGCGCTTTCCGAAAGTGCAGGGCGGGCAGCAGTATTTCAGCCCGCGCCTGACGCAGGTGTTCACCGCCGCGCAGAAGCAGGCCGAAGCGATGCAGGACGAATACGTTTCGACCGAGCATCTGCTCCTCGCCATCGCCGACGAGAAGGACGGGACGGCGGGGCGCATCCTGCGGCAGCACGGCGTCAGCCGCGACGATCTATTAAAGGTCGTGACGGACATGCGCGGCGGTACGCGCGTCACGGATCAGAACGCAGAGGCCAATTATCAAGCGCTCTCGAAATATGCCAAAGACCTGACTGATCTCGCTCGTCAAGGCAAGCTCGATCCGGTCATTGGCCGCGACGACGAGATTCGGCGCACGATTCAAGTTCTCTCGCGCCGCACGAAAAATAATCCCGTGCTGATCGGCGAGCCGGGCGTCGGCAAGACCGCGATTGTCGAAGGTCTCGCGCAAAGGATCGTGTCGGGCGATGTGCCGGAGACTTTGCGGAACAAGCGGCTGGTCGGGCTTGATCTCGGCTCGATGCTCGCGGGCGCGAAGTATCGCGGTGAGTTCGAGGATCGCTTGAAAGCTGTTTTGAAAGAGATCGAGAATGCGAAGGGGCAGATCGTTTTATTCATCGACGAATTGCACACGCTGGTCGGCGCGGGCGCGGCGGAAGGCGCGATTGATGCGTCGAACATGCTGAAGCCGGCGCTGGCGCGCGGCGAGTTGCGCTGCGTCGGCGCGACGACTTTGAACGAGTACAAGAAACATCTGGAGAAGGATGCCGCGCTCGAACGCCGCTTTCAACAGGTCTATGTCGGAGAACCGACGGTCGAGGACACTATCGCGATTTTGCGCGGATTGAAAGAGCGCTACGAAGTGCATCACGGCGTCAGGATCAAAGATTCGGCCATCGTCGCGGCGGCGACCCTTTCAAATCGCTACATCACGGATCGCTTTCTGCCCGACAAAGCCATCGACTTGATCGACGAAGCAGCCTCGCGCCTCCGCATCGAGATCGATTCCCTGCCCGTCGAGATCGACGAATTGGAGCGCGAGATCACGCAGCTCGAAATTGAGCGCCAAGCCTTGCAGCGTGAAACGGACGAACGCTCGCAGGCGCGCTTGCAAGAGATCGAGCAAAAGGTCGCGGACTTGCGCGAGCGCTCTTCCGGCATGAAGGCGAAGTGGCAACAAGAGAAAGAAATCATCGAGCGCATTCGCAAAGCCAAAGAAGAAGTCGAGCAGGCCAAGTTACAAGCCGAGCAGTACGAGCGCGCCGGCGATTACAACAAGGTCGCGGAGTTGCGTTACGGCAAGCTCGTCGAGTTGCAGCGGCAACTCGAAACGGATCAGAACAAGCTGGCCGAAGCGCAAAAGGAAAGCGTCTATCTCAAGGAAGAGGTGGACGAAGAAGACATCGCGCTCGTGGTGGCGAAGTGGACGGGCGTCCCGGTCTCGAAGATGCTCGAAGGCGAGATGCAGAAGCTCGTCACGATGGAAGAGCGTTTGCGCCAGCGGGTTATCGGTCAAGATGAAGCCTTGACCGCCGTTGCCAATGCGGTGCGCCGCGCGCGTGCTGGACTGCAAGACCCGAACCGGCCCATCGGTTCATTTATCTTCCTTGGTCCCACGGGCGTCGGCAAGACCGAGACGGCGCGCGCGCTCGCCGAGTTTCTCTTCGATGATGAGCGCTCGATGATTCGTCTCGACATGTCCGAGTACATGGAGAAGCACGCCGTCGCGCGCATGATCGGCGCGCCGCCGGGCTACGTCGGCTATGAAGAAGGCGGTCAATTGACGGAAGCCGTGAGACGCAGGCCGTACTCGGTCGTTCTCTTCGATGAAATTGAAAAGGCGCACCCGGATGTGTTCAACGTGCTGTTGCAAATTCTCGACGATGGGCGTTTGACCGACTCGAAGGGGCGCACGGTCGATTTCAAGAACACGGTCTTGATCATGACTTCCAATCTCGGCTCGCGTGAGATTCAAGCGGTCGGCGACGACGAGAAACAAGTGCGCGAAGCGGTCACGCAAGTTTTGCGCGAGCAATTCAAACCGGAGTTCTTGAACCGCATCGACGACATCGTGATCTTCCATCAACTCTCGCGCGAGCAGATCGGCGAGATTATCGAAGTGCAACTCGAACGCCTGCGCCGGATGCTCGCCGAGCGCCATATCACGCTCACGCTCGACGATGCGGCCAGAGCTTTGCTCGCGCGCGAGGGTTACGATCCGCTCTACGGCGCGCGTCCCTTGAAGCGCGCGATCCAGACGTTGATTCAAAACCCGCTCGCGTCGAAACTCTTGCGCGGCGAGATCGCGCCGGGACAGACTGTGCAAGTCTCCGCCGACGGCGACGAGATGAGATTCAACACAGCAGTGAGCGGCGCGGCAGCGGCGACGTGAGAACAGTGCAATTAGCAGCTTGACCATCTATCATTCACGCGCATGAGAATCTTTCAGAGGGAGAGGCAGCGAAACATGCAAAAAGCACGGGCGGCTGAAGAGGCGAGAGACAGAGAAACTGATGAGACTTCGGCAGCCGGTGGAATTCGCGTCAACGACCGGCGGCGCGTCGTGTTGGACGACGATGCGGCGGAAGGCGTGCGGACGCGCGAGGCGGCGGCAGAGCCGCAGTTGAAACCGAAATACGTTGAAGAGTTGGAAGCGCGCACCCGCGCCGCCGAGGAAGTGGCGACGGACGTGCAAGCGCGCTTCGAGCAAGTGCGGGCCGAACTGCGCCGCGAGACCGACGCGATCAGACAACGCCTCGCGCGCACGGCTGACGAGCGCGTACAGCGCGAAAAAGCTGAGTTCATCGCCTCACTCCTCCCCGTGCTGGACAACTTACAGCGCGCGATTGAAGCGGCGGAAAGCGACGGCTCCAGCGAATCATTACTCGACGGACTGCACGGCACAGCCAGCGGCTTTGAAAACGCACTTAACGTTGCCGGGGCCGAACCATTCAACGCGCTCGGCGAAACATTTGATCCTGAACTGCACGAGGCGGTTGATACCACAGAGGTCGAACCCGAACGCGACAACACGATCACAGCGGAGTACAGTCGCGGCTACACGTTGGGCGGCCAACTGCTTCGCCCCGCGCGCGTGCAAGTAGGCCGAGCGCGGAATGAAAACTGATATTGATATCAACGGATTGTTTTTCGGTTCGACAAATGCGGCGAGTAATGGTCGCGCTTTTGGTGCTTATGCTGACCCCGATCCATAACGCGGGTCAACGTTCCGCTGCAAGCGAAGTGAAACCCGAAGACAGTTTGTTGGCAGAGTTGATTATTAAGAGAGAGTACCATCTTCAAAAGCTCAAAATTCCAATTGGCTCCGAGCTTAATACTGCCAAATTGGCGGGCGGGGGATTCGCTACCGTTGACTGTTTCCCTACTTGTAAATTGACGGCTGAGTACCAGTTCGCAGCGCTGGCCTATTATGTAAGCCGTGATAAAGCCCAACTCCATTTGAGCCTATCCTTTGGCAATCATAAGCAATGCACGGTCAACAAAGAGGTTACGATGACTCGCGATAAAGTCACCAAACTCAATCTTAAATGCGGCGTGAAGATTAGAGTCTTATGGACTTGATCATCAGCGAAAGCTGAAATCCCTTTTGACGAATAACTATCGAGGAGAAAATCAAAGTGGCAGCAAAAGAATTGAAATTTAGCGAAGAGGCCCGGCGCAAGATGTTGCAGGGCGTGAACACGTTGGCGAACACGGTGCGGGTGACGCTGGGGCCGAAAGGGCGGAACGTCGTGCTGGGGAAAAAGTACGGCTCGCCGGTGATCACGAAGGACGGCGTGACGGTGGCGAAAGAGATCGAGTTGAAAGATAACTACGAGAACATGGGCGCGCAGATGGTGCGCGAAGTCGCCACGAAGACGAACGATACGGCGGGCGACGGCACGACGACGGCGACCGTTCTGGCGCAAGCGATTTTCCGCGAGGGCGTGAAGAACGTGACGGCGGGCGCGAATCCGATGGAGTTGCAGCGCGGCATTCAGCAAGCGACTGAAGCGGCAGTCAAAGAGCTAGAGAAGCAGTCGAAGAAGGTCAAGAGCAAGGATGATCTCGCCAATGTCGCTTCGGTGTCGGCGAATAATGATCGCGAGATCGGCGAATTGATCGCGGAGGCGATGGAGCGCGTCGGCAAAGACGGCGTGGTGACAGTCGAAGAATCGCGGACGATGCAGACGGAACTCGACATTGTGGAGGGAATGCAGTTCGATCGCGGCTACTTGTCACCGTACTTCGTGACCAATCCGGATCGGATGGAAGCCGTCCTCGACGAGCCGTACATTTTGCTGCACGAGAAAAAGATTGCGGCGATGCGTGATCTGCTGCCGCTCTTGGAGCAGACTTCGCGGATGGGCCGCGCGCTCTTGATTATCTCTGAAGATGTCGAAGGCGACGCGCTGGCGACGCTTGTCGTCAACCGTCTGCGCGGCACGATCAAAGTCTGTGCCGTCAAAGCTCCGGCATTCGGCGACCGGCGCAAAGCGATTCTCGAAGACATCGCGGTCATCACCGGCGGGCGCTTGATCACGGAAGACATCGGTCTGATGCTGGAAAATGTGTCGCTCGACGATCTCGGCTCGGCCAAGCGCGTGATTGTCGATAAAGACAACACGACCATCGTCGAAGGCGCAGGGCAGTCCAAAGAGATTCAAGGCCGCGTCCAGACCATCCGCCGGCAGATCGAAGAGACCACTTCGGATTATGATCGTGAGAAATTGCAAGAGCGTCTGGCGAAACTCGCGGGCGGCGTCGCCGTGGTTCGCGTCGGCGCTTCGACCGAGACCGAGATGAAGGAGAAGAAGATGCGCGTCGAAGACGCCGTCAACGCCACGCGCGCCGCCGCGCAGGAAGGCATCGTAGCGGGCGGCGGCATCGCGCTTTTGCGCGCCGCGAAAACGCTCGACAAGTTCGAGGCCGAAGGCGACGAGGACACACAAACCGGCGTGCGGATTTTGCGCCGCGCGTTGGAAGAGCCGGCGCGCCGCATCGCCGAGAATGCGGGAATCGATGGCGCAATCGTCATCTCTAAAGTAGAAGAGTCGAAAGGCGCGCGCGGATACAACGCCGCCACCGACACTTACGAAGACCTTGTGGCGGCGGGCATCATCGACCCGACCAAAGTTGTCCGCACCGCGCTACAAAATGCGGCCTCCGTCGCCGGCCTGATGCTGACCACCGGCGCGGCGATCACCGACGCACCCGAACCCAAACGGGCCGCTGCGCCTCAAATGCACGGCGGCGAAGACTACGACTTCTAAAAACATGCGTTTTCAGTTTCGAGTTCCGGGTTTCGAGTTTCAGATTGAAGGCAACTGCTTGTCGACGCGAAACGCGAAACCCGGAACTCGAAACTTTTTCTACTGGCGTCAAACTTGCAGTCTTGCCCGTCGTGCTAAGATCAGGCGTCTGAAAACGCAACGGCGGCGGCGTTCGGGACATCTAAAAGTCGCCGGACGAGGAAGTTTAGACAAAGGGGTTTAGTCGGTTGCCGGAAACAAACTCTCCTCGCAAACGTTCATTGTTTCAAACACGGTTGACTTGTACTGACAGGAAGCCGCGAAAGTGTCGGGGCGACCGTCGGATTGAAGGGTAAGCACATGGTTGATCTCGGAACATATAAAGATCGTTTCGCGGAAAGCGGTCAGCGCATTTTTGAACACGCGTGGCAGGAATCCAAGCGTCGTGACCAAAATTACATCGCCGTCGAACACATTCTTCACGGATTGATCAGCGAAGAGGCAGAGATGTTCAACTCGGCGATGCACGATTTGTCGCTCGATCCCGTGAGCGTCAAAATTCAGATCGAACAGCGTCTCGATAATGCTCGCTTTCAACACGTCGGTAAGGGGCTCAAGATCGGGCAGGAGACGATTGACCTCTTCAAGCGCGCGATGGAGCGTTCGCGCGCACAAGGGCGCAAGACCATCGAGGCGACCGATCTCTTCATGGCCCTCTCGCAGGAGGGCGGGCTACTGGCCGGGATGCTGCGGAATTTCGGCGTGCAGCCGGAAGCTATTGCCGAGAACGTCCGCGCCCGCGTCCGCACGCGCGAGCAGGACGAAGAGCAGTACCGCAAAAAATTCGAGTTGCCGCCGTACCTGAAACACTTCGGCGTGTCGTTGAACCGGCTAGCGCGGATGGACAAAATCCCGCCGACCATCGGACGCGAGCAGGAAATCAGGCAGATGGTCGAAATCCTCTGCCACCGCGAGCGCGCGAATTCGCCGATGCTCGTCGGCGAGCCGGGCGTCGGGAAAACTGCGGTCGTCGAAGGCTTGGCGCGTTTGATCGAATTGGAACCGGAGAAAGTTCCGGCGCGTCTGCGCGGCGCGCACCTCATTCAATTGCAGATGGGCGGACTCGTCGCCGGCACGATGCTGCGCGGCATGTTCGAGGAACGCATCAAGGGCATCATCGACGAAGTGAAAGAGCGCGATAATCTGATCCTCTTCATCGATGAAGCGCACACCATCATCGGCGCGGGCGCGGCGCTCGGCACATCTTCCGACGCGGCCAACATGTTTAAGTCGTCGCTCGCGCGCGGCGAATTGCGGATCATTGGCGCAACGACCATCACCGAATATAAAGAATATATCGGCGAGGATGAGGCGCTGGCCCGTCGCTTCCGCATGGTCAAAGTTGTCGAGCCGACGATTTCCGAGACGCGCGAGATTCTCTTGGGACTCAGACCGCGCTTGGAGAAAAATTATTCGGTGACGATCTCCGACGACGCCATCAACACGGCGTTGGAAATGGCTCCGAAGTACATCCGCAATTTGCATCTGCCGGACAAAGCCATCGGCTGGCTCGATACAGCTTCGGTGAAGGTTGAGATCAATGAACCGCAGACTTTAATCGTCCGCCCCGAACACGTCATCGACGTGATCTCGCAAGAATCTCGCATTCCGCGCGACATGATCTTCCGCGACACGAATGATCGTTTCGGGACGATGGAAGCAGACCTCGGCGGGCGCGTGATCGGGCAGAAAGAAGCTATCAAGTCGGTGGCTCAACGCCTGCGTTTGAACAAAGGGCCGCTCAAAGAGTCGCACTACAAACCGGACGGCGTGCTGCTCTTTCTCGGCCCGACGGGCGTCGGCAAGACCGAGTTAGCTAAGGCCGTCGCCGAGTTTATGTTCGGCGATGAAGAGAAGATGGTTCGCATCGATATGTCAGAGTACGGCGACGGGACTATCGGCATTGAAAAACTGATCGGGATGCCGCGCGGCATTGTCGGCAGCGAACGCGGCGGCATCCTGACCGAGCAACTGCGTGAGAACCCGTACACCGTGCTGCTGCTGGATGAAGTCGAAAAGGCTTCGCCGTACTTGATGAATCTGTTCCTGCAAGCCTTCGACGAAGGTTGGCTCACGGACGGGCGCGGCAAGAAAGTGTATCTCTCTGACGCCATCGTGATCATGACTTCCAATCTCGGCTCGGAGAGTTTCAAGAAGTACGAAAAACCGCTCGGCTTCGGCACGAAGACGTTGGGCGACGTGAAAGCCGTTAAGGGCGAAGTGATGAAAGCGGCGGAGCAACGTTTCTCGCCGGAGTTCCGCAACCGCATCGACGAGATCGTAGTCTTCTCGCCGCTGACGATGGACGAAGTGCGACAGATCGCGCAAATCTATCTCGGCAAGATTCAGCGCCAGATGGAGCGGCAAGGTAAGGCCGTGCAGATCACCGAACGCGCCATCGACCGCCTGACCGAAAAAGGCTTCAGCCCGGCCTACGGCGCGCGCTTCCTCAAACGCCACATCGACGAGAAAGTAAAACTCCCGCTCACCGCGATGTGGAAAGGAGCCACGCAGTTCCTCGTCGATTACGAGGGTGGCGACATCACGATCAAGGCCATCGACGACGGCGCGAGCCTCAATTAAGAGACGCGAGGCAATGCACTTTCCGAGTTAAGAGGGTTTCAGCGAAACACGAATCGTTGAAACCCTCTTTCCGTTAAATCATGATCAGGGAATTCTTCTCACCCGTTATCGCGCGCTTCATGCTGTTGGCGCTCTTGCTCTGCGGCTTTAGCTTCAATGCACATTCGCAAACAACATCTGTAGAGCCGACTCCATTAACTAAAGCTACTCCGGCCACAAACGACGAAAAAGCCGAAAAGATCATCCGGCGCGCGATTGAAGCGCATGGCGGACAAAACTTTTTGGCCGTGCGCTCGCTCATCGGGCGCGGCTTTTTCACTACCTATGACGCGCAGGGCGTGTCGGGCGTGCCGCTCCAGTTCATAGATTACTTTGTTTTCCCCGACCGCGAGCGGACGGAATTTCGCGGCGCGGGCAATCGTGTGATTCAAACCAATGTCGGCAACGAAGGCTGGCTCTACGACGGCGCGAACAAGTCGCTCAAGGACATGAAGCCCGAACAGGTCGAGGATTTCCGACTCGCCTTGCGGACGAGCCTCGACAATCTGCTGCGCGGTTGGTGGCGAAAGGAAGGCGCGAAACTCAGTTATCTCGGACGCCGCGAGGCCGGCGTCGGGCGGCGCAACGAAGCTGTCAGATTAACTTACCCGGACAACTTCACTGTAGATTTCGAGTTCGACGCGCGCAGCGGCCTCGCCGCCAAAACTTTCTACCAGCGCGCCAACCAAGAAGGCGAACAAGTGGCCGAAGAGGATCGCTACGCGCGGCATCTCGCTGTCTCAGGCGTCACTGTCCCCTTCGTCATCGATCACTACCGCGCCGGCCTCCAATCCAGCCGCATCAGCTACGACTCTTTGGAATTCAACTCCACGATCCCCGACTCGCTCTTCACCCGTCCGGCCAACGCTAAGGCGGTCAAATGACAGCGAGAACGCGCGCCTTCATCTTGAAGATGCGTGACTCTGAGCGCCTTAGTTTGATTACCTTTTCAAATGCGCCTGCGGGGGCGTGGCTTTCAGTTTCCGGTAGCCTTGACAGCGGGATAATTTGGCTGTAAGTTGCCGGTCACTTTAATAAATTTTGGGTGGTGTTTCAGATTTGATGCTGTCATCGCTCAAGCCCCGATAAACACTGACTTCTGAGCAGGCCAGCATCATTTGTGAAACACGACCGAATCGTCTAACAGTCCTCAGTATAGGTTAGCGTCAAAGCAGCGTGGCAACTGCCGGCGTTGCTCATAGCGTGCGCTACCAGTGCGAGGCTTCGGCGGTTGACGATTCCGGCGCGGCAAGCGCAGCCATTCTTAACTTTCAAGCCCAAGGAGACTGTCAATGAAACACCGCTCAACCCTGCTCACATTCAGTTTCATGCTGCTGGCCCTCGGCGGCTTGATAGCGACATCGTTGCCGCACCGTGTCGCGCTCGCGCGGAATGAAGGCTCGCCTTCGATACCGGGCGTGCAGGATGCGGGAGAACCCATCGTGCAACAGGCAGTCAGTTTCGCCGAGACTCTGCCATTGAGCCAGATCGAAGAGTCGTCCGAACCCGTACAGAGTTTCAGGCTCGGACGGGTCGAATCGAATACCGAGCGCCCGGAAGAAGTCATCAACCCACCCTTAAGCGGCGTGACGGATTCCGCGCAGGAGTTGCAGCCGACCGTGCAAACCTCGGCTCCTGCGCCGAACGTCGCCGCCCCTTCCACGAACTTCGAGGGATTAAGCAACCAAGACAACGCGAATGTGATCGGCGGGCGCGTCTCGCCTCCTGATACTGTCGGCGAGGTCGGCCTGACTCAGTACGTCCAAGCGACCAACCTTCTGTTCAGGGTTTTCGACAAAACGACCGGCGCGCCGCTAACCCCGCCCCGGCGGATCAGCGCCTTGTTCACTGCCTTACCCGCAGCAAGCAGATGCCGAACGCGGGATGACGGCGACCCGATTGTGCTGTACGACAATCTTGCCAACCGCTGGTTCATCTCACAATTCGTCGCCGCCGACCCCCGCCCCCTCTCTCAGTGCATCGCCATTTCGCAAACGAGCGACGCGACCGGCGCATACTTCGTCTATGAGTTCACCTCGCCGAACAACCTGTTCGCCGACTATCCGAAGTACGGCGTCTGGCCTGACGGCTACTACTCGACGGCCAACCAGTTTAACCCGCCGCCGAACCAAACCTTTGCCGGCGTCGGCGTCTATGCCTACGACCGCGCCAAGATGCTCGTGGGCGATCCGACCGCCAGCTACGTCTATTTCAATCTGCAAGGAGCGTTTCCCAATCAGGTTCCGCGCAGCCTGTTGCCTTCGGACGCCGACGGCATGACCCCGCCCCCGGCTGGCGCGCCCAACGTCTTCGCTTACTACAACGCCAACGAGTTCCTGAACGAGACGGACTCCTTGCGGCTCTTTAATTTCACCGCCAACTTCGCCAATCCGGCGATGTCCACGTTCACCGAACGGGCAGACAGCCCGCTGGCCGTGGCACCTTTTGATCCTCTCAACCCTAGTATCGCTCCTAATGGACGGGATGACATCGAGCAACCGCGCCCGGCCCCGGTGAACAGTGCTTCGCTAGATTCCATCGGCGACCGCTTGATGAACCGCTTGCAGTACCGGAACTTCGGCAGCTTTGAAGCGTTGACGGTCAACCACACGGTCAACGCCGGGACGCGGACGCCGGGCTTCCTCCCGACCATCGCTCAATACCGGGCCGCGCCGCGCTACTACCAACTGCGGCGTGATACGCCGACCGGCGCTTTCACCATCCAGAATCAAGGCACGTTCGCTCCCGACACGGATGAGCGCTGGATGGGTAGCGCCGCCTTAGACCGTCAAGGCAATCTCGCGCTCGGCTACAGCGTTTCGAGCCTTTCGGTCTTCCCTTCGATCCGCTACACGGGGCGGTTGGCGACCGATCCGGCGAACACTCTTCAGAGCGAGCAATCGATCATTGCCGGCAAGGGATCGCAGACGAACGCCAACTCGCGCTGGGGCGACTACAGCGCGATGACCGTCGATCCGGTGGACGACTGCACCTTCTACTACACCCAAGAGTATTACGCCTTCTCGCACCGGACTCCCGCCGTCTCGCCCTTCGGCGTGAACTGGCAAACCCGCGTCGCCAGCTTTAGATTCGCGGAGTGCGTCCCGCTGGCAATGAACAAACTGCAAATAAATGTGAAGCGCGACGAGACAGGCGCTGTCGTTCGCGGAGCGTTGGTTACGATTGACGGTATTCTCTACGGCAGCACTTCGCGGGACGGGACTTTCTGGGCCAACTTGATGCCGGGCAAGCATCAGATAGTGATTTCAGCGCCGGGCGCGGTTCCGTTCAGCCAAACGACCATCATCGTCGGCAACAACAAGTCGGCTACGCACGGCACTACTCTCGTCGCGGCGCGGTTGCGAAAAGACTCGACGCACACGAGCGTTGCCTTGACGCCGCAGCAAGGCGGACGACAGACCCCGATGGCGCGGTAACGATCATCCGCGCGGCTGATAGCCGGGCCGGATCGAGCCGGCTCGGCATCAGTCCAGCGTCGTCTGCTATGAGCACGTATCATCATTTCAAATAGGAGACCACGACCCATGTTTTACCGAAACGTTCTCGCATCGTTGACTCTTCTCTTACTCGGTCTGGCAATGGCCGCGCCGGCGCGCGCTGGCGCGATCCAATTGTTCTCGCCCGCGATGTTGACTCCGGGCGCTGCCACAACCGACTACCCGAATGTGACGCCGGGCTTCGTCGGCACTATCTTCAATACGCCGTTGGTCGTTCCCGTTGGCGCGACCAACCTCATTTTTACCGCCGCCGGCGGACAGATCATACGCTTCGATCAGGGCGTCGGCTTCTTTGGGAATTTCGCCCCCGGCACTGAGCTGATCGTGACTGAGAACGGGAGCGGCACAGCGACCGGCCCGCTGGCGATTGACTTCAGCACGGGCGTGCTTGAGTTCGGCCTGAGCGCGGAAAACGTCTTTACCGACGCCGACGCCACGTCTCTTTTTACTTTCACAGTTTTCAACGGTGCGACGCAGCTCGCGACCTTTACCAACGGCGGTTTAGATACTTTGGGACCCTTCTTCCTCGGCGCTCGCGCCACGTTCGACGATAGAATCACGCGGGTCATCATTAGCGCCGTGTCGAGCAGCGTTGCGCCGGGCGATCAAAATAACTTCGCCGTCGGTCCGGTCAGCTTCGTCGTGCCTGAACCGACAACCATGGTTCTGCTCGGCACCGGATTGGCCGGCATAGCAGCGGCCCGCCGGCGCAAACGGCAAAGCAAAGCAGAATAACCCCGAAGCAGTTCGCTGATGCAGTCAACGTGCGGGTCCGTCTCATCAGACGACAGATAAAGAAATTGCCGGCGGAGATGATCATCTCCGCCGGCAATTTTCTCTGGAACTCAGTCTCAAGCCTCGTTGGACTTTGAGAGTACCTTCCTTTACTCAGCCCATATCTGAAGCGCGTCGTGTCTCACCAAGCTGAGTCGGCGATAAATGTCTTACAAGCACTTCACGAGCCGCGGCATTGCGCCGCGAGTGAGTGTGAAGGTCCCGACCTCTTCCTGTGTATCCGTCAGTGTCACGGCTAAAGTTAGGGTCCCGTTCGTAATGCTGCCGGTGTAGCGAGCCGGTCGCGCGTCACGGCTGGCGGCAGTAGAGGGCGGCCCGGCGAATTCTGGCCCACCGGCGCGTTCCGGGCCACCGTGTTCGACAACGTACTCGCCTTTGACATCGAATCGGCCTCGGCTGTTCAACGCGAGCTGCTGCTCAATGGTCCCATGCGCGCAGTCGAACTCGATCTGAGCGCCGCGCTCTGTGATCTCCATGCTGACGTGCGGGCCGCCCCACACGCCGGTCTGGATGCCGTTCATCTTCGTGCCGCTCGTCTTCACGCCGCTCGCTTTGCGCGTCGCCGCGCTCCGCTTCTTTCTGGTTTGACCAGCCCCCTCTTGCCAGATAGTTGATAACGCCAACGGTAAAACTAAAGCGACCGCCAGCAGTTTAAGCTTCATGACAACCTCCAACTATGTTCGCAATTACGGCCTCAGCCTCGCGGCCACAACATAACGCGGATGCAGCGCGCAACCGCTTGATCTGATGCAGCCTTATGCTCAACCGCTGCTCACCGAGCTGAATTTGTCTGCCGGTCGCTCCCGCGCGTCGTCCTATTCGACGCGCGTAGAAGCGGCGTGGTTTCGCCAACTCAAGGCTTCCGCACTTCCGCCACTTCCGCCACATCGTCTCTCGCGAAAACGGTCGCGCCGTCCATCACTCGCTGGCCCGCCATCTCCGCGAATAAATTTTCGTAGCGGTCAACGACATGCTCCCAGTCGTAATGCTCGCGGATACGCGCCTGCGCGCGCTGGCGATAGGCGTTGACGAGTGAGGCGTCGCGTAGCACACGCTGGAGTTTTTCGGAAAGGTCTTGTTCGTCGCGGTAGGGAATGCCGGCCTCGCCGACGACTTCGAGATTTTCGGGGGCCGCGAGCGTCAGCACACAATTGCCGTAACCCATCGCTTCCAAAAGCGCGGGATGCGTGCCGCCGACTTCCGTGGCGTGGACGTAGCAGTAAGCGTTCTGTTGCAGCGCGCGATAGGCTTCGCCGAAGACGAAGCTGGTGAAGATGATGCGGCGATCACGTTCGGCGCTCGTGCGTAATTGCCGAATGTACTCGTGCGCGTAGGGCGCGTCGCCGACGATGACGAGTTTGTGTGAAGTGCGGACGCGCTTGAAGGCTTCGATGACGAGGCGCGCGTTATTTTCCGGTTCGAGGCGCGAGACATACAGGACGTAACGATTCGGTTCGACGCCCCATTGCTTGACTGCCGCACGGTCGGGCGTGCGCGCGACTTCTGCGCCGTAAGCAATCATCGTCGTCGGGTAGTTATAGCGTGTCGAATAGTAATCCTGAATCACGCGCGCGTCCGTTACTGTCTCGTTCGGCAGCACCGTCGAGAGCCGCTCGGCCAGCACGTAGTAACGTTGAGCCATCCAGTTCCACTTTCTGCGCTTATGCTCGAGGCCATCGACGTTGATCGCGACCGGCGTCCCGACCAAACGAAGCAGCGGGGCGAACGGCGCATTGGCCGCGTTGCAGATCAGCGCGGCATCATAACGCCCGCCCATCGCGTTGATCGCGGAGAGGAAAGTATGAATGATGGTATCGAAGTATTTGTGCCGGAGCGTCGGCAGCACACACAAGCGCACGCCGCGATATTCGAGTTGGCGCGGGCTGACATAATGCGAGCGGCAATAAACTGTCACTTCATGGCCGCGCGTCGCTAATCGGGTCGAGAGTTGCTCGGCAAAAGTCTCAAAGCCGCCGTAACTGGCCGGGATGCCCCGCGTCCCCAGAATGGCAATTCGCATAACCGCAAGGATGAAGGATGAAGGATGAAGGATGAAGGATGAAGAAAAGATCGGCTGGCTTTTCTTCATCCTTCATCCTTCATCCTTCATCCTTGTTTACCCCTCCTCCTGTCGCTTGTTCATAAACCTTCAGAGTCAGGCGCGCCGTCTCCTGCCAACTAAAGGTCGCGGCGCGTTGCCAGCCTTTCGCGCGCAACTCGGCGCGGAGCGGCGGATTGTCAATCAAGCGTTCGATGGCCGACGCGATGGCGCTTTCGTCGAATGGGTTAACCATCAACCCAGCATCGCCGACGACTTCCGGCAGGCTGGTTCGATCACCGGTGATGACGGGCGTGCCGCACTGCATGGCTTCTAGCGGCGGCAACCCGAAGCCTTCAAAGTACGATGGATAGATAAAACAAATTGCTCCCGTGTACAGAGCCGGGAGGTCTGCCTCTGCCACGTAACCCGTGAAGATCGTACGGTCGGTGATGCCGCACTGTTCAACGGCCCGGAGGGTTTCTCCGTACAGCCAAGCCTTTTTTCCGACTAAGACGAGTTGGGGCAGCTTATCGTCTGCTCGGCGACGGCGCAAGTCCGCGTATGCTTTGATTAGACGCACGAGATTCTTGCGTGGCTGAATCGATCCGACCGCCAAGATGTAATCGCCGCTAATGCCATATTGATGACGCACTCGTGAAGTTTCTTTGTCATTCGCTGGTCGGAAATACAGCGCGGCGGCTTCGGGCGTGACACTGACGAGAGCGGGGTTGATGCCGTATGTCTCGATCACGTCGCGGCGCGAAAACTCTGAAGGCGTGAGGATGTGTGCGGCGCGTCGTGTCGTTCGGCGCACGGTCAGGCG
>Ga0136615_10000705_pt1 | contig 15556 bp, 14 predicted proteins | sample AntDrymUQ2882206_2_FD_106647 | JGI IMG/M metagenome (GOLD analysis project Ga0136615, IMG submission 106647) | Polar desert sand microbial communities from Dry Valleys, Antarctica - metaG UQ288 (22.06) | ecosystem: Environmental > Terrestrial > Soil > Desert | place: Antarctica: Dry Valley...
CGGTCGCTCACTGATCGGCGCTCGGTGGCGCTCAGCCCTGTAGCCGCTTGGCACGTCCCGGGCCGCCGGACCTCGCGTCACTCATGCAGGCCCTCAACGGGCAAGCGCGTCAGGCGATGGTCCAGCAGGCACCCGGGGTGCATCAGCAGTCCCACGACCGCTGACCACGAGATGGTGCACCAGTGAGCCGCGTCCGGCTGGGCCAGCGGCGTGCAGCGTGCGAGGATCCGGTGCAGCCGCGGGTCGAGGTCGCGGCCGCTGCGGCCGTCGGCCCACACCTCTCAGCCGCGCCTGCACGCGCTGGTCCAGCGACAGACGGTAGGTCACGAGCGCCGCGACGCGCAGTAGCGGCGCGTAGCAGGGCGACAGCGGCGCGGCGAGGTCCAGCCGCCCGCGCGCCAGCGAGACAGCGGCGCGGGCGCGCTCCTCCAGCGCCGCCAGTCCGGGGCGCGAGGAACCCGGCCAGGGCAGCGCGGCGCAGCCGGCGTCACCACACCCGAGCACGTCGTCCACCGCCTGATCCAGCGCAGGATGGCCGGGGCCGATCAGCTGCGCGCCATCCTCCCGCGCCGCCTCGGGATCGGCGGTGACCAGTACGGCCTCCCCGAGTCCCGGCTCGGCAAGGCGCGGCGGCAGGACCGCCAGCGCCACGTCCCCGCGGTCCTCGTACAGGCCCCCCTCCCGCTCGACGTAGCGCAGCCAGAACCCCATAGCGGGATCGGCCGTCACCGCTGCGTCTCCCCGCCGACCAGGCGTCGACGCGCTCGCGACCGCCGAGGTGGTCGGCCCGAGCCCCGGCCAGCTCGTCGCCCAGCGCATCCAGGCGTGCGGCCAGCTCGTCGTCGTCGGCGCTGGCGACGTGGGCGTCGAACACCACCCGCTCCAGGTCGAAGTCCTCGTCGACGCGGCCCAGGACCATGTCCAGCTCACCGACGACCAGCTCGAACAGGTTCAGCTTGGCCTCCAGGAGGTGAAGGATGCGCTCCTCGACGGTGCCGGCCGTCGCCAGGTTGGTCAGCACCACCTCGTGGTCCTGACCGATGCGGTGCAGTCGTCCGAGCCGCTGCTCGATCTGCAGCGGGTTCCAGGGCAGGTCGAAGTTGACCATCGTGTGGCAGAACTGCAGGTTGCGCCCCTCGCCGGCCGCGTCGGTCGCGAGCAGCACCGGCGCCTGGTCACGGAAGGCCGCGACCACCCCGTCCTTCTCGCGGCGCCCCAGCCCGCCGTGATAGGCGACCGCGGGGATCCCCTCGGCCGCCAGCGTCTCCGCCAGGAACGCGAGGGTCTCGCGGAAGCCACTAAAGACCAGCACCTTGTCACCGCGATCCACCTCGGACCGCAGTAGCGGCACCAGCGCGCGGGTCTTCGCGCTGCCCCGGACCCGCCGCGCCGCCTCGGCCAGGTCGTCCCACCCGACGCGCGCCAGCGTTGCCGCCACCGCCCGCGGGCTGGAGCCGGCCAGCCGCTGCACCGCGCGCAGCTGCAGCGTCCGCGAGGGCGAGGCGGACCGGCCGTTCCGGCGTACCCGCTCGGAGACGGCCGCATACAGTGCCGCCTCTTCGCCGCCGGGCAACACCTTGCGGGTGCGGGCCAGGCGGCGGGGCAGCAACAGGTCGACCTCACTGCGGCGATGCCGCACCATCACCTCGCGGTTGCGCGCACGCAGCGCCGGCAGGTCGCGGACCGCCTGGCCGCCCGCGCCGTGGCGTTCCCGGAACTCCCGCGGCGTGCCCAGATGCCCCGGCCGGACCAGGCTGACCAGCTCGTACAGGTCTGCGAGCCGGTTCTCCACGGGCGTGGCGGTCAGCAGCAGCAGGTACCGGCTCCGCAGCGACCGGGCCAGGCGGCCCGAGGCGCTCGAAGCCCGGCGCACCCGGTGGGCCTCGTCGACGATCACCAGGTCCCACGACACGCCGACCAACGCGTCGCGCAGCGGCGACCTGCGGGCCGCGGCGATCGAAGCGACCACCACCGGCTGCTCCCCCGGCACCTGCGGCGCCTGCCAGTCCACATCGCTGGCGCTCACCGGCGACAACGCGAACTTGCGCTCCAGCTCCTCCCGCCACTGCGTCACCAGGCCCGCCGGCGTCACCACGAGCGTGCGCCCGGCCAGCCCGCGCAGCCGCAGCTCCGACAGCACCAGGCCGGATTCGATGGTCTTGCCCAGGCCGACCTCGTCGGCCAGGATCGCCCTGCCGCGCATCTGCCGCAGGACCCGCTCCGCCGCGCGCAACTGGAAGTCGAACGGCTCGAAACGCAGGCGCGGCAGCGACACGAAGGCGTCGAACCCCGGCCGCACCCACAGCGCCGCCGCCTGATCCACCACCGCGGAGCCCCCCCAGTCCAGGGGCCGACCGGTGGCGAGCGCGCCCAGCAACGAGGCGTAGCCAGGCGGCTCCTCCGCCTGGCCCGCCTGCTTGTCCACGCCGACGCCGCCCCACGCCTGCGTTGCTGATCGACCGACCACGGCACCGACAACCATGGGCAACGACCCTAGCGGACTCCGACTTCCGGCCCGCGGAACCGGCCCCTTGGCTTGACGTGCCGCCACGAAGCGCGCAGCGGCGGCGCGGATAGACGGCCTCCTCCAGCTTCCCGGTCGCAGTCCTGAAGCTGGTGGCAGTCCTGGCGGGCGCCGGGCAGGCGGGGCGCGCCCCGCTGCCAGCAGCAGCGCGCTGCGCTCGCGCAACGGCAGGTTCAGCGACTCGGCGAGGCGCACGACCACCTCGTGCGGCGTGCGCTGACCGCACGGCGGCTGTCGGCTACGCTGCTGCCAGATCGGGCCGGGGTTCGGGCGTCCCGGCGACCGGGAGGACTTCCTTGCGGCCGCGAAGAGGCACCCGCCTCCAGCCCGGCGCGGTCGCCCTATTCCGTGCAGTGCTGTAGAAGCCCCGCGAGCGCCAGATCCGTCAGCGAGCCGATGCCGGCGCCGCCCGACCAGAACTGGGGCCCGTGGCCCTAGTACGCAAGGTATGTTTACCGAGCCGCTGGGACGTACGAGCACGTCGTGCAAGCGTCGCTCCATCCAGTCAACGCCAACAGCAGAACCGCGCGTAAGCGGACAGTAACGCGGGGGCCAGCGCACACCCCCGCCCCCGGCGATGGACGAGGGCCACCCGAGCCCACGTATGACGCCCTCAAAAGGGCGCTTGGGAACTGTCGTGAGGGCGGCGCAACACCGCCAGCCGGCCCGCTCCGCCCTGTAGCTCGCTCAGCACGCCATCCCGGCTCAGGAGCTCACCCCGGAGCCAGCCGCCCATGAGCACGCCGGCGCGGCCGATGACCTTCCCCGCCCCCACCCGAAGCCGACGATGCCCCCGGCCCCGACGCACACCTGCCAAATTCATACATCTACCGGTGCCCGTCGAGGCGTGCGTGGTCTCCCTGTCGCTGTGCAGCCGCCGGCCGTTGTTCACGAGGGTCCTCGTCGGGGTCAGTGCGGCGCAGCCGGCTCAACGGTCGGCTGCCCACGTTGTCGAGGATCACGTCGTAGTGCACGCGCCCATCTGTGAAGTCCTCCGTCGTGTAGTCGACGATGTGTGCGGCGCCGATCGAGCGCACCAGCTCGACGTTGCCGGTGCTGCACACCCCCGGTGACCTCCGCGCCCAGCGCAGTCGCGATCTGGACGGCGAACGTGCCGACGCCGCCGGCGGCCCCGTTGACGAGCACCCGGTGACCGGCCCGCACCTAACCCACGTCCCGGATCCCCTGCAGGGCGGTCAACGCCGCCATGGGGACCGCTGCCGCCTGCTCGAAGGTCAGGCTCGCCGGCTTGGCCACCACCTTGTCCGCCTCGGCGCGGGCGTACTCGGCGAACGCGCCCTGGCAGAAACCAAGCACGGGGCTCGTCCCACACGGAGCGAAGAAGGGCGTGCACCACACTCATCGTACGAGAGCCCGTGCCGCTTCTGCCGGCCCGAGCATCGGACGTGAGCGACGCCCCCGGGCGGTCGCGGGGGGCGTCGGGGCCCAGTTCGCGCGCGATCAGGGCGGCGGTGTCGAAGCCGCCGATGCGCTGGAGAGCTGGTGGCCGGCGAGGCAGCTGACCCGTCGCGCGACCTCATCGAGGGCTGGTCGAGGTGGCGGATCAGTGTCTGGGTCTCGCCGCCATGTTCGACGTTGGCGCACCTGATTGAGAAGCCGATCGCGTTTTCAGTGAGGCGGCGCCGAGCGGCGGGACGGAGACGGTCACGAGCGATTGCAGAAGGGGATGTTCTGCCCTTTGGTCCGGGAGTTCTTCGTCCATTCGACATCCACCGCGACCATCATGCCGTCGCCTTGGTCGGGCTGCCCGTGATGTCGGTCGATGAGGTGCATGGCGGCTTCAGGGGGATGGGGGTGCAGTCAGACGCATTCCACCCGGCTCAACCTGGCGGAGGTCTGCTCAGCTCCCCACCGACGCGAAGGCGGCGGGCGTCTCGGCGATATCCGGGTGCCCTACGGGGGAGCCGTCGGCTAGCCACAGGCCGAGCCGCTCCCGGCTGAACAACTCGTCGATGACCATGAATGCCCCGCCCAGGAGTCCCGCCTCGCGGTCGAGGGGGGAGCGGGTGATGCGCAGCTCCCGCGTCGCCAGGGGCGCCGAGCGGCGGTACACGGTCTCGCGGATGGCCGCCAGGAGGAGGTCACCGAGGTTCGCCACCCCGCCCCCGAGGATCAGCAGTGAGGGGTTGAAGAAGTTGACCAGTGTCGCCAGGGTCTCGCCGATCAGGCGGCCGGAGCGCACGATCAGCTCGACCGCGGCGCCGTCACCGTTCTGCGCCGCGCGGCCGACGTCGACGGCCTCGACGTTGGCCCCCGACTCGAGCACGTGCGCCAGGTAGGGGCTACGGCCAGCCTCGGCGGCCGCTCTGGCGTCGCGGGCCAGCGCCGTCCCGCCTGCCAAGGCCTCGAGACAGCCCTCGTTGCCACAGCGGCAGATGACCCCGCTGCCCTCGGCGACCGCGACGTGACCGATGTCCCCGGCACACCCGAGGTGGCCTCGGTGCAGTCGACCTGACGAGATCAGACCAGCGCCGATCCCGGTTCCCAGCTTGACGAAGATGATGTCGCGCTCACCCTTCGCCAGGCCGGCGCGGAACTCTCCCTGCGCCATCAGGTTGACCTCGTTGTCGACCCAGACCGGCACGGCGTAGCGCTCAGCCAGGTACGTGCGCACGGGGTAGCCGTCCCACCCGGGCATGATCGGCGGGTTCGCCGGCTTCCCCGATGCGAACTCGATGGGCCCCGGCAGGCCCACGCCGATGCCGAAGACCAGCACCTCGTCAGATTCAGAGGCGGCGGCCAGGAGGCGGTCGAAGAGTTGCGCTACCCGGCCGAGCGTGGCCTCGGGGCCGACCGCGATGGCGTGCGGCTCCACTTGCTGGCGCAGCACACGCCCGGAGAGATCCGTGACGGCAGCGGCGATGTGCGTCGCGCCCAGGGCCGCGACCAGGATCAGACCGGCCTCGCCGCGCAGCCGGAGTTCGCGGGGCGCCCGGCCGCCGGTGGAGCGGCCGAGGCCGCTCTCCGTGAGCAGTCCGTACTGGGTCAGCTGGGCTACCCGTTGGGTGACGACGTTGCGTCCCAGTCCGGACAGCCGGGTGACCTCCGGCCGGGTCCGTGCGCTGCGTGAGCGCACGAGGTCGAGCACCGTGACCAGGGAGTCCAGCTGGTCCGACGGTGGTGGAGAGCTTTCGCGAACAGCCACTGCCAAACCTTCTACCCTCATCCCACTTGACTTATGCACGACCGGTGCGTTACTCTGCCTAGAGACATCACAAGATTGCAAGATGCAGGAGAAAGAGGCGCGGCCGATGCGGCTCGGATATCACTCCATCACGTGGGGCGGGGTCGTCGGGAACCCGCCGGGCGTCACCAGTGTCAAGGACCTCAACTATCGGGCTAACGGTTCGATGGGGCAAGCGGTTCGCGACATCGCCGCGGCCGGCTATCAGGGCGTCGAGATGTTCGACGGGAACGTCGTGGACTACGCCGATCGCCCCGACGAGCTCCGAGCGCTGCTGACCGACACCGGGCTTGAGCTGGTCGCCGTGTACACCGGGGCCAACTTCATCTACGCCGACATTCTGCCCGACGAGCTCCACCGGGTGACGCAGGCCGCCCAGCTGGCCGCAACCTTCGGGGCGGAGCGGCTGGTCGTCGGCGGTGGCGCGCGGCGCGCGGCGGGGACCCAGGACGCCGACTACGACCGGCTCGCCGAGGCGCTGGACCGGGTGGTCGACATCGCCGACGGCGTCGGCCTGAGCGCCACCTACCACCCCCACCTCACGACCATCGTGGAGAGCCCGGACGAGATCGAGCGCCTGCTGCCGCGCACGCGTATCGGCTTCTGCCCGGACACCGCGCACCTCGCAGCGGGCGGGGGTGACCCCGCAGCGCTGATCCGGCGCTACCCCGACCGTGTCCGCTACGTCCACCTGAAAGACGTCCGGCTCGACCCAGTGCAGTTCCTGCCGCTGGGCCAGGGTGTCCTCGACTTCGCCGACATCCTCCAGGCGCTGCGCGAGGTCGGGTACGACAGCTGGCTGATGGTCGAGTTGGACGCCTATGACGGCGACCCGCGCGAGGCCGCCGAGATCGGCAAGGCCTACCTCGACAAGTTGCTCGCGGACGCCGGTAGCTGACCGCCGGGCCGCGTGCACCCCATTCGCTGAAACCTGATTCCGATGGAGGCGCTGTGAGCGAACGTGCACGCACGAAGGCGGCCCTGCTCGTGGCGGTTCTGTTGGCTACCGTCGGCTGCGCCGCCGCGCCGGGCTCTCAGAGCGAGGCGCGCCTTGGATTATGGGGAACATGGATTATTGTGTTAGTCAATAACCAAAGTAAATATGCTTTGGGCGAAAGAGGCGCATGATGCGGCTCGGTCACCGCTTCATCATCCTGGTGCTCAGCCTGGCGGTCGCGGGCTGCAGCTTTCCTGACACCACCGCGCGGACGGAGGCGCCCGCGGTCTCCCAGGAGGCGGAGAGCGCGCTCGCCGAGCTCGAGGGGCAGGTGCTCAGCAACGGCCCCCACGGCGAGGAGCCCTCCCCGGCCAGTCTGGCCGACCTCACCCCCGAGGAGGTCGAGGAGGTCAAGAGGCTCGGCGCCACAGCCGCGATCGTCATGCACTACGGCGGCAACGACTGGTCGAACGCGCAGGTCGCCGGGCTGCAGGAGGAGTTCGCCAACCTCGGCATCGAGGTCGTCGCCGTGACCGACGCGAACTTCGAACCGGACCGTCAGGTGTCGGACATCGAGACGGTCATGATCCGCGATCCCGACATCATCGTCTCGCTTCCCACCGACCCGGTCGCGACCGCGTCGGCGTATCAGGCGGTGGCCGACGCCGGGGTGGAGCTGGTGTTTATGGACAACGCCCCGCGGGGCATGGAGGCAGGAACCGACTACGTCTCGGTCGTGTCGGCCGACAACTACGGCAACGGCGTGACCTCCGCGCACCTCATGGCGAAGTCCCTCGGCGGCGAGGGCGAGATCGGCGTCATTTACCACGAGGCCGACTTCTTCGTGACCCGTCAACGCTACGAAGGCTTCACGGCGACCATCCGCGAGAACTACCCCGAGATCACCGTCGTGGAGGAGCGAGGGATCGCCGGCCCCGACTTCGCCGGTGACGCGCAGAACGTGGCCAGCGCGATGCTCAGCAAGCATGCGAAGCTCGCTGGCATCTGGGCGGTCTGGGACGTCCCCGCCGAGGGCGTGATCGCCGCCGCCCGCTCCGTCGGGCGCTTGGACCTGAACATCTCGACGGTGGACCTCGGAACCGTCGTCGCCATCGCGCTCGCGCGGGACCAGCTCCTGGTCGGGCTCGGGGCCCAGGTTCCCTTCGACCAGGGCGTGATCGAGGCCCGCCTGGCAGCGGGCGCGCTGATCGGCAAGCAGGCCCCGCCGTACGTGGCGCTCGCCGCGCTACCAGTGCAGCACGACAACGTTCTGGAGGCGTGGGAGCAGGTCTACCACCAACCGCCCCCGGCGCTGCTGACCGACATCATCGAACAGGGCGGAGGTTAGGGCTATGGCACAGGCCCTGGACGGCGGTCTCGCCGTGCAGATGCGCGGGGTGTTCAAGTCGTTCGACGGCGTCCCGGTCCTCAAAGGTGTGGATCTGGAGGTGGCGCGGGGAGAGGTCCACGCGCTGGCGGGCGGCAACGGCGCCGGCAAGTCGACCCTGATGAAGATCCTGCAGGGCGTCTACCCGATGGATGGGGGCGAGATCCTCATCGACGGCCAGCCGGTGGCCCTGACCTCGATCCAGGAAGCCAAGGCGGCCGGCATCGGGATGGTGTTCCAGGAGTTCAGCCTCGTCCCGACGCTGACGGTCGCCCAGAACATCTACCTGACGACCGAGCCGCGCGGCGCCGGTGGCCTGATCAACGACCGCGAGGCGGGCGCGAAGGCGCGCGAGGTCTTCCGCACGATGGACGTGCAGGTCAACCCGAACGCCACGGTCGGCGACCTGAGCACCGCGTACTGGCAGCTGACCGAGATCGCGAAGGCCCTCGCGCAGGAGGCGCGCGTCCTGATCATGGACGAGCCGACCGCGAGCCTCGCCAAGCACGAAGCCGACGCACTGTTCGAGCTGGTTCAGCGGCTCAAGGCGCGGGACATCTCGATCATCTACATCTCGCACCGGATGGACGAGATCTACCGGATCGCCGACCGGATCACCGTGCTGCGGGACGGGCGCGGTCTGTTCACCCGGCCCCTGTCGGAGGTCACGCCCGCTCAGGTCGTCGAGGGCATCGTGGGCCGCCAGATCGAAGGCATGCTCGAATGGGGGGCACGGGACGCCGGCGAGCAGGCGGCCGAGCCGCTGCTCGAGGTCCGCAACCTGAACGCCGGACCCCGGGTCCGCGACGTCTCCTTCACCCTGCAGGCCGGCGAGATCGTCGGCTTGGCCGGCCTGATGGGCAGCGGGCGGACCGAGCTCGCCCGTGTCCTGTTCGGCATCGACCGGTTGGAGAGCGGCGAGATACTCCTGCGCGGGCAGCGGGTCGACGCGTCCGACGCGGGCGCGGCCATCGCCGCCGGCATCGCACTCATCCCGGAGGACCGGCGAGCCCAGGGGCTGGTGCTCGACCATTCGGTGAACGACAACCTCCTGCTCCCGCTGCTGCCTCAGGTGCGGCGCGGCCCGTTCGTGAACGACAGCGAGGGCAGGTCCCTGGCGCGTTCGCTGATCGAGCGGTTCGCCGTCAAGGTGGCCAACCCGTCGCGGGCCGTGAGGCTGCTGTCGGGGGGCAACCAGCAGAAGGTCGTCATCGCCAAGTGGCTGGGGACCGAGCCCGACCTCCTGATCATGGACGAACCCACCGCTGGCGTCGACATCGGCACGAAGTCGGAGATCCTGGCGCGGATCCGCGAGCTCGCCGTCAGCGGCAAAGGGGTGCTCGTCATCTCCTCCGAGCTGCCGGAACTCCTCGCGGTCAGCGACCGCGTCCTCGTCCTGCGAGACGGCTCCGTGACGCGTGAGCTGCCCCGGCAGGACATCCCCGATGAGGAATCCCTCCAGCTAGCCGTCCAGGGAGTCTGAGCCATGGCCCAAAGCACCGTTCCCCAGACCGCCCCCGCCGCCGGTGAGCCCGAGGCCCGGCGCGGGCCGCTCCGCGGCATCGAATGGCGCCGCTACGTGATCTATATCGGCTTCGCCTTCGTCTTCCTGTTCTTCGCCGTGCTGCTCGGCGACGAGGGCTTCCTGTCGGCGAACAACCTGCTCAACATCTTTCGCCAGACCGCCACCATCACCGTGATCGCCGTGGCCATGACCTACGTCATCGCCTGCGCCGAGATCGACCTGAGCGTGGGCTCCGTCGCCGGGCTGTCCAGCGTGGTCACCGCGATGGCGCTGTCGCGCTACGGGCTGGTTGCGGGCATCCTCGCGGGGCTCGCCGTGGGCCTGGTCGTCGGCGCGATCAACGGCAGCCTGGTGAGCCGGCTCAATATCCCGTCGTTCCTGGCGACCCTCGGCATGCTGGGCGTCGCTGCGGGCGTCGCCCAGTGGATCACGGCCTCCGCCCCCCAGCCGATCCTCTCCGACACCTTCAACCTCGTCTTCGGCTCGGGGAACCTCGGGCCGATCCCCGGGCTGCTCGTGTGGAGCGCGCTTGCCGTGGTCATCGGCACCGTCATCCTGTCCAAGACGCCCTTCGGCCGGAAGGTGCTGGCGACGGGCGGCAACCGCACAGCCGCCGAATTCACCGGCATCAACACGAAGCGGATCAAGTTCCAGGTCCTGCTGCTGTCGTCGGTGGTGGCCAGCCTGGCCGGCATGCTGTACGCGGGCCGGTTGCAGTCAGGCCGCTTCCAATGGGGCGCGGGCGACGAGCTGTCCGCCATCGCCGCGGTGATCCTGGGCGGGACGAGTCTGTTCGGCGGCGCCGGCTCGGTCATCGGGACCCTGTTCGGCGCGCTGCTCATCGGCCTGATCAACAACGGCCTGATCCTCGCCGGCCTCGACTCGAGCCAGCAGCAGGTCGTCCGCGGGGTCATCATCATCCTCGCCGTCGCGCTGGCCCGCCGGAAGTGATGCGGTCGGGGATCATCGGCGCCGGCTTTATTGGCGGCGTCCACGCGCAGGCCGTCCGTGCGGCGGGCGGGGTACTCAGCCGGGTCGCCGGCTCGTCGCTCGCGGACGGGCAGGCGGGGGCGCAGCGGCTCGGCGCGCTCGCCGCGGCGTCGGCCGAGGAGCTGATCGGTGCCGACGATGTCGACGTCGTGCACATCTGCACCCCGAATGCCCTGCACGTGTCCCTCGTCGAGCAGGCCGTCGCGGCCAGGAAGGCGGTCGTGTGCGAGAAGCCGCTGGCGACGACGGTGGAGGACGCGCAGCGGCTCCACGCCTCGGCGGCGGGGCTCGTCGCCGCCGTGCCCTTCGTCTACCGCTACTACCCGACGGTCCGCGAGGTGCGGGCGCGGATCGCAGCCGATGAGGGCGGGCCGCTGTGGCTGCTGCACGGGTCCTACCTGCAGGACTGGCTGTCCACCAGCGACGCGGCGAACTGGCGCGTCGACCCGGCGCAGGGTGGCTCGCGCGCGTTCGGTGACATCGGCGTGCACTGGTGTGACCTCATGGAGTTCACGACCGGCCACCGCATCACGCGGCTGTGCGCCCGGATGGGTGTGGCGTATCCCGAGCGCGCGACGGAGGACGGCGCCGCGGTGCTGTTCGAGACCGACCGGGGCGCGTGCGGCTCGGTGGTCGTGAGCCAGGTGTCGCCCGGTCGCAAGAACCGGCTGTGGTTCTCCTTCGACGGGACCTCCGCGTCGTACTCCTTCGACCAGGAGCTCCCCGACACCCTGTGGGTCGGCGGTGTCGCGGAGAACCGGGTCGTCCCGCGCGGCCCGGACACGCTGTCGCCGGCCGCAGCGGCCTACGCCCGGCTGCCCGCGGGCCACCCGCAGGGCTACCAGGAGTGCTTCAACGCCTTCGTCGGCGACGTCTACGCGGCCGTCGATGGCCCCGAGCCCGACGGGCTGCCCACGTTCGCCGACGGCGAGCGGGCGGCGGTCCTGACCGCCGCCGTCCTGGACTCCGCGAAGAACGACAACTGGGTGGAGGTCTCCAGGTGAAGCTCGGCTTCCTCACCGCCAGCCTGCCCGACCTGAGCCTCGAGCAGATCGTGGCCTACGCCGCGGGGGCGGGATTCGAGGCGCTGGAGGTGGCGGCCTGGCCGGACCTCGGCGACCGGCCGTTCACCGCGACCCACCTCAAGGCGGAGCACTTCGGGCCCGGCGAGGCCGAGCAGGTCCGCGGCCTGTTCGAACGCGACGGGCTGACGGTGTCCTCGCTGGCCTTCTACGACAACAACCTGCACCCGGATCCAGCCGACCGCCAGGCGATCAACGACCACGTCATCGCCTGCATCGACGCCGCGGCGCTGCTCGGCTGCCCAACCGTCGGGACGTTCGTCGGCCGCGACCCGTCGCTGCCCGTGGCCGAGAACCTGCGCCAGGCCGAGAAGGTCTTCCCTCGGCTGGTGGAGCACGCCGAGGCCAAGGGCGTGCGCATCGTCATCGAGAACTGCGTGATGGAGGGCTGGCACCCCGACGGCTATCCGGGCAACCTCGCCTACTCACCCGAGCTGTGGGAGTGGATGTTCTCCCTGGGGCTGTACCTCAACTACGACCCGTCGCACCTGATGTGGATCGGGATCGACCCGGTCGCCGCGCTGAAGCCCTACGTCGGCCGGGTGGCGCACGCGCAGGCCAAGGACGCCGAGCTGTTCCCCGATCGGCGCAACCGCTACGGCATCTACGGCCAGGCGGTCGACCGGCAGGACCCGTGGGACGTGGGCTGGTGGCGCTACCGCGTGCCCGGGCTCGGCCAGGTCGACTGGGTCCGCGTGGTCGACGCGCTGTACGAGGGCGGGTTCGACGGTGTGCTCTCCGTCGAGCACGAGGACCCCGTCTGGGGCGGCACCGAGGACCGAATCAAGACCGGTCTGGAGATCGCCCACCGCACCCTGCGTCCCCTGCTGGTCCACTGAGGAGGATGACCGTGTTCTTCGACGCGCACCAACGCGAGACCGTCGAGGCGGCCATGGCCCGGATCATCCCGACCGATGACCTGCCGGGCGCTCGCGAGGCCGGCGCCATCGAGTTCCTCGACCGGTACCTGTCCGGCATCGACTTCGTCTACGCCAAGCCCGACGGCAGCGGCTTCGAGACGCTGGAGGGCAAGCGCGCCGACGCCTGGCACCAGCGCATCGACCGCCTCCGCGCCACCTACATGGAGGGGGTGCAAGAGCTGGACCGCGCGAGTAGCGCGGCCTTCGGCGCGGAGTTCGCGCGCCTCGATCCCGAGCAGCAGGACCGCGTCCTGGCCCAGGTCGAGCGCCCGTCGGCCGGGAGCGAGAGCGGGCTCCAGGAGGCCAAGGTGACGTCCGGCTACGGGGCGCCGGTCGAGCCGGCGCTGCAGCAGACCAGCGCGGAGATCGACCTCGACTTCTTCCCCCTGCTGTGCCAGCACACCCGACAGGGCTTCTACGCCGACCCGATCTACGGTGGCAACGTCGATCGGATCGGTTGGCAGGTCATCGGGTTCCCGGGGCCGACCTCCCTGGCCGAGGTGCACGCGGGGCGCTACAGCACGCTGGCCTACTTCGCGCAGGGCCAGACCGATTCCGAAGTGGAGGCCAACAGTGGCGCTTGAGTCGAAGCCGGAGCGGGTGGATGTCTGCATCATCGGGGCTGGCGCGTCGGGTGCGGCGGCCGCCAAGGTGCTGACCGAGCGGGGCGTGCGGGTGGTCGCGCTGGAGCGCGGGCCGTGGCGTACGCGCGAGACGTTCGGCGGCGACGAGCTGGCCAACGTGAACCGCTACAACTTGTGGCCCGACCCGCTGCTGAACCCGCGGACCGTGCGCACCTCGGCCGAAGAGGACCCGCGGGTTGAGTTGTTCTGCCCGGTGCCCCAGATGGTCGGCGGCGGGACGGTCCACTGGCAGGGCTGGCTGCCGCGCTTCATCGAGGACGACTTCCGGATGCGCTCGATCGTCGGTGAGGTGGACGGCGCGACGCTGGCGGACTGGCCCATCAGCTACGCCGAGCTGGAGCCCTACTACGACGCCGTCGAGTGGGCCTTCGGCGTGTCGGGCCAGGCCGGCGCGAACGCCTTCGAGTCGCCGCGCAGCCGCGGCTACCCGTGCCCGCCCATGCCGCTGTCGCGCTACGCCCAGAAGTTCCACGACGGCTGCGGCAAGCTCGGCCTCAACGCATTCCCGACCCCGCAGGCGGCCCTCTCCCGGCCGTACAACGGCAGGCCCGCCACGGTCGTCAGCGCCTTCGCACAACAGCACGGCGACCCCACCGGCACCCGCTCCAGCGCGCTCAACGTGTTCATCCCCAATGCGGTGGCCACGGGGCGCTACGACCTGCGCCCGGAGTGCTACGTGCGCGAGATCACCGTGGACGAGCAGGGCCGGGCGAAGGGCGCGGTGTACCAGAACGCCCAAGGTGAGGCCTACGAGCAGGAGGCCGACGTCGTCATCCTGGCCTGCGGCGCGGTCGAGTCGGCTCGGCTGCTGCTGCTGTCGCAGTCCTCCCGCTTCCCCAACGGCCTGGCCAACGGCAGCGACCTGGTGGGACGCAACGCCACCTTCCACGAGTACAGCTCGGCCATCGGCATCTTCGACGACCCGATCTACGCATGGGCGGGCGGCGGCTACGTCAGCGCCAGCACCTTCGAGTTCTACCGCCACGACGAGTCGCGCGGCTTCGCCAGTGGCGGGCACGTGGCCGCCGCCGGCGTCGGCATCCCGCTGCCGATCAATTGGGGCCTGCCCGACCAGCCGACCTGGGGCGCCGAGGCGAAGCGCTACGACCGCGAGTTCTTCAACCACAGCATGGCCGTCTCCATGGTGGTGCACGACATGCCCCGGCACGACAACCGCGTCGAGCTTGACGACGGCGTCGTGGACGCCTGGGGTCTGCCGGTCGCCCGCATCACCCTGACCCCGCACCGCAACGACCTGGATCAGGGACGGTTCCTCATCGACCGCTGCGCCGAGATCATGGAGGCCGCCGAGGCGACCAAGGTCGACCGCGTCTACATGCAGCGGGTGACGGGCAACTGCTCCCATCAGCACGGCACGACGCGCATGGGCGACGACCCGGAGACCTCGGTGCTGAACCGCTGGTGCCGTGCGCACGAGGTCGACAACCTGTACTCCGTCGACGGGGGCCCGTTCCCGACCGCGACCGGCGCCAACCCCACGCTGACCATCATGGCGAACGCCTGGCGCGTCGCCGAGCACATCGCGTCGGCGCGGGGTGGGCAGGAGTAGCGTCGGACGGCCCGTGTCGGACGTGCGACAGAGGAGCCCGCCGTGGGTTCGGACCTGTTCGTCCTGGGTGAACCGCTCGTCGAAGAGCTGGTTCGGACGGTCTTGGTCGACGCCGGGCTGGTGCTCCTGCTGTCCAACGTGGTGCAGAGCACGGCGACCCCACTCGGCTCTCAGCAGCAGGAACGCCCCTCGCGGGGCCCCGCCCTGCGGATCTGGCCAGATTGAACCCGCGACCTTCACCTTGATGCTGTGAAGGATCGGGACCTCCGCTCCCCGCTGGCGGCCTGAGTGTCAGACACTCGAGGTTGTCAGCTAACCCTCGAGCAGGAGGAAGGCCCCGATGCCAACTCAGTTTGTGGGAATCGATCTGCATCGTCGACGGTCGGTGGTCGTCCGCCAGGATGAGCGCGGTGAAGTGCTGGAGCAGGTCTGCATCGACAACGACCCGGTGGCGTTGGCCTGCGCGGTCGAGCAGGCTGGCCCGGACCCGGAGGTGGTGCTGGAGGCCGCCTACGGCTGGTACTGGGCTGCGGATGTGTTGCAGGCGTGCGGCGCCCGGGTGCATCTGGCCCATCCGTTGGGGGTGAAGGGGTGGACCTACCGGCGGGTGAAGAACGACGAGCGCGACGCGGCCGGTCTGGCCGGCCTGCTGCGCAGCACACCGGCTGCTGTGGGGCGTGGATCGCGCCGCCGGCGGTGCGTGAGCTGCGCGAGCTGGTCCGCTGCCGCGCGAAGCTGGTCGCGTTGCGGTCCGGGTTGAAGCCCAGGTCCA
>Ga0136615_10000706_pt1 | contig 15556 bp, 17 predicted proteins | sample AntDrymUQ2882206_2_FD_106647 | JGI IMG/M metagenome (GOLD analysis project Ga0136615, IMG submission 106647) | Polar desert sand microbial communities from Dry Valleys, Antarctica - metaG UQ288 (22.06) | ecosystem: Environmental > Terrestrial > Soil > Desert | place: Antarctica: Dry Valley...
AGGGGCAGCCCCCGATCGTCCAGCAGGCGCAGCGCCGCGAGCGTGCGCGTGTGGATGCGCTCCTCGGCGTCCCACAGGGTGCCGTCCAGGTCGGTGACGACGAGCTCAACGGCAGGCATCAGCCGAGGGTAGCCAGCCAGCCCCGACGCCGAATTGACGCGCAGGTGAACCCGAGCCGGCGGTTCAACTGGCGGCGGTGGCGATGTGCGCGGAATCGGGGTCGGCGTCGTCCAGCGGCGGCAGGAGCCAGCGCGTGCCCACCACGGCCACGATGCCCAGCGGCAGCGCTTGCACCAGGCTCAGCGCCACCACGATGCGGGTCACCGCCGCTGGCCACAGCGAGGCGGTCTGGGAGGTGCTGAGCACCGCGGCGTAGAGCAACCCCTGACCCACCAGCAGCGCGGCGGCGCCAACCCCGATGGCGGTGAAGGCGCCCTCGCGCGCCTGCCAGCCGCGCAGCGCGCCGAAGCCGGCGATGAGGATGAACAGGGCGGTCTGAACCGCGGCGAACGCCCTGGTCGTCAGCGGCAACGCGACCGCGAACAGGTCGTCGCCGAGGTGGATGAGGTTGGCCGCCGCGAGCAGCCCCAGCAGCACTGCGGCGGGGCGCACCAGCCCCGGCCAGCGCTCCTCGCTGACGGGCTTGGTGAACAGCCCGGCGAGCGCCGGCAGCGTGAGTACGACGGCGGCGAGCAGCCACGGCAGCGCCGACGTGGGCGGGATCCAGAACAGGTCGCCGGCGACCAGCTGGTCGGCGCCGCCATAGCGGAAGGGGACCTCCCATTCCAGCACCACGCGCTCCACCGACGGGTCCTGCTGCACCGGCTGCGGCGGCTCGAACGCCATCCAGTGCGCGCGGTGGTCGTGCCACAGGTGCGACGTGCCGCCCGAGACCTGAACCCAGTCCGGCTCGGCCTCGGCGTCCGCCGCCGGGGGGACGCTGGACTGCCCGAAGCGGTCGGCGTTGAGGTACGCGGCCGGGGAGTTGCGATTCTCGAACACACCGTCGGGACCGACCCGCAGGTAGTCCTCGCGCTCGTAGCCCAGGACGGTGACCTCAAGGTCTGAGGTGTTGCTGATTTCGAGGTACTCGTCGTTGCCCAGGACCCGCCAGGTGACGCCGGGCAGGTCAGGTGCAGAGCGGATGACGCTTGAGTAGTTGGTGGCGTCGCTGCCGCGGCCGTGGGCGAACGCCGGGGAGGCCAGCAGGCCGAGCAGCCCGAGCGTGAGTGCGAACAGCACGCCGCCGCGAGCGATCGCCAAGGGCTGTCTCCGCATGGGTCAATGGTATCGGGACGCAGTCGCCGGGCCAGCCGGGAAAGGCCCGCGGGTGCGGCGAACGACCTCGCCAGTTCGCCACGGGAAGAGTACGTTGCGCATTCCCAAAGGGACGGAGGGTACGGTGAAGCGGTCATGACGCAGTGGATGACGGTCCGCGTGGTGCTGCTCGCGCACGGCGAGGAGCGCTTGGAGCCGCCGCCCGGCCGGGTGCTGCTCGTGCGCGCCGAGCACACCTTCAGCGAGTTCGCCGAGGCCGTGGACACCGCCTTCGGCCGCTGGGACCCCACGCCGTCGTCGGAGTTCGCGGTCAGCGGCCGAAGGCTGGTCTCCGACCTCGACGCCGACCCCGGGCCCGGCGAGGTCGCGATGTCGGACGCCTACGAGGTGGGCGGTGTCGGCCTGCGCGCGGGCGACACCTTCCGCTACCTGTTCGACCTCGGCGAGCAGTGGCTGCACGACTGTGATGTCGAGGAGTTGGGCGTCGATCCCTTCGCGGTGTACGGCGAGGAGCCGGCCTGGCCGGTCGCCGTATTCGGCTGGGGGACGCTGCCGGACCAGTACGGCCACGAGCACGAGCACGAGCACGAGCACGAGGACGAGGACGAGGACGAGACCGGCGCCGGGGAAGACGACGCGACCCCGGTCGGCCACTCCTGGGAGGCCGAGGACGACTCCGCCTTTCTGGCCGCGTGGGAGGAGGCGCGCGCCGATGCATGGGAGGTCGTGGCCAAGGCGGTCGCGCCCGTGGAGCGCCGCGTGGACCGCCCGGCGCTGGCCCGGGTCGCACGTGCGCTGCGCCACCACGTGGGCGAGCAGCGCGCCCCCTACGACCTGCTGTGGGCGGCGGCGGACGTGCCGGAGCTGCCCGACGACGACCTGGAGCTGTGGACCACCCTGGCCGCCGCGGTGGTCGAGCCGCGCGGGGACCTGCCCGTCGACCTCGATGTCGAGTCCGCGTGGACGGCGCTGGAGCCCGCCGACTGGGCCGGCGCGGTCATCGAGCTGACCCGCGCCGGCGTCGGCCAGTCCGCCCGTCCCGGGACGCTGGTCGACCTCATCGCGCGCTGCCCCGAGATCGACGGCCCGGCCTTCACACCCGACGACATCGAGACCCTCGAGCTGGCGCTCACGCCCGTGGTCGATCTGTGGCGCGTCCTGGGCGTGGTCGACGACCGCCACCGCCTCACGGCGCTGGGCGTGTGGGGCCTGCCCGAGGCGCTGTATACGGCGTGGGAGCCGGTCGACTAGGCCGCGGTGTCGCTCAGCGCCCGGCCCCGCGAGGGGTGGCGCAGCTTGGACAGGGCGCGCGCCTCGAGCTGGCGGATGCGCTCGCGGGTGAGCCCGAAGTAGCGGCCGACGTCGTCCAGGGTGCGGGCCTCGCCGTCGAGCAGGCCGAAGCGCAGTTCCAGGATGATGCGCTCGCGCTCCGGCAGCCCGGCGACGACGTCGAGCAACTCCTGGCGGGCCAGGCCCTTGGCCGCGACCTCGAGGGGGTCGTCGGCGTTGCGGTCCTCGATGAAGTCGCCGAGCTCCGCGTCGCCGTCCTCGCCCACCGGGGTTTCCAGGGACGTGGGCGTGCGGGCGTAGGTCAGCAGCTCCTCGACCGTGGCGACGTCCTCGCCCAGCTCCTCGGCGAGCTCCTCCAGCGTGGGCTCGCGGCCGAAGCTCTCTGCGAGGTCGCGCTGCATCGACAGCGCGCGGCGCACCCGCTCCATCATGTGGACGGGCAGGCGGATGGTGCGCCCCTTGTCGGCGACCCCGCGGCCGACCGCCTGGCGGATCCACCAGGTGGCGTAGGTGGAGAACTTGTACCCGCGGCGGTAATCGAACTTCTCGACGGCGCGCAGGAGACCGAGGTTGCCCTCCTGGATCAGGTCGAGCAGCGGAAGACCCTGGCCCTGGTACCGCTTTGCCACCGAGACGACCAAACGCAGGTTTGCTTGGACGAGGCGCTCCTTCGCGCGCTTGCCGTCCCGGTCGACCTTGTAGAGCTCGCGCTTGCGCTTCGACGGCAGCTTGCGCTTGTCATCGAGGACACGTTCGGCCTCGAGACCGGCCTCGTAGCGCTTCGCGAGGTCGACCTCCTCCTCGGCAGTGAGCAGCGCCGTGCGGGCCATCTCCCGCAGGTACAGCTGCACGTGGTCGTGGAGCGGCATCTCCTCGACGATCTGGGGCACGGAGGCCTTCACCTTTCCTTCCCTTGCCAGCCGGCCCTTGAGAGGCCAGGGTCATGGGTCCTCGCTGCGACAGATCATGCGTTTCCCGGCGAAGCCGTACCGCTAGGCTGCATCCCAGCCCACGCAGGCGCCGACCGCATCTCACCACGAGGGTACGACAACGTGGCTGGTTGTGGCGGGAGAATTTCACCCCGGCGCCGTCACCGCCCGCCGACGTGGCAGTATCCCGCCTCGACCACGACCTCACGACAGGCAGCACGCGGATGAACACCAGCACATCGGCTCCGCAGGACCGCCGCTTCTTCACCCGTCAGCCCACGGTGGGCGCCTCCACGGCCGCGAAGGCCGTGGTGGACGATCTGCGCGGCCTCGTGCAGGCCGAGGTCGCCCTCGCGCGGGCAGAGCTCCAGTCCTCGCTGCGGGACAAGGCCGCGCGCATCGGGCTGTTCGCCGCCGCCGCGGCCGCCGGTTGGCTGGCCCTGCAGGGCCTGCTCATCACCCTCGGCTTCGTCATCGCGCTGTTCCTGCCCGGCTGGGTCGCCGCGCTCATCGTGACGGCGCTGCTGGGAGTGGTGGCCGGGATCGCGGCCCTCATCGGGCGCCGCAGGCTGGCCACGCGGGTCAGCGTGGACACGACGAAGCAGAATGTGCAGGAGGATCTCGCGTTGGCCAAGGCACACCTGGGGCGCGGATGAGCACCGCACGATCGAACCTTCCCGCCCGTTCCCGGGCCGCGCAGAATGGGCTGGCGGAGCACGTCACCGCCGTCGCCGCGGCGCGCGACCGGCTGGGACGAGACCTCGACACCCTCGACGCGGAGGTACGCGCGCAAGTGAGCCAGACCGTGGAGAAGACAACCTGGCGGCTGGTGGGCACCGGCCTCGCCATCCTCAGCGGCATCCTGGTGCGCAAGCTCCTGATCGCACTGTGGACGCGCCTCAGCAAGCACGACCCGCCGACCAACCCGGGCGCGCCCGACACCACCTGGGTGGAAGGGCTGGGCTGGGCCCTGGCCTCGGGCGCCGCGGTCGGCGTGGCGCGGCTCGTGGCCACCCGCGGTGCGACCGCGGGCTGGCAGCGCGTCACCGGCGCCCTCCCTCCCGGCGTCGCCGACGTCGACCGCTAAGCCGGCTCCTCGGCCGTTTGGGCGGCTCCGCGAGCCTCGGACTCGGCCAGGCGGGCGGCGGCCCAGGCGGCGCCGCGTTCGGCCAGGGGCCCGAAGAGGTCCGCGGCGCTGACCCCGCCCGACCATCCGGGCGGGTCGCCGCGGCGGGTCAGTGGGTCATCGCCAGCGATTGGGGCGTCGAGTGCCGGCGCCGTCGCCGTGGTCCAGCGGCCCAGGGGCAGGGTCGCCACCGCGATTCCCGCACGCTGCGGCCCGGCCGCGCGCCGCGCGGCGCTGAGGTCGGCGAGGAAGCGCTCGCGACCGCGACCACGGAGGTGGAACAGGCCGAACGGGTCGTCGTCGAGCCGCTCCGCGGCGGCCTCCACGGTGGCGACCACGTGCTTGCAGGTGGTCGAGGGGTCGTCGCAGGCGCAGCTGGTCGACAGTTCCGCAGGCTGCGGGAACAGCCGCACGCCCCGCGTGGCCAGCTCGTCCTCGAGCCCCTCCGGGGCCTGCGCGGCGAGCAGCCTGGCGCTGTGGCGCGCCTGCTCCACGACCGCGGCGACCACGCGCTCCCAATCGCGGTCGTCGAGCACGGGCATGCCCACCTCCACCAGGTAGGGCGTGGCCCGGGAGCCCTGGACGCGGGCGCTCAGCGAACCGGGCCGCGCCCGCAGGTCACTGACCCGCCCCGAGCGCGCGTAGGCCCGCCCGCGGCTGACCCGCAGCGCGGTGGCCGCGCTCGCGTCGTCCACGAGCCCTCGGAACCGCTCGGACCAGCGCACCGGGCTCACGCGACTGACCAGTCGTCGAGGTCGGTGACGGGGGCGTCGGCGGCCAGGGCGACGAGGTCGGCGAGCTCGCGGTCGCCCAGCTCGGTCACCCAGGCCTCGCCGGAGCCGACCACCTGCTCGGCCAGCTCGCGCTTGCGCTCCAGCACCTCGGCCACGCGCTCCTCGACCGTGCCGGCGGTCACCAGCTTGTGGACCTCGACGGTCGAGGACTGGCCGATGCGGTGCGCGCGGTCGGTGGCCTGGTCCTCCACGGCAGGGTTCCACCAGCGGTCGAAGTGCACGACGTGGGTGGCGGCGGTCAGGTTCAGGCCGGTGCCGCCCGCCCGCAGGCTCACCAGCAGGACCGGCGGCGGGCTGTCCTCGTCGAGCTCCTCGAGGGCCTCGGGTTCGCCCTGGAAAGCGGCGACCATGCGGTCGCGCTGGGCTGCCGGCACGACGCCGTAGAGGAACGGGATCGTGCGGTCGAGGTCGGCGCCGAGGACGTCGGTCAGCAGGTGGCCCATCTCGACGTACTGGGTGAAGACGAGGACCTGTGCGCCCCCGGCCACGGCCTCGGCCACGATGTCGCGGGCGGCCTCCAGCTTGCCGGAGCGGCCGGGCAGGACCGGCGGGGCGGCGCCCGGGGCGCGCTCGCGCAGGTACTGGGCGGGGTGGTTGCAGATCTGCTTCAGCTCGGTGAGCAGCGCCAGGATGCGACCGCGGCGCTCGAAGGAGCTGGCGCTGTCCAGCCCGCCCCCGCCGAGCACCCGGTCCACCGCCGCCTGGTACAGGCCCGCCTGCTCGGGGGTCAGCGAGCAGTGCACGGTGCGCTCGATCTTGTCCGGCAGGTCGGCCACCACTGCGGGGTCGCGCTTCTCGCGGCGCAGGATGAAGGGCGCGACGAGCCGGCGCAGGCGGCGCGCGGTCTCGGCGGCGCGCTGCTGCTCGATCGGCGCGACGAAGCGGCGCCCGAAGCGGGCGCGGCTGCCGAGCAGGCCGGGGTTGGTGGCGTCGAGCAGGGACCACAGCTCCGACAGCCGGTTCTCCAGCGGGGTGCCGGTGAGCGCCACCGTCTGGCGCGACGTCAGGCGCCGCACGGCGCGCGCCCCCGAGGTGTTGGGGTTCTTGACCTGCTGCGCCTCGTCGAGCGCCACCACGTCCCACAGCACGCCGGCGAGCAGGTCGACGTCCCGGCGCAGCGTGCCGTAGCTGGTGAGCACCACGTCGCCGACGCCGTCCAGCGTCTCGGCGCGCTCCGGGCCATGATGGCGCGTGACCGTGAGGGACGGCGCGAAGCGCGCGAGCTCGCGCTGCCAGTTGCCGACCACCGAGGTCGGGCAGATCACGAGGTGCGGCCCGGCGCCCTCAGGCAGGGTGAGCAGGTAGGCCGCCAGCTGGACGGTCTTGCCGAGGCCCATGTCGTCGGCCAGGACGGCACCGAGTCCCAGCTCGCCCATGCCCTGCAGCCAGGCGACACCGCGGCTCTGGTAGGGGCGCAACTCGCCGGCGAACCCCGGCGGCGCGGCGGGCGCCGGCGGGCGCTCGCCGGCTTCCCGGAGCCGCTCGACAAGGGCAGCCACACCGCCGTCGACCACCACGTCGACGGTCTCGCCCTCGTCGAGGTCCAGGCCGGGCAGCAGGTCCGCGCCGGCGCGCTCTGAGCCGGCCAGACCGAGCGCGAGCGCGTCCGCGAGCGGCAGCTCACCCGGCGGCCCGAGCCGCTCCAGGCGGGCGAGGCGGGCGGGGTCGACGCGCACCCAACGCTCGCGGATGCGCACCAGCGGGGCCTTCGCCGCCACGATCTGGGCGAACTCCTCCTCCGACACCGCCTCGCCACCCAGTGCGACCTCCCAGCGGAAGCCGGTGAGCAGCCCGGCGAAGGGGCCGCGGCCGCCGCCCGCGCCACTGCCCGGCATGCGCACGAGATCCGGCAGCTCGGTCAGTGGTGCGTCTCGCCACGGGTCGGCGTCGGCGGCCTCGCGCGACCCCGCCTCCTGCCCTGCCACGTCGCGCTCGTCGACCTCGCCAGCGGCGCCCGCCGGGGGCGAGAACCCGCCCACACGCACGCGGACGGCGAGGTCGCCCGCGGTGAGGTCCGTGGGCAGCACCACGGAGATGCCGGTCGAGAGCAGCTGGTCGGCCGCGCGCTCGACGAAGGCCCAGGCCTGCAGCAGGTCGAGGTCGAGCCCCTCGGGGGCGCCGTCGTCGAGCACCGCGTCCAGCGGGGGGAACAGCCGGGCGGCGCGGACGAGCGCGCGCAGCAGGGTCTGCTGGAGCGCACCCTCGCCCTCGCCCCGCCCGCCCCGACCGCCCTCGCGGACCGACCAGACGGCCGACGCGGGCACGGCGACGCCGTCGTCCGTGCGCACGCCGAGGTCGAGCCGCCAGGCGCCATCGAGGCTGCCCGGCGCGCGCAGCGTGAACTCGGCGGTGCCGCTGGGCACCGCCCGCACCTCCCCGCCGGCCCAGGCGTCCGCGCCCGCGAGCAGCTCGTCGGCGTCGTGGCGCAGGGGGACCTGCGGGTCCACGGGGTCGACGAGGGCTTCCGCCCAGCGCGCCGTCCAGGGCAGCAGGCGCGCGCGCGGGCGGCCCGGGCGCGGCGGCTCGGAGGCTTCGCGGACCGCGAGGTCGGCGAGGGCGTCGCCAAGGGCGCGCACGAGCGCCTCCGGCTCCCAGACCCGCAGCCCATCGTCACCCGCGGCCAGCGCGTACCCTGCGACGGGCAGCGCCTCGGCCACCCGGCGCACCACCTCGGCGACGCCCGGGTCGTCGGCGGCGATCCGCCAGCCCCCGACCACGCCGCCCTCGCCGTCGGGGCGCCGCAGCGCGGGCAGCACCCGCCGCTGGGCGACCAGCGCCAGGACCGCGCGGGCCGCCGCCGCCCACACTCGCAGGCCGTCCGAGGCCGGGGTCGGTGCGTCCGCGCCCGAGCCGGGGGCGCCGAGGCGGAGCAGCAGGGGCAGGGACGCGAGCAGGTCGACCGTGGTGACCGCGACCTCGGCGAGCGCCGGCAGGCCGTCCGGGCCGGGCAGCGCGAGCCGCACCTTCGCGTCCTGCACGGCAGCGCCATCGATGGCGGCGTGGTCACGGCCCGCGGTGGTGGCGCCGGCGGGCGCGGCCAGGCCGAGCGCCGCGAGCGCCGCAGGGTCCGGCGCCACGCCGCTGAGGTCGTAGAGCACCAGCCGCCCGCGCGCGGGCAGGGCGGGATGCGGCAGGAAGGTGGCCTGCGGCGGACGGGGCGAGGGGGCGGTATGGGTGACCAACCCCGCCACGCTAACGGGTGGACAGCGCCGTTGCCGCGAGGCGCCGCATCTGGTCGGCCGGGTGGGGTGGGCAGGTTCAGGCGGACGGTCGGCGGGGGTCGAGCGCGGCCACGAGCTGGCGGACCGCGCTGGCGGGGACCTGATCGCCGTCGGCCTCGCGCAGCAGGGCGCGCAGCGCGTCGGCGAGGGCGAGGCGCTCGCGCGACACCGGCGGGGACTCTGCTGCGCGAGGAGGCCCGCTGCGCCGCCGCGCGCGGCCGTCGACGTCCGGGGCGCCGTCGTCGAACAGGCTGCGCTGGGTGCCGCCCGGACCGGAGACCTCGAACGCGGCCGGGGTGGTCCCGGCCAGGGCGGCGGCCCACCAGGTGAGGCCGCGATCCCAGCTGGCCCCCGGCGGGCGAGCCGTGGGCACCCGGCCCGAAAAGGCGACCTCGGCGACGACATCGGCGAGCACCGCCTGGGTGAACGGGTCGCGCGCACAGGCCTCGCGCAACTCGTCGACGAACCCCGGCGTGGGGGGGTCCCCGGTCAGCCGCCGCGCCACCTCCGCGAGCACCGGGCGCGAGCGTTGCAGCCACGCCCAAGCGTGCGCCGGCACGGCGGCGAGCGGTGGCGGGGATGTCGCGGGCTCGTCTGCGGCTGCCATGTCCCCACCCTCCCAGAACCTCGGAGCTCGCCGCAGGGTCACCCGCGCAGGACCCCGGGTCAAGCACCCGGGCCGGGGACGGAGGGAGGCGGGGCGACCGAGGCAGCCACCTCGCTGACCGCCTCGGCGACGGGCAGGGTCTTGGACCCGTGGCGGGATCGCAGCGCCACGGCCTGCGCCGCCGCCTCCTCAGGTCCGACGACGGCGAGCCAGGGGACCCGGCGGGCGTCGCGGATGCGTCGGCCAAGAGTCCCGTCGGCGGCGATGTCGACGCGGACCCCCGCGGCGACGAACCGGTCTCGCAGCACGGTGACGTCGCTGTCGCCCACCGACAGCAGCCGCAGCTGCACCGGCGCGAGCCACCCGGGCAGCCTGCCGTCGTCGTCGGAGTAGTGCGCCCAGTGGCCGGAGCGCTCGTACAACTGTCGGCGGGCCAGGGCCGGGGTGTAGACGTGGACGTAGCCGGACCGGTGCTCCTGATCGACCACGAAGCGCTCCAACGCCTGACGGACCGCGCCGCCGGCCGGAGAGCCACCCGGTGAAGCCACATTGGCGGCCCGGCGCCGAGCAGCTCGTAGGTGGTGTAGATGCCCAGCTCGCGGCCGAGCCTGCGGTGGTCTGCCATCACGTCCTCCGGCGGGGGGTTGAGGTCACCCAGGAGGACTGGCGCCCCGGGAATGACCCGGGCATGGGATGCGCTACGCCGCCGGGGGGAACCCGGTCGTCGTGGTGGCGGCGGCGCGCATGACGGCCAGGCGAGTGCGGCCGCGATGGGTAGGGCAAGCCCAGCGTTCCCACACCAGCTCCACCCCCGACCCAGCCGGAGAACTCGTCTACTCGGTCTCGCCTACGTCCACGGCCGCGACGAGACCCCCGTCTGACCGCGCCGCAACATGTCACCTACCTACCGTGACGATGGTGAGGTGCTTGCCTGCCGCCTCCGCGAGCGCGGTGAGGTCGCCGGGGTTACTCGTGAGAACCCTGTCGCCCGATGTGGCGCCGTCGATCACGGCACCGTCCACGACGTCCGCCGTGGCGCTGCGCATCAGGAGGTCGCCGACCCGTCGCGCGGCACTCGGGTCAAGGCTGCGTTCGTCAACGCCACGCAAGAGGCGAATGAGCCGCACTTGGCGCGAGCCCGCGCGCCACGCCTGTGCGACCGCAGCCGCGGATGTGCGCACGGGGACCTGCTCGCGCTGGGAAAACTCGAGGAAGGCCACCACCCTGGGGTCGTTGCGCTCGTAAGCGATCAGCGCCCCTGTGTCGAGAATGATCGCCATTAGGCCACGCGGTCTCGGCCGTGCCCCGTGACCGTCGCCTCTCGCAGCGCCTCGGCGACGAGTCGAGCAGCCTCCTCTGCATCCATTGATGCCGTCTCCTTTGCCAGTTCGTCCAGCGCGACGCGCAGGAGGCGGTTGCGGATGCGGTCTTGGGCAGCGTTCGACAGCCAGGCCGAGACCGACAGCCCTTCCTGGCTCGCTGCCTCTCGCACGACGCCGGCCAGTTCTTCATCGAAGGAGACGCTGAGCTTTGTCACGGTCATGGGTCCAATACTACTGTATGGATCCGTCGGTAGGAAGCAGTGGGGTCAGGCGGGGGTGGTGGGGAGCCAGGCGGGGCGGTGGGATTCGTGGGCGGTGATGGCGTCGGCGCGGGCGAGGGTGAGGCCGATGTCGTCGAGGCCCTCGAGGAAGAGCCGCCGGGTGTGGGGGTCCATGCGGAAGCGGGCGGAGACGGCTGGCGGCGTCGGCGCGCACATGGTGACGCCGTCGCTGGACCACGCGTCCATGGTCTGCGCCTCCACGTCGATGCGGACCACGGCGGCCGGGTCGCGGGTGGCAAGCGCGTGGAGCTCGGCGCACACGGGCGCCGGCAGGACGACGGTGAGCAGGCCGGTCTTCGCGCAGTTGCCGGTGAAGATGTCGGCAAAGCTCGGCGCGATGACCGCGTCGAAGCCGTACTGCTGCAGCCCCCACGGGGCGTGCTCGCGCGACGAGCCCGACCCGAAGTTCGCACCCGTCACCAGGACGTTGGCCCCCTCGTACTTGGGCTGGTTGAGCACGAAGTCGGGGTCGGCGCGCCAGTCGGCGAACACGAACTCGCCGAAGCCGGTGCGCTCGACACGCTTGAGGTACTGCTTCGGCATGATCTGGTCGGTGTCGACGTCGGCGCGGTCCAACGGCACGACCCGCCCCTCGACCACCCTGACCGGCCTCATCGCGCCTCCTGCCTGACGTCCACGAAGTGGCCGTGCACCGCGGCCGCGGCGGCCATCTCGGGCGAGACCAGGTGCGTGCGCCCGCCCCGGCCCTGGCGGCCCTCGAAGTTGCGGTTGGACGTGGACGCGCAGCGTTCGCCGGGCGCGAGCACGTCGGGATTCATCCCCAAGCACATCGAGCAGCCGGGCTCACGCCACTCGAAGCCGGCCTCGAGGAACACCTGGTCGAGGCCCTCCGCCTCGGCCGCGAGCTTCACCGGGTAGGACCCCGGCACGACCATCGCCGAGACCGAGTCCGCGACCCGCCGGCCGCGCAGCACGCCGGCCGCCGCCCGCAGGTCAGACAAGCGGCCGTTGGTGCACGAGCCGATGAAGACGCGGTCCAGGTGCAGGTCCGTGACGGCCTCCCCGCCCTGCAGGCCCATGTAGTCCAGGGCGCGCCGGGCCTGCCCGGGGTCGCGGGTGTCCGCGGGCCGCGGCACCTGGCCGGTGACCGGCGCGCTCATCGCCGGGGTGGTCCCCCAGGTCACGGTTGGCGCGAAGCCCGCAGCGTCGAGTGTCACCGTGCGGTCGAAGCGCGCGCCATCGTCGCTGGTCAGGGTCCGCCAGTGCGCGAGCGCCTCGTCCCAGCGGTTCCCGGACGGCGCGTGCGGGCGGCCCTTCAGCCACCCGAAGGTGGTCTCGTCGGGCGCGATCAGCCCGGCCCTGGCGCCGGCTTCGATGGACATGTTGCAGACCGTCATGCGGCCCTCCATCGACAGGGCGGCAATGGCGTCGCCCCGGTACTCCAGCACGTGGCCGGCCCCGCCGTCGACGCCGATCTCGGCGATGACGGACAGGATCAGGTCCTTCGCGCTGACGCCGAAGGGCAGGTCGCCGGTGATCTCGACGGCCATGGTGCGCGGGGGATGCTGGGGCAGGGTCTGGGTGGCCAGCACGTGCTCGACCTCGCTGGTCCCGATCCCGAAGGCCAGCGCGCCGAACGCGCCGTGGGTGGCGGTGTGGGAGTCGCCGCACACGATCGTCATGCCGGGCTGGGTGACGCCCAGCTCGGGGCCGATCATGTGGACGATGCCCTGCTGGGGCGAGCGCATGGTGAACAGCCGGACGCCGCTCTCGGTGCAGTTGCGCTCCAGCGCCTCCATCTGACGCTGCGACAGCGGGTCCGCGATCGGCAGCGAGCGGTCGGTGGTGGGGACGTTGTGGTCCATCGTCGCCAGCGTCAGCTCGGGCCGTCGGACGCTGCGCCCGGCCAGGCGCAGGCTCTCGAACGCCTGCGGGCTGGTCACCTCGTGGACCAGGTGGAGGTCCACGTAGAGCAGGTCGACCCCGGCGTCGCCGGGGATCACGTGGTCGTCCCAGATCTTCTGCGCGAGGGTGCGCGCGGCCATCAGGCGCTCCACCGCGCTGAGCCCTGCATGCGGTCCGCCACGCTGGTGCCGGCCACGTGCAGGTCCTCGGAGCGCTCCAGCTCGACGGTCACACTGTCCGTTCCCGTCGACTCGGCGACGGCCGCAGCCACGCGGGCGACCAGCTCGGCCTCCTCGCGCGGCGTCTGCCCGGGATCGACGGTCAATCGCACCGTGGTCACGGTGCCGCCTCCCCGGACGCGACGGGCGGGTGGAGCCGGACGGAGCGGTTCAGCGCGGCCAGAAAGGCCCGGCCGCTCGCCTCGACGATGTCGGTGGAGACCCCGCGGCCGGTGTAGCGGTGGCCGCCGACCTCGACCTTGACGGTCACGTCGCCGAGGGCGTCGATCCCCCCGGTGACGGCGGCGACGTGGAAGTCGGTCAGGACGGCGTCGACGCCCACGGCACGGCGGATCGCGCCGCACACCGCGTCGACCATGCCGTCGCCGCTGGCCGACTCGTCGATCTGGCTACCGTCGGCCGAACGGATGCGCACGCTGGCCGAGGGCAGGGAGGCCGTGCCCCCCGCCACGGTGAGCGACACGAGCTCGAAGGCCTCCTCGGCCGTCGAGAACGCCTCGTCGGTGACGATCGCCTCCAGGTCGGAGTCGGTCAGCTCGACCTTGCGGTCCGCCAGCTCCTTGAAGCGGGTGAACGCGCGCCCGATCTGCTCCTTATCGAGCGTGTAGCCCATCTTCTCCAGGGTGTCGGCAAAGGCGTGGCGCCCGGAGTGCTTGCCCAGGACGATCTGCGCGCCGGTCACGCCCACGTCCTCGGCCCGCATGATCTCGTAGGTCAGGCGGTCCTGGATGACGCCGTGCTGGTGGATGCCGGACTCGTGGGCGAAGGCGTTCTTGCCGACGACGGCCTTGTTGAACTGCACGGGGTAGCCGGTCAGGGTGGACACGAGCCGCGAGGTGCGCGCGATCTCGGTGGTGCGCACCGCCGTCGGGGCGCGCAGGAGGTCGGCCCTGGTGACCAGCGCCATGACCACCTCCTCCATCGAGCAATTTCCCGCCCGCTCCCCCAGCCCGTTCACCGCGACCTCGACCTGCCGAGCGCCGGCGCGCACCGCCTCGATGGAGTTGGCGACGGCGAGGCCGAGGTCATTGTGGCAGTGCACGCTCACCACGACCTCGGGCCCGGCCCGCGCCACCACGTCACGGATCAGCACGCCGAAGTCGTGCGGCAGCGCGTAACCGACGGTGTCGGGGATGTTCACCGTGGTGGCCCCGGCCTCGACGACCGCGTCGACGATGCGCATCAGGAACTCGGGATCGGTGCGGGTGGCGTCCTGCGGTGAGAACTCCACGTCGTCGGTGTGCTCCAGGGCACGGCGCACCGCGGCCACGGCCTGCTCGACCACCTGGTCCTCGGACGCGCGCAGCATCACGCGGCGGTGGATCTCGGAGGTGGAGACGAACACGTGGATGCGGGAGCGCTCGGCGGCCTTGAGGGCCTTGGCGGCCCGCTCCACGTCGTCGTGCGAGCAGCGCGCGAGCGCCGCGATGACCGGCGGCCCGGCGTCGCCGGCGCCGGGCCGCGCCCCGACGCCCTCGGCGATGGCGCGCACGCCCTCGTAGTCGCCCTGGCTCGCGACGGGGAACCCCGCCTCGATGATGTCCACGCCCAGCCGGGCGAGCTGCTCGGCGATCTCCAGCTTCTCGCCGACGTCCAGCGAGATGCCGGGCGCCTGCTCACCGTCGCGGAGCGTCGTGTCGAAAATGCGGATGCGTTGCGGCGTTACCGGTTGTGCGTTCGTTGCCATGCCTCACCCCGGAACTCTCGATCCCAGCACCCCGTGGTCCATCCTCCGCGGGGGGCTCGAGTGCGATGTGAGGTCCGCCCCGCGGCGTCAAAGGATGGGGATGAGGATGAGGATGAGGATGAGCAGGGTGAGCAGGGGAAGGCCGGCGTTCACGCCGCGGCCTGGCGCACCGGCGCGGGGCCGGGCGGGCACGAAGGTGGGCGTGGCGGGCATCGCGACAGGTGTAGCGCGCGGTCCGCGGCAGGTCAAGTGGGTGCACGGTGGTGGTGGGGCGGGGGCAGGTCGGCGTAGCATCGCCGTCGAGGTCGACGGGAGGTCGGTGGTTGGAGGTCATGCTGCGCTGCAGCGTGCCGGACCGCCCGGGCGCGCTCGCGGTGCTCGCCGGGACCATCGGCGAGGCGGGGGGCGACATCCAGGCGGTCGACGTCGTGGAGCACGGGGAGTCCGACGCGCTCGACGACCTCGTGGTCGTGTTCGACGACGCCCAGCAGCTGTCGACCCTGCTGGCCAAGATCGAGGGCCTGGAGGGCGTGGAGCTGATCCACGCCGGCCCGTCGCGCGGTCATCCCGGCGACGCGGTGACCCGCCTGGCCGTCGGCCTGGAGGCGATCCTCAACGGTGCGATGACCATGGAGCACGGCATCCGCGCGCTGCTCGGCGGGCTGCTGCGCGCCGCCTCCGCCGAGCTGGTCGAGGCCGGCGCCGCGCCATCGCCGACCGACAAGCGCCTGGTCCTGCCCGTGGACGAGCGCGTGCTGGTCCTGGCCCGCGACTACCGCTTCACCTCCACCGAGCGTGCCCGCGCCGAGGCCACGCTGCGCGTGGCGCTCGAGGCCGGCGGCTCGGGAGGCAAGCTGGACCCATGACCATCTCCGAGCACCCCTCCGATCCCGACACCTCCGATCCCGACACCTCC
>Ga0136615_10000707_pt1 | contig 15553 bp, 15 predicted proteins | sample AntDrymUQ2882206_2_FD_106647 | JGI IMG/M metagenome (GOLD analysis project Ga0136615, IMG submission 106647) | Polar desert sand microbial communities from Dry Valleys, Antarctica - metaG UQ288 (22.06) | ecosystem: Environmental > Terrestrial > Soil > Desert | place: Antarctica: Dry Valley...
CAGCGGCATGAGGCCGGGCAGCGGCATGAGGCCGGGCAGCGGCATGAGGCCGGGCAGCGGCATGAGGCCGGGCAGCGGCATGAGGCCGGGCAGCGGCATGAGGCCGGGCAGCGGCATGAGGCCGGGCAGCCGTGGCAGCTGACGACATGCGAGCACGTGACCTCCGGCGGTGCGACAAGGCGAACAACCCGTGGACAACGCGGGCCTTGCACCTGGTGGCTTCGCCCCGTTCTCTCCTGCCTCCCTGGCGAACACTTGTCACACCAGCCGCACTCGGTCTACACTGGTTCACGGTCTGCTGCAGTCGATGACTTTTCGTGGCAATTGCGCCGCCACTGCGTTTTGTCCATAATCGCACTCGGTGGCAGCGATCTCTCACACCGTGGCGAGCGACAGCGACAGGGGACGCGATGAGCTTCGAGCAGGCCGGCAGTGGCGGGAACACGCTGCGGGGCCATCTCCAGGCGATCGAGGACCAGCTCGCCGATGCGGTGTGCCTGATGTCCCTGGTACGGCCCAATCCCGCCGCAGAGCACCTGCGGGGCAACGTCCGGGCCGCCCGGGACGCACTCGAGGCCGCACTCGAGCTGGTGACATCCGACCGGGCGACGGCGCCCTCGGGTGCGTCCGATGAGGAGACCGATCACATGGAACGCCGGGACCTGCTGAAGATGGGGTCAGTGCTGGGCGTCGCGGCCATGGCGCCGCTGGAACTGTTGGAGCGCGTCACCCAGAGCGCAGGCCGCAGAGCCCCTGTGGACGCGAGCCTGCTCGACGACCTCGCCTCGCTGACCACCATCTACGCCAGCAAGTACGACCAGGTGTCACCCACCAGTCTGAGCCAGCCGGTGGCGGCCCACATGAATAGAGTCACCCGGCTCCTGGATGGCTCGCTGTCCCCCGCAGCGCGGCGCAAGGCCAGCGGGCTCGCGGGCGAGGTCGCGGCGTTCGCGGGCTGGCTGGCGTTCCTCAAGGACCAGCGCGGCGCCGCCCGCGCACACTTCGCGCTAGCGCGCGATGCCGCCCACGAGGCCGAGGACGACGCGCTCAAGGCCAGCGTCCTGGGCTCCATGAGCTACCTGTGCTCGCGGACCCACTCCCCGACCGGGCACGGCGACACCGCAACGGCGCTGGCGCTCATCGACCAGGCCAACGCCACGATCCCCGACGAGGCGCCTGCCAGCCTGCGCTCGTGGCTGGCCGCGCGGCAGGGCGTGGAGCACGCCTCCGACGGCGACGAGGACGGTTACTTCCGTTACATGGACCGCGCGAAGACCATCCTGCGCGACCACGCGGGCGAGACGACACCGCAGGGCTTCTTCAGCGACGGCGGTCGCTTCGCCACCTGGGACGAGGCGCTGCTGCGCGGCTTCGAGGGCACCGGGCTGGTGCTGCTGGGACGCGCCGCGGAGGCGCAGACGGTGCTGTGGGAGTCGCTCGCCGACACGCCCTACAGCAAGCGGCGCTCGACCACGCTGGCGGACCTGGCCGCGGCATACGCCCAGCAGTCGGAGGTCGGCCAGGCGTGCCGGGCGGCGAAGGACTCGCTGGCGATCGCCACGGAGATCGGGTTCTCGCTGGGCATCCAGCGCCTGCACGGGGTGCGCGCCCGCATGCACCGCTGGGACAGCGACCCCGCCGTGCGCGACCTCGACGCCGAACTGGCCAAGGCCGCGGCCTGACCAGCGCTGCGAGGGTGGTGACCTGACCACCCTCCTCGCCCACGGCCTGGGAGACGCGAGCATCCTCCCCGTCCCGCTGCCCTTCGCCCTACTGCTCGCCGGCGCCGCGGTGCTCGCCACGGCAGCCTGGCGTCGCCGCGCCCACGCGTCCGCCGCCCACGCTGCGACCCCGCCCGCCCGCGTGGCCGGGGTCGCGCTGCCGGACTGGGTGACGGCGCTGGTGGACGCGCCGGGCACGCGCACGGTGGCTCGCGCGCTGGGGCTGGCAGCGGGGGTGGGCGTGCTGGCGCTGGCGGCGTTCGGTCCCGTCGACGCGGACCGCAACCCCGCCTCACGCCTCGTCTTGGTGGTGGGCTGGGCCGGGCTGGTGCCGCTGTCGCTGGTCGCGCCCGGCGCCTGGCGCGCGTTGTCGCCCCTGCGCGGCGCAACCGCGCTGCTCGCCCGGCTGTCCGGCGATCCTGACGAGCAGGGCGTCCGCGCCCTGCCGGAGGGGCTTGGCTGGTGGCCCGGAGTCGCGGCGCTGGCCGCCCTCGCCGTGGTCGAGGGGCCCCTGCGCGGCGACCCGACCGCGCTGCTCGTCTTCCTGGTCGCCTACGCCCTCATCCAGATCGGCGCCGCGGCCGTGTACGGCAGCGGCTGGTATGCCCACGCCGAGGCCTTCGAGATCGTCGCCGCGCTCGTGGGTCGGCTCTCGCCCGTGGCGCGTGGGCAGGGGGGCCGCTGGCGGCTGTCCAGCCCGCTGCCGCGGGTGGCCGAGCCCGTGCCGCCCGGCGGCCTGGCGGTGGTCGGGCTGCTGATCGGCTCGGCACTCGCCGACTTCACCGCCGACACCTCTTTGTGGTCGCGCCTCACGCTCGGCCGCGGGGACATCGCGGAGACCTGGCTCGACCTCGCCCTGCTGACCGTCTGCGCCGCCCTCGCGACCGCGCTGGTGTGGGCGGCGGGACCGCACACCCTGCGCCCCGCCGTCCTGCCGATCGCCAGCGGCTACCTGTTCGCCCACTACTTCGCAGTCCTGCTCATCGAGGGTCAGGCAGCCCTGGCGCAGCTGACGAACCTGGCCCGCGGCGAGACCGCCCTCGACATCATCGTGAACTACGACCTGCTGCCCGGCCCGCTCGCGGCCTCCGCACAGCTGCTCGGATTCCTGGCCCCGCACCTGTTGGCTGCGGTGTTCGGCACGGACCTCGCCGTGACCCGCTACGGACGCCGCGCGGGCGCGGCGGTTGCGCCGCTCGTGGGCGTCCTCGCGCTGTCCGCGGTCGCGGGCGCCGCGCTGCGCTACTCGGCCGCCTGATCTGAATCATCCACAGATGCCAGGCGGCGACAACCGGCCGGGGACGGTCGCGTGGGTAGCCTCCGCGCATGTCCGAACCCGTCCCGCCCTACCCGGGCTACCTCGAGCGGCTCAGCGAGGCGATCACCGCGGAGCTGCGCGACGCCGCCCCACCGAGCGCACCGCACGCCGGCGCGGCGGCGGCGCTGCGTGAGGCGCTCACCGCCGAGATCGAACGCCGCAGCGACGACCTCGTCGCGTTCTCCCACGACCTGCACGCCCACCCCGAGCTGGCCTACGCCGAGCACGAGTCGGTCCGCCGCCTGGCTCGCGTGCTCGAGAAGCACGGGCACCACGCAGAGGTGGGGGCGTTCGGCGTGGAGACCGCCCTGCGTGCGTCGGCCGGCAGCGGGCAGCCGACCGTCGCGGTCCTCGCCGAGTACGACGCGCTGCCCGGGATCGGCCACGCCTGCGGGCACAACGTGATCGCGGCGACCGCGCTCGGGGCCTTCCTGGGGCTGGCAGCCGTGGCGCGGGACCTCGGCGGCTCCGTGCTGCTCTACGGCTGCCCGGCAGAGGAGGGCGGCGGCGGCAAGGAGCTGATGGCGCGGGCGGGGGCCTTCGACGGCATCGACGCGGCCGTCATGCTGCACCCCTCCGGCTTCGAGACCTCCGCGCACCCGTGGATCGGCGTGCGCACCGTGGACGTCACCTTCCGCGGGCTGGCAGCCCACGCGTCGGCGTTCCCATTCCTGGGGCGCAACGCGCTGGACGGCGCCGTGGCCGCGTACAACGGCATCGCGCAACTGCGCCAGCACATCCTGCCAAGCGATCGGGTGCACGGAATCATCACCGACGGTGGGCAGAAGCCGAACATCGTCCCGGAGCGCGCCGCCGCCACCTTCTACCTGCGCTCCGCCGAGCCGGAGACCCTGCGCGAACTGTCCGACCGTGCCAGGGCGATCTTCGAGGGCGCCGCGCTGTCGACCGGCACCGCGCTCGACATCGGCTGGGACCCCACACCGGTCTACTTGCCGGTGCGCAACAACGCGCCGCTGGCCCGGCAGTACGCGGCGCGGGTGGCCGAACGCGGGCGCAGCATCCTCGCCCCCGGCATCCTCCCCGGGCATCTGACGGGCTCGACGGACCTCGGCAACGTGAGCGTCCGGCTACCCGCGATCCACCCCACCCTGAAGATTGCGCCCCCGGGGGTGTCCATCCACACCCCGGACTTCGCCCGCTACGCCGTGCTCGAGGAAGCGGACCGTGCGTGCGTAGACGGCGCGGTTGGCTTGGCCTTGACCGCCGCGGACTACCTGGCCGACGCCGACCTGCGAGCCGCGACCGCGGAGGACTTCGCCGCGGCCGGCGGGATGGTGGACGTCGACGGGCTGCTGTCGTGAGCGACGGGTCCGCCGGTCGCGCTCGGAGGCGGGACCTGTCGCGCTACATGCTGGCCGCGGTGATGGTCGGCGCCGGGGTCCTGCACTTCGTCGCGCCGCAGGCCTACGACCCGCTGATCCCGCCCGGGCTCGGGCAGCCCCGTCCCTGGGTACTGGGCAGCGGTGCGGCGGAGGTCGCGGCCGGCGCCCTGCTCGCCGTCCCCAGCACCCGGCGCGTCGGGGCGTGGGCGGTGACGGCGGTCCTGGTCGCCATCCTGCCCGGCAACGTGCAGATGGCCCTCGATGGCGGCTACCCGGGCGCCGAGGGGCTGGCCGGCGATCCCGTGGCGGCCTGGCTGCGGGTACCGCTGCAGGTGCCGCTGATCCTGTGGGCGCTATCGCACACCCACGACCGCGCCGAACGGCGCCCCGGCTAGCATCTCGACTGCGCTGGAGGCGCTGAAGGCAAGGAAGGCGAGCAGGCCGTGGCAGGCAACGTCAGTCCCGTCTCGGGGTTCCCCGAGTGGCTCCCCGAGGTCCGCATCGTCGAGCAGCACGTCCTCGACGCGATCCGCGGCGCCTACGAGCTCTACGGGTTCGCACCCCTGGAGACCCCCGCGGTCGAACGCCTGGAGGTGCTGACCTCCAAGAGCGGCATGCAGCGCCAGATCTACGGCTTGAGCCGGCCGGACGAGGACGGCGAGGACGCGCGGACCTCGCTCGGGCTGCACTTCGACCTGACCGTCCCGCTCGCGCGCTACGTCGCGCTGCTCGGCGAGGACCTCACGTTCCCGTTCCGGCGCTACCAGATCCAGAAGGTCTGTGAGACGGCCTCGGCTGCGGTGGCCGCTTGAGCCCAAAGCGCGTCTGACCAGCGCTGATACCTCTCGTCATCTCGCGCGACCTCGCCCTGGTTCTCGGCCTCTGACGGCCCCAGCACGGCCCGGGCCGCCAGCTATCGGAGGGCGCTGCGCAGGGCCTCGACGGTGTCCTCGACGCGGAAGCGGAGCACCTCGCTGACGTAGTTCCGCGTGGCCGTGCCGAGCGGTTGCAGGTCCAGTCGCCGCCGCGCGCCCTGGGTCAGGCGCTCGATCTCGACAAGCGCCCCCTCGATCACGTCAGCATCAGCGAGGGCATCGCGGAGACTCTGAGCTTCCTCAGGCGTGCAGGACGATTGCCGGAGCACGCGCCGGGTGTCGTCACCGATCTTGTCGCTGCGGGCGAGGAGCACGAGCAGCAACGTGCGGCGCAACTGCGTCCACTCCCCCACGCTGTCCTTCTCGTCGCCGAGCAGCCAGGGGCAGGCTCCGGGAGGTCGTCGACGATCTGCGACGCGGCGCCGATGTCGAGGAGCACGGACCGCACACCCGCGATGAGGTCGCTCGGCTGGCGGCTGACCAGCGCGCCCAACTCGAACGGCAGGGCGTAGCAGTAGTCGGCCGCCTTAAGCCGGTAGATCTCGATCAGGGCGTGAGGGTCGATGCTCTCGGGCGGCTGCTCCTGCAGGAGCAGCTCGCGGAGCTGACCGATCTGGTGCGCTGCAGGGTCCGGGACAGCGCTGCGGAAAGCGCTGCCTGCTCCGATGCGGGCGCGGCGGATGTGGCGATCACCTCGCCGATGAAGCCCATGACCAGGTCGCCGTAGAACAGCGCGAGGTCCTTGCCCCACTTCGTCATCTGCAACTCAGGCAAAGGCGGACGCTCGACTGCGGAGTAGCTGACGGGCAGCGTGGGCTCCCCGAACTTGACGAGGTCCTCATCGACGATGTCGTCGTGGATCGCGAGGAAGTCGCGGAAGAGCTGCGGTAGGTACACCAGGTCGCCCAAGCCCTGCAGGTGGTCCGTGGAGACCTCGTCCTGGTCCGCTCCGTAGCCGAAGAGGGTGAGGATGGGTCGAGGTAGGAACCGGTCGAGGACTGCGTACTCGCCGTACAGGGAGTGCAGCTCGTTCATGCCGTCGGCGGGCAACGCCGACTGGAGCCGGGCGATGAGGGCCTGGTAGCCGTCGCGGAGGAGAGGGCTGAACGTATCGAACGCTGCTGGCGGCATGGGGGACGTCTCCTGGTCCGGCTCTCTAGTCGCGCTGTGAGATGCCCCGGGCCCGGGCGTACCCGGCGACGGACTCCTCGTCCGCGTCGTCGCCCACGTAGATGTCGACGCGGAAGTTCTGGCGCTGCGCTTGGACCTTGTCGCGGGTGGCGAGATAACCGGCCACCGCGCTGGGGTCGCGCAGCGGAAGGGCGAGCACGTCCGCGCTCGAGTCGCTGAAGTCGTGGCGCGTGCTCGTCGTGGTCGGGTCGCCGAACAGGTCGAGCGCTTCCAGGACGGCTGCCACACGCTCGACGCCGAAGGCGAAGCCCGTGCAGGGAACCACGCCGCCCGCCACCGCCTGGGTGAAGTTGCCGACGAGCTTGTCGTAGCGACCGCCCCCTGCCACCTCGACGTAGGTCGCGGCGGGCGTCACGATGTCGAGCTCGAAGGACAGGCCGGTGTAGTACTCGTGCGAGCGCACGACGCAGAGGTCGACGGTGGCCCCGAGACCAGTGGCGGTCAGCTCCCGCTGCATCTCGTCGAGGTGGTCGAGCGCGTCGTGGTTCGCCGCTCCCAGCGCGGACCGAAGCTCCTTGGTGACGCGACCGGCGGCGTGGTCAAGCACCTGCCGCCAGGCCTCCCGGGCACCCGGCTGCAGGTGCTGGCGGTCGAGCACCTCCTCGGCCGCGCGCAGCAGGGCGGGCAGCCGCTCGGGGCGCTTGCCGGCCCGGCACTCGGCGATCCCGTCCATCGCCTCCTTGAGCGCGATGCGGTCGGCCTGCGGAACCTCCGACTCCTCGACCATCTGGTTGAACACCCGGACGTCGCTGAGCCGCGCCCTCAGCCCGGCCGGGTCGACCCCTACGGCCGTCAGCAGGTCCTGGACGAGGCACAGGACCTCCGTGTCGGCCGCGGGATTCGCCGCACCGAGCACCTCCAGGCCGAACTGGGTGAACTCGCGCCGCTTCGTCTCGGAGAGCGTGTCCAGCAGCTCGTTGCGCGGGCAGGGCAGCTCGTACCAGACCTTGAGCGGCAGGACGACGGGTTCCGGCTGGTCGAGCAGGCCGCCCAGCCACCGGGAGACGCTGATCGTGCCTTCCGGGATCAGCACGGCTGGCGTCTCGCCGACGACCTGGTCGTAGTCGGCGCCGTAGTCGCGGACGCTGAGGTAGAAGCAGCCGCGCTGGTCCCACTCCGGCCAGGGCGAGTCGCCGACGATCTCCTCGCTGAACGAAGCGGCTCGCTCGATCAACGGCACCATGAGCTGCTCGTACCCGGCCCGCTCGACCACCGCCGCGAACGCCTGCCCCAGGTACCGCCGCTGCGTAGCGGCAGCCCGAAGAGGTCCGCCATCCCGGGCAAGGGCTGACTACTGACGGCCATCCGTGGCTCCTCGTAGGCGCGCCCAGGCTGGGCACGAAAGGGTAGGAGGCCGCGAAGGTGTCTAGGTCATCATCAAGGGCGTCAAGCCACCCGTACCTGGCTCAACGGCCAGCCTCGAGAGGCCGCAGCACGGGCTCGGGCTGGTCGGGCCGAACTCCCAAACGAGGTGGTACCCGTCCGCTTCAAGCCGCGCGAGCTGCCGACCGACGCGTCCCCTTCTCGTCGCCCGACCGACCGCATAGCCGTTCGCACGGAGTCGCCTTGCGGCGTCCAGCAACAGTGCCAGCGGGGCGTCCTCGTCATGGAGGATGACGACGCGCCGGTCATCGTCGGCGACTGATTCCGGCAGAATCTCGCAGAGCCGCTCGAAGCCCACCGACATCCCACAGGCGGGAACCGCCGGTCCACCGGACTTCGCGACGAGGTCGTCATACCGACCGCCGCCGGCGATCGACCCGCGGGACTCCGCGTGCTCGATCTCGAAGATTGGCCCGGTGTAGTAGCCCATCCCCCGCACCAGCGTGGCGTCGAAGGCTACCTCCACGCCTGGCATCCGCTGATCGACCAGGGACGTCACGATCACGTCGACATCGCGCACGACCTCATCGGCCAAGCCCCCCTCGAGGGCCTTGGCAAGCGCCTGGATGTCGGGCTGCACTTGCTGTTCGGCCAGCACGTCCAGAAGCCGACGGGCGGCGTCCGGGTGCTCCAGGGGCGCCAGCAGATCGGCCACCCCGCCCATCCCGACCTTGTCGAGCTTGTCGAGGGTGATGAGCACCTGCCGACTCAAGGTCTCCGGGAACCCGCTGCTGGCCACGAGCGCGAGCAGCACCCGTCGGTCGTTCACCCTGACCGTGAAGCCCGTCAAGCCAGTGGCCCCAAGGGCGTCGCAGGTAGCCGTCAGCAACTCAACCTCCGCCGCGACCGATGCCTCCCCTAGCAGGTCGATGTCGCACTGCATGAACTGCCGGAACCGGCCCCTCTGCGGCCGCTCCGCCCGCCATACGTAACCGATCTGCATCGACCGAAACGGGGTGGGCAGCTCGGCGCTGTGGGTCGCGTAGTAGCGCGTCAAGGGAACGGTCAGGTCGTAGCGCAGCCCGAGGTCCGCCAGCTCGTCGACGCCGTGAACCTCGCTGAGGTCGCGCAGGTCCCTGCGGAGGACCCGGAAGATGAGCCCCTCGTTCTCGCCGCCCTCACCCGTCGTCAGCCGCTCGATCGCCTCCAGCGCAGGCGTCTCGATCGGCTCATAGGCGTACGAGCGGTACACCCCCTCCAGGGCGGCCCGCACCCGCTCCCGATGCCGAACCTGCCCGGGCAGGAAGTCCCGCATCCCCCGAACCGGCACGGGCCGCACAGCCACGCAGAATCCCTTCCTAGCTAAGCCCGCTCGTCGTTCCCGCACGGGTCCACAGCAGCAGACCAACTGATACCGCCGGAATCATAGGCCGCCACCTTGACCGGCTCGACAGTCGCTGCCCCCGGCGGTCCCGAACCGAACTGTCCCAAGCGGGCACACCTGCACTCTGTCGAGTTGCTGGGGCGGTGCCCCGTGTGACCTGACGGGCCCGGACGTCGCCGGGCCGGTCTACTCCGGCTCGTATGGTCCTGGTCCGAGGCGTGCGAGGCGGCAGGGCTCGCAGAAGGTCTGCCCTTCACCGGTCATCAGGCTTGGCAGGTCCCGCTCTTCCTCCGTCTCGTCATCCCATCCGGACTCGAACTGGCGCTGGCACTCGTCGCACAGCCAGAGCAGGTCGGCGGTCCCAGACTCCAACAGCGGCATTCGCCGTCCTCCTCGAGAGTGGCCGTGGGCTACGCGGCGACGGCGAGGGCTTCGTCGAGGTCGCGGATGGCGGGCAGATGGGCCCAAGGTTCCAGGCACCGTCTAACAGTCCGCACACGCGCGGTCCAGATGGGGATGACGCCCAGCGCTTGGGCCGCTGCGGTGGCTGCCTCCTCGGGCTCCTCGCGATCGACATGCCACTCGGCGAGGGCATGCGCGACGGCCGCCACATCCCTCAAATCCGTTGCGGCGGCAAGCGAGCGAATGAGAGTCTCGCCGGCGTCAGCGTGGCCGAGATAGGCCAGGCCGCGGGCGGTAAAGCGCTGGGACCAGCCGGGTGAGCCGACAAGGGAGAAGCATGCCTTGTCACTCCAGAAGCCGCCGAGAGGATGACCGGCCGCTCGGCGTTGCAGCGCCTGTTCAGCGTCTTCTGTGCCTGCGAAGAAGTCGTAGTCGCGGCCCGCCGCCGCAGCTTCCTTCGCGGCTTGAGCATGGAGCCAGGCGCGAAGGTAATCCGGTGCATCCGCTGGGAGTTGCCTGGCGGCCTGGCTCAGGTACTGATACGACACTCCCGCGTCGCCGCCGTACTGGGGAGACTGCAATAGGCCGAGATCGGCCATCGCGATCGTGTACAGCGTGCCGTCATGCGCCTCGCGGGCGGCGTCGCGCGCCAGGCCGAAGTAGGCGCGGGCCTCGCCCTTGCGGTCGGCGTCCAGCCCGAGCTCCCCCGCCAGCCCTGCCGCATCGCTCAGCAGGCGGCCCCAGCGCTGTCGGACGCTCAGCGGCATTGAGGCCTCGCCCAGTGCCGCCAGCCGGTTGACGTGGCCGCGGACCAGGCCGAGCAGATGGGCTGGTGCAGCGACGTAGAAGCCGCGTGCGTACGCCGCGGTCGCCTCGGCGTAGGCGTCGAGCACGCCGGGGTCGACCCGCGTGGGCGTCACGGAAATCCGGGCGCGGAGGTCGGCGGGCAGGATCGCGGCCGCGCTGAGCACGCCGGTGAAGCGGAGTAGGTCTCGCCTGCGCATCTCGTCCTCCCTGAGGAGTTCCGCAGCCAAGGATGACCGTGCGGCGGCGATCGTGCTGGTGGAGATGTCGTGGCCGCCCTCGACCATGGTGATGGCCTTGCCGAGCGCGTCCATGGTTTCGCGCCACTCTCGCCGGGCGCGCTCTCTGGCCAGGTCCGGCCGGACCGGCAGCAGCGTCGCGCCGACCCAGTCCAGACGCAGCTCGACCCTGCGCAGCCCCGCCAGCAGCTCGTCCAGCCACTCGTCCACGCCCGCCTCCTCCTGACACGCCCGCCTCCTCCTGAGAAGGACGAGAGGGTACGCCCGAACTGTCACGCAAGTGTGTCGTGTTACCGCGCGACCGTCCGATGACGTGTCGATTCCGGGTGGTCCGCGCGCCGGTTAGTGCCCGAGGGACTGGGTGTTGCCGGAGGTGCGCAGGGGTGTTGACCATCGCCAAGCTGGCCGGCGGCAGCGAGGGCTACTACCTGTCGACCGTCGCGTCCGGCCTGGAGGACTACTACACCGGCAACGGCGAGGCGCCCGGCTACTGGGCCAGCCGCGCCGCCCACCGGGAAGCTCTCGTCGGAGAGGTGGACGGTGAGCACCTGCGGACCGTCCTCGGGGGCGGACTGCCGGGGCTACTACACCGGCACGGTCTACGAGACGTTCGTCACGGGTCGTGAGGACTGGGGTAGCGTCTGCTCGGGCGGGCGCTACGACGACCTGGCCTCGGCGTTCAGCAATCGCCGTCACCCCGGCGTGGGTATCTCGATCGGCCTGTCGCGGCTGCTGGCCCTGCTCCTGGACGCCGGCGTGGTGACTCCCGGCCCGCAGACGCCCACGCGCGTGCTGGTCACCATGCTCGACCCCGAGCACCACTTCGACGCCTACCTGAATCTTGCCCGCAGGCTGCGCGCGGCCGGCGTGCCGACCGAGGTCGTCCTCGAGCCCGGCTCGCTGCGCCGCCAGCTCGCCTACGCGTCCAAGAAGGGCATCCCCCTCGCCCTGATCGCCGGCGCCCGCGAGTTCGACGCCGGCCAGGTCGTCCTGCGCGACCTGCGGGCCTCCGAGTAGCAACCCCTCCCGGCGGCCGACATTGTGACCGCCGTCACCGCGCGCCTCGCCGAGCACGGCTGAGCCGCCCACGAGCCAGTGGAACGCGGCGCACAGCCGCGGGTTGCGGAGACTGGCGCTGCGCCCGCCGCCGGCGAGCTGGCCACGATCATCGCGTAGGGGTCGATGAGCCGGGATCAGGGGGAAGGTCGGGGGGGACCCGGAGGGCGGGGCGGGCGCGAAGGTCCACCCTGGGGTCACGGTCGGCGATGTGCGGACCGTCCGGCGAAGGAGCCCTGATCGTGACCATGCTGAGCCTCGACCCCGCGACGCTCGCCCGGCGCACCCCGCCGGGCCGCGACCGCTACCTGGACCTGCTGCGGGCCCTGGCGATCGCCGTGGTCGTGGTGGGCCACTGGCTCCTGGCGGTGGTGTGGGTGGAGGGCGGCGAGTTGCAGGCCGAGCCGCTGCTGTCGGCCGCGCCAGCCTCGCGCTGGCTGACCTGGGTGGTCCAGGTCATGCCGGTGTTCTTCCTGGTCGGCGGCGCGGTCAACGTCCGCTCATGGCGGGCGGCGAGGTCGCGGGGCGACGGCTACGGCGCGTGGCTGCGGACGCGGGCGGCGCGGCTGCTCGCACCGGTCGTCGCGCTGCTGTGGGCCTGGGTGGTCGCGGGGCCGCTGCTGGTCGCCGCCGGGCTGGACCGCGCGGTCGTGCAGTTCGGCGGGCGCAACGCGCTGCTGCCGCTGTGGTTCCTGGCGGTCTACCTCGGTGTGGTGGCGTGCGTCCCGGGGCTGCTGGCCCTGCACGAGCGCTGGGGCCTGCGGGTCCCCGCCGGGCTGGCGCTGGCCGCGGGTGTCGTGGACGTGGCGCACCACACCCTCGGCGTGCCACTGGTGGGCTGGGCGAACTTCCTGCTCGTGTGGTCGGCGCCCACCGTGCTGGGCTTCTGCTGGGCCGACGGGCTGCTGGAGCGCCGCGCGGTCCGCGTCCTGCTGCCGGTCGCCGGGGCCGTGGCGCTGGTGGTGCTGGTGGCCGGGCTGGGCTACCCGGTCAGCATGGTCGGGGTGGACGGCGCGGCGCGGTCGAACAACTCCCCGCCTTCGCTCGCGCTGGTAGCGCTGGGCTGGGTGCAGGCGGGCGCGGTGCTGGCCGCGCGCGCGCCGGTCATGCGCTGGCTGCAGCGGCCCCGGGTGTGGGCGGGGGTCGTGGCGCTCAACCTTGTGGCGATGACGGTCTACCTGTGGCACATGACGGTGATGGTCGTCGCGGTGGCGGGGCTTCACGCCCTCGGAGTCGGTTTGTCGCTGCCCCCGCTGACCGTGGCCTGGTGGGCGACACGCCCGCTGTGGGTGACGCTGCTCGCGGTCGGGCTGCTCCCCTTGGTCGCCCTGCTGTCCCCTGTGGAGCGGCGCACCCCGGGCACGGCCCGCGTCACCGGCGCGGCGGGGGTCGGGCTCGCGGTGGCCGCGGCCGCCGGCGCGCTCGCGACCCTGATCTTCGTCGGCGTCGCCCCCGCCGGCACCGCGGCCGCCCTCCCCGCGGGCCTCGCCACGGTGGTGACCGCCGGGGCGGTGGCCGTCGGCGCGGTCGCCCGCCGCCCGGCCGTCCCGGCCGTCCCGGGGCTCGTCGCCGACACCACGCCCGCCGCGCCCAGCGACCGCACCGCACCCGCCGCAACCGACGCGGCCGGCGCGCCCAGCGACCGCACCGCACCCGCCGCGTCGGCTGCACAGGATGCAAGCGACGCGGATGCTTGCGCTAGCCCGCACACGGATCTGACCACGAGGGTTGCGCCATCCGCGCAGCGTGCAGGTTGACGCGGAGGGTTGCGCCTTACGCACAGGGTGCGCGGGAAACCTCGGGGCGCCGTCGTGCCTGACCACCCGGCCGAGATGGTCGGAGGACCGGGACGCTAGGGTTCGCGTAGATGCGGGAGGGTTGCCTGCGGCGGGTCCCGGAGCGTCTTCTGTCCGGTCTGCTCGTCGCGCTGCTGCTGTTCGCCTGGGCCGGTCACGGGACCGCGCAGGCGACTGACGCGCGCCTGGAGGAGGCCGACAACCGCCGCGAGGAGCGCCAGACGCGGCTCGACGAGCTGTACCAGCTGGCCGCGCAGATCGAGTCCGACGCCGAACGGCTGGAGATCGAGCTGACCGACCTGCTCGTCCAAGAGGAGAGCCGGCGCGCGGAGACCGTCCAGGAGGCCGACGCCCTGGCCCTGCGGGTGCGGGAGACCTACATGAACGGCAGCAGCGACCCCGGCCTGGCGCTGCTGGCCAGCGACTCCACCGAGCAGGCCGGCGACCGCGCCCGGATGCTCGGCCTGCTGGCGGTGCGCAGCCGTGGCGACCTCGAGGACGCCAGCGCCGCCTTCACCCGCACACAGGCCGCCGCCGACCGGGTCCGCCTCACCCAAGATGCGCTGGCGGCTCGCCGGACCGAGCTAGCGGCGGTCACGGCCGAGGCCCAGCAGCTCGTGGCCGAGGCAGAGGCCGCCGTGGACGCCGTGGGCGACGCCATCGCCGCCGAGGAGGCCGCACGCCTGGAACGCGAGGGGCGCTCGGGCCGCTACGTGGGACCCGGCGGACCGGCGGGGCGGATCGTCGGGAACATCGCCTGCCCGGTGGGCGGCAACCCCCAGTACCGCGACACCTGGGGCGCCCCGCGCTCGGGGGGCCGCAGCCACAAGGGCACCGACATCATGGAGGCCCGCGGCGTCCCCATCCACGCCTACGAGAACGGTGTCATCATCCGTAAGACCGGCGGCGGGCTCGGCGGCACGTCGCTGTACTTGCGCGGGGACAGCGGCAACGTCTACTACTACACCCACCTGTCCGGCTACGTCTCGGGTATCGAGGCGGGCATCCCCGTGACCGTGGGGCAGCACATCGCATTCAACGGCGACACCGGGAACGCCCGTGGCATCCCCCACCTGCACTTCGAGGTAAAGCCCGGCGGCGGCGGCAGCGTGAACCCCTACCCCTACGTGCTGGAGGCCTGCGGCTGAGCCCAGCAACCCGTTGACGGCGACAACTCATCAGGCGTAGAGTTCATCACGCGTTGAGTTGCCGACCCTCGGGCGGGCTGCCATGATCGAGGCCGCAGTGGTCAGCCTGGCCGCCTCGTCCGAGGTCACGGCGGCCCTGCGCGACGACATCGCGGTCACGGCAGCGGCAGCGCTGATCGCCCTGGTCCTCGCCGCGGGCACGCTGCGACGGCGCAGCGCGTAGATGTCGCCGGGCGGGCGGCGGCCGGGCGACAGCGGCACGCGCGAGGCGATCCTCAGTGCCGCCCGCGCCAGCTTCGCGCGCGCCGGCTACGACGCCACCTCGATCCGCGGAATCGCGCGCGAGGCCGGCGTCGACCCGGCCCTCGTCCACCACTTCTTCGGGTCCAAGGAGGGCGTGTTCACCGCCGCCCTGGCGCTGCCGCTCGAACCGGCCGAGGTCGTGCCCGCGCTGCTCGCCGAGGGCGTCGAGGGCCTCGGCGAGCGGCTCGTCGCGCTGTTCCTCAGCCTCTGGGACTCGGCGACGACCCGCGAGCCGCTCCTGGGCCTGCTGCGCTCGGCGGTCTCCCACGAGCGCGCGACGGCGATGCTGCGCGAGTTCCTCACCGCCGCGGTGGTCGGCCGGGTGGCCGCCGCCCTCGACGTGCCCGACGCGGCGCTGCGGGCGAACCTCGTGGGCAGCCAGATGGCCGGTCTCGCCATGGTGCGCTACGTGATCGCACTGGAGCCGATCGCCTCGGCCGACCACGCCACCGTCGTCGCGGCGGTCGGGCCCACCATCCAGCGCTACCTCGTGGGCGACCTCAGCGGCGAGGCGCACCGTCGCGACCGGATCGGCGACGCGATCGTCGAAGGCGACCGACGAAAGCCCCAGACCGACGACGAGGTCGACCGGGCGACACGGGCGGCCATCGCGTCCATCGAGGAAGAACCCTCATGAGTCGGCCCCGACA
>Ga0136615_10000709_pt1 | contig 15519 bp, 17 predicted proteins | sample AntDrymUQ2882206_2_FD_106647 | JGI IMG/M metagenome (GOLD analysis project Ga0136615, IMG submission 106647) | Polar desert sand microbial communities from Dry Valleys, Antarctica - metaG UQ288 (22.06) | ecosystem: Environmental > Terrestrial > Soil > Desert | place: Antarctica: Dry Valley...
CGGCGGGTCGGGGGTGGCCGTCTTCTACGGGGCGATGGCGCTGGGCAGGCTCGCGAGCGGGTGGATCGTCGGGCGCGTGGGCAACCGCCGCACGCTGCTCGGCTCCGGCCTGCTGGCGGCGGGCGGCATGCTGCTCGCGCTCGCCACGACGAGCCCCGCGCTCGTGGTGGGCGGGTTCGTGCTCGTAGGACTGGCGCTTGCCGCGGTCGCGCCTTTGGCCTTCTCGGTGGCCGGGGCCCTGGTGCCGGAGCGGGCGGGGTCGGCGGTCTCGGTGGTGACCACCTTCGGCTACGGGGGCTTCCTGCTCGGCCCACCGCTCGTGGGGGGCCTCGCGGAGGCAATCGGCCTCAGGGCCGCCCTCGGGATCATAGCCGTGGCCGGGGTCGCCGTCTTCGCGCTCTCCTTGCGCCTGCGGGAATCCTCGTCGTGATGGATCAGCTTGACGCCGTGGTCCTGCATGAACTCGACCGTGTCCGGCATCTCGGCCTCGAACTTGCGCCAGTAGTCGAGGTCAGACCAGTCCTGCTCCTCACTTTCAACCCGGTCGCGTGAGAGTGTGTTGTCGCTTGTGAGCCGCAGAAAGGGCTTCGTCCAGCGCGAACCCCCGGCCATGTGCCTTTCTTTCCCGCCTCGATCAACGCCACACGGCCAGCCTGGCCGGCCTTCTCCGTCGTCTCCAGGAAGCTCAACGTAGCTGTCGAGCCCGCGAAACCGCTACCGACGACCACCACATCGTAGTCCGGCAAAATCTTCTCCTTTCCCTGTAGCCTGCCTTTCGGCTGCCCCTATCCTGCGCGATGGTACACGTTCTAGCTGAACGATGCTCCGATCCTCACAAGTCCTGATAAACCGTAAACCCCATTGGGGAGCAACCGGCTTCCCCAACGGGGTAAGGAGGCACAAAGATCAGCCATCCAGCACCACGTCCGAAAGCGGGCTGCCCACGCAGATGAGGCGCCAGCCTTGCTCCAGATCAAGGTCGTCCAGTGCGAAAGCGAGGTCCTGGTCCATCTCACCTTCGAGGCACTTCTTGATACAGGTCGTGCAAGTGCCGCTGCGGCAGTCGTAGGGGAGGCGCATGCCGGCATCCTCGGCCGCCTCCAGGATAAACTCGTCTTCGGCGCAATCTATGGTTACGCCGCTGCGCCGAAAGGTCACCTTGTGGGTCTTCGCCATGTCTCTCCTGTTGGCCGTTTTGTGTTTCTGGATTGTTCTAGCACATCGGAGGGGAGCAACAGTACGTCGCCCGCTCCGCGGCTATCGCCAGAGGGAGATTGACTTTCCGGATAGGGAGCAACTTGGGTTAGAGTACTAAGCTAGCGGTTTCATAGCTTTGTAGTCGCATGAGATTGTGTCGTCAAAGAGGGAGATGCTGGTATGGGGCGGAATGCATTTCCGGTCGTGTTCGATGGCCACAACGATGTACTGCTAAGGCTCGGTGGGCCGGATGGGGGCGGCTCCGGCGCGTTCTTCGAGCGCGGTGAGAAGGGCCACCTGGATCTGCCCCGGGCACGGGACGGGGGCTTCGGGGGCGGCTTCTTTGCGGTCTGGATTCCCTCGCCTAAAGAGCAGACGTCTGAACCGAAGCCCGCGACCTCTCCGAGGGGGCTTCCACCCGCACTCGATGCCGCTTACGCGTTGCGCCGCTCGATGACCGATACTGCCAGGCTATTTAAGATCGAGGATCGCTCGGACGGGAAGTTCCGGGTCGTTTGCACCGCCGCTGAGCTGCAGCGGTGCCTGGACGACGAAGTAATGGCGGCGGTGCTGCACTTCGAGGGCGCCGACGCGATCGATACCGACCTCGACGCGTTGCACGTGCTCTACCGGGCAGGACTGCGCTCGCTAGGGCTTGTCTGGGGTCGGCCGAACGCCTTTGCCGAGGGCGTAGCCGTGCACTTTCGGCGCTCACCGGATACGGGGCCAGGATCTGGCCGAGATGACGCAGCCGGGGCAGCCGCTCTACGGGATCGAGACGACCAACGAAGGTCGGGTCATCAACTTCGCCGGCGGCATCCCGCTGATGCGCGGGGAGGAAGTAGCAGGAGCCATAGGCGTAAGCGGCGGTACCGTAGATCAGGACCAGGAGGTCGCCGAGGCAGGGGCCGCTGCGTTCTGATCAGCTGAAAATCTGACCAGCGCGCTTTACAGGTAGAAGGCGCGGAGGGCGGCGTAGAGGGCGTAGGCGGAGAGTAGCGCCGCGCCCTCTAGCCTTCCGACCCGGCCACGGGCGAAGAAGAAGGTCGCCAGCCAGGTGACCGCGACGAGGAAGGGCCAGTCGAAGGCGACCACCTGCGGGTTTACCCTCACTGGCACGAGAAGTGAGATCAGGCCAAGGTTGAACCACAAGAAGTACAGCAGGGTGCCGACCAGGTTGCCTGCCGAGACCTCTGGCAGGCCCTCCCTGGCCGGGATTGCCTGCCGGATCACCTCCTCGACCTCTATGGCCGCCGGGGTGACGACCATGCCGACCAGAAGCGCCGAGAGACCGAGGGCGGAGACGAGGCCCTCGGCCCCCACGGTGACCAGCTCGCCGCCGGCCGCGATCACGGCGAGGCCGAGGACGGTCATGCCGACGGCCTTAGGGTACGATCGGCGCTTCTCCCCGGCCTCCCGCACCTCTTCGGACTCCAGGAAGCGGTGGTGGCGGGAGGCCACGACCAGGTAGGCGACGGCCAGGGCGAAGGCCGCGAGCAGCACAACCCCCGCCAGTCGGCCGGTCGTGCCCCCGAGGAGTCCCACCCCGACCGCCAACGGGCAGGCCGCCATCAGCACGAGGAAACCTCGGGGCAGCCTCACCCGCAGCGGGTAGAGCACCGCCCCGAGGCCGAGGGCGACGCACACCAGGAAGATAGCCCCGCCGAAGACAGTCCCAAGGGCGACCTCATCGGCGCCACGCCTGGCCGCCGCGAGACCAACCGCGACGTTCTCGGCCTCGAAACCAGAGAGGATCGCCGCGACGGCGAAGGCTGAGATCCTGAGCAGCCACGCGAGCCCGACCAGCCCCTCAAGGAGGCGCTCCGTCGCCCAGATAAGCAGCGCAACGCCGGCGCCGAAGAGGACGAGCGAGGATGCAACACTCACGGGCCCGACGGTGCAGGGCCCGCCGAGCCGTGGTCAGCGGCCTCGTACACCGAGGCGGCGAACGAATCCAGATCCTCCCGGCACGCGAGGACCGCCCCCTCGCCTCAGGGGCCGAAGGCGCGCCGAAACGGTCCCGGCAGCTTGTAGACCAGGACGAACCAGCCGCGCCGCTCTTCACCTTTGTCCGTCACGAGAGCAGTATAGCAGCGGCTAGAAAATGGCAGCAACGTCTCTCACAGCGGTGCGAGTGGTCGCAGGGATCCCGTCACGGACGCTGACGTGCGGTATCTCAGGATCTGGCGGCGGCGCGGTCGATGAAGGCGAGCGCGTGCCTCCACATCGCATCTGAAGAGGCGCGATCGTACTCGGGCAGGTCGGGGTCGGCGAACAGGTGGCCCGAGCCCGGGTAGGTGTGCTCCTCGAAGGCGGCCCCGGCCAGCCCGACGGCGTCACTCAGGGCTTCCACCTCCTCAGCCTCCACCCAGGGATCCTCGGCGGCGTAATGGACCTGGACCGGCACCGCCCCAGGCCAGAGTACCTGAACGTACTTCGTGCGTGCCAGACGAGGAGTATTGTGGCGCGAGTGCCTGCGGTTGTGGGCTAGTCCGACGGTTATGTTGCCGTGGGTTGGGGCAGTAGTGAGGCCTGATCCAGCAACATGTAGAGCTCTCGACCGGCGGGCTCCCGGGGAGAGGCGCTGGCCAGGTGAGCACGCGCTTGTTGTTGGTAGAGCCAAACCATCAGGGCCGTGTAGCGCGGGGACCCCGCCGCTGCCAGTAGTTCCCGCACCCCTTCATGGTGTTCCGTTGACTCACGGGCGACCGCGAGTAGCTCTTGCAGTCGCTCGTGCCTTTCCCCGCGCAGGGTGGACAGGGCGTGGACTATGGGGAGAGTGCGCTTACCATTCGAGAGATCCTGGCCGCGTTTGTGGCCCCAGATGTCCTGGGCGTCATTTACTAGCTGTTGGGCAATGCCGAAACACGAACCGAAGGCTGCGTATGCTTCTATCGTAGAGGGATCTTCGGTTGCTAGAGTCGCCCCCGCAGCCGCGAACAAGGCGTATTCCGCCCCGCTCTTGTGCTCTGCCATCGCCCGGCTGTCCTCTATGGACACATTCTCCAGGCTTGGGACGAGTAGATCCTCATACTGGCCGGCTCCCATCGTCAAGCCATAGTCCGCGAAAAGGTGGGCCAGCGTCCAAAGCCTCGCTGGCGGTGTCCCCCCTTCTTGCAGACGGGCGATGGAGATCTGGGGGAGCGCTCCCAGAAGAGTGGTCGCGGCCAGGCTAGCCTCCGACGAGTCGTGGGCCCGCCACAAGGGCGGCAGTTCGTGATCCAGGATGCTGTCGAACAGGTCGGCGCCGAGGTACAGGAGGGTACAGGCCCCGGCCGCGGGGAGAGCCGGCCTCTCATCGCCGGTGATCGCAGCGTGCACCAGAAGCGGCAACTGGATCGACGACATCTGTGGCCAGGCCTCTGCCCGCTCCCTGCCAACCCTCAGATGTACTTGCAGTAACTGCCTGTGGCCCGGACTCACGGGGAGCGACAGGATCAAGTCATCGAGGAACGTGAAGACTCTTTCCACCCGCTCACTTGTGGGGCCGATATCGATGTTCGCTCTTCTGCTACGGCTCTCTACGCTGCCGACCTCACTGAATCGTGTCGTCGTGCGGCCGAGTCTGCCATCCCGGCTGATGGCTTCGTTTCTAGGTCTGTCGCGCGGCGTGCATCTAAGGCTCAGGTATTATCTATAGGCCTCTGTCAGGCCTGAGAAGAGATCTTCGTCCAGGCTCTCGCGAACGGCATAGACGAAGTTCCTTACTTGCGCCATTTCCTGGTCGTTTAGGGCAAACCCGTATCGCTCTAGCGTACCATCAAGGTCATCCCACAGTCCGAGTCGGAACTGCTCGTCGTGGACCGCCAGGATAGTCAGCGCCCTCAACGCCTCTAACCGTATCTCCTCCATGTTCTCCACGAGATCCCTCCCACCAGGTCGCCTTCAGATCCAACCTTCTACAGTTTAACCGGCAATCATCCTTTGACACAAGGGTTGCCTCCTCTCTAGCAGGGGATCGTCGTGTGTGTTGGAAGAAGGCGCCGATGTATCCTCGATGGCGGCGGTCTGTTGTCCTATAGTGGTGGGCAATGAATAGAGTGTTCACCTTGCCCAGCCGCATAGAGTCCCGGCTGACGACCCCTCGGAGGCTTGCAGTGCCGAGTCGCACAGTAGAGCGCGTACGTCCATGACCGCTCCAGAACGACTTGCGCCTTCTGTAAGACGGGGATTGCGGTTTCTCCACGACAATCAACTACCTTACGGAGAATTCAGAACGTACGCCAGCCCTTCCATAGATATGCGTGTAACCTCCTTCGATAGTGCTGTGTTCGTGACGACTTTCGTTCTTTACAGCATCGCGCGTATCGATTGCCCTCGTAGAAAGACGATGACGGACAAGGCCATCTCGTTCCTGACAGAGGAAATTAGGGGTCCCGGCCTGTTTCAGTATTACACCTCGAAGAACACCAACAGCATTGGTTTCGACCTGGATGACACCGCTTGCGCTTCGGTCGCCCTGCAACAGGGCCATCCTCTCGTGGCTGGCGGCAGTAACGTCGAGTACTTTCTGGAGAATCGAAATGAAGCTGATCTCTTCTATACCTGGGTAGGCGACGCAGCTCTGGAGAACGACGTAGACAGCGTCGTCAACGCCAATGTGGTTCTCTATTTGGGCGATCGCGATGAAACCAGGAGTGCATGCGGATACTTGATCGAAACTATCGAGAGTAGCCGCGAGAGCGACTCATACCACCACTATCTCGACGATATGACCCTCTACTATGCCGTTTCACGCGCGTATGCGAACGGTACCTCATCGCTAGGCGGGGCAAGGGAGGCGATCATAGAGAAGGTCCTGCAGCGCAGTAAAGATGACGGGTCTTTCGGCGATGAACTCGTAACGGCCTGCGCGGTGTGCAGCCTGGCGAAATTCGAGTACGACGGTGTCAAAAGGCTAAGGGACGCTGCGAGTTACCTCGAAGAGCGGCAAAGCGCGAACGGCTCATGGCGCAGGGTAGCAATGTTTTTGCAACCAGGCAGGTACTACGGCTCTGAGGAGTTGACTACCGCACTCTGCCTCGAAGCATTGACCCATGTCGCTGGAATGCAGGCAGAGGCTGAGCGCAGGGGAGAAGCACAGCCAGGATGATTGGGGAGTAGGCAGCCCCACGAATGTCGGCTGCAGTGAGGTGACAAGTTCGTCGTCGTCTGTCATCATGTCAAACTAGCGAGCGCCGGCTGAAAGGTACAGGTTAGCTTGGGTCCTGAGCACAGAAGACCGGGCGAGTTAGCCGGTAGGACCGATGCCCTAACGTCCTCCACTTTGGGCGGACGCCGCCTTCTCGTAGCCCGGGTAGGGTGGCTAACGGTTTTCGCGCTGACCGTGGGGCTGTTTCTCGCCAGCATTCCAGCGCAATACGATGCGATTGTCAGCTTCTCCGATTTGGAGCCTGCGACCGTCCGCGCTAGCTTTGAAGCGAGTGAGATCTCCGTTCAGTTCTATGCAATATGCCTACTCTCGATCGCTTTCACTTCGACGGCGGTGTGGGTCGCGGTCGCAGGGGTCATCTTCTGGCGCAAGGCAGATAATTGGATAGCCCTCTTTGCTTCGCTGGCCCTCGTTACGTTTGGCACCTTGAGTCTCCCTCCCATTCTGCCTGCGCCAGCGGACCAGTCCTCTGCCGTGTGGCTACCGATTCATCTATTGGCGCTCATCGGCACGGTGGCACTCTATATGTTCTATCTACTCTTTCCCAACGGACGGTTTGTTCCGCGCTGGACGCGCTGGGCGGCCGGGCTTTTCGCCGCGCACGAAGTGTTCTATTGGCTCTTCCCCAACTCAATCTTCGACATTGCCAGGTCACTCCACGTACTCGATTTTGTCGTGTTATCCACCTTCGCTTGCATCGCCATAGGTTCGCAAATGTACCGCTACCGGTTCGTGTCGTCTCCGGCAGAGCGTCAGCAAACCAAATGGGTGGTATTCGGCCTGGTGGCGGCCGGGTTGGGGACGGTAGCATTCGAGCTTTCTATCCCTGGCTCTCCACTAGGCCAGTTCGGTCCGCTGCAGGCTCTCGCGCTCGGAGCAGGTTTCTTTGGCTCTCTACTCCTGATCCCCTTGTCGATCGGCGTGGCGATGGTACATGATCGATTGTGGGACATCGACATCGTCATCAACCGTACGCTGGTCTACGGTATTCTCACAGCCACTCTCGCGCTGGTGTACTTCGGTGGCGTAGCCTTGGCCCAGGCTGTGTTTCGCGCGCTCACCGACCAGGAGCAGCAGCCACAACTTGTCGTCGTCGTCTCTACCCTGGTGATCGCCGCGCTGTTCAATCCTCTAAGGAGGCGCATCAAGTCCTTCATAGATAAGCGCTTCTACCGCAGAAAATACGACGCGAGAAAGACCCTGGAGGCGTTCTCCGCCACCCTGAGCCAGGAGACGGATCTCGATGCCCTGAGCGAGGATCTCGTGACGGTGGTCAGGGGGACGATGCAGCCGGCACACGTCTCACTGTGGTTACGCCCCGAGACGGGTACGAAGAGCGAACAGATTGTAGAGACCTGACGATGCCAGTACTCCTTGCCCGCCGTCCCTAACTGCGAAGGGCGGGATGCACGGCTTTCTAACGGCCGGTCAAACCCACTCGTGAGGTCAGGCCGCATCTGATTGCAGAATCAGGATCCCGAATGGCACGGGACATATTGTCCTGCAGATTGTGACAACTGCCTCGTGACGGCGGGACACCTCGCGCCGTAGGATGCTCGTAACTCCTACTAGGAGCCTACAACGCGGGGAAAGGAGCTACTGACATGTCAGCAACGAACATAACCAGGTGGATCGGCATCGGCCTGCTTGGCCTGCCACTCTACGGGGCGCTGACCTTCTGGTCGAGCATGAACCCCCAGCCCGACCCGAGCACTCACTACGAGGCCTGGTCCCGCTTCGTCACCACCGATCACTACGTGTGGACCCACGTGATGGGTAGCATCGTCGGCCTGATCCTGGCAATCTTCGGCACGTTCGCCCTTGGCGCCTTCCTCGCCAACAGTCGCGCCGGACGCCTGGGGTTGGTGGCCATGGTCCTCACTGTCCTTGGAAGCACTCTGTTCCTGCCGGTGATGGGGGTCTCTACCTTCGCCGCTCCCGAAGAAGGGCAGGCGTACCTGGCGGGCATAGAGGAGTTTTCCAAGCTGCCCTCCATCTTCGCGGATACCATGTTGGTGGTGACCTCCCTGCTGTTCGTCCTGCTCCTCTTCGTTGGCAACGTGCTCCTTGGCGTAGCGGTCTGGCGCTCGGAGACGCTGCCAAAGTGGACTGGAGCCCTCTGGGCGGCTGGGGCCGTGTTCATGTATCCCCTGGGTCTCGTGTACGCAGCGACGATTGGAGCCCAGAGCACCCCGCCAACGGTGCTCGTGGGGGCGTTGCTGTTGGTGATAGGCGGGGGCTGGATGGCTTTGAGCGTCCTGCGCCGACCCTCCGCCGAGACGGTGGGCGTCGGAGCCCGACCGAGGGTCCAATAGCCCAGCCTCCCCAGATCGACGTGTGCTCGAAACTTTGACTCTGGCAGAAGGAAGATTCCGGAAGGAGGCATGAAGATGAGTGGGGCAGGGCAGGGCGCAGCCGGCGGCGTCGAAGGAGAACCGACTGTACAAGGGGCCTTGAGCGAGCAGTATTCTCTAGCAAAGATCCTGGGTATCTGGGCACTTGCAACCGTTCCTATGGGCGTGCTGGGTTGGATCGCATTTCCCCTGCTGGCACCAGATATTGGGTCTGATCCCCTCGGGTCGGGCGTCACGAGGCTGGTGCTACTGATGCTGGGTTTGATCTGGTTGTTCGTCCTGTCCATGATCATCGTCCGTCGAGAGGAAGGCAACCTGCGCTGGGCGACGGTCAAGCAGAGGCTCCGGCTCAACGTCCCGCGGGAGCCTACTACCGGCCAAGCTCGACAGAGGCTCTGGTTGTGGGTAATACCGTTCCTCGTTGCGGTCGCGGTAGTAGACCTCGTACTGAACTCCCCGATGGAGAACGCCTGGGTGTCAGTCTTCCCTTTTCTTGCAGAGCCCCCAAGCTATAGCTTAGATGCGATCCTCCAATCGCAAGAGATCCTGGCGCGGCTGGAGGGGGCGTGGTGGTTCTTCGCATTGTTCGTGGTTCAGGCTGCGTTCAACACGATCCTTGGGGAGGAGTTTCTATTTCGGGGCGTGCTCTTGCCCAGGATGGAAGGTGTGTTCGGACGCTGGAGCTGGGTGGCAAACGGCGTACTCTTCGGTCTTTATCACGTTCACCAGCCCTGGGGGATACCGAACTCGGTCGTCACCGGACTGTTGTACACCTTCCCCGCCTATCGCTACAGGAGCACGTGGATGTCCATTATTCTTCACTCCGCACAGAGTGTGTTCTTCGCCTTCCTGGTGCTCGGGGTCGTGCTGGGGTTGGCTTAGAATGCGCTGCACCCAAAAGGAATGCTTCACGCCTTCCTCGTGACAGCGGCCTTTTAGCCGCGTGCAAGGAGTAGCAAGTGTTGCCGGGAAAGGGGATGAACTCATGGCTCACAAAGTAAGGGAAAGGCAACTCGCGGACGGCCTGCCTTGCCTGTCGTTCGGCGAAGCACCTGCGAGGGTCGTTTCCCCCGGCATAGGCATGACCAACGCGAATCCCTCCGGCATCCCAGACGCCCGCCTCGTCCTGTACGAGAACCGCGCGCATGGCGGCACTTTCACCGATCGGCGCTTCGGTAGGGACGTCGTCGATTTTCTCACTGCCCTCCAAACAGGCGTCAAGGAGACAAGGAAGTGACAGAGATAAACCGAAGCACGAGTAGACGAATGACGTACAGCACGGCCCCACGAAAATATGCTCCCAAAGAACCGATCCCAAGAGAGGAGAGTCGGAAATGACGACCACCACCGCAACACCATCCCGCACTGCGACGACGACGAGGGCCTTCCCGCTGAAGTACTTCGTGTTGGCCTTCGTGTTCACGTGGGCCCTGTGGGTGCCGGCGGCGCTCGAAGCGCGGGGCCTGATCCCGCCGCTCCCTGTCCCGGCAGGTTTCCTCGGCATCTTCGGCCCGATGGTCGCGGCCATAGTCGTCACCGCCCAGGAGGACGGACGAGCGGGGCTGCGCTCCTTGCTTGGCCGGATCGTGCGCTGGCGCGTGGCACCCATCTGGTATGGAGTAGCCATCCTGGGACCGCTCGTGGTCACACTGGCCGCGATCACGCTGCACACGGTTTTGGGCGGACAGCCGCCGAGCCTCGGGTTGCTGATCGGGACGCGGCCCACGTTGCTGATATACGTCGTCTACATGATGATCACCGTCGCCTTCGGCGAGGAGGTGGGCTGGAGGGGGTACGCCCTTCCCGCGTTGCAGGTGCGCCACGGTGCCCTCCTTGCGAGCTTGATCTTGGGGGTGATGTGGACCTTGTGGCACCTGCCGGCGTTCTTCAACCCCGACACCCTCTACAGTAACCTGCCCTTCGCCCTGTTCCTGGCCTACATAGTCCCGTTCGCGGTCCTCATCACCTGGGTGTTCAACTCCACGGGAGGAAGCGTGCTCATGGCCATACTGGTGCACGCCGTCATGAACGCCTCCTCGGAGTTGTGGAAGACCATACCCGAGTACTCGGTCAGGCCGTCCACCGCCGCAGAGGCCGTCGCCGTCAACGTGCATACTAACCTTATGACAGCCATCGTTCTGTGGGTTGCGGCTGTCGTGGTGGTGCTCGTCTATGGATCGCGCAACCTCTCGCGCAAGCCCAGGCAGGTGTTGGCGGGCGCCGGAGGCGAACCCCAACCGAGGGTGCAATAGTCAGAGCCTCATGGGAGTGACCTCCAGAGGGTGCAACAAAGGCGATCCGGGCCCACCGACCGAGAAATGAGGAAATCTGAAATGGTAACGGCAGCGACATCTCGACTCGACGACCGTACCCGGCGCCGGGCTCGCCGTGGGTTGAGCATTTATTTCGCCATCGTCGTGGTGCTCTCGGCCGCGATAGAAGCGTTCATCATCAGCAACCCGGAGTTGGACGGGCTGATCGCCGGGCTCATGCTGGTGCCGGCCCTCGCCTCGGTAGTGGCACGGCTCGTGCTCCGCGAGGGCTTCGCGGACGTGTCTTTTCGCATTGGGGGCCGGCGCGGTTGGAGCGCCATCGGGCTTTCGCTGATCTTTCCCGTGGTTATCGGGTTGATCGCCTACGGCACCGCCTGGACGAGCGGTCTGGCCGGGTTCGACCCGCCGACCGCAAGTCGTGGCCTGGTCGCCGCGTTCGTCCCATTCGCCGTTGGGATGATCGTGAGCCTCATCGTGGTCTCCGGCGAAGAGATCGGCTGGCGCGGCTACATGCTCACTCGCCTCATAGACGCAGGGGTGCCCCGCCCCGTACTGGTTAGCGGCCTGATCTGGGGCCTCTGGCACGTGCCGCTGGTGTTGGCGGGCGTGTACGCTGCAGGACCATCGCCTGCCCTATCCGCCACGCTGATCATGGTCTCGATTACCTCGTTCGGTTACGTGATCGCGCGCGTGCGGCTCGAGACGGGTAGTGTATGGCCGGCGATTGTGCTGCACACGGCCTGGAACAGCATCATCCAGGGTCCCTTCGACGGGGCCACAACAGGCGCCGGGGCCACGTTGTGGGTGGGCGAGTCGGGGATTCTCACCGCGCTCACCCTGGCCGTCGCGGCCGTTATCTCCTCGCGCGGGCGGTGGACGATAGTCCGCAGTCTGCCCAGGCACAAGAAAACGCCGGATGTCCAGGATGTAGCAGCGTTCCAGACCACGCTAAACGCCGAGAAGGCAGGTAGAGAAGGTGCGAGTCACCCATGAACCTGTAATTCAACGCGGCTGGCTTCGCCAGAAGAGCGGAGGATAATCTCATGCACACGGAGGAACAGGAACTTTCGGAGGCTCGGCCGGCTTCATGCCGTGAGCTCGTCGCGCTGGCAAATCGGTGAGGAGGGAACGGGTCTGAGAGAACTCATCAGGAAAGAGTGGCAAGTCATGTCTTCCAGGAAGCGTTCGCCGCTACCGTTGAGGCTCGCGAAATGGGGCGTGTTTATCGGCGTCACATGGCGGCTCCGTGGGACGCGGTGGTTACGCGTATGGATCTTCGGTCTGCCGCTCGCGGGCGTGGCGACGCATCTCCTCTACCGGCACGAGACGTGGGGCTGGACGCGCCCTTGGGGGGGATGGAATGACCTGGAGATACTGAATCCACCCGGAAAATTAGAGCAGGGGGAGAAATGATGCTCTCCGAGGCGAGAGATGACCGTATGGGCAAGATTTTCCTTGTAGACGCCCCCCGGCGCCAGGCATGTGGTATTAGACAATACGGGTCGTCTGCCATGGTTGCAGAGTCCTAAGGCGTTTCGTGACGAGCTATGCTCGTTCTTCGGCTGCTGAGCGCGCATGGCGAGTTTGCTGACAGCGTGGTAGCTTTGCGAGAAGGGAGTAGCAGAAGCTTGAAACACCAGCCGGTCCAAGAGAACGAGCAGCGGCAACAAGCACGGGGAGCCGAGCTGTGAGTCGTCCTCTTGCTCCTGCCTCCGAGTCCGTGGAACCTGAGCGAGATCAAGCCGTCGACCAGCGCCCGCACGGACGCCTTATGACCCTGGCGCGTGTCGCCTGGATGGTTGTGGCCGCGCTGTCCGTCACGCTCTTCATCGCTGGCATGCCGGCCGAGGTCGCTCTCTTGCGCGATCCATGCCCGACCCCGCGATGCGCAACCGGACAGCTTCCTCCCGCCGGTCTGCGGGCCCTGGAGACACTCGGCCTCTCGCCGGAAGCCTTCGCAATCTACCTAGTCACGTTGGACACCATCTTCGCCGCCGTGTGCTGCGCGGTCGCAGCCCTCGTGTTCTGGTGCAGATCCGACGATCGCATGGGGCTGCTCACCTCCCTGGCGCTGCTCACCTTCGGGACAGCGACCTTCGTGTTTACTCTGGAGGCGCTGGCGACCAGACACCCTGCCCTCGGGTTGACGGTAGACTTTCTACATCTCCTCGGCGCTGCATCATTCTCCCTTTTCCTGTATCTCTTCCCTGACGGACGGTTCGTACCCCGGTGGACGCGATGGTTGGCGCTGGTGTGGATAGCCTGGCAATCAATCAGGTACTTCTTCCCCGATTGGCACGTGAATCCGGAGGCCTGGTACCTCTGGACCACCACCGTCGTGTGGTCGGTCGCCCTTGGCACCGTGGTCTACGCCCTGGCCCACCGCTACCGTCGAGTCTCGGACGCAACGCAGCGGCAGCAGATCAAGTGGGTGGTTCTCGGTATCGTTTCGGCGTTATCGGTATTTCTCATGACGTCGCTGGCGCTTGGCGCTTTCGCCCCTGTTCCTACGTCATCCCGCTCGTTGGCCGCGCTCCTGGTCGGGTACGTATTCGCCTACGTGGCGATGCTCATAATCCCGCTCTCCATAGGGATCGCCATCCTCAGGTACCACCTCTTCGACATAGACCTGGTCATCAACCGCACTCTCGTCTACGGCGCCCTGACCACGTGCGTCGTCCTTCTGTACGTGCTGGTGGTTGGCGGGCTCGGCGCGGTGTTGCAGGTGCGAGGAAACCTCCTCGTCTCGATTCTCGCGGCGGGACTCGTCGCGGTGCTCTTCCAACCATTGCGTGAGCGCCTCCAGCGGAGCGTCAACCGGCTGCTCTACGGCGAGCGGGACGACCCTCATGCGGTCCTCTCGCGTCTGGGATCCCGCCTCGAATCGAGGCTCGCTCCCGAGGCCGTGCTGCCGACCGTCACCCGAACCTTGCGGGATACGCTGAAGCTGCCCTACGCGGAGATCCAGCTCAGGCGGCAGGACGAGTTCGAGACTGTGGCGGCTGTGGGAGACCAGGTAGACAACGCGCTTCGACTGCCGCTGGTCTACGGAGGAGAGACGATCGGGCGGTTGGTTCTTGGACCGCGAGCCGGTCAAGAGAGGTTCACGGACACGGAACGGCGGCTTCTGGAGGACCTCGCGCACCATATCGGCGCGTCAGCCCACGCCGCGCTGATGACCGCCGAGGCTCTCAGGCTCTCCGCCGACCTCCAGCGCTCGCGCGAGCAGCTCGTCGAGGCGCGCGAGGAGGAGCGCCGGCGTCTCAGGCGAGACCTGCACGACGGTCTTGGTCCCCAGCTCTCCAGCCAGGCGCTCACGGTCGACGCTGTCCGCGCGCTCATGAGACGAGACCCCGACGCCGCAGAGGAGTTGCTGCTCGACCTGAAGGCGGACGCCCAGGACGCCGTCACCGACATCCGGCGTCTGGTCTACGGGCTCAGGCCACCGGCGCTCGACGACCTCGGTCTCCTCGGCGCCCTGCGTGAGAGCGCCGCGCAATACGGCACGAACGGCCTGAGGATCTCGGTGGAGGCGCCGGAGAAGCTGCCGCCGCTGTCCGCGGCGGTGGAGGTTGCAGCCTACCGCATAGCCCAGGAGGCCCTCACCAACGTCGTGCGCCACGCAGGGGCGAGATCCTGCACCGTCTACCTTGCGATCGAGGAAACGAGTGTACTGTGCGTGGAGGTCAGCGACGACGGGCGCGGGATGCCGGACTCACAACACAGTTCCCACGTCGGGGTCGGCCTGACTTCGATGCGTGAACGCGCGGGCGAGCTTGGCGGTAGCCTGGTCGTGGAGGGACTTCGCGAAGGGGGTACCCGCGTACGCGCCGGGTTGCCATTGCCGAAGGAGGGATAGTGGAGAGATCTACAGACCGCATCCGCGTCCTCGTCGCAGACGACCACCCGGTCTTCCGCCGGGGGATGCGCGCCATACTAAGTGCTGAGCCCGACACCGAGTTGGTCGGGGAGGCGACGGACGGAGAAGAGGCCGTCGCGCTGGCGCTGGAGCTGCACCCTGACGTTATTCTGATGGACCTCAACATGCCGAGGGCGACCGGAATCGAGGCGACGCGACGCATCCTGGAAGTGAATCGCGACACAGCCATCCTGATGCTCACGATGTTCGAAGACGACAAGTCCATCTTCGCCGCCATGCGCGCCGGTGCCCACGGCTACGTTCTCAAGGGTGCCGACGGGGCCGAGACGCTAAGGGCGATCCACGCCGCTGCGAGCGGGGAGGCGATATTCAGCCCCACGATCACGCGGCGCCTTACAGATTACTTCGCCACGCCTGGACGGGACCACCCCACGAGATCTGACCAACCTTTCTCGAACCTGACCGAACGGGAGCACGAAATCCTCTCCCTCATGGCCGAGGGCTACACCAACAACGCCATCGCCTCCCGCCTCTACCTGAGCCCCAAAACGGTACGCAATTACGTCTCGAGCATCTTCACCAAACTGCAAGTGTCAGATCGCTCTCAGGCAATAGTCCACGCCCGCGAGGCTGGACTGGGGACGAGAGGAACTGGATTCCCGC
>Ga0136615_10000710_pt1 | contig 15509 bp, 16 predicted proteins | sample AntDrymUQ2882206_2_FD_106647 | JGI IMG/M metagenome (GOLD analysis project Ga0136615, IMG submission 106647) | Polar desert sand microbial communities from Dry Valleys, Antarctica - metaG UQ288 (22.06) | ecosystem: Environmental > Terrestrial > Soil > Desert | place: Antarctica: Dry Valley...
GTGTCGCCGAGATCCGATCCGTGATCCTGGGCCAAGGTCGGCGAGTCGATGTGGTCGGAGGACTGCGCGAAGGGCGTGGCGGTGAAGGCGGCGATCGCCGCCGCGGCGATCGCCGCGGCGACGCTCAGGGCTGGAGCGAGCTTCTTGATGGGCGGGTTCATGGGCGGGTTCTCCTAAGAGGTGGCTTTGTCGAGCTGAGAAGTGCGACTATCGAGCAGTGGTCTTACGCGCGGCTTACATCACCGGGCCTTCCGTTCAAAGCGGCGAGCGGGTTCGACGCGCGGTGCCGGGTCTACCTCTCGTCGATCGGAGTGAGTTGATCCTCGAGGTTCCCGCCTACCACCCCGGCGGCGATGGCGCGCCGCGCGGTCTCACCGGGGCTTTCGCGGCGTGCTGGAGGCAGCCGTGGTAGCGATCGAGTGCGACGGGGTGTGCGCCGCTGTCCGAGCCTGTCTCGCGGCTCAGCACAGCGTCGCAGTATGAGCTCTGGCCCGCTGGGGCGTAGGGCCTTCGAGGCCGCGGATGTCGAGGTCCTGCTGTGCGACGCCGACGGCAACCTCTTTCCCTCGGAGGAGCCCGCCTTCTTCGCCTCCGCCGAGGTGACGAACCGGCTCCTGGCCGACCTCGGCGTCGCGCAGCGATTCACTCCTGAGGAGCTGCGACGCGCAGCGGTGGGCCGGAACTTCCGCGCGACGGCACTCGAGCTGGCGGCCCGTCATGACGTGGCGCTGGATCCGGCCGACCTCGAGCGGTACGTGCAGGAAGAGAAGCGGGAGGTTGTCGCGCACCTCGGCCATGTGCTCTCACCCGACGCCGATGTGCTCGGTCCGTTGACGCAGCTCGCCCTGCGCTTCCGCCTCGCGGTGGTGAGCTCCAGCGCGACATCCCGCCTCGACGTTTGCTTCCGCGCGACCGCCCTGTCAGACTTCTTTCCGGCCGACCTGCGCTTTAGCGCCGAGGACTCGCTGCCCACCTCCGCGAGCAAGCCCGACTCGGCCATATACACCTTCGCTGGGGAAGCGCTCAACCTGTCCGGCAGCGGAGCCGTCGCCGTCGAGGACGCGGCGGTGGGAGTGCAGTCCGCGGTCGCGGCCGGCTTCCCGACGGTCGGCAACCTGCTCTTCGTCGCACCGGACGAGCGCGAGGATCGGGCCGTCGCCCTTTGCGAGGCCGGCGCTGCGGCGATCGTTGGTTCGTGGTGGGAGCTGAGTGAGCTCCTGGGCATCGCGTCTACCGCGGCCGCTGGCGGGAGGAGATCGTGAGGAAACCTGCGGGACGCCAGGTGCGCCACGGGGTGCCCTCCTGAACGCTGGGACAGAGGCGCTGCACGACCGCTGAGACGCTTGGGTCAGTCCAGGTTTTGAGCCGCCCTCGTCGGGGTACCGATCGACGTAACCGTTCGCGCCGACTCAGCAGCGACGGGGAACGCAGAGAGGCGACGGGACAGCGCGTGGGTGCCACAGCCACTGCCGGCCTCCGAAATAGATCGCCGTGGAGGAGGAGACCCCTGTGCGAACACCTTGTGATGCCGTTCAGCCGGATCGAATCGTTGCCGAGCAAGCGGGTTGGCAATGAACGCTTCAGGTCAATCCGGGCTCGCACCGACAGCCGCGGCGGCTGTCTGAGCACATGGCCTCCGTACGCTCCCCCGCCCACGTCGTGATCCTTGCCGCCGGTCGCGGTACGCGCCTCGGCGCGGTCGGAGACGAGACGCCGAAGTGGCTGCTCGAGGTCGGCGGCCGGACGCTGGCCGAACGTCAGCTTGAGGGCATCGCCGGCGCCGCGGAAGCAGTCGCCTCCGTGAACGTCGTCGCAGGCCACGCCACGCAAGCGATCAAGCTCGCGGTCGTGGGACGGCCCGAGGACGTTCGCGTCATCGCGAATCCCGAGTTCGCGGAGCTCAACAACTGGTGGTCCCTGCTGCGCGCGCTGCGCGAGCTGCCCGCCGACGGTCCGGTGATCGTCGTGAACTCCGATCTGCTGGCCGACGCACTCCATGTCACCTCGTTCATCCGCGCCACCGCACTGTGCGAAGCCGATGGGCTCATAGCCGTCGATCCCGATCGCCGGCTCACCGACGAGTCGATGAAGGTCGCTCAGCGCACAGACGGGACGCTGGAGCGCATCGGCAAGGTCGGCGTCGACGCGCCAGTGGGCGAGTACATCGGGATGCTCGCGGCTCGGGGACCAACCCTGCGCGCCCTGCGGGAGGTGCTCGAAGGCTTCGTCGGGGTCGCGGATGCGACGAACGAGTGGTACGAGGCTGCGGTCGGTCGCACGGCGATGTCCGGTGCGGCCTGGCAGCTGTGGGCCATGCCGAGTACGGGTTGGGTCGAGATCGATGACGAAGATGACCTCGAGGCAGCCCAGGCGCTCGTGGAAGTCAGCGGATGACGCCGCACCCGACGACCCTATCCGAGCGCAGCGGACGCGGCGGACCTCATGGAGGCTGCTGCGTTCAGTTCGCCGTCCCAGGTCGTGGAGCTTGCCTCTCGAGCACACGGTCGAGCACACGCTCGCTGGCATGTCCGTCATCTAGGTGGCAGAAGGTATCGCGGAAGTGGGCGTAGCGGCTGGCGTACTGCGCCGTCACCTGCGGGAGGTCGGCGAGCGCTTCCAGCAGCCCCCGCGTGCTTCGCACGAGCGGCCCCGGCGCGACCGACGGCAGGTCGAAGTAGAAGCCCCTCACTCGGCTCCCGTAGTCCTCAAGGTCGTACGCGTAGAAGAGGAGCGGCTTCCCGGTGACCGCGAAGTCGAACATCGTCGACGAGTAGTCGGTCACGAGGACGTCCGCGGCGAGGTAGAGCTCGCTGACGTCGGGATGGAACGACACCTCGCGCAGCGCCGGGTGCTTCATCGCTTGGAGACGGCCCGTGAGCATGTAGTGCAGCCGCAGCAGGAGGATGTGGTCGTCGCCGAGCCGCGCGATGAAGGCGTCGACATCGAGGTCGAGGGCGAAGTTGCGGTTGCCGTTGGAGAAGACGACGTCGTCGCGCCAGGTCGGCGTGTAGAGGACCGCCGTCACCCCGGGAGGAATTTCGAGCTCGGCCCGGACACGTTCGCGGACCGCATCGCGGTCGGGACCGCTCAGCACGTCGTTGCGCGGGTAGCCGCTCTCGAGCACCTCGCCGCTGAAGGCGAACGCTCCGCGGAGCCGCTCGGTGCTGATGCGATTTGGCGAGAGCAGGACGTCCCACTGCGCCACATCCCGCGAGAGCCGGTCGAGGCGACCCTCGGGCGCCCACAGTACGTCGAAGTGGATCCGCTTGAGCGGCGTGCCGTGCCAGGTCTGGAGGTAGACAGCGCCGGGTCGCTTCGTCCAGACGAGGTCGGTATGCGTGTTGGCGACCACGAGGTCGGCGCTCTCGAGCGCCTCCACGCCCTCCTGGGACCGGTACGGCACGGTGGAGGTTCCCATCGGGAAGCCCCCGGCTGCGTGCGCGGGATCCACCAGCCACACGTGATCATGACCGGGCTCGCGCGCGCGCAGAGCCTCGTAGAGGACGCACGGGTTGTCCGAGTAGCGCCCCTCGAAGCTGTGGTAGACGATCCTCATTGCTCGGCCGGGCACCGTAGCGGTCGATGCCCGATAGGTGGCCCACCCGAACACGCGGGGCAGCGCCACCGGTGACGACGGCGGTCCGCCTCGGCGAAGACACCCTCGTTCACCATGCCGCCCGTGTCGCGGTCCCGACCTACGACCGCACGGCGCTGAAGCGCGCTGTGGTGCACATCAGTGTCGGCTCGTTCCACCGGTCGCACCAAGCGGTGTACTTCGATGACCTAGCAGAACGGGACATCACAAGCGGGTGGGGCGTCACGGGCGTGGGACTGCGCCGACCGCAGATGCGCGAGGTGCTCGCTGCGCAGGACGGGCTTTACACCGTCGTCGCGCGCGACGCGGCCGGTGACGAGGCACGGGTTATCGGCGCGATCGGGCGCTACCTGTTCGCACCACAGGACGACGGCGCCGTCATCGACGCGCTGAGCGACTCGGAAACGCGGCTGGTGACCCTTACGATCACAAGCGCCGCCTACTGCGTCGATGCCGCCACCGGCTCGTTCGACGCCAGGCATCCCGAAGTCGTGGCCGACTTGTCGGCACCGGCAGGGCCGACGTCCGCGCTCGGTCATCTCGTGGAGGCCCTCGACCGCCGGCGGCGCGCCGGCGCGGAGCCGTTCACCGTCCTGTCGTGCGACAACGTGCCGGGCAACGGCCACATGACGCGCAGCGCTCTCGTCGGGTTTGCAGCGCTGCGCGATCCGCGCCTGGCCGCGTGGATCGACGAGCGCGTCGCCTTTCCCGACAGCATGGTCGACCGCATCACGGCGAAGACGACTGTCGCCGATCGCACGCTCGTGGAGCGGAGATTCGGCGTGGCCGACCGTTGGCCGGTCATCACAGAGCCTTTCTCGCAGTGGGTCGTCGAGGACTCCTTCTGCAACGGTCGTCCGCCGCTCGATGAGGTCGGCGTCCGATTCGTCGGCGACGTGCGGCCGTACGCACTGCTCAAGACGCGGCTGCTGAACGCTAGCCACTGTGCCCTCGGGCACCTCGGGGCGCTCGCCGGGCACCGGCGGACCGACGAAGGCATGGATGACTTCGTCTTCGGCGCATACGTTGCTCACCTCATGCGCGATGACGTCGCGCCGCTGCTGCCACACGCTCCCGGCGTGGATGTCCCTGGCTACCAGGAGACGCTACTCGAGCGCCTCGGGAACCCGAAGATCGGCGACGAGCTCACGCGCCTGCGGCGCAACGGATCCTCGAAGATACCGACCCACGTGCTGAGCTCGATCGCCGACGCGCGGCGCCAGCGCCGCGCACATCCGCTGCTGACCATGGCTGTCGCCGGCTGGTGCCGTCAGCTCTGCGGGCTCGACGACGACGGTCGGCGCCTTCCCGTCGATGACCCGCTGGTCGACGCCCTGCAGCCGCTCGCTGTTGCGGGCGGCAACGATCCTCGGCCGCTGCTCGGTTTCAGATCGGTGTTCGGACGCCTCGGTGATGACGCCGGCTTCGCAGCCGAGCTCGAGCAGGCGCTCGTCGCGATCGACCGCCACGGTGCACGAGGCGCGGTCGCGGCATGCCTGGACGGCGACCGGCAGGTCGCCGCGTGAGACGCGGCGGGGGGAACGCCGCCTGGCGGGCACCCTGGCCCCCAGCTCCGCCGGTGCCCCAAGCCGAGACGGGCGCGAGAGCTGGTTCACGGGACGGTGGATTGCGCGTTGCTGGGCTACTTTCGCTGGCTGGGCATGCACCCATCCGTACGGGTGACGGAGGGCTGATGCTGCTCGAGATCCTGACCTCGCGCTCGCCCTGGAGGCGATCGCGAGCGAGCGGGCGGATCGCACCAAGATCGCGCCGCTCGGGGCGGGTCTGGTCGTGGTGACCTAGACGATCGAGCAGAAGCAGGCGATCGAGGCGATCGAAAAGACCGGGTGATCAAGGAGGTGGCCGACGCTATCGGCGGCGTGACGGCGAGGACGAGGAGAGCGAGCGGCGAGCCGGCTATCTGGGGAGCTTGCCGCGCCCCTCTCGACCCTTTGCGGCGCTCTTGTTCGCCGCCTTGCGCGAATGGCTAAACGGCTTTGCCAGCCATACGCCGAGCTTGCCCGGTCCTCTTGAGGCCACGCTCTGACCGACGCCGAGGGTCTTGTCGACCCCCCGCTGCGGGTGGCGCGACAAGCGCGGCAACAGAAACGCAAGAAGCAACAGCACGATACAGACCGCGACTACGGCACCAACCACCACACGACCACTCCTCATCAGATCGACCGGACCCCTGTAACCTACCCCGCTGCGCTGCCGGGCAACCCTGCGCCCGCTCGGTTCGCACCGAGCGTCACCATCGGGACACGGGACGACGAGTCAGTCCTGACCGGGGCCCGGTCAGCCCCCCGTGGCCACGTGAATTCCGGTCACCCGTCTAGCTGAGCAGATAGCCGGCGATGAACCCGGTCGCGATGGCCGATGCCACAACGCGGTTGACCTCGGCGAAGGCGTACGGGACGATCGCGATCGAGACCACCGCCAGCACCGCGCCGGCCGCGACCGCCTGGGCGGTTCCGACGAGCTCGGCGCTCGCCTGGGCGAGGACCGTCCCGCCGAGAACGGTGGCGAACGCGAGCGCGAAGCCGATGGCCGTGAGGAGAACGACGGCAAAGCGCCGTGTATGCCCGCCGGCGATGATTGGTTGGGCGGCGCCGTAGGACTCGACGACGTTGCCGATGAGGATGCCGGCGAGCAGCGCCACGCCGACCTGCCCTTCGGCGATCGTCAGTCCGAGCGCGAGCGACTCGGGCACGCCGTCCACGAAGATCCCCACGGCGATCGACTCGCCGCGCGCGGCCGCGGCGTGGCTCGCGGGCATATCCATCTGCCGGCCGGCCGCCGCGGCGTGAGCCGACCGGCGCATCACCATCTTGTCGGCGTCGCGACCGAGCCACCAGTCGGACCCCACGTACACCAGCGTGCCGGCGAGCAGGCCGAGCGCCGTGAGCGTCGCGCCCGCCTCCCGGTCGGCCTCGGGCACGAGCTCGAGCGCGATCGCCGAGAGGAGGATTCCGCCGCCAAAGGCTGTGAGAGTGGCGGCGGTCCTCTCGGGCAGCTTGAAGACGGCCGCCACTACCGCCCCCGCCATGAGGCTTCCGCCGATGGCAAGACCCCACGCCACTGAAGCGCCGAGATGCTCCATCAGCAGGACCCTACGCCGTCGCGGGGGCCTGGGTCGCGCCCACGCACGGCGACGGTGGACGCGGCCTGGCTCGCGACTCCGTGAACCGTTGTCAAAGGTGCAGCGGTGCTACCGTCGGAGACGTACGGCCGTGCATTCTGCGCGGCAGAGAAGTGTTTAGCGCCCGTAGTCGTTGCTTCACAGCACCTCCACGATCGCAGGCACACAGCAGTGGAGGTATCCATGGCTACTGGAACTGTCAAGTGGTTCAGCGACGAGAAGGGCTTTGGCTTCGTCACTCCCGACGATGCCGGCAAGGACCTGTTCGTCCATCACAGCGGGATCGACGGCGACGGCTTCAAGTCGCTCGTCGAGGGCGCGAAGGTCACCTATGACGCCGAGGCCGGCGACAAGGGACCGAAGGCGGTCAACGTCCGTCCCGCCTAGCGCGCCGATCCCGTAAGCGCTCCAAGAAGGGCCCGCATTCGCGGGCCCTTCTTCGTTGCAGAGCTACCAGGCCACCGCTCCGCGAGGCTATCCGGCCGCCACGCGCAGCTCGTCCTCCCCCAACACCACCGTGTCGCCCGGGTGCAGCTGGCGGCCGCGGCGACTCTCCGGGACGCCGTTCACGCGCACCTCGGCGTCGGCGAGCAGGAGCTTGATCTCGGCGCCGCTGTCGGCCACTCCGGCCAGCTTCAGCAGCTGGCCGAGGCGAATCATCTCGCCCTCGATGAAGATCTCACGTTCCACCGGTCGAACGTAGCGCTCCGACCGTCGGGTTGCCTGCCCGGTGAGCGCACGCCAGCCCCAGGTTGTCAGCCGCGATCAGCTCGCGGCAGGGAGCGGCTGACCTCGCGAGCTTCCGTCTGACAACGTTCGTCTCGATGGCCTCCCTGTTCAGGCGGGTCGGGATCGGCGGGCGCGACATCGCGGTCGACCTCGGCACCGCCAACACGCTCGTCTATGTCCGCGGCGAGGGAATCGTCGCCTCTGAGCCTTCGGTGGTGGCTCTCGACGAGAACACCGGCGATGTGCACGCGGTGGGCTCGGAGGCTCAGCGGATGATCGGCCGTACGCCGGCGACGATCTCCGCGGTGCGCCCGCTACGCCACGGCGTGATCGCCGACTTCGAGGTCACCGAGGAGATGCTGCGCTACTTCATCCGGCGCGTCGACCAGAGTCGCTTCGCCCATCCGCGCGTCGTGATGTGCGCGCCGTCGGGGATCACGACGGTGGAGCGCAACGCCGTCGAGGAGGCCTGCCTCGCCGCCGGTGCCCGCCAGGTACATCTGATCGAAGAGCCGATTGCGGCCGCGATCGGCGCCGGGATCGCGATCGCCGAGCCGACGGGACGGCTCGTGCTCGACATCGGCGGCGGCACGAGCGAGGTCGCGGTCATCTCGCTCGGAGGGATGGTCGTCTCCCGTTCCCTGAAGGTGGGCGGCTACGAGCTCGACGAGGCGATCGCGGCACACGTCCGCGCGCGGCACAACCTCGCCATCGGCGAACGCTCCGCGGAGGCGATCAAGCTCGAGGTCGGCTCGGCGCGACCGCTCGGCGAGGAGCTCGTGACCGACCTACGCGGCCGCGACTTGGTGTCCGGCTTACCGAAGAGCATCGAACTAGGCAGCGACGAGGTGCGCGACGCGATCGCCGAACCGGTCAGCGCGATCATCGAGGCGGTCAAGGAGACGCTCGAGGAGACCCCGCCGGAGCTGGCGGCCGACATCACCGAGGAGGGGATGCTGCTCGCCGGGGGTGGCTCGCTGCTGCGCGGATTCGTCGGACGGCTGCGTCAGGAGACTGGGATAGAGGCGCGGCTTGCGGAGTCCCCACTCACCTGCGTGGTGACCGGCTCGGGCCGCTCCCTGGAGGAGTTCGAGGCCCTTGAGCGCGCCGACCGGCTCTCGGGTCGCCGCCGGATGCACCGCGCAGGTCGGTGACGGCTCACCGCCGAGGCTTCGAAGCGCGATGATGGCGCGCGCTTCCGAGGGGCGCGTCCTGGAATACTCGGCGTCCGGAGCATCCGACGCGACGGACCGTCTTGGCCAAGAGCAACCGCGCAAGGAGCCGAAGCCACCAGAGTCAGCGGCCGCACAAGCGACCGCGCGGGCGCAAGAGCACGGGCTCGCGCTGGAGCCTGTTGATCCCGATCACGATCGCTCTGGTGCTGAGCGTGACGGTCGTCCTTTCGTTGAGGAGCGAGGACGATTCGAATGTCGAGATGGAGGGCGGGGCGACGGTCGAGGAGGTCGTCGACGGTGACACGATCCGTCTCGAGGACGGACGGCGCGTGCGTCTGGTGCAGATCGACACGCCCGAGCTCTCCGAAGCGGAGTGCTACTCGCAGCAGGCACGGGGCGAGCTCGAGCGGCTGCTGCCTGCCGGTAGCGCAGTGAGCCTGCGCCGCGACGACAAGCTCGGTGACGAAGATCGCTTCGGACGTCAGCTGCGCTACGTCTTCAGGGGCGACTCGAACGTCAACCTGCAGCTCGTGCGTCGCGGGGCGGCGAGCGTGTGGTTCGTCGGCGGCGACCGCGGAGGCTACGCACCGCGCCTCCTCGACGCAGCCAAGCAGGCGCGCCGGTCGCGCCGGGGGCTTTGGCGCGCGTGTCCGGGGGCGAGCCTAGATACCTCTCGCGGCGTCGACACCGGCGGCTGAGCCGCGCGCCGAGCCTGCGATGAGAGCGTCCTCGACGACATCTTCCAGCGCTACGTCGAGCAGGGTGAGGATCTCGAGGACATGATCGCGGCCGGACATGATCCCGATGCCGCCGAGGAGATCTTGCGCAGGATCGACCGCGCCGAGATCGTCCGCCGGTACGCACCGCCGGGTCCGAAGGTCACTTCGCGCGTCTGCGACCCAGCCCGTCACATGCCGATTGCGAACGCGTGGCGCGTGCGGCGACGCGAGAACGGCGCGGCATCGTGAGCGGTGGGCACGGGGTCGCCGATCAGGCGGCCGCACAGCGGGCGCTCGAGGCTCGGCGGGCCGAGATCGAGGACCGGATCGCCAGCCTGACGAAGGCTCCCGAACGCGGGTCCGGGATCAGCTTCGGCAAGCGGGTCGGCGACGGGACGACCGAGGCGGTCAGCCGGCTCAGTGACGTAGCGGTCGCAGACAGTCTCCAAGCCTCGCTCAGACGGGTCAACCGCGCGCTGACCAAGCTCGACGATGGCAGCTACGGCATCTGCGACGTGTGCGGCGAGTCGATTGCTCCGGCGCGGCTGGAGGCCGTGCCAGAGAGCGTCGTGTGTGTAGCGCACGCCCGCTGAGGCGCTCGGGATCAGTCGTCGTCTCCGCCGCCCCCACGGCCCCGCCCCCGCCCGTGGTCCTCGGATTCGGCGTCATCGGGACCGGCGTGGTCTCCTTCGATCTAGGAGCCCGATGGCGGGAGAGCCCGCGGCTCTGCACACCCGCGGCCTAGTCAGGAGTCCGACGAGCCAACATCGCGCGCGGCGGCCTCGGCGGCCTCAAGCTGACGCTCGACGAGATCGAGCCCCGCGTCCCAGAAGCCCGGGTCGCGGAGGTCGACGCCGACGATCTCGCCCAGCGCCTCGGGGGGCTTGGATCCCCCCGATGACAACAGCTCGAGGTACTTGGGCACGAAGCTCGGGCCCTCCTCTTCGTAGCGGTGGTATACGGACATCGCGAGCAGCTGGCCGTAGGAATACGCGTACACGTAGCCGGGCGTCCCGATGAAGTGGGGTACGTAGGACCACCACGTCCTGTAGCCCTCGGTGATCTCGACCGCGTCGCCGAGCAGCTCGCCCTGCGACTCGGCCCACAGGTCGCCGATCCGCTCCACCGACAGCTCCCCGTCTTCACGCCGGGAGGTATGCACGAGGTCTTCGAAGCGGTTCATCGCCGTCTGGCGGAAGACGGTGGCGATTGTGTCCTCGAGCGACTCCGCGAGCAGCGCTAGGCGCGACTGCGGTGTCTCGGCTTGGGCGAGCAGCCGCGCGAAGGTGACCTCCTCGCCAAAGACCGAAGCCGTCTCGGCGAGGGTCAGACCGGTCCCCTGGTGGAAGACCCCCTGCTTGCGGGCGAGCGCGAAATGCACACCGTGGCCGAGCTCGTGGGCGAGCGTGAGCACGTCGCGGCGGCGGGCGGTCCAGTTGAGCAGCACGTAGGGGTGCAGCGACGGCACGCTCGAGGCGCAAAAGGCGCCGCCGCGCTTGCCGGGGCGGACCGGTGCGTCGATCCAACGCTCGTCGAAGAACTGGCGCACGAGCTTACCGAGCTGGTCCGAGAAGGAGCCGTAGCAGTCGATCACGAGGTCGCGCGCCTCGGCCCAGGTGACCGATGCCTGCTCGTCGGCGACCGGTGCCATGCGGTCGTAGTCGGCGAGCTTGTCGAGGCCGAGCAGTTCGGCCTTCAGCCGGTACCAGCGGCGCGGCAGCTCGTAGCGGCCGCGGACCGCCTCGACGAGTGCCAGGACGGACTCGTCGCTCGCCTCGTTGGACAGGTTGCGGCTCGAGAGCCAGCTTGGGAACTCGCGCAGGCGGTCGTCGACCGCCTTGTCGTGCAGCAGTGTGTTGAAGATGAAGGCACGCGTGCGCAGCCCCGGCGCGAGTGCCGTCGTGACGGCCTCGGCCGTGCCGCGGCGGGTCTCGCGATCGGCGGAGAAGAGGTTGCTGAGGGCGACGTCGAGGGCGACCGGCTGCTCGGCACCGCCACTGATCTTCTCCCCGGTGGGCGTGACCTCGATCGCGGCGGTTAGCTCGTCGAACAGGCGGTCCCAGGCGGAGCGACCGGTCTGGGCCTTCTCGGCCATCAACCGCTCCTCGGGCTGGGAGAGTAGGTGGGGGCGGTAGCGGCGTTCGCTGCGCAGGTGGTGACGCGCGAGCTCCAGGCCGTCGGCGGCGAGCAGCCGCTCGGCGTGGGCGTCGTCGAGCGCGGCCCATTCGAGCTCGAAGAAGAGCAGTCGCGTCTGGATCGCGGTCGACCGCTCCTGGACCTTCTGGAGCAGAGCGCCGCGCTCGGGGTTGGCGGTGTTGGTCGCGAAGCGCAGGTGCGCGTAGGAGCCTGCCTGACCGACGAGCTCGCTGATCTCGGCGAGATCGTGCATCGCCGCCACCAGCGTCTCGCCGTCGATCTCGGCGAGCTTGCCCTCATAGCTGGCGGCAAACCTCTGGCTGCGTTCGTCGGCGTCGACCAGCAGCCGCTCGACACCGTCCGGTCCCGTTCCGCCGACTAGCGGGTCGAGGTCCCACGCGACGTGCGCGACCTCGGGATCTGCGGGCGGGGAGGAGGGAGCGGTAGCCATGGCGTGAGGTTAGTCGCGGCGGCGCGGTCAGCGGGCGCGCGCGACTCGGATCGCGGTCGCCTCGAGCTGACGCTGGTCGTGGGAGCCGCGGTAGACGGGCCCGACGGCGCTGATGCCATCGCCGACGCGGGGTAGAGGGTGGGGCCGCAGCTCTGTCCGCACATCGACGACCGTGACGGTGGGAGCCGTGATGCCGTCACGGCCGATCACGACGAAGTGCGCGTCGCCATCGCCGTCAGGATCGACGGCCTCGACGTAGACGATGCGGCCGTGGGCTGCCGCGCAGTTCGTCCTGGCGGCGGGGCAGCGCAAGCGTGGCGTAGCGGCGCGCGCCCGTCGGGAGCGGGTTCGCATCTCGCGATCGGCCGCGGTCCCCCTCTCTCCCCTGGCGGCCCGCTGAGCGACGGTGCCATCACGGGTGGTCTCGGAGCGGCCGTTGCACCCGACGAGCGCAAGCGCGGCCACGAGGGCGCAGGCGGCGGGCCGGATCACGAGGGCGGGCGCTGACCCTCGCCCGGGTCAGCCATCGCGCTGGGTCTCGAGCCGGATCAGCCGTGGTGAGCGCTCATGCTCGACCTGCAGCGTGCTGTGGTCGATCCCGAAGCGCCGAACCAGGAGATCCTGCAGCTCGCGGCGGCGTTGATGGCAGTCCTGCCCGGCGGGGACGAGCACGTGCGCCGACAGGGTCGGGAAGCCCGACGTCACCTCCCAGACGTGAAGGTCGTGGACCTCGCTGACCCCGGGATGGGCGGCGAGCGTCCGGCCGATCTCGTCCGAGTCCATCCCCTTCGGCGTACCCTCGAGCAGTACACGCCCCGACTCGCGCAGCAGACCCCAGCCCCCGACCACCATCAGCACGCAGACCGCGAGCGCGGCGATGCTGTCCGCCTCGCGATAGCCGACGGTGACGATCACCAAGCCGGCGAGTGCCGCGGCGAGCGAGGACCACAGGTCGGCAAGGTTGTGCAGAAACGCACCCTCGACGTTCAGGCTGGCGCGGTTGGCACGTGCGAGCGCCCACGCTGCCGCCCCGTTCACGAGCACGCCGACCAGCCCTACGACGATCACCAGTTCTCCATCGAGGTCTGGCGGGGAGGACAGGCGGCGAGCGGCCTCGACGCCGACGATGCCCGCGAGCACGAGCAGGGCGGCACCGTTGACCTGTGCGCTGAGGATCTCGCTGCGCTGGAGTCCGAACGTGAACCGGGAGGTCGGCGGGCGCCGCGCGAGCCGCACGGCCGTCAGCGCGAGGGCGATTGCCGCGGCGTCGGTCGCCTGGTGGGCCGCGTCGGAGAGGAGCGCGACCGAGTCGCCCAGCACACCCGCCACGGCCTCCGTGGCCGCGAAGCCGAGGTCGAGCGCCAGCGCGACGGCCAGCCACCTCTCGCTCGAGCGCGCGTCGATGCCGTGCGAGTGCACGTGGTCGTGCCCCATCGCAAACGAGGGTACGCCAGCGAGGGCGCGACGCAAGCCGCTGTAGATCGCGAGGACCGGGACGGCCCACACGGCCGTAAAGCCCGCTCTTGCCTAGACTGCCGGGTCCTGAAGGGGTTTCGCTACCGGACTCACAGTCGGCCACCGCCACGGGCCGGCTCGTCGAGCGAGACGGACCTTCGGTCACTAGGCAGGGCTCGAGGGGAGCCCCGGCCGCCAAGAGTCGAAGGAGGCGCAGATGGATCAGGCCGATCACCCCTGCACCGGGACCGCAGTTGCAGACCGGACGTACGACATCTCGTTCCCCCAGAAGGAGAGCGCCGGCTACGCCCAGGACGAGGAGTGGTGCGAGGTCCGGCTCGAGGGAGAGCCTCGCCGCATCCGCTTCCACGACTACCACGAGATCTACTCACTCCCCGGGCTCTACGAGCAGCTGTTCTATGACGTGCTCAAGTGCGATTCGCCCCGCATGGTCGCCGCGCTGCTGGACGAGCACCTCGGGACGGGGCGCCGCTCGACTCAGGACCTGCGTGTCCTCGACGTCGGGGCTGGCAACGGGATGGTCGGCGAGCAGCTGCGGCCCCTGGGCGTCGAGACCGTGGTCGGTATCGACATCATCGAGGAGGCGGCACGGGCCACCGAGCGCGACCGGCCTGGCGTCTATGACGACTACGTCGTCGCCGACCTGACGGACCTGCCGCCGGACGTCAGGAAGGGGCTGCGCGAGCACGAGCTCAACTGCCTGACCACGGTGGCGGCACTCGGCTTCGGCGATATCTCGCCGGACGCCTTCGCCCAGGCCTACAACCTGATCGAGCCCGGCGGTTGGGTTGCGTTCAACCTCAAGGACGAGTTCTACGACGAGGGCGACGGCAGCGGCTTCTCCCGACTGATCAAGCTCGGCTTCGACGAGGGCGCGCTCGAGCTCGGCGCCGATCGCCGTTACCAGCACCGCCTGTCGGTATCCGGCGAGCCGCTGCATTACGTGGCGCTGGTCGCCCGGAAGGTCCGCGACCTGCCGCTGGGCCAGGCCTAGACGGGCGCCGTGGCGGAGCCAGCGCCTGATCGCGAAGATCTCGATCGTGGGCTTGGAGGCCGACATCCCGACGACGCCGAGCTGCTCGTCGGTCCAGTGCTCCTGGCGCGCCCTTCGGGCGCCTTGGACAGGTGCGTTCATGTCTTGGCGATCAGCAGCGCCCTGATCTCGGGGCCGTGGGCCGCGACCGGACCACACACTGTCGCCTTCATGTGAAGGGCGAGCGTTGGCATTCGGTTCGGTGTTGAGTTCGAGGGGCCGCCTTAAGGGCGTGAATCTGAGTGATGGCCTTCGAAGGGGGAAGGGCCTGTCCGCGCGGCGGAGATGGCGGCGCAGAGAATGAGTAGCCCACCGAGGAGGGTGTGCGGGGCAACTGTGTCGCCGCGGGTGAGGACTCCCAGGGCGACGGCGATGGCGGGCACTAGATAGGTGGTGATGGAGGCGGTCGGTCCTCCGACGCGGCCAGCGAGGGTGGAGAAGGCCAGGAAGGCGATGCCTGTGCTGACCAACCCGAGAGCGAGGGTTGCGGCGGTGGCGGGCACTGTCAGCCGGGCGGTGTGGTCGCTTGCCGCTGCGACCGGCAGGAGGATCAAGAAGGCGCAGACTTGTGCGTAGAAGGTCGTCGTGAGTCCGCCGTAGATCGGTTGCAGGCGTGCTGCGAGGTTGAATCCCACGCCATAGGACGCGACGGCGAGGATCATCAAGGCGACGCCCACCGCTTCGGCGGAGCCCTCGGTGAGCGAGGAGAGCGAAACGAGGATGACCCCGGTAGTCCCGAGCGCGAGGGCGAAGTAGTGGCGACCCCCCAGAGGCTCTTTGAACGCGATGACCGCGATTAGGGCGGTGGTGAGCGGCGCCAGCCCCTGAAGCATTCCGGCGACTGCGGAGCTGATGGTTTGCTCTGCGACCGCGATCGACGCGAACGGAATGGCCATGATGGTCAGGCCGAGGACCAGCATCGAAGGCAGGGCGTGGGCCGGTGGGAGACGCGCTGCTCCGGGCAGGCAGGCGAGCAGCAAGGCTCCCAACCCGATGCGCAGGAGCGCGACGGTCAAGGGCGAGATATCGGTGACCGCTACATCGATGAGCGCA
>Ga0136615_10000711_pt1 | contig 15492 bp, 11 predicted proteins | sample AntDrymUQ2882206_2_FD_106647 | JGI IMG/M metagenome (GOLD analysis project Ga0136615, IMG submission 106647) | Polar desert sand microbial communities from Dry Valleys, Antarctica - metaG UQ288 (22.06) | ecosystem: Environmental > Terrestrial > Soil > Desert | place: Antarctica: Dry Valley...
GGACCAGCGCCCGAACGGCGCGCCTCCCGAGCGGGAGTAGCTCAGATGGCAGAGCGTCAGCCTTCCAAGCTGAATGTCGCGAGTTCGATCCTCGTCTCCCGCTCCACTCCTCCCTCGGGCGAGTAGCCGTCGATCGCTCGCGGGCGAGCCTCCTCGTTGCAGGAACACCCAGCAGACGCTGTCGACTTCCGTCACACTGCCAGGACAAGCGAATATGGCCCTCGGTGGAAAGCGACCCGCTCGGCGGCCGGCGTGCCCCAGCACGGCGGACGGGTCGTGCAGTCATTCGACCGTGATGTTCGGCTGCCCCTCTGACCGCCCCGGGCCGCAGGCCGATCGATATCCCGGGCACACTTCCGGGACCAGGGAGAGAGGAGGAGCGGTGGCTCCAGCCAGCCTCGAGGTTCAGGGCCGCGCTCACCCGGTGCGTCCATCCCGCCAACGTCCGTCCCTTCGGTCCATCGGAGCGACGGGCTTCTTTCTTTTCCGGGTCGCCGTGGTGGCCGCGTTCATCGCCTGGTTCTACCTTCGCGTCCTGTCCGGCGCGATGAGCCAACGGATCCCCAACGGCCCTCCGACCCCACGTCTTCGTGGCGTGCGCACGTTGACGTTCGCCATGCTGGTCATCGCGCTGGCGACGGCCGGCACGTCCACCGTGGCCCACCAGCGCGCGGCCGATGTCGAGTCTCGACCCAAGGTCGTCGTGGTGGTCGGGCCAGTGGGTCAACGCACCGCTGAGTACGAGGCAGAAGGACGAAGGCTGGCAGCACACGCGCGCGGGCTCGGGGCCCACGTGACCGGCATCTATCCACCTCGCGCCACGTGGAGTCGTGTCGCCCGGGCAGCTCAGGGCGCCGACCTGTTCGTGTACCTGGGCCACGGCAACGGCTGGCCGAGCCCATACCCTCCCTTCCAGACGGTCACGAAGAACGGGCTGGGGCTCGATCCGTACGAAGGCGCGCCAAACAGCGCTCATCGCTATTACGGCGAGCGTTACGTGCAGAACCTCCGTCTGGCCAAGGACTCCGTGGTGCTCCTGGTGGGACTGTGCTACTCCACGGGCAACTCCGAGCCCGGCATGGTCATCCCCTCGCGAAACGTCGCGGAACAGCGCGTTGACAACTACGGCGCCGGCTTCCTGCGCGCCGGTGCCCGGGCCGTGTTCGCGGAGGGGTTCGGAGACTCCTCCTACATCCTGGATGGCCTCTTCCGGTCCGATCTATCGATGCGCGGCATCTTCTGGTCGGGCTGGCGGGCGACCAACGTAGACGCCTCCACCTTCCGTTCCGAGCGGACACGCGGCATGACCGGGATCCTGGATCCGCAGCTTGACGGCGACTACTACCACGCCTTCGTCGGCGATGCCGACTTCCGTGCCTCCCACTGGCGTGGAGAGACGAAGCCGAACGACGAGGGAGACGGCGGCCGGGATGACGGACCGCCCCAGCGACCGCCAGAGCGACCAGGTGACCGACCAGGTGACCGACCGGGTGTCCGCCCTGGCGTCCGACCCGGTGACCGACCGAACGACCGGGATGAGCGGCCGAGCGATGCTTCGGCCGAGCCGGCGGCAGATCGGCGGCGCACCACTGGCCACCTGCACTTGCGCAACGGCCCGGGATCAAGCGAGCGCATCCTCGGCTATGTCCTGCGCGGCACGCAGGTCCTCGTGCTGGAGACGCGGGAGCAAGATCGGCCACCCGATTGGCTCCGCGTGCGCCTGCCGAACGGGAGCGAAGGCTGGGTCTGGGGCCAGTGGGTGGGCGGCCGCTAGCCCGCGGAGGCCGGAGGGGCTTGCGGGGCGCCGACTGACGACGGCTCGTCCGCCCCGCCGGCCTCCGGCTCGTCCGACTCGCCCTCGATGGTGATCCGTGGGAGCCAGCTCAGGAACCCGGGCATCCACCAGTTCCATTCGCCCAGCAGGCGCATCGATGAGGGCAGCAGGACGCTCCGGATGAGCGTGGCATCAAGGAAGACGGCCACGGCCAGACCGAAGCCGAGCTGCTTGATGATGGAGAGCTCCAGCGTCACGAATACCGCGAAGACCGCCACCATGATCGCCGCTGCGCTGGTGATGGTGCCGGCCGTGATGGAGATGCCCCGCTCCACCGCCGCGTCCGACCCAAGGCCGCGGTCACGCGCCTCCTTGATGCGGGTGAGGATGAAGAGGTGGTAGTCCATGGAGAGGCCGAACAGGATGGTGAAGATGAAGATGGGCACGAACGACTCGATGACGCCCGCCTTCACGTCCAGGTACTCCGCGCCCCAGCCCTCCTGGAAGACGAGCACCAGCAGGCCGTAGGCGGCACCGGTCGAGAGAAGATTGAGCAGGATCGCCTTGAGCGGGATGACCACAGAGTGGAAGGCCACCAGCAGGAGCAGGAAAGAGAAGCCGAGCACGAAGAGGAAGACCAGCGGCATGCCCGCCTCGTAGAAACCGACGACGTCCGCCGTGAACGCGGCATCGCCGGTCACCAGCGCCTGGACGCCGGGCAGCCCAGCGAAGACGGCCGGCACGACCTCGCTGCGCACCTCCCGCACGATCTCCCGATTGCTCGGGTCGTTCTGGCTGCCGGACATGACGTAGGAGAGCATCGCGACCGTGCCGTCGGCTGAGGGCTGTGCTTCGGCCGGGCCGCTGATGCCCTCGATGGCCAGCACCCGCTCCGTCAGGGCCTCGATGGCCGTTCGCGTGGCGACCTCGTCTGCCTCCGTCACGACGATCTGAAGCCGAAGCGTCGAACCCTCAGGCCACTTCTCGTTCATCAGCGCCAGGGCCTGCACGCTGTCGACCGAGTCGGGGAACGAGCTGAAGTCGCTCTGCCCGAGCTGGAGCCGCAGGACCGGGCTGGCCATCGCCAGGAGCAGGCCGGCGGAGAGGGCGAAGGAGAGGATCGGACGGGCCATGGTCGCGCGGACGACTCGGCTCCAGGCGCCGCTCCCCTCCTCTCTCGACCGGCCGATGATGGGCAGCCGCAGCCGGTTCACGCCGCCGTCCAGGATGGCCAGCACGGCCGGCAGGAAGGTGAGCGATCCGACCACCGAGATGAAGACGACCGAGATGGTGCCGACGGCCATCGAGCGGAAGAGCGGGTCGTCCAGCAGGAAGAGGCCGGCGATGGAGATCATGACCGCCAGCCCGGAGAAGAAGACCGCTCTGCCCGCCGTGCTGGAGGCAGTCGCGATGGCCGCCAGCTTGTCCCGCCGCCGCCGTTCGGTGCGGAAGCGGGTGATCATGAAGAGCGAGTAGTCGACCGCCACGGCCAGGCCGATGAGCACGACCAGCTGGCTGGCGTACGGGCTCACCGGGCTCACGAGCTGGCTGTACAGGCCGAGCAGGCCGAACGCGGCCAGCAGCGAGGTGACGGCGAGGATGAGCGGCACGACCGCGGCCACGGCCGCCCCGAAGGCGATCAACAGGATCCCGAAGGTGAGCGGGATGGTGATGACGAGAGACGAATCGAGGTCCTCGCTCACCAGCGCCGCGATGTCGTCGTTGGCCAGGCTGTTGTTGAGGGCATGGATGCGCAGCGCCGGGTAGTCGCTGCGGAGCTGCTCGACGAAGGCCGGCACCGGCTCCAGCCGCTCGTCCAGGGCGCCGCCTTCCCCCGGCACGCGGGCGATGATGCGCACGGTGCTGCGGTCGGGTGAGACGAGGCCCGCCTGGGGCGGCAGCAAGAGTGGATCGACGACTGGGTCGAACGTCGCCACGGGCTCGCCCGCGACGGTCGAGCGCAGCTGGCCCATCCGCGCCGCGATGTCCGAGACGGCGGCGCTGACGGCCGGGTCGTCCACGGTTCCCGTTGGCGTCGACACGACCAGGAAGAGGCGCTGCCCCGGGTCCTCCGCGCCGGAATCATCGAAGACCTCGTAGGCGCGGCCGGATTCGTAGCGGGAACCTTCGTCATCGCCCGCCACGGCGTTCTCGGCCGCCGTGCCGCCGGCCGCCAGACTGGCCAGGAAGATACCCACGGTGGCCAGGACCCACAGCGTGAAGACGGACCAGCGATGGGCAGCGCTGAACGAGGCGACCCGGACCGTCCACGGAGGCCGGGGAGTGACCGACGCTGACATCGGGGGAAGCCTAGCGGCTCGCTCGGCCGGGTCGCGCTGGCGACCCGCACCCTAGACTCGGCCGGTGTCCTTCGAGATCCTCCAGCCGAGGGGGCCCGCCGTCCCGGTCGTGGGACATGTGCCGCACGCCTCGACCGCCATCCCGGGCCCGGTCCGAGAGGAGATCCTGCTCGACGATGAGGGGCTTGCTCGCGAGCTAGTGCGCCTCACCGACTGGCATACCGACGAGCTCTTCGACTGGCTGGGTGATCGTGGCGGGGTTATGTTCGTCAACCGCCTCTCGCGCCTGGTGTTCGATCCGGAGCGGTTCGCCGACGACGCACAGGAACCGATGGCGGCGGTCGGGCTGGGCGCCGTCTACACCCGGACAGCATCGGGTGAGCGGCTGCGTGAGCTCACGCAGGAGGGGCGCGCCCAGCGGATCGCGCGACTGTTCGAGCCGTACCACGCGGCACTCTCGGAGCTGGTCGGGTCACAGCTGGCGCGGTTCGGGCGCTGCACGCTGATCGACTGCCACTCGTTCGCCACGCTGCCCCTGCCCAGCGAGTCCGATCAGCGCCCTGATCGCCCCGATATCTGCATCGGGACGGACCCTTCCCATACCCCGCCCGAGCTGGCTGCCGGGCTGGAGCGAGGGTTTGCCGCGGAGGGCTTCCGCGTCCGGCGCGACGCACCCTTCAGCGGCTGCCTGGTCCCGCTCCGCTACTACCGACGCGAGCGGCGCGTGGCCTCCGTGATGATCGAGGTCCGGCGTGGCCTGTACTGCGCTGAGTCGACCGGCGAGCGCCTGCCGGCCTTCCCGGAGGTACGCGGCGCGCTGGAACGGGCTGTCGCCAGTAGCGGCCTGTTCGACTGATCAGGCTGGTGGCCGTGGCCTGATGGTCAGGCGAAGAACTCGCCGCCGGTGACCGCGATGACGGCGCCGGTGATGTACGTAGCCGCCGGTGAGGCCAGGAACACGAAGGCACCGGCCAGTTCCGCCGGTTGTGCCGGACGCCCCAGCGGCGTGCCGCTGCCGAACTCACTGAGTGACTCGGGATCCGTGGTGGCCGCCACCAGCGGGGTCCAGACCGGTCCGGGCGCGACGACATTGACGCGGATGCCACGCTGAGCGAGCATCGCGGCGAGTGCCTTGGAGTAGGTCACCAGTGCGCCTTTGGTGGTGGCGTAGGCCAGCAGCGTCGGCGAAGGCTGGGTCGCCTGGATGGAGCTGACGTTGATGATCGAGGCGCCCGCCTCCATGAACGGCAGCGCCTCGCGGCAGAGCCAGAACGGGGCGGTCAGGTTGGTGCGCAGGGTCTGCTCCCACTCGTCCGTGGCGATCTCCTCCATCTTCTCTCTCGGTTCCTGCCAAGCCGCGTTGTTGACCAGGATGTCGATCCGCCCGAACTCGTCGCGAGCCCGCTCCACCAGGCGACGACAGTGCTGCTCGTCCTGGAGGTCTCCCGCCACCGGGATGGCCCGGCGGCCTTCTGCCTCGATCAGCTCGACGGTGCCTCGGGCATCCTCGCCCTCGTCGAGATACGACACGAGCACGTCGGCCCCCTCTCGCGCGAAGGCGATGGCCACGGCCTTGCCGATGCCGCTGTCACTGCCCGTGATGATGGTCGCGAGACCGGCCAGCCGCCCGTTCCCGATGTACGACTCCTCACCGTGGTCAGGCTTCGGGTCGAGCAGCTCGTCGTCGCAGGGCAGCTCCTGCGACTGTCGCGGGAAGGGCGGCCGGGGATAGGCCACGAGCGGATCCACGAGCTGGCGCGTGGTGGACGTGTCCGGCTTGGGCATGGGTTCTCCTGCTGGCGGGGAAGAACGTGACTCGACTCACGCAGCATGGCGCGGGCCGCGAAGCCAGGCTCATGCAGGATCCCGCCCTCGCATCTCACCCGTCTGCCAAGCGGCTCTCGGCGGCCAGCGACGCTGGTCGCGCCGATCTACCCTGACCCTGTGACGGAGATCGTTGGCGGCCGCATCATCGTCGACGATCGGATCCTGGCCGGCCGCATCCACATCGAGGACGAGACGATCGTCGGCGTGGAACCCGATGAAGCGGAGGCCGCTGGCCCGTTATTGGCGGCCGGCTTCGTCGATGTCCACGTCCACGGCTGGGGCGGCTACGACGCGATGGGCACGTCTGCCGAGCTGGATGGCATGGCGCGGGCGCTCTTGCGCCGAGGCGTCACCTCCTTCCTGCCCACGGCGGTCACGGCGTCGCTGCCGGATCTGGCCGCGTTCTCGGGGCGGGTCCGAGAGTGGCTGCCGACCGCGCCGCGTGACGGCGCGCAGCCCCTCGGCTTCAACATCGAAGGTCCTTTCATGTCCCCTGCCCGGCGAGGGGCCCACGATCCCGCCTGGATCCGCCAGCCGGCTGCGGTGGATCGAGCGTCGCTGGAGCCGCTGCTCGACGGCCTGCGGCTGATGACCGTGGCACCGGAGACTCCCGGCGCGGTGGGGCTGATCCGTTGGTTGCGGGGGCGAGGAGTCACGGTCTCCGCGGGGCACTCCGCCGCTGGGCTGGATGACGCCCAGACGGGCTACGCCGCGGGCGCCTCGAGCACCACGCATCTGTTCAACGCGATGTCGGGCATCGATCATCACACTCCGGGCCTGGCCGTGGCCGCGCTGACCGCGGATGACGTGTACGTCGAGCTCATCGCTGACGGCCACCACGTGCACCCGGCTCTCTGGCCCATCATCACGCGCACCAAGCCGGCCGATCGGCTCCTGCTGGTCAGCGACGCCCTCGCGCTGGCCGGCACCGGCGTCCTGCACGGCGTGATCGGCTCGCTGGAGGTAGCGGTCGACGCCGACAGGTGCACGCTGCGTTCGACAGGCGCCCTGGCCGGGTCGCTCATCGCTCTCGACTCGGCGGTCCGGAACCTGGTGCGGTCGGGGGTGGCGCTGCCGTTCGCCGTGGCCGCCGCGTCACGCAATCCGGCCACCCTGATCGGAGCGGGCGATCGCGGCCGCCTGGCCACCGGACAGCGGGCCGACATCGTGGAACTCAGCGAGGATCTTGCTGTCCAGCGCGTGATGCGTGGCGGGCAGTGGCTTGCAGCCGGATCATGAGTGGTCCGGGCGCTGTCGGGCTCGTATCATGTGCCAGTGGTAGCCGTCGATCCCGCCCTCATCCCCGGCGACGAAGAGCAGCGCCTGGCCGCGGTCCAGCGCTACGACATCCTCGATACGCCCGCTGACGGCACATTCGACCGGATCACCGCCCTCGCCGCGCGCCTCTTCGACGTGCCCATCGCCATCGTCAGCGTGGTCGATCACGACCGCATCTGGTTCAAGTCGCACCACGGCCTGGCGGTCGACCAGATCGATCGCGAGCCGGGGCTCTGCGCGTCGGCCATCCTCCAGGAGGGGCCGTGGATCGTCAACGACGCGCCGCGCGACCCGCGAGCGTTGGCCAACCCGCTGGTGGCGGGCGAATTCGGCCTGAAGTTCTACGCCGGTGTGCCGCTGCGTACCAGCGATGGGCACAGCATGGGCACACTCTGCATCCTCGATCTCCAGCCGCGGGAGCTGACGCCGCGAGAGACAGGGATCCTGGAGGATCTGGCGGGGATGGTGATGAACGAGATGGAGCTGCGCCTCGCCAGCCGGCGCCAAGCCGAGCTGGCCAAGGAGCGAGAGCTGCTCCAGGACGCCTTCGCGGGCATGCTTTCGCACGAGCTCCGGACGCCGGCAACCACCATCTATGCCGCGACCAGGCTCCTGTCACGCGACGCCACGGTGATGTCCAGTGACCTGGCACAGGATCTCTTCCCCGACATCACGGCCGAGACGGAACGGCTGCTCCGGCTTATCGAGGATCTGCTTGTGCTCACCCGCGTGGAGCGCGGCCTGCTGGAACCCGGACAGGAGCCGATCCTTCTCCAGCGGGTGCTGCCCAGGGTGGTCGAGCAGGAAGGCCGCCGCTGGCCCGACCGAAGCATCCGCCTGGACGTCGGGCCGGACCTGCCGCCGGTCTCCGGTGACCAGGTCTACCTCGAGCAGGTGGCCGCGAATCTCCTCTCCAACGGCCTGAAGTACAGCACACCTGGAACGGGCGTCGATGTCTCAGCGGTGCAGGTCGATGACGAGGTGGAGGTCCGTGTCCGCGACCGTGGGATCGGCCTGCGCAGCGATAACCGAGAGGCGATCTTCGAGCTGCTCTTCCGCACCGCGGAAGGCTCTCGCCATGCCGGCGGGGCGGGGATCGGCCTGTACGTCTGCCGGCGCCTTCTCGAGGCCATGAACGGACGTATCTGGGCCGAGGCGGCACCCGATCAAGGCACCGTCTTCGCCTTCCGCCTGCCCGTCGCATCGGACTGACTTCGGGATCGCCTCCCAACCGCCGCTGCGGGCGAGGTTCGCGCTGAGCGCCTAGCATCCCCGGATGTACGACACAGCGGCCGCGGCCGTCGAAGCCGCCTTGGCGGCCGGCGCGCGCTACGCCGACGCGCGGGTGATGCAGATCCGTTCCGAGGCCATGGCGGCACGCAACGGCGTACTGGAGTCCACGGAGCGGGACGAGCGCGCAGGCGTCGGCGTGCGTGCCCTCATCGGCTCCTCCTGGGGCTTTTACGCCGTCCCGGACGAGGGCCGCGCTGCTGCCCGTCGAGCCGGGGAGCAGGCCGCCGCCGTGGCTCGCGCATCGACGCGCGTCCCGGGCAGAGCGCTCGACCTGGCGCCCCAGGCGCCCGCCGTGGGCTCGTGGTCCAGCGAGTGCCGCGAGGATCCCTGGGCGGTCACGCTGGCCGAGAAGGGCGACCAGCTGGAGACAGCCACGCGGACGATGAAGGAACACGGGGCGGACATCGCCGAGGCCAGTCACCGCGTGTGGGACACCCGCAAGTGGCTCGTTTCCAGCGAGGGTTCTCGCGTCGACCAGCACATCGTGGAGTGCGGCGCCGCGATGAGCGCCACTGCGGTGGGCGAGCGCGAGACCCAGCGGCGCTCTTACCCGGGCATCCGTGGCCAGTACGGGACGCGCGGCTGGGAGCTAGTGCGAGAGCTGGACCTGGCGGGCAACGCGGCGCGCATCGCGGAGGAGGCACGCGCCCTGCTGACTGCGCCGGAGTGCCCGGCGCTCGAGGCAACGGACCTCATCCTCGGCTCGGAGCAGATGGCGCTCCAGATCCACGAGTCGGTGGGTCATGCCGTGGAGCTGGACCGCATCCTGGGTTGGGAGGCCGCCTTCGCCGGCACGTCATGGTTGGACCTGGCACAGATGGGCAGCCTGCGCTTCGGCTCGGAGCTGATGAACATCACCGCCGACGCGACGCTGCCCGGCGCCCTTGGTAGCTTCGGCTACGACGACGAGGGTACGCCCGCCCAGCCCGTGGACATCGTGCGCGAAGGCACCTGGGTCGGCGTCCTCTCGGGGCGTGACTCGGCCGCGTTGGCGGGTATCTCCTCGGGTGGCGCCGTCCGCGCGGACGGCTTCGACCGGATCCCCATGGTGCGCATGACCAACGTCGGCCTGTTGCCCGGGCCGGACAGCCTCGATTCCATGATCGCCGCCACGGACGACGGCGTGCTGATGGATACCAACCGCTCCTGGTCCATCGACGACAAGCGCCTCAACTTCCAGTTCGGCTGCGAGATCGGTTGGGAGATCAAGGGCGGCCAGCGCGGCCGGTTGCTGCGCAATCCGACCTACACCGGCATCAGCCCGCGCTTCTGGGGCGCCATGGACATGCTCAGTGGACCTTCCGAGTGGACGTTCTGGGGCACGCCCAACTGTGGCAAGGGCCAGCCCATGCAGGTCGGCCACACCGGGCATCCCGCCGTGCCGGCCAGGTTCCGAGGCATCCGCGTGGGGGTCCGCGGATGAGTGCGGAGCACCAGGCGACCGACGATCCGGTCGCGCTGGCCGACCAGGTCATCGAGATGGTGCGCGCCAAGGCCGCCCACGCCGAGGCGGAGGTAACGGTCCGCACGGGCACCGAGGCGCTGACCCGTTTCGCCGGCAGCTTCATCCACCAGAACGTGGCCGGAGAGAAGAGCCACATCGGGCTGCGCATCAGCTTGGCAGGCCAGACCACTTCCGCCAGCCTGGACGGCCAGCCGAGCAACGACGCCCTGGGCCGGCTCATCGACGGCGCGCTGGAAACGGCGCGCGTCCTCCCCACCGACCCCGACTGGCCGGGCCTCGCTCCGGTGGCCGCTGCGCCCGATCCCGCACACTGGGACGACGCCACCGCTGACGCCTCGCCGGACGAGCGCGCCCGACGCGTGGCCGACTTCGTGGCGGCCGGCGACGGTCTGGAGACGGCCGGTTCCTGCGTGACGAACGCCACGTCCGCGGCCTTCGCCAACAGCGCTGGACAGCGGCTGTCCGGCCGGACCACCGTCGCCGCACTCGATGGCATCGCCCGTACCGGCACTTCGGACGGCAGCGCCCGCGGGGCCGCCGCCGGGCTCGGGGAGCTGGACGGTCGCGCACTCGGCGAACGTGCCGCCCGCAAGGCACGTGATGCCGCCGACGCCACGGATCTGGCGCCCGGCCGCTACGAGGTCGTGCTGGAACCGTCGTGCGTGGCGAACCTGCTGCAGTTCCTGTTCGTATACGGGTTCAACGGGCGCGCCGTGGAGGAGGGTCGCTCCTTCGTGCAGCTCGGCCAGGCTCAGTTCGACTCGGCCATCGCGCTGCGCGACGAAGCCACTGATCGAGGCACCGTGGGCCTCGCCTTCGACGTGGAGGGCACCCCGAAGCGGTCGCTCGATGTGGTGCGCGACGGCGTCACGGCCGGCGTCCTGCATACCCGCCGCACCGCGGCCAAGGCAGGAACGAAGAGCACCGGTCACGCGGTGGAGGGAGCCACTGAGTGGGGTGCATTGCCCGAGAACATCGTGCTGAAGCCCGGGGGGCGATCGCCCGAGGAGTTGCTCGCCGCCGTTGAGCGCGGTCTGCTGGTGACTGACTTCTGGTACACCCGCATCCTCGATCCGCGTACGCAGGTGGTCACCGGACTCACGCGCAACGGCGTCTGGCTGGTGGAGGGCGGCCGCATCGGTCGCGCCGTCTCCAACCTCCGCTTCACGCAATCGTTCCTGGAAGCGCTGGCACCGGGGGCGGTGCGCGGCGTGGGCTCGGACCAGTCGCTCCTGCTCGGTGGCTTCGGTGGTACGTACCTCGTGCCCAGCCTTCATCTGGCGAGCTGGAATTTCACCGGTGGTGCCCAGGGATGAGCGACACGGCCGGCGGTCGAGAGCCTGCCCGGGCGACGGCCGCCCCCGAGCTGCTCGACGCGGCGCGGGCGCTGCTGCCCGATATGGTCGCCACCCGCCGCGCCATCCATCGACGGCCGGAGATCGGCCTGGCCCTGCCCGGGACACAGCGCGCCGTCGCGGAACGACTCGAGGAGCTGGGTCTGGCGCCCGCCCTCGGCCGCAGCGTGGGATCGGTGACCGCCATCATCGAGGGCCAGCGGCCCGGCCCGACCATGCTGCTCCGTGCTGACATGGATGCGCTGCCACTCCAGGAGGACACGGGCCTGGACTTTGCCTCGGAGGTGCCGGGCGTCATGCACGCCTGCGGCCACGACACGCACGTGGCCATGCTGCTAGGCGCGGCGCAGATCCTCACAGAACGCCGCGAGGCGCTGGCCGGCGGGGTCCTGCTCATGTTCCAACCGGGCGAGGAGGGTTATCACGGCGCTCGCTTCATGCTCGAGGAAGGCCTGCTCGACGTCGGCGAGAAGAGCCCCGTCACCGGCGCCTTCGCCATCCACATCGGCAACCGTTACGAGAACGGCACCATCAACTTCCGGTCGGGACCGCAGATGGCCTCGGGCGACACCATCCGCATCACCGTCCGCGGCCGCGGAGGGCATGCGTCCGCCCCGCACCTGGCGGTGGACCCCATCACCGTGGCAGCCCACATCGTCGTGGCGCTCCAGACGATGGTGACGCGCACCGTGGATGCCTTCGACCCGGCGGTCATCACCATTGCCAACATCAGCGCCGGCACCACCACCAACGTCATACCCGAGACGGCCTTCATGCAGGGCACCATGCGCACGGTGTCGGCGGCGCAGCGGGCGGCCGTGAAAGAGCGCCTGCCGGGGTTCGTGGCGGCCATCGCAGGCGCCTTCGGGGCTACCGCGGAGCTGGAGCTGGAATCCGGCTACCCCGTCACCTCGAACGACGCGGCCGTCTGCGAGCTCGTGGGCCAGGACGCGGCGGCCCTCATCGGGCCAGATCGGGTGCGCACGCTGCCGGCGCCGATCATGGGCTCGGAGGACTTCTCCTATGTCCTGGAGAAGGTGCCCGGCGCGATGGTCTTCCTGGGCGCCGCGCCGAAGGGCGTCGACCCGCAGACGGTGCCGCAGAACCACTCCAACAAGGTCGTATTCGACGAACTGACCATGGCCGTCGGTGCGGCACTCTACGCGGCGGTCGCCCTCCGCCACCTGGCGCCGGGCTAGACTCCCGGGCGCTCTGCCGGCTGGGAGCGTGACTCGATCAAGGCGGTCGGGGTGCCGTGCACGGCCGGGATGCTGCCCAGGCGGCCGGCCTTGTAGTCGGCGAAGGCCTGCAGGACCTCCTCGCGCGTGTTCATCACGAAGGGGACCATCCAGGCGACAGGCTCGCGGATGGGCCGCCCGCCCAGGAGCAGGACGTCAAGGTTCGGCGAGCGGCTCTCCGGCGTGACCGGCCACGTCGCCGGCGATGACGCGCACCAGGGCGCCCCCGTCGGTCGAGGCCAACAGGGCGACTTCCCCGGCGCGCAGGTCCTGGTAGCGCGGGGCGGCGAACTTCTGGGCACGCGGCACGTTGACCCACAGCTGGAGGCCGTGGAAAAGCCCGCCGCTGGCGACCAAGGCCTCGGCGGCTTCTCGATGTGGAGGATGCCCGCGCCGGCGGTCATCCACTGCGTGTCGCCATTGGTGATCGTCCCGCCGCCGCCGTTGGAGTCGCTATGCTCGAAGGCACCGTCCAGCATGTATGTCACGGTCTCGAAGCCGCGGTGGGGATGCCAGGGCGTGCCCTTGGGCTCACCCGGCGCGTACTCCACCTCGCCCATCTGGTCGAGATGGACGAACGGATCCACGTCGGCCAGGTCAACGCCGGCGAAGGCTCGGCGGACCGGAAAGCCCTCCCCCTCGAAGCCGCGCGGCGAGGTCGTGATGCTCGTCACGGCACGCGATGGCGCCAGGGCCGGATCGGGCTCCGGGATGCGGGGCAGGACGGTTATGTCGTTGACGGTGATGCAGGCATCGGGGATCTCCAGGTGGCACGGGTGCGACGCTCAGGCCGGGGCGGAGAAGTCCGTTCCTCTCGGCTCTGTCGCGAGCGCGCCCGCGGGCAGGTCCTTCTCGACCGTCTCGAGAGCGTAGCGCGATCCGAAGAGCGCCAGGAGCTGACCGGCGGCATCGCGCGTGGCCAGCACGCCGCGTCGTTCGGGAAGCAGGGCGAGGGCTGCCGGATCCAGCCACCTGGCGACGTCGTACGGCGCCGCCGTGACCGTGACGGGACAACCGAACTCGCCCGCCATACGGTCGGACATGACCTCGAACTGGAGTGACCCGACGGCCGCGATGACCCGCTGGCTGCCGACGATGACCGGTTCCAGGACCCGGATCACGCCCTCCTCGTCGAGCTGCTGGAGTGCCACTCCGAACCGCTTGTAGCGTTGCGCGTCACGGTTGTGGACGTACGCGAACTGCTCGGGCAGGAAGGCCGGGATGGGTGGGAAGCGAACATCCGGCTCCGCGGCCAGCGTGTCACCGATGAGGACGCCCGAGGCGTTGACGATGCCCACGATGTCGCCCGGGCTGGCTTCCGCGATGGTTTCGCGGTCCTGGCCGAAGATCTCGTGAGCGTGCTTCAGCGTGATGCGGCGCCCGCTGCGCGTGTCGATCACCGACATGCCGCGAACGAAGCTGCCGCTCTCGACCCGCATGAACGCGATGCGGTCGCGATGCCGCGGGTCCAGGTTGGCCTGGATCTTGAAGACTTGGGCGGAGAAGGGGCCAGCCACCGGCTGTGCCAAGCCGTCCGTGCGCAGCGCGGGCCGCGGTGGGGGCATGAACTCGGGCAGCCCGTGGAGGAGCGAGCGCAGTCCGTGGTTGGTCAGGGCACTGCCGAAGAAGACCGGGGTCTGGGTCCCTTCCAGCGTCGCCGCCGCATCCGGGTCAGGCAGCGAGGCACTCAGCAGCTCCATCTCTTCCCGCGTCGCATCCCAGGCGCGCTCTCGGCCCGGCGGGGCCTGCCAGGCTGACGTGGCCGTGACCGTCTCCTCGCCGATGGTCGCACCGTGCGCGGTGGCGTCGACCTCCAGCACGGTGCCGCGCAGCCGGTCGACCACGGCGTCGAGCTGCCCGTCCGTGCCCACCGGCCAGGTCACCGGGATGGGCCGCAGGCCGATGCGCGCCTCGATCTCGTCGAGCAGCGCCAGCGGCTCGATGCCCGGGCGGTCGCACTTGTTGATGAAGGTCACGATGGGCAGGCCGCGACGGCGACAGACCTCGAAGAGCTTGAGCGTCTGGCGCTCCAGCCCGCGCGTGCCGTCGACCACCATCAGGGCCGCATCGACCGCCCACAGCGCCCGGTACGTGTCCTCGCTGAAGTCCGCATGGCCGGGCGCATCGACCAGGTTGAAGAGCCAGCCCTCGGATTCCAAGCGAAGCACCGTCGAGCTGATGGAGATGCCGCGCCGCCGCTCGATCTCCATCCAGTCCGACACCGTGGAGCGCGCCCGGCGCCGCGCTGTGACCGAGCCAGCCTCGCGCAGGGCGCCGGCATGCAGCAGGATCTTCTCGGTCAGCGTGGTCTTGCCCGCGTCGGGGTGGCTGATGATGGCGAAGGTGCGGCGCCGTGCAGCCTCAGCCGCGCCGCGCACAGCGGTGTCGTGAGCGCGCTCGAGTGATGGGGTGGTCGGCACGGTCAAAGGAAGGGTCCCTGGTGTCTGGGAGAATCGCAGCCTGCGCGCTGGGGCTTGGCCTGGTGGCAGGCACAGGGCGTGTGGGAATGGTACCCCGGAGATGACCGGAGGCCGACGCTCGCGGAGCCGTCCTGCATCAGCCACCGCCTACCATCCGCTGATGCGACCCTTCCGTTTCATGGCCGACGCGCGCGGCGTCACCTCGGCTCGGGAGCTCGGCGGCCCAAGCCCGTGCAGCGGCCGCACCCGCCTTTCCTGATCGGCGGCGGTAGACGCCGGACGCTCAGGCGCGATGGACGACCTGGCGCCCGTCGTGGAGCGGCTCGCGGGCACCTGATCGGCGTTGATCGTCCCGCGGCGGCTTCCGACGACCGGCGCGGTACCACCGCTATCGTTATGAGACGCGCTCACACGTGACTTGGGGCCGATCGGTACCTTGAATCGGCGTTGGATCATCGTCTTCGGGGCTCGCATCACCGATCGACAGGCGCGGTACCAGCGCGGCGCTCGCACGGAGGCTGATCGTGGTGTCAGCCCGGACC